>Ga0182024_10012845_pt1 | contig 16487 bp, 17 predicted proteins | sample P32metaG_FD_120480 | JGI IMG/M metagenome (GOLD analysis project Ga0182024, IMG submission 120480) | Permafrost microbial communities from Stordalen Mire, Sweden - P3-2 metaG (Illumina Assembly) | ecosystem: Environmental > Terrestrial > Soil > Wetlands > Permafrost | place: Sweden: Stordalen... | reverse complement strand
GACTGGAACATTCTCGGCCTGGTCGTCGCGCTGATCCTCGTCTCACAGGTCGTCGGCAACGCCGCATCCTACGGTCAGGCGTACCTCACGGCGTTCAGCGGGCAACGGATGGTCGCGACCTTCCGCGCTCGGATGTTCGAGCGCATCGCACGGATGCCGCTGCGGGACTTCGACCGGTGGCGTCCGGGCGAGCTGCAGTCGCGCATGTCATCGGATCTCGGATTGATGACCGACGCGATCTCGATCTCCCTACCGCAGTTCGTCCAAGTGACCGTGACGTTCGTTGCCGCGCTCGCCTACATGCTCTGGCTCGATTGGTTTCTCTCGGTCGTACTCTTCGTAGCGGCACCCGTCATCGCATTCGTGGTCAGCAAGTTCAACGCGCTGATCGTCGGCGGGACGAAACGTGCGCAGGAGCGCATCGCGGACCTTTCCAGCAATCTCATCGAGGTGCTTCAGAACGAGCGGATCGTCAAAGCGTTCCGCCGCGAGAACTTCGAGCGCGACCGTTTTGCGGCGGCCAACGAGCGCTATTTCGGCGCGTACATGAAGGTGACGCAGTTCAACCAGACGCAGGCGCCTGTGCTCGCGACCGTGGTGATGATCGCATTGTGCGCGGTCATCGCGCTGACGGCGCGCGAAGTGTCGGTCGGGCACCTCAGTCCCGCGACGGCCTTTGGATTCTGGACGGCGACCGGCTTACTCATCAACCCGATGAACCGTTTCTCGATCTTCTTCGCGGACTTCGCGCGCGCGTTCGTCGGCGCCGGACGCGTGTTCGAGATCATGGATCTTCCGGTCGAGCCCAACGATCCACCCGATGCGGTGCCGCTGACGGCGGTCGTGGGCGACGTCCGGTTCGAGAACGTGACCTTCTCCTACGACGAGGGCCGGCCGGTGCTGACCAACTTCACCGCCGAGATGCTGCACGGTGAGGTCGTCGCGCTGGTCGGTCCGTCGGGCGCCGGGAAAAGCACGATCGTCAACCTCGTCCCCCGCTTTTACGAGCCGGAGGGCGGACGGATCACCGTCGACGGAACCGACATTGCGAACGTGCGGCTCGGCGATCTGCGCAACGCCATCGCGATCGTCCCGCAAGAGACGCAGCTCTTCAACGGCACGATCGCCGACAACATCCGCTACGGGCGGCTCGAAGCGCGCGACGACGAGATCCTCGCCGCCGCGCTCGAAGCGAATGCCGACGAGTTCGTGCGCCGCCTCCCCGATGGCTACGACACGCTGGTCGGCGAACGGGGAATTCGGCTGTCGGGCGGCCAGCGCCAGCGCATCGCGATCGCGCGCGCGATCCTGCGCGATCCGCGCATCCTCATCCTCGACGAGGCGACCAGCGCGCTCGACTCACACTCCGAAGCGCTGATCGAAGACGCGCTCGACCGGCTCTTGCCGGGACGCACCACGCTCATCATCGCGCACCGCCTCTCGACGATCCGCCGCGCGACGAAGATCCTCTACATCGAGGGCGGCGTCGTCCGCGAGACCGGCACCCACGAAAGCCTCATCGCGGCGGGCGGCGCGTACGCCGAGTTGCACGCCGCCCAGTTCGCCCGCTGAGGGCCTCGACGGCTCGTCGAGGGTGGTCGTTCCGCCGAGGAGAGCGACCACCGCTTTTCGCGACCGGGCGCTAAGTTCGACTCGTCCGGTAGCCGATGCACCAGGGGAATGGGCGATTTTCTTTTCGGTCCCACTGTCGGCATGCTCAAGAACGCGATGGACGGCGCCGGAACGGCGCACGGCGTGATCGCCAATAACATCGCGAACGTCAACACTCCCAATTTCCGGCGCTCGGACGTTTCGTTCAAAGATGCTCTGGCCGCGACCGAAGCGCCGGCGGCCGATCCAGACGAGCTCGCCATGACGGCGACCTCCGACGGCGACAGCCCGGTCGGCGGTATCACCGACCTGCCGGGCTTCAAGGTCACGACCACCGTCGCCGACACGCAGCAAATGCGCCTGGACGGTTCGAACGTCGACGTCGATCAAGAGATGGCGAAGCTGTCGCTCAACTCTGAGTACGCCCAAACGATGGGCCAGCTCTTACAGAACCAGTACACGCTCATGAAAGCCTCGATCGAGGAGCACTTCTAGTGGGTTTCTATACGTCGATCGAGGTCAGCGCCTCGGGTCTGTCCGCCGAACGGCTCGCGATGGACACGATCGCGAACAACATCGCCAACGTCAACACGACGCGCACCGCCGAAGGCGGCCCGTTCAAGCGCCAACTCGTCGTCTACGCGCAAAAGCTCGAGCCTACACCGGCCGCGGCGGGCGCAACCGACGACGATGGCGATCCGGCGCGCTCGAGCGCCGGTGTCGACGTCGTCGGCATCGTCAACGACCAGGGTCCCGACCGGCTCGTCTACGATCCCGGGCACCCCGACGCCGACGCGAACGGCTACGTGCACATGCCGAACGTCGACGTCGTCAAAGAGATGGTCGACATGATGGCCGCCTCGCGCGCCTATGAAGCCAACGTCACCGCGATCCAAGAGTCGCGCTCGATCGGTACCGCCACGCTCGGACTGCTCAAAGCCTGATGGACTACGCCAGCGCGATCTCCAACGTCGTCCCGGGAACCTTTGTCCCCGATCTCGGTAAAGCGACCTCCCTCGATGCGCGCCCCAACCGCGGCCGGATCCCCTCGCTCGAGAGCGGCGCGGGCATCGGTCAAGCCGAGGCGCCGTCGTTCAAGGATACGGTCAAGTCGATGCTCGGCGGCGTCAACGACAAGCTCAATGCCGCCGATCAAGCGCAGCGCGATCTCGCCGACGGCAAGACGAACGACATGCAGAAGGTCGTCACCTCGGTCGAAGAAGCGAATCTCGCGCTGAACTTCACGATGGCGATGCGCTCCAAGCTGCTCGAGGCCTACACGCAAATCTCGCAGATGCAGGTCTAGCGCCCCGAATAATCGTTGCACCGTCGTGCCGCAAGGGGTGAGGCACGATGGTGCAACGGGGACCTTCTTGCGCTACAGGGGTGAGTCGTCGCCGGCGGTGCGCGTTGCGCGCAGCCGCGCCGCGATGTCGGCAAGCCGTTCGGCGATTGCAGCCGCTTCCCACGGCCGCTCGACGGGGTCGCGCTCCAGCAACGCATGGATGACTGCGGCGAGATCGGGATCCGCCGCGCGAGCGACGTCGCGAACGTCGGGCGGATCTTCCTCGAACCGCCGCAGCGTAACGTCCAGCGCTCCCTCACCGTCGAACGGCAGAGCACCGGTCAAGGCGTGATACAAGAGCGCGCCCAGAGCATATAAGTCCGCCGCTGAACTGGCCGCACCATAGCGTGCCTGCTCGGGCGCAATATAGTTGGCCGTACCGAGGAGCAATCCAGGTGTGGTGATGTCGGGGTCCTCGTCCCACAGCTCGCGCGCCAACCCGAAGTCCATGAGATGCGGAATACCTTGGCGATCGATGATGACGTTCGCCGGCTTGACGTCGCGATGAAAGATGCCGAGCACATGCGCCGCCGCCAACGCCCGCGCAATCCCCACCCCAATCGCCGCAACGCGCTCCGACGACAGCGCCGTGCCGTCGATCAGCTCCGAGAGCGGCTGGCCCTCAACATAATCCATGACGACATAGGGCCGCCCGTCGTCCATCTCGCCCAAATCATGGACCGAAACGACGTTGGGATGCACGATCTTCGCCTCAGCCCGTGCCCCGCGATCGAATCGCGCATGCAACACACCCGACGCATCCTTGCGCCGCTGCAAGAGCTTGATCGCGACTTTACGATCGAGCAGGGTGTCGTGCGCGCTGAACACGGTCGCCATCCCACCGTGCCCGGCAACGTGCTCGAGTCGATATCGCCCCCCGAGCAGTTCCTCCGCGCTCATCAACCGCCGCTATTCCCTGCCACGCGGCCGTAAGCCCCGTCCCCTCCGCCCCGTAGCCACCAAGCTCCGCTAAAGTCGCGTAGGCGCAGCGCCGAACATCAGTAAGGAAGCGGCCGGACAGCCTTTTACACGGATGGGGTCGCTGCGGTTCTCGATTGATTGACGGAACCGCTTTTCCATCGCAGTTCGTGCGGAGGGCTTTTTCCTTTGGTCCGTGGGATGTACTCGGCCACGTCCGGAGCGCTCGTTGCGCAGTCGGCGGTTGACACGATCGCGAACAATCTTGCGAACGTCAACACCGTCGGCTTCAAACGCACGCTGCTCCAAGTGCAGGCGCAGCCGAAGACGCAGCTCTACCGGTTTCAGACCGATCCGACCCGCGCGTCCGGGGGACAGCCCGCGCAGGTGCCGATCGGATCGCTGGGTAGCGGCGCACAGGTCTATGATACGCCGGCGGATTTCTCGCAAGGCGCGATCGCGGCGACGGGCAACGATCTCGATGTCGCATTGTCAGGTCCGGGATTCTTCGCGCTGCGCGGCGGGAACGGCGCGTTGCGGTATTCGCGCGACGGCGAGTTCGTCCGCGATCAGAACGGCATGCTGACCGCGCAGAACGGCGATCAGGTACTCGATGCGTCGGGTGCACCGATCGCGCTGCCGGCGCAGGGCAACGTCGTCATCGACCGGACCGGCGCGATCACCGTCGACGGCCAGAGCTACGGCAAGCTGGGTCTGGTCGAGTTCACCAACGCGAGCGCGCTGCGGCCCGAGGGGTCGAGCCGGTTCGTCGACACCGGGAACGCCGGCGCGCACACCGCGACCAACACGACCGCGCTGCAAGGTTCGGTTGAAAAGAGCAACGCCGACGTCATTCGCTCGATGGTCGATCTGATCGCCAACGAGCGCTGGTTCGAAGCGAACCAGAAATCGATCCAAACACAAGATACCGCGGTCGCACAGGCGGTGCAAACCGTCGGCCGCAGCAACGCCTAGGAGCGACCTCGACCATGATGAGAGCACTCTACACTGCTGCGACCGGAATGATCGCACAGCAGTACAACATCGACACGATTTCCAACAACATCGCCAACGTCAGCACGACCGGCTTCCGCAAAAACGAAGCACGCTTCCAGGATCTGATCTACCAGAACCTGCGCTCGCCGGGCACGCCCGTCGGACCGTCGGTCGTTCCGGTCGGTCAGGACGTCGGTCTGGGCGTCAAAGTCGGTGCGTCGGAGAAGACGTTCACCCAAGGCACGCTGCAGCAGACCGAAAACCCGCTCGACATTGCGATCGAAGGCGACGGGTTCTTCCAGGTCACGCTGCCCGACGGCACGCCGGCCTACACCCGCGACGGCTCGTTCAAACGAGACGCGAACGGCTCGCTCGTTACGGCCGACGGGTACTTTCTCTCGCCGCAGATCACCGTGCCCGCCAACGCGACGGCCGTGTCGGTCGGCGCCGACGGGACGGTGACCGCGCAGATCCCCGGCCAGCAACAGCCGCAACAGCTTGGACAGATCCAGTTGGTGCGCTTCACCAACCCGGCTGGTCTCGCGCCCAAGGGTCAGAACCTGTTCGTGCAAACCGGCGCATCGGGCGCGCCGACACTCTCGCAGCCGGGCCTCAACGGCGCCGGCACGCTGCAAGGCGGTTACATCGAACAGAGTAACGTCTCGGTGGTCGAGGAGATCGTCAACCTCATCACCGCGCAGCGCGCGTACGAAGCGAACTCGAAATCGATCAGCACGGCCGACCAGATGCTGTCGACCGCCGTGCAGATGAAGCAGAACTGATGACGCCGCGCGCATTCGTGCTGTCCGTCGTGACGCTGGTCTGCGCGCTTTGCGCGCAGCTCGGTGTTTGCACGGCCGCGAATGCGGACCCGCAAACGCAAGCGGGCGGCCAGACACTCCAGGTCGTGGCCGGCGCGCGCGTCGCCGCCGTTGCCGAGCGCATCGCGCGCGGGGTGGTTTCGGGCCCGGATCGTTCGCTGGCGGCCGCGTATCAAGTCGCCGATCAGCGATTGCCGGTCGGAACGGTCGAGATCGAAGCAGCGGGATCGCCGTTCGTCTCGGCCTCGTATGTCGGCGTTCCCGTCGCGATTCGGGTCGACGGGAAGCTGGCGCGCACGGTCGTCGCGGGCTATCGGGTGACGACCTATGTGCGCACCGTCGTTGCGGCACACGACCTCGCGCCAGGGGCCGTGCTCGCCGCCGACGATCTTACCTTCGCGCGCCTGCCGTCGAACGGCCGGCCGACGATCGGAACCGACGTTCTGGTGGGACGGCGGCTCAACGTCGCGACGCCGAAGGGCGCCGCGCTCTACGTCGAGTCGACGATGCCGAACGCGGTCGTCAAGGCCGGACAGGCGGCGATCCTCGTCATCCACGACGGCGTCGTCGCGTTGATGGCCGACGTCATCGCCCGCACCGGCGGCGCGATCGGCGATACGGTCACCGTCGTCAACCCGCAGACCCAGAAAGCAATCGCGGCGATCGTTACCGCGCCGAACCGCGTCGAGCTCACATTGCCCGGAGGAGAACGCTGATGCTCCGTCCCCTGCTCGCCGGCGTGCTGGTCGCGGCGCTGTGCGCGCCCGCCGCCGCCGACACGTTGTATCAGTCGGCGCCGCCGCCGGCCGCACCGGGACATCCGCTGCACCTGGGTCCCGACCATCGCGCGCAGCAAGTCGGCGATCTGGTGCAGGTGAGCTTCGACTTCTCGGTCAGCACGTCGAGCCAGAACGCGAGCAACGTCAACAACGCGTATCAAGTCGCCGGCGGCGCGGGAACCGGCATCTTCAACTTGCCGCTGGTGCGGCTCACGTCGGGGCTCAACGCGAACCGGCAGTCGTCGCAAAACTACTCGGACATCGGTTCGAACTCGTTCGTCACCTCGATGGAAGCCCAGGTGACCGAGATCCTCCCATCAGGCGCGCTGCGCATCGCGGGCGATCAAGGCTTGCTCATCGACGGCCAAAAGCAGACGCTCCACGTGACCGGCCTGATTCGGCCCGAGGACATTGACAACACCGACACGGTGCTGTCGACGCGCGTCGCCGACGTACACGCAAACTTCGACGGCAAGTACTCCGAGGCCAAGCACCCCGGAATCTTGTCGAAGATCGTCCACTGGCTGTTTTGATCGAGATGCTGATGAAGAAGCGCACGCTGCTTGCCGCCCTCCTCGCCGCCGTTCTCGGGAGCGCCGTCATCGCCACGCCGGCGTCGGCGCAGCCGGTTCGGCTCAAGGACGTCGCGCGGGTTCAGGGCGTCACCAACAACCAGCTCGTCGGGTACGGGATCGTCACCGGTTTGAACCAGACCGGCGACACTTCTTCGGCCGCATTCACCTCCAAGACGATCCAGAACATCCTGTTGACGTTCGGGCTCACGACCACCTCGACCGACGTGCGCACGCGCGACGTGGCGGCTGTCATCGTGACGGCTTCGCTCTCGCCGTTCGCGCACTCCGGCGACACCGCCGACGTGACGGTTTCGGCGATCGGCGACGCGACCAGCCTGCAAGGCGGGACGCTGGTGATGACCGAGCTGCGCGCGGCGAACAATCTGGTCTATGCGACGGCCCAAGGGCCGCTCTCGGTCGGCGGATTCTCGGCGAGCACGAATACCTTCGCCGGTCCGAACAGCATCACGCAGAATCATGTCACCGCCGGTCGTGTACCGCAGGGCGCGGTCATCGCGCGCGACATGATCACCAACATCCAGCACGACGCGGCCGGCTTCTCGTACGTGCTGACCTCACCGGACTATCGCACCGCGGCGCGGCTCGCGTCGGCGCTCAACGGCCGTTTCGGCGGCGGAACGGCGCGCGCACTCGACGCCGAGACGATCCGGGTGAACCTGCCGGCGCGCTACGTCGGCGACCCGGTCAACTTTTTGGCCGATGCCGGCGAAGTCTCGCTGCAGGCCGACCAGATCGCCAAGGTCGTCGTCAACGAACGCACCGGAACCGTCGTGATGGGCGGCGACATCACGCTGGCATCGTGCGCGATCGCGCACGGCAACCTGTCGATCACGATTGCGACCAACAACACCGTCGTCCCGGCGGCGCCGTTCAGCACGAGCCAGCCGCCGCTGCAGTCGAACACGCAGATCAAGTCGGTCGAGGGCAACAAGAAGCTGGTCTACATCTCGGGTGCCGCGACGCTGGCGCAGGTCGTGCGCGCGCTCAACACGATCGGCGTTACGCCGCGCGACCTCATCTCGATCGTCCAGGCGCTGCGCGAGTCCGGCTCGCTCCAGGCCGACGTGGAGATCATCTAGTGGATCCGCAAGCCACGACCGGCGCCGCAAAGGATGTTGTGCGGCCGCTCACGGTTGCGCAGCAACAGGCGCTCACCAAGCTGCACCAAGCGTCACAGCAGATGGAGTCGCTCTTCGTCGGCATGCTCTTCAAAGAGATGCGCAAGAGCGCGCCGACGACGTCGCTCACCGGTAAGGTATCGAACGCTGAGGAGACCTTCCAAGGAATGCTCGACGATAAGCGCTCCGAGGAACTCGCCAAGACGGGCTCGCTCGGCATCGGCAAAATCCTCGAGCAGCAACTGCGCGGTGCGGTGCTCGCCGACCCCGGCAGTGCAGCATCTGCGCGCATTCCGCAGGAGAGCGAGCAATGACTCGCTGGCGGGTAGCGGGACTAAAGTCCCTACGACGAGCCGACGATACGCTTTGTAGCACGGATGCGCGGAAAAGAGGCGTCGTAACCCATGATCATCTCTCGGGCGGAGCTCGGTTCCGCGGTGACCGCCTACAAGACGGTGAAACGGAAAGCGTCCGTTGCATCCGGTTTGGTGGAAACCGGCGACAGCTTCGATCCGTCGGACGAGGCGTCGACACTCGGCGATTTGTTCGCGCAGGTGACCGCGGAGCCGTATTACCGTCCGGCGCTCGTCGAGCGGCTGCGCCGTCAGATCTCCGGGGGGCGCTATTACGTGTCGACCGAGCAGATTGTCGAGAAGCTGCTCGGGCGATTAATGGTCGCCGCCGCTTACTGATCGCGCTGTTCGCGCCGCGCGAGGTGGGACGATGAGCCAGTGGCAACAGTTCGCAAGATTGGTCGGCGATGAGAACCGCCGGCTGGCCGAACTCAACTCGGCGGCTCTGCGCTTGACCGATGCGTTGGTGCGCAACGATCCCGCAGCGATCGAGACGGCCGAGCGTCGCGTCGAAGCGCACCGCGTGTTGCACGGCACCGCGTACGCGCAGCGCATCGCGATGCAGCGTGCCGGCTTCGGTACGCTCACGCTCGAACAAGTCTGTGCGTATGCACCAGCGTCGCTGCGCCGCTGGATGCACGGCACGGTACAGCAGATCACCACCCGCGGCGTCGAGTTGCGTTTGACGGTCTCCAACAATAAGTCGTTGATCGTCGCCGGCCTCGAACGGATCGCGCGCACGGTGGCCGTGCTGCAGCGGGCGGGTACCGAACAGACTGGAACCTATCGCCGTCGCGGCGTCGTCCCGCCGCCCGAGGGCAGCGTCATCGTGAGCCGCCGCGCATGAGCTTTTTCGGATTGAACGTCGCCGGCAGCGCGCTGGCCGCGTTTCAGGAAGCGTCGGACACGACCTCCAACAACATCGCCAACGTCAACACGCCGGGCGCGTCGCGCCAAGTCGTCAACCTGAGCGAGGCGCCGCCGATCGTGGGGTCGGCGGGCTATGCGACCTGGCAGGGTCCGGGAACGCAAGGCGGCGGCGTGCTCGTGCAGTCGATCACGCGCATCCATCAAGACTCGTACGACGGACTGTTTCGCGGCGCGACGGCGGCGCAGAACTACTACACCGTCCAGCAGCAGCAGCTCTCATCGCTGCAGTCGTCGTTCGGTGAGCCGAACAACGGGATCAACACGGCGTTCTCCGCGCTGCAGACCGCGTTCACCGCGCTGGCCTCGACGCCGTCGAGCGACGAGTCGGGCGGGATCGCCGCACGCGGCAACGTGATCAGCGCCGCGCAGACGTTCGTCGCGCAACTCAATTCGGTCGGCGCCGCGGTGCAGAACGCGAAGGCGACCGCGATCTCGCAGGCGGCCGGCGTCGTGGCCCAGGCCAACAACCTGATCGACCAGATTGCCGCGCTCAACGGCCAGATCCGCGCCTCGACCGCGGTCGGCGACAACCCGAACACCTACCAGGATCAGCGCGACCAGTTGGTCGACCAGCTCTCGCAACTGCTTCCCACGCAGACGTCGGTGCAGTCCAACGGCTCGACCCTGGTGACGGTCGGCGGGCGGGCCCTAGTCAACGACACGACCGCCTATCATCTGGCGGCCCCGGTGGTCGGCACCAACGCATCGGGCAACCCGGCGCTGATCGTCGGCATGACCGGCGATCCGAATCCGGCCAACCCGCAGCCGGTCGTGCTGGGGAGCGGTCAGCTCGGCGCGTACGTCGATCTCTACAATAATAACCTGACCGGCTACGCGCAACAGCTCGACAACTTCGCCAACGCGACGGCGACCGAGATCAACCGGATCACGTCGTCGTCGTATGACTCGACCGGCAATCCCGGAACCGCGCTGCTCCAGCCCGTCACCGCGAACACGACGATCACCGCCACGAACATCCAAGTCGGGATCACCAGCGCCGCGCAGCTTCCGGCGGCCATGGTCTCGACCGCGGCCGGCACCCTCACCGTCGCGATGAACTCGGCCAACAATACGGTCGACACATCGGCACCGATCTTTGGTGTGGCCGGGTCGCCGGCGACCTTTGCCTATCCGGCCTCCGGTCCGACTCCGGCCGGCAGTGCCCTGACGGTCACCGTCAACGGCGTCGCCCAGGCGTTCGCGTACAATTACGGTGCGGGCGGGAACGCGGCGAGCGTCGACCAGTTCGTCGCCAACTTCAACTCCGCCCAACTCGGCGTCACCGCTTCGTTCGACAGCGTCGCTCAGAAAGTCGTCTTCACGCGCGATCCGAACAACGAAGGCCCGGTGCTGCGCGCGCAGCAGGTCGGTCCCTCGACGCCACAGTTCACCATTGCCGACTCGAACCCGGTCGTGGCCGCCGGCGCGCCGCAAGGTACGACGACGACGTCGCTGCTCAGCGTGCTCGGCGCGGGTCAGATCAGCGGCGTCGTGCAGGATGAAACGAATGCGCTCGGCACCGGCGACAACAGCGGCGCGAACGCCGCGGTGAAAGCGTTCTCGATCAACGTCGGCGTACCGCCGCTGCAGATCACCTCGCCGGCGGCGATCGCGCCGGGGTCGGTCACGGTCACCGCCGCACCGGGAACCTTCTCGCAGATTTCGGTCGGCCAGGTGCTGACCCTCGACGGTGGGACGCCCAACGCCGAGAACGTCACCGTCACCGCCGTCGACCAAGCGACGAACTCGATCACCTTCACCGCAACCCTCGCGCACGCGGCCAACTATTCGATCGCCAGCACGCCGACGCAGACGCTCGGCGCGTACTACGGCGCGTTGGTCACCCAGCTCGGCACCGACACGTCCAATGCGACGACCGGCACGACGTCGCAGACGGCCCTGGCGTCGAACATCGACTCGGTGCGTCAGGGTATCGACGGCATCAACATCGACGAAGAGACCCAGAATCTCGTCAAATACCAGAACGCGTATCAGGCGGCGGCCAAGACCCTCAACGTGATCGAGTCGCTGTTGATAACGGCGATCGGCCTGATCCCGACGCCGGCCTAGGACACGGAGGACAAGAAAGCACGATGCGCATCGCAACCTCGACGATCTACGCGCAGCAAACCGCGGCGATCGACAATCAGACGGTGCTCGAAGCAACCCTCGGGCAGCAGCTTTCGAGCGGCAAACAACTCAGCGCGCCGAGCGACGATCCGAGCCAGATCGCCGAGGATCTGCAACTGCACGTCACGATCGACACGACCACGCAGCAGTCGACCAACGTTCAGAGCGCGGTCTCCGAGCTGACCCAGACCGACAGCGCGCTGAGCAGCCTGACCTCGGTGATGCAGAGCGCGCAGACCCTCGCGGTCCAGGGCGCGAGCGACACGCTCAGCGCGAGCCAGCGCACGGACTTGGCGAATCAGGTCGACCAGCTGCTGCAGCAGTCGATCGCGATCGGCAACACCCAGTACGCGGGCAAGTACGTGTTCGCCGGAACGTCGACGAGCGCGAACCCGCCCGTGTTGCAACAGGGAAACCCGATCAGCGGCGTCACCTTCACCGGCAACGAGCAAGCGCAAGGGCAGCTCATCTACAACAATCAGCAGTTCGCGCTCTCGACCACCTTTCAGTCGGCCTTCAACTTCAACAGCACCAACGGCTCGCCGGACGTGTTCCAGACGCTGATCCGGCTGCGCGACACGCTGCAGAGCGGGACGGCGGCCGACGAGAGTACGTCGGCGCTGAACGTCGCCGGCAGCGTGATCTACGGCGCGGCGTCACCGGCGCCGACGGCGCTGAACGCGGCGAACACTTTCGCCACGACGCCCGTCGCCGACAACTCGGGGAACTTCTCGCTCCAGATCAACGGCGAGGTCAACGGGGTTCAGTCGGTCCAGACGGTCACCGTTCCGGCCAACGCGCCGCTGGACGGCGGCCCGGGCAGCGTGGTCGGCGCCATTAATGCCGTCACCGCGCAGACCGGCGTCACCGCCGCTTTCGATGCCAGCACCCAGAAGGTCACCTTGACGGGGACCGGGGCGTTCTACGTGACCGACGCCGAGTCGCCGGGAGCAACCAACACGGGCAACCTCACCGCGGTGCTCGGCTTGGCGAGCACGTCGGCGTCCAACCAGGCCGACATGGTGCAGAACGTCTCGACCCAGCTCACCGACATCGGCAACGTCCTCAACACCGTGTTGAACGCCCGTTCGGTGATCGGGTCGCGGATCCAGACCCTGTCGTCGATCGGCAGTCAACTCCAGACCTCGGTGACCGATAACACGAATGTGGAGTCGGGGATCGAGGACGTGGACGTCGCTTCGGCGACCTCAAAGTTCACCGCCACGCAGACCGCCCTCCAGGCCGCGTACGACACCACGAACCGGCTGGAGTCCAAGACCCTCTTCGACTACCTGACCTGAGGAAGAATTGAGCGTTACGGAAACGACCGTGGAGACCACCGACCGCACCGTGACCGTGAACCTGCCGCGGTTCGGCGTCTGCACCTACCGAGAGTCCGAAGTTCTCGAGTTCCCCTGGGGGCTGCCGGGCTTCGCCACGCTCCGGCGCTTCATCGCGCTCAACCTCGAGGGGCAGGAGCGCTTCGTCTGGCTGCAGAGCCTGGACGATCCCACGATCGCGTTGCCGGCCGCTGACCCCTGGTCGATCTTCCCGGAGTACGCTCCGAAGCTGCCGCCCTACGCGACCAGCTCGCTCGTGCTGGACCGGCCCGAGGACTTCGCGACGCTGTGCGTCGTGGTGGTCACGCCCGGGGCGGCCGAGATGACGATGAACCTGCTCGCACCGATCGTGATCAACTTGCAGTCCCGGACCGGCCGTCAGGTGACGCTGGAAACCGGCGGCTACTCGGTCAGGACCACGATTCCGCGCAAAGCGCCGGCCGCAACGGCGGGAGCCGAGAACCGCTAGCGGGAAGGCCGCCCTCCGTCTATAGCCACGGAGGGCATTTTGCTCGTCCTCAGCCGCAAGCTCAATCAGGCAATCATGATCGGTGACGACGTACGGATTGTCGTCGTCGCGGTCGATCGCGACACCGTGAAGCTGGGGATCGAAGCGCCGCGGACGATCCCCGTGCACCGTTCCGAAGTGTACGACGAGATCCAGCGCACGAATCGTGCCGCCGCCGGCGAGCCGCAGCTCAAACCCGCCGCGGAACGCGCGAAGATCGCCGACCTCGGCAAAGGCCGCCGCGTCCCCAAGGAGTGACGCCAGCCTCGCACGAGCGCGGGGTATTCCGGCTAAAGTTCGGTTTCCGAGCAACCGAACGACTGAGTAAGAACGAGTTAGAAAGCACTCTCGTTCAACCACACTGTGTGATCATGGAGGAAACACATGCCGGGCATTGGTGGGCTTTCAATCGCCAACAACCTGTTGGCGAATCAAGCAAGTCTCAACCTCAATCGGAATCAGGCCGCCCTCGGAGTTGCCGTCAACCGGCTGTCGAGCGGCCTTCGCATCAACACCGCGGCCGACGATCCGTCGGGCCTCGCGATCGCCGAGTCGCTGCAAGCGCAGGTCAACGGCTTCACCCAGGGCGCGCAGAACGTCCAAGACGCGACGAATGCGGCGCAAGTCGCCGAAGGCGCGCTCTCGACGACGACCGACATCCTGCAGCGCGTCCGTACCCTCGCGGTCGAGGGCGCGTCCGACATCACGTCGACGAACGACCGAACCAACCTGCAAGACGAAGTGCAGCAGTTGCTGCTCGAAGTCAACCGCATCTCGCAGAACACGAACTTCAACGGGCAGAACCTGCTCGACGGTTCGCACGCAGGCTTCCAGCAGGAAACCGACGTGAACGCCGTCGTGACCTCGAACGCCGACCTCGCGGGCGGCGGCACGCTGATCGACCCGACCCAGATCTCCTTCAACGCGACCGCGGCGAACGCGACGGTTGCCGACGGCACGATCGAAGTCCAGGTCGCGCAGCTCAACTCGAGCACGCAAGGCCTGATCGTCTCGTTCTTCAACAGCTCGGCGAACACGGTTACGACCTCGACGATCACGCTGGCCGCCGGTGCGTCCGCGGCTGCGACGGTTTTCGACGGCGTCACGATCGGGTTCGGCGTTGCCGGAACGCTCGATGTCGGCGTCACGTCGTTCATCAAAATCAGCCAATTCGTGGCTGCCGCCTCGAACCCGAACGCTCCGGCGTTCAACTTCCAGTCGGGCGCCGCGGAAGGTGCGACGATCCAGGTCGGCTTCATCAATACGTCGACTGCCTCGCTGCGCATCGCGAACGTCAACCTGATCGGGCCTTCGGGCGCCGCGGGTACGTTCCCGAACGGCTCGCTCGCGTCGGAAGACTCGATCGGCCAGATCGACAACGCGCTTCAGACCGTGCTCGCGCAGCGCGCACAGCTCGGCGCGACGATCGTCCGTCTCCAGGAAGACCAAAGCAACGACAACACCGCTGCGGTCAACCTCACGGCGTCGGAGTCCGCGATCCGCGACCTCAACGTCGGCGCCGAGACGACCGAGTTCACCAAGCTCCAGATTCTGGTGCAGGTGGGTACGTCGGTCCTCGCTCAGGCGAACCAGAACGCGCAGTCGGTGGTCAGCCTCTTCCGCTAGTGTTTAGCGCTCTGATCGAGCGCTAAACACCTCCCGGCGGCTCACGCCGCCGGTCCGGAAAAGGAAAGTCCAAAAAGGGGAGAGGGTCCGCTTCGGCGGGCCCTCTCGCTTTTTTCGGGGCCCTGTCCGATACCTCAGACAGATGCCGTTAGAGATCGTCGACGACTATCGCGACTCCGCGTTCGCCCAAGCCCAGACCGGGCTGCTGTTCAATCTTCCCGCGCCGGACGGCGGCCGCGAGCAGTTGCCGGCCGGGATCAGCCTGTGCATGATCGTCAAGAACGAAGAGCGCTTCTTGGCCGAGTGCCTGGGCAGCGTGCGCGACGTCGTCGACGAGATCAATGTCGTCGATACCGGTTCGAGCGATCGCACCGTTGAGATCGCACGCGAGTTCGGTGCCAATGTCGTCTTCCGCGAATGGCGCAACGATTTCGGCTGGGCGCGCAACGAGTCGCTGGCGCTGGCGACCCGCCGTTGGACCCTAGTGCTCGATGCCGACGAGGAGATCGCGCCCGAGTCGCTCGCGCTGCTGCGCGCGCTTCGCGAAACGCCCGCCGACCTCACCGGCGTGTACGTGCGAATCCAGAATTTGATCGACGACGCCTCCGGCGCCGCGTCGACGATGACGCATGTCCTGGCGCGGGTCTTCCCGACGTCGCCGCGGATTCGCTACCGTAACGTCATTCATGAGAGCGTCGTGGTCGACGGCCGCGAGCACCTGTATTCGGTGATGTCCCCGATCTTGGTGCGGCACAAAGGTTACACCGCGGCGATGATGGACGCGCGGTCGAAGAACGAGCGCAACAAGCCGCTCCTCGCGCGCGCGATCGAGGAAGCTTCGGACGACGCGTTCTCGTGGTTCAACTTCGGCATCTCGGCGATCTCGGCGGCGGACTTCGAGACCGGGATCGATGCGCTCGAGAAGATGTTCGCGATGCCGGGTCCGGCCCGCGCGTTCTTCCCGATCGGCTACGTCATGCTGGCCAGCGCCTACGCCGACGGCCGCAAAGACGTCGAGCGTGCCATCGAGATCCTCGACGAAGGCGTCGCGCGTTTCCCCGGCCACCCCAACGTCCTGTTCACGCGCGCGCACCTGCTCGGCATGCTCGAGCGCTACGACGAGGCGCGCGCGATCTATGACGAAGTGATGGCCGGCGCATTCGACGCGGCGCGCCATTCGATGGTCGACGACGAGATCTGGACCTGGAAATCGCCGCTCAACGTCGCGTCGACCTACGTCAAGGAGAAGCGCTTCGCCGAAGCGGTACCGTGGTTCGAGCGAGCGCTGGCGAGCAAGCCGGAGTCGGTGCTGCTGCGGGGCCTCATGGCGGCAGCCTACGAGCGCGTGGGGCGGTACTACGACGCCGAGCGGCTGTTCCGCGAAGGCGCCGAGCGCGGCGATGAGGCCGGGTTCGT
>Ga0182024_10012844_pt1 | contig 16488 bp, 14 predicted proteins | sample P32metaG_FD_120480 | JGI IMG/M metagenome (GOLD analysis project Ga0182024, IMG submission 120480) | Permafrost microbial communities from Stordalen Mire, Sweden - P3-2 metaG (Illumina Assembly) | ecosystem: Environmental > Terrestrial > Soil > Wetlands > Permafrost | place: Sweden: Stordalen... | reverse complement strand
GTTCGCCTTCACGGTGGCGCTGACCGCGGTCGCGCTCTGGCTGGCCGCGAGTATCGCGGATCTGCGCCGAACCCAGGATTGCGTGCTGATGGGACGGCACGACTGCGTGCGGATTTCGACACCCTCTATCTAGGGTTTCCACCCACGAAGCCGGCTCGCGCCGCCCCGAGCGGTCGGACCTTCGGCCGGCGGCCTCCATTGAACTCGGGGCGGCGCTCCGATATACGGGCACTCGACACAGGACGGCGAATAGGGCATTCCGGGACGCGATGCCAGGCCGCCCGGCCGCCATAGAATTTACCTTCAATATATCAAAGGCTTAGTGATGTCATCCACATTCGATCAGGTCGCCACGATTATCGCTGAAACCTGCGACATCCCACGCGACACGATCACCCCGGAGAGCCACGCGATTGACGATCTCGGGATTGACAGCCTCGACTTCCTGGACATCGCGTTCGCGATCGACAAGGCGTTCGGCATCAAATTGCCGCTGGAAAAGTGGACGCAGGAAGTCAACGATGGCAAGGCCACGACCGAGCAGTATTTCGTGCTGAAAAACCTGTGCGCCCGTATCGACGAGCTGGTCGCGGCCAAGGGCGCGTAACCGCCCGTCATGCAGCTTGAATATTTCCAACTGATTGACCGCATCGTCGACCTCAAACTCGACGAGCGCACCATCACGGTTGAGGCGCAGGTTCCAACCCACAGCACCATCTTCGAGGGACATTTCCCGGGCTATCCGATCATGCCGGGCGTGCTGCTGATCGAGGCGATGGCGCAGACCTCCGGCTGGCTGCTGATCGCGCTGATGGATTTCGAGCGCATGCCGTTTCTGGGTGCGGTCAAGGAGGCCAAGATGCGGGGCTTCGTCAACCCCGGGGACTTGCTGAGAATCGACGCCGGCATCGTTCACGAAGGCTCGGGTTTTGCCATCACGGAAGCCAAAGTCAGGGTCGGCGGCGAATTGAAGTGCAACGCGACCATCACGTTCCGGCATATCGCCTTCCCTCATCCGGATTTGCGCGGATACATGGACGCCGTCGCCGAACGGATCGGCTTTCCACGACAGGCCCGCGGTCATGACTGAGACGAAAGCTTCGAGCGGGCGATCTGCGGAAGTCTGGATCACCGGCATCGGTCTTGCCACTTCGCTGGGCGAAGGGCTCGATGCCAACTGGGACGCCCTGAACCGGCGGCGTATCAACGTCGACGAGAAGAGCTTCGCGCCCTACATCGTTCACCCCTGGGTACCGGTCAATCTCGACACGCAAATCCCCAAAAAGGGCGACCAGCGCCAGATGGAAGGCTGGCAGCGGATCGGAACCTATGCCGCCGGACTGGCGCTGGATTCCGCCGGCATCAAGGGCAACAAGGAAATCCTGGCGCGGATGGACATGATTGTCGCCGCCGGCGGCGGCGAGCGCGACATCGGCGTCGACATCGCGATCCTGAAGGCCGATGCCAACGGCAATTCCGGCCCCGGCTTTCTCAATGAACGGCTGATGAGCGATTTGCGGCCGACCTTGTTTCTCGCCCAGCTCTCGAACCTGCTTGCCGGCAATATCGCCATCGTTCACGGCGTGACCGGGTCGTCGCGCACCTTCATGGGCGAGGAAGCCGCCGGCGTCGACGCGGCGCGCATCGCGCTCGCACGTATCGCCGCCGGTCAGAGCGACATCGCGCTGGTCGGCGGCTCGCAAAACGGCGAACGCAAGGACCTGCTGGTTCTCTACGAGTTCGGCGATTTCAACCTGAAGGACAGCTTTGCCCCGGTTTGGGCGCGGCGCCCGCGCAGCGGCTTTGCGCTCGGCTCGGCCGGCGCATTTCTGGTCATCGAATCAAGGGCGCACGCCGAAGCTCGGGGCGCAAAACCCTATGCGCGCCTGACCAACGTGGTGGCCGATCTGGCGCGCCGCAAGAGTTCCGGCGAGATCACGGCAACCCTGGAAACGCTGTGGTCGAAGCTGGGCAAGCTCGACGACAAGGGTGCCATCATCACCGGCGCCACCGGGGCCGAACCGGTCACCTCGGAGGAACTGGCGTTCCTGGATCGCCACCCGTCTTTTGCGGTCCGGGCGACCGGCACCATGTTCGGCCACACCATGGAGACGCAATTTCCGCTGGGAATAGCGCTTGCGGCGCTTTCGATCTCGCGTGGCGCATTGTTTCCGCCCAACGATACCACCGCGCGGGAGGTTGAAATGTCGGCAGCTCCGACCCAGATTGTGGTGGTCGGAGCCGGTCACTGGCGGGGTGAAGGCATGGCGCTGGTCGAGGCGATCAGGTAAGCGCGGTGGGGACAACATGACAGCTTCGCGCGACAAATTCGGCAGGCCGATCGTCGTCGTCACCGGCATGGGCGTGGTGACGTCGCTCGGCTCGGGCAAAGCCGACAACTGGACGAGACTCACGGCCGGCGAGTCCGGAATCCGCACCATCACCCGCTTTCCGACCGACGGCCTGAAGACCACGATGGCCGGAACGGTTGATTTTGTACCGGTCGAGCCGTTTTCTTCGACCGATCTTTCGGAACGGCTCGCCGATATCGCGACCGAAGAGGCCATTGCGCAATCCGCGATCGGGACCCAGGGCGATTTTCCGGGGCCACTGTTTCTCGCCGTCGCGCCGGTCGAGGTCGAGTGGCCGCAACGGCTCGAGCTTGGGCGCGAGATCGGCGAGAGCGACTTCAATTACGACGCGCTGCTGCGCGTCAGCGGCGGCGGAAAATTCAAGCAGTACCACCGGCGCTTTCTGTTCGGCTCGGTCTCGAACTATCTCGCCGAGAAATTCGGTACCAAGGGGTCGCCGATTTCGCTGTCGACCGCCTGCGCTTCCGGCGCCAGCGCGATCCAGCTCGGCGTCGAGGCCATTCGTCGCGGCGAGGCGGACGCGGCGCTGTGCGTCGCAACCGACGGCTCGGTCAATCCGGAGGCCTTGATCCGGTTTTCGCTGCTGTCGGCGCTGTCGACCCAAAACGATCCGCCGCAGGCGGCGGTGCGGCCGTTTTCCAAGAACCGCGATGGTTTCGTGATGGCGGAAGGCGCCGGCGCGCTGGTGCTGGAAAGCTACCAGGCGGCCACCGCACGCGGAGCGCGGATCCTCGGCGTCCTCGCCGGCTGCGGCGAACTGGCGGATTCGTTCCACCGCACCCGGTCCAGCCCCGACGGCAAACCCATTATCGGATGCGTGCGCAACGCATTGTCCGACGCCGGGATCGTTCCGGACCAGATCGATTACATCAACGCCCACGGCACCGGCACGCCGGAAAACGACAAGATGGAGTATCTCGGCATCTCGACGGTGTTTGGCGAGCACACCGGCCGGATCCCGGTATCCTCCAACAAGTCGATGGTCGGCCACACCCTCTCCGCGGCGGGCGCGGTGGAAGCAGTGTTCTCGCTGCTGACGCTCGAACATCAGCGGATCCCGCCGACCATCAATTACGACGTTCCGGATCCGGCGATTCCCTTCGATGTGGTACCCAACAAGGCCCGCGACGCCCGCGTCACCGCGGTGATGTCGAATTCATTCGGCTTCGGCGGTCAGAACGCGTCCCTGATCCTGACGCGCGAGCCGATCTAGCTGCCGAAACCTGCAGGGGTGCCGCCGGTTGACGGCATCGCACGAACCGGCGATACGCACGCGGTCGGAAATCTATTCACTCTGCCGGGGGACACGGCGTCATGCGCGCGCTCACTCTTGTTGCCGATCGTCAGTTGGTGGTCGCGGATGCGCCGCCACCGCCGCCGCCGGGCCCCGGCGAAGTGCAGATCCGCGTCCAGGCGGTCGCGCTCAATCACATCGACGTCTGGGGCTATCGCGGCATGGCGTTTGCGAAGCGCAAGTTGCCGCTGGTGATCGGCGCCGAGGCCTCCGGCGAAATCGCCGGGGTCGGCGACAAGGTGACGCGCTTCAAGTCCGGACAGGCGGTGGTGATGTACGGCGCCCTCACCTGCGGGAGCTGCCGTGCCTGCTGCGAGGGCCGCGACAATCTCTGCGAGAACGTGGCGGGCATCATGGGCTTCCATGTCGACGGTTTCGCGCGCGAGCTGCTGAACATGCCGGAACGGCTGGTGATCGCGGTGCCCGAAGGCGTCAGCGCACGCGACGCGGCCTGTGCGCCGATCGCATTCTCCACCGTCCAGCACATGCTGTTCGACAACGCCAAGCTGCAGCCGGGCGAAACCGTGCTGGTGCATGCCGGTGGCTCCGGCATTGGAACGGTAGCGATCATGATGGCCAAGCAAATCGGTTGCACGGTCATCACCACCGTCGGCGACGACAGCAAGATCGAAGGCGTCAAGGCCCTCGGCGCCGATCACGTCATCAACTACCGCAACGACCGTTTCGAACACGAAGCCCGCAGGATCACCAGAAAGAAGGGCGTCGACGTGGTGTTCGAGCATGTCGGCGCCGATACCTTCAACGGCTCGTTGCTGACGCTGAAGCGCGGCGGCAGGCTCGTGACCTGCGGCTCGACCTCGGGTCCCACCACCACCATCAACCTGATGCAGCTGTTCCAGCAGCAATACCGCATCTTCGGTTCGTTCGGCGCGACGATGCGCAACATCGCCGAGAGCCTCGACAAGATGGCCGGCGGCATGCATCCCGTGATCGACACCGAAGTGCCGATCGAGGATGTCGCCACCGCCCTCAAGCGCATGGAAAGCCGGCGCGTGTTCGGCAAGATCGTTGTGTATTTCTGATGTCCCGCCTGCTGCCGCGCACCAAAGCCCGTCTTCGCAACGCGACCAAGCCGCTGGGCGAAGCCGCGCTCGGCGCATTGACGATCGCAATGCTACGCGCCACCCGCTATTTCGATCCGATCAAGACGGCAAACCTGTTCGGCCGCGTGACCCGCTTGATCGGACCGAGGCTGCGCGAACAGCGGATCGGCCGCGCCAATCTGACCACCGCCTTCCCGGAGAAATCGCCGGAGGAGATCGACCGCATCCTCGCCGGCGTGTGGGACAATCTCGGTCGCGTCGGCGCCGAGTTCGCCCACCTCGATCACATCTGGGAGCACGATCCGGCGCGTCCCGAGCACGGCCGCATCGAAATCCCGCTGCGTACCCACGAATTGTTTGCGCAACTCCGGCTCGACGGCAAACCCGCTTTGATCTTTGCTAGCCACCTCGGCAATTGGGAACTGCCGGCGCTGGCGGCCGTGGCCCATGGCCTGGATGCGGCGATCCTGTATCGCCGACCGAACATTGCCTCGGCCGACCGCATCATCGAGCAGATACGCGCGGTGAAGATGGGAATGCTCATTCCGGCCGGCCGTGACGCGCCGCTGCGGCTTGCCGAGGCGCTGCGGAACGGTCAGCACGTCGCGATGCTGGTCGACCAGTATCTGACCAACGGCGTCGAGGTCACGTTTTTCGGCCGCAAGACCCGGGCCAATCCGATGCTGGCGCGGTTGCTGCGGCAGATCGAGTGCCCGATTCACGGGGTGCGAATCATCCGCCTGCCCAATCACCGCTTTCGGGCCGAATTATCCGAAGAGGTGAAGCCGGTGCGGGATGCTTCCGGACAGATCGACGTGCAGGGAACGATGCAGGCGGTGACGTCGGTGGTCGAAGGCTGGATTCGCGAATACCCGGAGCAGTGGCTGTGGCTGCACCGCCGCTGGCGGTAGTACGGCCATCTCCACCACGTCGTTGCGACGGCGGCAGGCAGTGTCGCTCGCCGTCATTCCGGGGCGCGCGGTAGCGCGAGCCCGGAATCCATACTCCCGATGGTGGTTATGGATTCCGGGTCTGCGCCAAGCGGCGCATCCCGGGATCACGAAGGATGGATTTTATCATCGGGGCCGCCGAAGGCGGCGCCCGTTGGTTTCTCGCAATGACGGTGAAAGCTATCGTCCGATCTTGACCCGGGTCCAGAGCCGGTTGATGACGCGTTGCGTGGCGGGGTCGCGCGCGGTGATCACGAACAGCTTTGCCAGGGTCGCGTGGTCCGGATAGATGGTTTTGTCGTTGAAGATCCTGGCATCGACCAGCTTCTGGCTCGCCAGATTGCCGTTGGCATAGGACAGGAAATTGGAATTCTTGGCCGCGACCTCCGGCCGATAAAGATAGTTGATCAGCTCATAGGCTTCAGCGACGTTGCTTGCGTCGGCCGGGATCGCAAGATTGTCGAAAAACATCTGCGCACCCTCTTTCGGGATGGCATAGCCGAGCTCGACCCCGTTATTGGCTTCGGCAGCACGGCTGCGCGCCTGCATGATGTCGCCGGACCAGCCCACCACCAGGCAAATCTCGCCGGTGGCAAGCGCGCTGAGATATTCCGAGGAATGGAACTTGCGGACATAGGGCCGGACTTTGGCGACGAGATCGGCGGCCTGCTCCAGATCGGCCGGCTTGGTCGAATTCGGATCGAGCCCGAGGTAGTTCAGCGCCGCCGGAAGAATATCGTCGGCGGAGTCCAGCATGTGAACGCCGCAATCCCTGAACTTGGCGAGATTCTCCGGCTTGAAGACGATGTCCCAGCTGTCGATCTTTGCATCCGGGCCGAGAATCTTCTGCACCGCCTTGACATTGTAGCCGATGCCGGTCGTGCCCCACATGTAGTTGACGGCGTAGGCGTTGCCGAGATCGTAGACGGCGAGCCGTTGGGTCACTTCCGGCCAGGCGTTGGCGAGGTTCGGCAATCTCGATTTGTCGAGCTTCTGGAAGACGCCCGCCTTGATCTGGCGTTGTAGGAAATAGGCGGTGGGAACCACCACGTCATAGCCGGACTTGCCGGCCAGCAGCCGGGTCTCCAGCGTCTCATTGGCGTCGAAGGTGTCGTAGACCACCTTGATGCCGGTTTCCCGGCTGAAATCCTCCAGCACTCCGGGGGCCATGTAGTTCGACCAATTGTAGAAATTGACGGTGCGCGGCCGCGCCTGTGCGGCAAGCACGAATGCGGCGAGCGCCGCTGATGTCGCGACGGCCCATCGGATCGGCATCATCTGTGCCCCCTATCGGCGATGGACCGCATCCGAAAGCCGCTCCAGCGCGGCATCGAGGGTCGCGTCCTTCTTGGCGAAGCAAAACCGCACCACCGAGGTCACGGCATCCTTCTCGTAAAACGCCGATACCGGAATCGCCGCGACCTTGTAATCGGTAACGATCCTCCTGCAGAAGGCCTCGTCGGTCTCGTTGAGACCGAGCGGCGACAGATCGACGGTGAGGAAATAGGTGCCCTGCGATCGCAGCACCGGAAAGCCGATGCTTTCCAGTCCCTGGGTCAGACGGTCGCGGCTGCGCGCCAGCTCCTTGCGCATGTCGAGGAAATAATCCGCCGGCTTGCCGAGGCCGTAGGCGACCGCGGCCTGAAGATTGGGTGCGGTGGTGAAGGTCAGAAACTGGTGCACCTTGGCCGCGACCCGCAGCAGCGGCGGCGCGGCGCAGACAAAGCCGATCTTCCAGCCCGTCAGCGAAAAAATCTTGCCCGCCGAACCGACCTTGATGGTGCGATCCCGCATCCCCGGCAGCGTAATCAGCGGGATATGTTCGCGGCCATCGAAGATCACATGTTCCCAGACCTCGTCGCAGATCGCGATGGTATCGAACGCCTGGCAAAATCGCGCCAGTAATTCGAGGTCCTCGCGCGGATAGACCACCGCAGCCGGATTGAGCGGATTGTTGAACAGCACCGCCTTGGTCCTGGGGTTGAACGCGCTGCGCAGCATTTCCTCGGTCAGCCGCCAATCCGGCGGTTCGAGACGCAGCAGCCGCGGAACGCCGCCGGCCTGGCGGATGATCGGCAGGTAGGAATCATATACCGGCTGGAACACGATCACCTCGTCGCCCGGCTCGACGACCGCGAGAATGGCCGACGTCAGCGCCTCGGTGCCGCCCGACGTCACCATCACCTCGGTGGCTGGATCGAGGGAAAGTCCATGCCAGCGCCGGTAATGCGCCGCGATCGCCTGGCGCAGCTCCGGAATGCCCATCATCGACGGGTACTGATTGTAGCCATTGACGGAGGCGTCCGCCGCGGCGCGGCGGATGTCCTCCGGACCGGGATCGTCGGGGAAACCCTGGCCCAGATTGATCGCGTTGTTGTCGCGCGCGAGCTGCGACATCGCCTCGAAGATCGTAACCGGGAGATCCGCAAAAACCTTGTTCATCGACGTCATGGACGGCTCAGCCGCCGCTCCTGGTCGGCAATCCCGCCGCCTTCCAGCCGAGCATGCCGCCGGCCAGGTGCTTGTCGTATGGCAGGCCGCCGGCTTGCGCCGCCAGCGACGCCGTCACCGACCGTTTCCCGGAGCGGCAGGCAAACACCACCTGCTTGCCCTGGGGATCGGGAATATCGGTCGGATCGAAGCTGGAAAGCGGCACCACGACGCCGCCCGGATAGGCTTCCGCGGCGACTTCATTCGGCTCGCGGACATCGACCAGCAGATAGCGTCCCTCGGCCATTCCCTTCGAGACATCATCCGGCGTCAAATCGTGAACTTGATGACCCTGATCCGCCACACAAACCCTCCCAACCATCAACCTTGTCAGCGAACGGATTTGACCATGCCGAACGCCGATGGCCCGTCCTTCGGCGCCAACGTCGCCTTTGGCGTGGCGAAAATCAAGCACCACGAGAGGTCCAGCATGCCCCGCAATCTAGACGGTCACCTGGGTGCCGACCTCGACCACCCGGCCGGTCGGAATCTGGAAATAATCGGTGGCGTCATTGGCAGTCCGGCTGAGCGCGATGAACAGATGATCCTGCCAGCGCGGCATCCCGGAATGCGCGGCCGGCTTCAGCGCGCGCCGCGACAGGAAGAACGAGGTCGACATGATGTCGAACTGCCAGCCGAGCTTGCGCGCGATCGCCAGCGTTTTCGGAACATTGGGCGATTCCATAAAGCCGAACCGCAGCGTCACCTTGGAGAAGGTCGCGCTGATTTCCTCCAGTCGCACCCGTTCGGACGGGTCAATTCGCGGCGTCGGCGCGGTCTCGATGGTGAGAATAACGTTCTTCTCGTGCAGCACCTTGTAGTGCTTCAGACTGTGCATCAGCGCCGTCGGCGCGCTGACGGGATCGCTGGTCAGGAATACCGCGGTGCCGGAAACCCGCTGCGGCGGCCGCTTCTCCAGCATGGCCACCAAATCCGCCAACGGGAATTCGAGCTTGCGGGATTTCTCGAACAGCAGCCGGCTGCCCCGCCGCCAGGTGTACATCAGCAGCATCACCACGGAGCCGAGCGCGAGCGGCACCCAGCCGCCTTCGAATACCTTGAGCAGGTTGGCGGCAAGGAATGTCAGGTCGAGAAACAGGAACGGCGCGATCAGCGCGGCGGCCGCGATCGGCGACCATTTCCAGACCCGCCAGATCACCACAAAACCCATCATGGCCGTCACCACCATGGTCCCGGTCACCGCGATGCCGTAGGCCGACGCCAGTGCGCTCGAAGATCGGAACAGGACGATGAGCAAAACCACGCCAATCGAGAGCAGCATATTGACCCGGGGAATGTAGATCTGGCCGGAGTGTGATTCCGAGGTGTGCCGGATTTCGAACCGCGGCATCAGGCCAAGTTGAATTGCCTGCCGGGTCAGCGAATAGGCTCCGGTGATCACGGCCTGACTCGCGATCACGGCAGCGACGACGGCAAGTACGACCATCGGAAACAATGCCCAATCCGGAAACATCAGGAAAAACGGGTTCGCGAGCGTTTTCGGATGGGCGATGACAAGTGCGCCCTGCCCGAGATAGTTCAGCGCCAGCGACGGCAACACGATGAACAGCCAGGCGGTCTGGATCGGCCGCTTACCGAAATGCCCCAAATCTGCGTACAGCGCCTCGGCGCCGGTGACCGCGAGAAACACCGCGCCCAGCGTCACGAAGCCGATAATGCCGTGATGAAGCATGAAGGAGACAGCGTAGAACGGATTGAACGCAAGAAGGACTTCGGGATGTCGCATGATCGAGGGTATCGCCGCGATCGCGATGACGGCGAACCAGATGCACATCACCGGACCGAAAAAGGCGGCAACGCGCGCCGTGCCGCGCGACTGCACCGCAAACAGGACAAGCAGGATCACGATCGTTAGCGGCACCACATAGGGTTCGAATGCCGCTGTGACTATTGTCATTCCCTCGATTGCCGAAAGCACCGAGACGGCCGGCGTGATCACCGCATCGCCGTAAAAAAGAGCACCGCCAATAATTCCGAGAAGGACTATCTTGCCTGCGTCCGAACTCACCGCGCGTTGCGCCAGCGCCATCAGCGCCAGCGTCCCGCCCTCGCCATGGTTGTCGGCGCGGAGCAGGATGAGCACGTATTTCAGCGTCACCACGATGATCAGCGCCCACAGGATCAGCGACAGCACGCCAAGCACGGCCTGGGGATTGACGGCACCCTCGCCGCCGCTGGCCGCAATCACCGCCTCGCGCAGCGCATAGAGCGGGCTGGTGCCGATATCGCCATAGACGACACCGATGCTGCCGAGCATGAGCGCCTTGAATCCGGCGGTGGAATGGGCGTTGCCATGACCATTCGCCGCCGTGGTTTCCGCGGCGGATGCTGCGACGTTACTCATCATGAAAACGGAGGCCTCAAAATGCTTCACTGCACCATAGCAAAGCGACGCGGCTTATAGCCCTGCGCTTGAGGCATAGCATGGACTCATTTCGGGCTATAGTCATGCTTAAATGCATAGCTGTCAGATCGTGACCTGGGTCCCGACCTCGACCACGCGGCCGGTCGGAATCTGGAAATAGTCGGTGGCGTCGTTCGCCGACCGGCTCAGGGCAATGAACAGGCGATCAGGCGATCCTGCCACTGCGGCATTCCCGACTGCGCCGACGGCTTCAGCGAGCGCCGCGACACGAAAAACGATGTCGCCATGATGTCGAACTGCCAGCCGAGCTTGCGCGCGATCACCAGCGCCTTGGGAACGTTCGGCGATTCCATGAAACCGAAGCGCAGCCGGACGATGGCGAACAGGTTGCTGATCGGCTCCATCCGGACCCGATCGACCGGATCGACCCGCGGCGTCTGCGCGGTCTCGATGGTCAGGATGACGTTGTGCTCGTGCAGCACCTTGTTGTGTTTGAGATTATGCAGCAGCGCCGTCGGTACGAAATTGGGGTCGCTGGTGAGAAAGACCGCGGTGCCCTTGACGATATGCGGCGGACGCTTTTCGAGGCTCTTGATCAGGTCGGCGAGCGGGACTTCGGTGCGCCGGGTCTTGGCGATCAGGATCGCGGCGCCGCGGCGCCAGGTCCAGATCGTGATCGCCATGGCAAATCCGAACAGCAGCGGCACCCATGCGCCTTCGAACAGCTTGAGCAAATTCGCGCTGAAGAAGGTCATGTCGACGACGACGAACGGAACGATCATCGCCGCCGCGGTGGCCGCGCGCCAATTCCACAGTTTCCAGATCACCACAAAACCCATGATGCCGTCGGCGACCATGGTGGTGGAGACGGCGATGCCATAGGCCGAGGCCAATCCGCTCGAGGTGCGGAACAGCAGCACCAGCAGCAGCACGCCGGTCAGCAACAGCGTGTTGACGCGCGGCAGATAGATCTGTCCGGCATGGGCCTCCGAGGTATAGCGGACCTCGAAACGCGGCAGCAGGCCGAGCTGCACCGCCTGGCGGGTCAGCGAATAGGCCCCCGTGATCACCGCCTGGCTCGCGATCACCGTCGCCGCGGTCGCCAGCCCGACCAGCGGCAACAGCAGTATTTCCGGAACCATCCGGTAAAATGAATTCTCGATCGCCGCGGGATTGGCCAGCACCAGCGCGCCCTGGCCGAAATAGTTGACCAGCAGCGAAGGCAGCACGAAATAAAGCCAGCCGGCCTGGATCGGCTTGCGTCCGAAATGGCCCAGATCCGCATACAGCGCCTCGCCGCCGGTCACCGCGAGGAAGACCGCGCCCAACGTCACCATTCCGATGGTGCCGTGCGACAGCAGGAAATAAATTGCATACCAGGGATTGATCGCCGCCAGCACCGATGGATCGTCGCTGATATGCACCAGACCCATCACCGCAAGCGTGCTGAACCAGACCACCATGACCGGTCCGAACGCCGACGCCACCCGCGCCGTACCGCCGCTCTGCACCGAAAACAGCACGACCAGAATGAAGACCGTCAGCGGCACCACATAATGCTCGAGCGCCGGCGTGGCGAGCTTGAGACCCTCGACCGCCGACAGCACCGAAATCGCCGGCGTGATCATGGAATCACCGATGAACATCGATGCCCCGATGACGCCCAGCGTCAGCAACGGCCAGCTTCTCCGTCCCAGCGCGCGTTGACCGAGCGCCATCAGCGACAGCGTGCCGCCTTCGCCGTTGTTGTCGGCGCGCAGCAGCAGCAGCAGCACGTATTTTGCGGTGACGACGACCAGCAGCGCCCACAGGATCAGCGACAGTACCCCGAGCACGATGGTTCGCGTGATCGGCTGGCCCTGGGCGGCGGCGGCGACCGCCTCGCGGAACGCGTACAGCGGCGACGTTCCGATATCGCCGAAAACCACGCCAATGCTTCCCAGCGCCAGCGCCCAAAAGCCCGTGGTGACCGGCCCGTCCTGGGCTTCGGTAGATGTGACGCCAAAAGCCATCGTGCTGGAGAACGCCGTACCGATTGATTTGATCCGGGTCGGCTATCGACGCTTCCGCAGGGCCTGTCAACCAATCAACCCTGGCCGTGCCGGCGCGGTCGGATGCGCCCGCCAACGCGGCTTCCCGCGCCAACAGGTAATATGGTACGCGCCGAAATTACGGCTTCAGGTCGGGCGGAATCGGCGGATCCTCGCGCATCAGCGTGATCGTCACGCGGCGGTTCGCCGACAGCGAGGGATCGTCGGGAAACAACGGCTGGGTATCGGCCTTGCCCGACACCGCGAAGATGTGGGCCGGCGGCAGGCCTTCCCGCTCCAGAATCTGGCGCACCGCATTGGCACGGTCGGCCGACAGATCGAACGCACCATAGTCGCTTTGCGTCAGCACAAATCCCGCTGCGGTGTGACCGACGATGGCGATGCGCAGCGGCGTCGCCTTGAGCGGAGCGGCCAGCTTCTCGATCAGCCGGCGGGTCCGCTCGTAAGGCACCTTGGAGCCGTCGGCAAACATCGACCGGCCGTCCTGGTCGACGATTTCCAGATTGAGACCCTCGTTGGTCTCCTCGAACATGATGTGCTTGGAAATTTCGGTCAGCTCCGGCATATCCTGCAAGGCCTGCCGCAGCGATGCCGAGGCCAGCGCGAATTCGCGATCGAGCTTGATGCGGGCGCCGTTGGTGCGACTGTTATCCTGCTCATCCGGCGTCGGCGTGTTGGAGGATTCCTCGGGCGGAATGTGCGCGGCGTTCTTCAGCTTCGGCCTGGTCGGCAGGCCGTCGGATTCGATGATTCCGGAATAGCGCTTGTCGGTCTGCACGCCGAAGGCATCGCGCATCGAGCCCGCGACGATCTTGAGCTTGTTGTTGTCCATGGTGGAAAACGCGACGAGCATCACAAAGAAGCTCATCATCAGGCCCATCAGGTCGGCGAAGGTCACGAACCAGCCGTGCCCTCCACCATGCGAGTCGCCACGTTTCTTCTTGGCCATGCTTGACTTTCCGGATCGGGACCGACCGTTCAGGCCGGGACCGGTTCGCCTTCCTCCTGGCGGTGCTTCTCGGGCAGATAGGCCAGCAGCATTTCCCGCACCAGCGTCGGGCTCTTGGAATCCCGGATCATCAGAATGCCGTCGATGATCAGGGTGCGGTTGGTCTCCTCGTCGAGCAGCTTGCCATGCAGCTTGTCGGCGATCGGCAGGCAGAACAGGTTCGCGACCAGCGCGCCGTACAGCGTCGCCAGCAGCGCGGTCGCCATGAACGGACCGAGTTTGGAGGGGTCGGTCATGTTGGCGAACATCTGCACCATGCCGATCAGGGTTCCGATCATGCCGAAGGCGGGCGCGCAGTCGCCGATGGCACGGTAGATCTTGCCGCCTTCGTCGAGATGCATCAGGAAATTGTCGCGGTCGCGCTCGAGATTGTCGCGGATGAACTCGAGGTCGTAGCCGTCGGCGACATAGCGGATGCCCTTGGCGAGGAACGGCTCGTCGGTCTCGACCTTTTCCAGGCCAACCGGCCCCTGCTTGCGCGCGATTTCCGCGATACGGGCCAGCTCGTCGACGAGGTCGCGCGCGGACAGCCGGCTCATGGTGAAAGCAAATTTCGCGCCGAGCGGCAGGCCGTGCAGAATGGCCATCAGCGGAAAACGGATCATGGTGGCGGCGATCGATCCGCCGAAAATGATGATGACCGCATGTTCGCTGATGAACATGTGCAGATCACCGCCCATGAGTACCATCGTGGTCACGACAAGGATGCCGGACACGAGCCCAACGCTCGTCATGATATCCATGGAAAACTCCAACGCGTACGCAAACTTCCGGCCATCCTGGCCGGTGGCGCAGCCCGTTCCAGGCCGCGAATTGACCCTACGTTCCCGCCATTAAAGACGCGTTACCGAATTTGGTAGGCATAACAATTGGTTAACAAAAAGCTAGAGGCCAGGCGGGTTTGCACGACGCCGCCAGCAGTCGACGTCGTCCCGGGCAAGCCAACGGGTCGCGCGAACGCGCCCGATGACAGGCTCCGCGCGACCCGGGACCCATAACCACTGATGTCAATCGGGCACGAAGCTGGGGCCACTGTGCCGTCAACACCAGGCACTGGTGGTTATAGGTCCCCGCTTTCGCGGGGACGACGGCGGCAACCCATCGCGATTCCCGGATTGGTTCGAAACAACCCCGCCGCTCAGCGCCCCGCTTTCCGCTCCATCGCAAGTTCGCCCTGGAGGCTGGCGAGGTCGCGGTAGATCGAGGCAATGGCGAGCACACGGCCCCTGCTCTTGTACTGCAGCAGGCAATCCCGCGCGGCGATGTCGCCGTCGATCACGATCTCGTCCCATTTTTCGGCGTGGCCGACATAGTTGATCGGCACGTCAAAATGCTGGCTCCAGAAAAACGGCACCGCATCGAAGGTCTCGCGCTGCCCGAGCATGTTGCGCGCCGCGGTCTGGCCCTGGCGTTCCGCGACCACCCAGTGCTCGACCCGGATGTTGTCCTGCGAATGTGGATCGGGCCAGCGTGCAATGTCGCCGGCCGCATAGATTCCGGCAACGCTGGTTTCGAGAAATTCATTCACCGTCACGCCGCGATCGAGCGCAAGGCCGGCCTGTTCGGCGAGCGCCAGCCGCGGCCGCACCCCGACGCCGACCACGACCAGATCGGCCTCCAGCACGCCGCCGCTTTTCAGCGTCGCGCGCCGGCCGTCGATCGCGGCCACGGTGTCGCCGAGGTGAAAGACAACGCCATGCTGCTCATGCAGGCCGCGGACGAAATCGCCCATCCCGGGCCCCAGCACGCGCTCCATCGGCCGCGGCTCCGGCGCCACGACATGGACCTCGATCTCGCGTGCACGCAACGCCGCAGCCGCCTCGAGGCCGATGAAACTGGCGCCGATCACGATGGCGCGGCGCGCGCCGCCGGCGGAGGCAATGATCGCACGGCAGTCGGCCAGCGAGCGCAGGATGTGAACATGGGGCTGGTCGGCGCCCGGGATCGGCAACCGCACCGGCTCGGCGCCGGTCGCCAATAGCAGGCGATCGTAGGCAACGGCACCGCCGGCGGTGGTGAGCTTGCGCGCCCTTGTATCGATCGCACTGACATGGCTTTCGAGCCGAAGCTCGATGCCGGAATCGGCGTAGAAGCTGTCCGGGCGCAATGGCAGCCAGTCCTCTGGCGCGCTGCCGGCGAGATAATCCTTTGACAGGTTCGGCCGATCGACCGGTGCCGCGTCGTCATCGCTCAGCATGACGATTTCGCCGCCAAACTGTTGCCGCCGCAGCATCTCGGCTGCGGCAAAGCCCGCGGCGCCACCGCCGACGATGACGATCCGACCCGGCGCAGCGGCGGACGTCCTGCGGCCCGGCTTCGGCTGGTCGCGCTTGCGTCGGATGAAGATGCGATCGCCCTCGTGCTCAACCTGCCAGACCGCGAGTGGCGCAAGCGCCGGCGCGCGGGTCGCCTCCCCGGTCCGCAGATCGAAGCAGGCGTGATGCCAGGGGCATCGGATGCCGCCGTCGACCACCAGTCCGTCGGCAAGCGGGCCGTGATAATGACTGCAATGGGCGTCGATGGCGAATATCTCGGACCCCGAGCGCACCAGCAAAACTTCCTGATCGCCGACATGACCGAGCAAGGTCCCGCCACTGAAATCGGCCGCGGCAATGCCCTGTGCGAAATCCGGCCCGGCCGGCTCGGCCAGCTCGTCAGCCATGTTCGTTCCCTCCATCGTCGCACCCCGACCCGAGCCGGGCATCACCGGGCACAATCCATCGGATGCACGGCGAGCGAAACCGTTCCCGCTCACATCGCGATCGCGACCAACCCGCTCTGCTTCGGCTTGTTCCACCGCACCGCGGCTATTCGGCGGCGTATTTCTGCGCTTCGTGCTCGGTCGCCGGCAGGTCGCCAGTTGACTTCCTGC
>Ga0182024_10012843_pt1 | contig 16488 bp, 16 predicted proteins | sample P32metaG_FD_120480 | JGI IMG/M metagenome (GOLD analysis project Ga0182024, IMG submission 120480) | Permafrost microbial communities from Stordalen Mire, Sweden - P3-2 metaG (Illumina Assembly) | ecosystem: Environmental > Terrestrial > Soil > Wetlands > Permafrost | place: Sweden: Stordalen... | reverse complement strand
CGGGAGCCAGCGGCTGGGGAATCTCGACCTCCGCCTGCGACACAAAAATGTTTCTTCCCGACCCTTCATACTTGATCTGCTCGGTTGCAGCCAGTTGCTGCAGATGTAGAGTCGGATCCAGGCTCTGTGGCGCGCGCTCTTTTTTACTCGCTCCAGCACCGTGACGCGCCGCGGGATGTGTGAGTGCGCTAATCGGCGATGTGATCGGATTCGTGCTGCTCCCCGTGGAAGCGATGGTCGACGACGATGGAATAAACTGGTAGGCGACGGCCAGCACGGCTAACGCCCCCAGCACCCCTGCCAGGATCGTGTTCCTCCGATTTTCTATTCCCAGTTTCACTACGTTCCCGACCTCAAGTACGTTTCGAGCCTCATGTGGAGCTTGATCGGTCCAGTCCGCTCACCGCCGAGTTCGACACTGCTGATGATGAACAGCATGTCATCGCGTTCCAGCGCATTGATAAACCGCGCCAGGGCGACATAATTCCCGGAGAGATCAGCATCCATCTCGACCGGCTGCAGCCGGTCCACGTCCGCGTCCTCGGCCTTGTATTTCGCCTGATCGATCGTCACCCCGTTCGCGGTCGCAATCTTTCCCAGTTGAACCAGTATCTGCGAGTCCTGCGTAGGGAAACGCTTCTTGTAGAAATCCGCGATCTGATGCCGTGCCGTATCGACCTTCTTCGGAAGATTGGTGAGCGGTTCAACCTGACGGGTTTTCGTCTGCAATTCGCTCCACAACTGGTTGAGCTGCAACCGCCGCGAGTCGGTCGAACCCACCAGCGGTGAAAACAATACCAACACCGCCACCAGATCCACGCCCATCAACACCGTCAGCGCGGTCTTGATCCTTTTCCGGGTCTGACGCAGGTCTGGCATTAGGGCGCGCTCCGCTTGGAGATTTCCGTCTTCGCGGCTGGCTCAACCTTGGCCGCCGGTTCCGGAACCATCTCCGGAACGTACGTGGCAACAATATTGAACTGAAACGGATCTCCGCTATTCGAAGGGTGGAAGGACTCCGCTTCGACATAGGTCTGAGTAAAGCGTCGGGAATCTTCCATACGTCGGGCCAGCTCCAAAGCCCGGTCGCGCGAGTCGCCCGCAACCGACATTTTCAGCTTCAGCTGGTTGTCGTCGTCCAGTTCGGGGTGAATGGAAACTAGATGAACCCTTGCCGGCATTACTTTTTCCAAGTCTTCCAACACCCGTGTCCAGGAAAACGACTTGCGCTCGATCAGCTCGTTAAGAAATTGCGACTGATCCCGGGTGGAGCGATTTTCCGATCGGTTCAAAAACGCTTCCGCCTCCTGCCGCTTTTGGTCACGCTGCGCAATGCTGGCTTTCAATTGTGCGATTTTGGCATGATCGTGCTGGGCCGCGAACCATCCTGAAACTGTAATCGTCAACAACGCCAGGGTCAGCACAGCCACAGCCACGAGCGCCGTTCCCCAACGCATCCAGAACTGCCGTGCATCTTCGTACGGTTGGCTGGCGAGATTGATATCGAGACGCATAATCTAAATTTGTCACCCTTGAGGCGAGCCGCGCGACTCTACGGAGCTTGCCCTGATGAGAGAACGCAAGCGACCGAAGGGCGCGTTTGGCTTGCTTCCTTATCTCACTTTCGGTTGCTGAATTATGAAATCAACGCTCCAACCACTCCGGCCATCCTCCAGCGCGGTACAGAGCCCCCGGTGCTTAACCCCAATTGCGATGAACTTACCAGCTCCTGAACTTCCGCCCCGGTTTGCGAGCGCAGCGCTGGCGCCGCGCTTCCCGTGTCCGACAACCCTGCGACAAATATCTTTTCGATATTCAAGTGATAGGTGTCCTGAAAAAACACGACCGATGGATAAATATCCTCAGCTAATTGCTCACCCGTGATGGTCACGCCGCGCGTATTCTCCAGCGTACGGAAAAGTTGCAATGTGTCCGCGTTGAGAATAGCAATACTTGTCGTCCGCGCATCCACCTTGACCACCAGCGTGGGTCGCTGCCCCTCGGCTGCGCCCAGCGCAGCCAGCATCGACGGCACCAGCACTCCCGGACTGAATCCAGCGTCGCGGAAGGCAGTTTCATAATCCTCCAACACGCTGGCCAGTGCGACCGCTGCCACCACGCGAACGCCTTCACTCGTCTTCTGCGCATGATAGGAAACTCTGGCCTTGTCCACATCGAACGGCAAAGATTTCTTCATGCGAAATCGCACCACCCCGGAAGCTTCTTCGGAATCCGAAGGCAGCGTATCGAACTCCAGCAGGACCACCCGCACCGCCGCATCCGGAACAACCGCAATGACGTCGTGCCCTCTTCCGGCCACGCTGCTCAACGTCTCGCGCACTGCCGCGCTCACCGCCTCGCGCTGGCGCAAGTTGCCTTCCACCAGATCCGGAATCACACTACCCGGCGCCAGTTCGCGGGCACCGCAGGCCTCCAGCGTCCGTCCATCGACGCCGAGCCTGCCCACGAGCACGCGGTCAGCCGCAATCTCGCACGCCAGCTTGGGTTTTGCCGAACTGTTTCCAGAACTCATCGAGCAGTTAAATCCTTCCACCTTAAAGATACACAGAAAATCGATGGACCACGAAGGACACGAAATCACCCGAAGGCCCTACCTTCAAGGGTCTCCTTCGTGTTACTTCGTGCCCTTTGTGGTTAATCCTGCAACAATTGATCTACCCACAATTCAAACTCCGCACCGCGGGAAATGCAATAGCTGAAAGAGCACTTCGAGCTATGGTCAATGGCCAACGACCAGTGAATTGGGAAACTTGCCGCGCTGGCCACCGATCACCAATCGCCGGCCACTCCTTACCGCATGGCCTCGATGAAGGTGACCTTATTGATCTCTTTCAAAGTGGTCAGCCCGAGACGAACTTTATCCAACGCCGACTCTCGCAGAAATCGCATTCCTTCTTCGCGCGCTGCGCGGCGGATTTCCGACGTAGGTTTCCGGGCCAGAATCATCTCCCGGATACGGTCACTCAAATCCAGCAATTCGTGAATCGCGGTTCGCCCGCGGAATCCCGTGCCCGCGCACTCGATGCATCCCGGCCCTTCATACAACGGAACTTTGGACCACTGCGCCGGATCCAGTCCGCTCGCCTCCAACACGTCGGGCGCATAATTCACCGGAGTTCTGCAGGACTCGCAAATCAACCGCACCAGGCGCTGCGCCAGAATGCAATTCAACGCCGAGACAAAGTTGTAAGGCTCGACGCCCATATTCAGGAAGCGTCCAATCACATCCACCACATTGTTAGCGTGGACCGTGGTAAAGACCAGGTGGCCGGTTAGCGCGGACTGAATGGCGATCTGCGCCGTCTCCGTGTCGCGAATTTCGCCCACCATGATTTTGTCCGGGTCGTGGCGCAAAATCGAGCGCAAGCCGCGGGCAAAGGTCAATCCTTTTTTCTCGTTGACCGGAATCTGTGTGATGCCGCGAAGCTGGTACTCGACCGGATCTTCGATCGTGATGATCTTATCTTCGTCGGTCTTGATCTCATTCACCGCGGCGTAGAGCGTCGTCGTCTTGCCGCTGCCCGTCGGCCCCGTGACCAGCACCATTCCGTACGGCTCTTTGATGTAGCGCCGGAACTTTTTCAGATCGTCTTCGTCGAAGCCCACCACTTCCAAAGTAAGCGAGCGGAACTTCTCGCTCATCGATTCTTTATCCAGCACGCGCAAAACGGCATCTTCGCCGTGAATCGACGGCATGATCGATACGCGGAAGTCGATAGCGCGCCCGTTGTACTTCACCCGGAAGCGCCCGTCCTGCGGCACCCGGCGCTCGGAAATATCCAGCTCGCTCATCACCTTGACGCGCGAGATCACGGTGGAATGATGTTCCTTGCCGATCGGCGGCATGGCCTGCGTCAGCACGCCGTCGATGCGGAACTTGATCACCACCGAATCGTCCCGCGTTTCAATATGAATGTCCGAGGCGCGCCGCTGCAGCGCGGTAAAAATCGTCGTATCCACCAGCCGGATAATCGGACTGGTATCGCCCGCCGCCGTAAGCTTGTCGATGGTCAGCGTCTCTTCGGCGCCGGTATTCTCGTCTTCGCGAATAATCTGGAAACCTTCGCTGGCCTCTTCCAGAACGCGCTGCGATTGCTCCGTCTTCTTGAGAATGTCGCTGATCTGCTTCAGCGTTGCCACTTTGGTGACGATTCGCTTTTGCAACAGCAAGCTGATCTCGTCAATCATCATCAGCTGGCTGGGATCGGCAATCGCAATCGCCAGCTTGCCATCCGCCGTCTCTTCCAGCGGCACGAAGTTGTAGCGGAACATCAACTCCGGTGAGAACTTTTTGAACAGCTCATGATGAAGCTGAAAATCGGCGAGATCCACAAACTCGCAGCGATAGCGCCGCGCCACGTCCTGAGCGCGTTCCAGATCGGTGATCGGATTTCCCGTGGTCACCACCTGCCCGCCGTTCTCACCGTGCACGAAAAGTGATTTCTTCTCCGCCATCGCCATTTCTCACATCCCCATCTTCATCGCAGAACGTCCACTCTGGTCCCGAATTAGTGGACTCCCAGAGTGAAGATCGGCAAATACAGCGAGATCAATACTCCACCCACAAAAATTGCCATCACCATTAGAATCAGCGGTTCAATCAGCGCCATCGAAGCTCCCAGCGCGGTCTGCACATCCTCTTCATAAAACTCCGCCACGGAATTCAGCATTGCCGGTAATGCCCCCGTGGACTCGCCCACCTCAAGCATTTCCACCGCCAGGTCCGGAAAGATATTCTGCTCCTCCAGACTGCTGGCCAGTCCCTGCCCTTCCCGCACCCTGGAACTCGCCCGCATTACACCTTTTAAGATGCGCCGGCTGGTCATGGAACTGCCCGCCGTCTCCATCGATGGCACCAGCGGCAGCCCGCCTTGCAGCAGAGTCGCGAGCATCCGGGAAAATGTCGCTACCTGATGTTTCAGCCGAATATCCCCCAGCAACGGCATGCTCAGGATGAACCGGTCGATCTGATCGGCACCCCGGTCGGTCTTGCGCCATTGCCACAACACAAATGACGCCAAAACCAATCCCGCTATCCCAAACGGAAAGTATCTCTGCGCGTTCTGCCCCACCGCCAGCATGAACACCGTGATGGCCGGCAGCTTCTGGTCCAGACTGTTAAACAACTCCGCGAACTTGGGCACCACATAGGTGAACAGAAACATCACCATGATCGTCACCACGGTCACCAGCAGCGTGGGATAGATCAGCGACACAAACAACTTCTTGCGGAACGTCATGGCCAGGCGCTGGAAGTTGATGTAGCGCGTCAACACCTCGTCGATGTTCCCGCTCTTCTCTCCTGCCATCAGCGTCGTGGTGTAGATCTTCGGCACCACGGGATGCGCGGCAAAAGCATCCGAAAGCAATTCTCCGCCCTTCACCCGCTCCCGCACGTTCTCCAGAATCTGCCCCAGATTGCGATCCTTTTGCCGCTTGATGAGCAGATCCAGTGAGTTTAAGATCGGCAGACCGGCCTTGAGCAGGGTCAAAAACTGCTGGTTAAATACCAAAAAGGAACTTTGCTTCAGCTTGCGCCCGCGCCTCAGCGAAAAGCTGGAGAGTACTCCTTGCGGCTTCACCCAGTAGACGAGGTAGCCCTGCGAAGCGAAGCGGTCGCGCACTTCGGCTACGGAGTAGCCTTGCTCCACTTGCTGGTGCATCCGCCCCCGGTCGTCCGCGAGTTTTACAACAAATTCCGCCATTTACAGTTGTTTTCGTTTTTTGCCGAGAGGGCGACCCTCTCGGCTCAGTCTAACATTCCCGCTTCCCATCTCAATCGCCGTTCGTTCCACTTCCACACATTTCCAGTACCGCAAGTAACCCGATTCGGAGTCTTGAAAGGGCGCCGCTTCAGCCGCGCCCCTCCCTCCTACTGGAGATCAGGGCTTTAGCCCCTGAGGGCCTCAAGGCTCCCCCTCCACCGTCTCCGTTCCCGGCGGCGGCCTGAACCCGAACTGCCCTTCCGGGATCGCGACATTCTCTTTTTCGTCGCCAAAGAGGTATTCGGTCGTTGATCCGTCCACGTCGTCGATCACAATTCGAACAATCTGATGCTCCGGGTTGATTTCCAGCAGAATTTCGCTGACCCGGTCAGCCAGAGCCCGCGGCACGCCCCGTAGAACCACATCCCCCGCGACTAGCGCTGTCACATCTGGAGCCAGTGACAATCCTTGCAACTCCTTTTCCAGCTTGCTCTTGCCCAGCAAAAACGCAAGTGGAGATCGAACATCGTCGAGCTTCCGCGCATCCGTCTTGCGCGCCTGCCGATCGCCGGGAACGTAAAACCACGCATCTCTCCCGTCACTCACGAAGAGCTTGTCCCTTGGAGAACGGTACTCCCACCGCATCTTGCCGGGTTTTTTCGCCCCGCCTTTCGCCAGCCAGAGCGTCCCCGATTCCGTCCGTTCCATCCCTGACCCGCGGTAAATCTCGGTAAATTCCGCCTCTAAACTCCGCAGATGGTTGTAATGCTCGTCCACCGCATAGGCGATCGCGTGGACATCTTCGCCCATGGCGCTGGTCGCCAGTGCAACTGCGGCAACAAAAACCACCATGCAAAATCGACCCATCGTTCGATTCTATCCTCTCGCTAAATAGCTAGCCGATTGGCCCGCTTGAGTAAAGCCAGCTGAATTCATTTGTTTTACACATGCAAATGTGTGATTATATACACATGGCTACAAACTTGGCTTTGGACGATAACCTCATCGAAGAAGCCCGCCGCGCGGGCAGTCATAAGACCAAAAAGGAGGCCGTCACAGCTGCCCTCGCGGAATACGTGAAGCGACGCAAGCAACTTCGCATTCTCAAGGCGTTTGGCTCCTTCGATTTCGATTCCGAGTACGATTACAAAGCTGAGCGCAAAAGACCGCACTCCTGAGTATGCTGGTTCTCGTCGATACGCCCATCTGGTCGCTGGCACTCCGGCGAGGGGTTACAGATTTAAACGCCCGCGAGCAACTTCTGACTTCCGCCTTGAAGGAACTTATCCGCGACGGGCGCGCTCAACTCCTCGGTCCGGTTCGACAGGAATTGCTTTCGGGAGTCCGGCAGGAAAAGACCTTCACAGAACTACGCGATTATCTGCGCGCTTTCGACGAACCGGATCTCGACGTTGCCGACTACGAGGAAGCCGCCCACATTCACAACCAATGCAGGTCCCGAGGCATCGCCGGATCAGCGGTCGACTTCCTGATCTGCGCCGCCGCGACTCGGCGTGACTGGCAGATATTCACAACCGACCAGGACTTCACGCACTACGCAAAGGCCTTCCCATTGCAACTTTACAGCGTGACCTAGATCGATCACCCAGCAAACTGCACCGCACCGAAATTATTCACCGCGATTTATACATCGCATACTGATGCGTCCCGCCAATCTTCGCCAGCCCGACTCTCTCGTTGAGCACATGCTCCAGCAGAGGATTGTGGTAGAGCACATACACGGGTCGAGGATGCTCTCGCAGACTCTGTTCCAGATTTGCGATCACGCGTCTCAATCCGGACTCCGGAAACGGATTGAAGAGAAACAGCACCGTCGGCTCAACCGGAAAAGAAAACTCAGTGGCGTCCGCGCAAATCGATTCCACCGCGAAACATTTCTGCGACTCGCTTCGGTACTTCCTGAGATTGTCCTGAGCCACCTCATTGAGCGCCGGCAAGAGCTCCACGCCCACGATGCGACGAAACGGATAATCGGACGCCATAAGCAGCGTCCTTCCCTTGCCCGAACCAAGATCGAGGAAAACGAATTCGCGCACTTCGAAACCAGCCTGAGCGCCCAAAGCCCCGATCATTTCACGGAAGAGAATAGATTCCGTCGGCTGGTAAGGCGAGTGGAAAACTCCCAGCAAGCGGTCGCGCCAGCCAACGCCCGCACTGCTGGTATTCACGCGGTGTTCCCAATCGTATTCCGCATCGCCGTACCGCTGCCGACGGCGCTCCGGAGTCGAATCGCGCATGAACTCAAACAGACTACTCAGCAGTTGCCTTGTAGCCGCGAGGCTTCCCGCGCGTGCCCTGGCGCTGCTCCACCAATGCCATGCTGAGCGCGACAGGCTGACCCTATGCGCCTGCGGAGCGGCGTCCTGGTTGCCATTCATACCTCGCCATCATAAGCGAAGGGCAGAAGTTACTGCTGATTGTGGAACTTTGGCATCGGCTCGAATCCGGGAGGAAGCCCCTTGGTAGCGAAAGAAAAATCATCGGGCACCATCACTTCCACGCGCCCTTCGGGGGTCAACTTATATGGATGTCCATCGGGATCGACAGGAACTCTCGGCAATCGTTCGGTGCTCACCAGCTCCGCCATGTTAAGCGGCAACCGTCCCGTAACCTGCCCAAAGCGCGTCACAGCTTCCTGAAGATGTGTCACATCTTCATCCACGCGCAACGCGCGCAGATGTTCCACCGCGTTGGCGCGGATATGCTTGTCCTGGCTGTTCTGATAGGTCGCGGACCACAGCATGCGCGCGGTGTCGAACTCTCCGGCATGCTGCGCCATCTGCGCCGCCAGCAGCCGCATGAACGGATGCGCATTCGGCACGTTCGATCCGCGCTCAAAGGCGTCGGCAGCTTTTCGGTAATCCTTCAGATTCATGTAATAGACAAAACCTAAGTCGTAATAAAGCTTCCAGTCATTGGGGTTGTTCTGAATGCCATATTCCATCAACTGAACCGCGCGCTCCGGCTGCCCCGCGCCGTTCGGAGGTGGCGGAGCTAGAAAGCTCGCTCCAAATTGATAAGCCACGACCAGCTGCGGATCGAGATGCGTGGTCAGGTTCAACAGGGGATAGAGCAAGTTGTAGCTTTGCGCACTGTCGTGATTTCGTCCGCCAAAATACTGCACCGCGCGCGTCCAGTAAATATCGGCAAGAAGACCGCCGTATCCCAGGCTCGCCCGTTTCAGCACCTTGGGAGAATTCAGATATAGGACATCTTCGATCGTGGCTCGAGGACGAAGTTGATCGATGTGATGAAGCAGCACGGCACTGAGGGCCAGAGAAAGGACGAAGCTCACAGCGGCAAGAATTGAAACTTTGCGCCGTGCCTTCATTTCAAGTTCCGGTGTTCGAAAATAAGTACGGCTCCGCTCAAAGCCATCGCAGCGTAGAAAATGGCATAAAAGGTGTTTTGCCAGATGAGTTGCCCTGCCACCGGCTGCTCATGAGCAATCGAGCTGATCACGTTGAAGGAGGAAAGATTCGGCACCAGATACGCCGCTCCCGTCACCAGCCAGCGCGTAAATCCGTGAGCCATGCCGGCAAATCCGCGCAAGTCCTCGGCGAAACTTCCAATCACAAACAGCGAGAACGCAAAGACGGCAGAAAGCAAAGGCGAGGAAAACGAAGAGAACAGCAGAGCCAGCGAACAGATGATCAGGAATTCCAGAATGATGAAATATAGAGCCACCAGAATCAGAGCGTCGGCCCGCACGAACTTGTGCGAAACGTAAAACAGAGCCGCAAACACGCCGACGGCCATGAAGAACGTATTCACCACCAGCGTGCCCGCCAGCCCGAAGAACTTGCCGACGATGAATTCCCACCGGCGCACTGGCCGCGATAAAACCGTGTAGAGCGTTCGCTTTTCTATCTCTTTGGAAACCAGTCCAATGCCGATGAATATCGCAATTACAATCCCAAACAAAGAAACTGCGGTAAGGCCCAGATTGATGACCACCAGTTTCTCGATGTCGATAGAAATCTGGCCCACAAGAATTGCCGCTCCTGATAGCAGCAAGGCGAAGGCGATCAGGTTATACAGAACGCGGTCCCGCACCGCCTCGCGAAAAGTATTGGACGCAATGTGCACTACCCGCGCGTTCATGCCGTTCTCCTCCTAATGGTTGTGGCCATACTTCGATTTCATACGGTTGACGCGGCCGTGGTCTCGGCGCGCCTCAGTTTTTCCACAAAATAAGCTTCCAGCGAGGTGCGCACGGGAGTAAGCGAAATCAAATGCAGGCGCTCGCGGCGCAGCGCGTCGATGGCCGCATCCTGCTGCGTTTCGTCAATAACGGCGCGCACCGTATCTCCGGTGACGTGGCACTCTGCCCCCAGCGCCTTCATGCCGGGAGGCACATGCGTGCCCTGCCATATCACTTCCACTTTGCTCTGAACACTTGAGGTCAAATCTGCAACTCTGCCGGTACCGCGGAGTTCGCCCTTATGTATGATTGCGACGCGATCGCAGAGCGCTTCGGCATCTGACAGTATGTGCGTGGAAAAGAAAACGGTTTTGCCTTCACTCTTGAGTTGCTCCATCAGGTCGCGCACCTCGCGCCGCCCCATGGGATCGAGCCCAGACATGGGTTCATCGAAGAATACCAGCTTGGGATCATGCAGAATGGCCTGCGCAATTCCCACCCGCTGCAACATCCCTTTGGAAAATTTCCGCAACTGTACGCCTTTCACTTCGGGCAGTCCCACGCGTTGCAATGTGCTTTCCACGCGCCGCGAGCGCTCCTTCGCCGGAACTCCGGAGAGTTGCGCATAATAATTAAGCAATTCGTGCGCGCTGAGGTGATCATAAAAATAAGGCTGCTCCGGAAGGAAACCGATCTGAGCCTTCACTTCCGGATCCGTCCAGTCGCGGCCCAAAATCCGCGCCGATCCGGACGTAGGGAAAACCAATCCCATGAGCAGCTTCAATGTTGTAGTTTTGCCGGCTCCATTCGGTCCGAGGAAGCCAAAGATTTCGCCATCCTCGACCGTGAGATGCAGGGGATGCAAGGCGCGCTTTGGCCGCTTCTTCCAAAAGCCTACCTTGTACATTTTCTCCAAACCAAGAATTTCAATCGCGGCCATGGCCTACTCCGACGGGATCCTAGAAAAATTACTTCCCAGAAAATTATATGAAACGCAGCAACATTTTTGAACTGGGTAAAAGTTACGATGGTTACTACCGGCGTCAATTGAAATGCGTCAGGCTAGTTGCTCATCGCGTTCAATCCCTGGCAGGTGGGATAGTCCGGTACCAGCGTGATGTTGCCCGCTGGCTGAAGCCGCAATACCGCGTCCTGAATGGAGCAATAGGAACGCGTGCCGGTTAGATTGCTTAGAGGCGTCCCGGTTGAATAGAACTGGTCGTTGACGGTGCTGCCCGCGCTGGCCGAACCGGCGGCATTAAAGTTATAGCCGCTCTTGCCGTTGCCGCCGCCACTGGTGGCCAGAGAGTTATCGATCAGGCAAGCTGTGGCTATGCTGGGAGAGCAAGGGCCCGCGCCACCAAGGGTGGTAAGAGCCAAAGGAAAACCGATAGTTGGGTAGGCGCCAAAATAAGCGATTTCGGACGTGTTGATGGAGCGAACGGAGGCGGCCGCCGAGGAATCGTTGGCCGCCATGCGGGCGCGCATCAGATTTGGGATGGCGATTGCCGCAATGATCAGAATGATGGCCACTACGATCAGCAATTCGATCAGCGAGAATCCCTTTTGCTTCCTCATCGAACGTCCTCTTCTCTCTGTGCCAAACCTCTGTACTGATCCTCCCCGGCCCCCCGATTTTCCCGAGACGAACCGGTAGTTGCACCCCAGTGGCCAGACCGAAGGAATACAACACTTCGGTTACCGCACACGCCAACCGGGCTATTTTCAAGTTGATGCGCGTCTCAAGCCAATCGCCTCCGCCCAGAAAGCCTGAGTTGACGGCAGTTTGCGCACCAGCTTGACGAATTGTGTCACTTCCTGCCCGGGTGCGCGGTGCTTATCGCAAGCTACCCGCCAGGTTCTGCGGGGCTACCAATGAGTTCTCGTTCACCAGGGTACTTTCAACCCTCTTTGCCATGTGACTTTCGATGCAAAATGTTATTGACGCCGTCAATAGGATCAGGCTCCAGGGGATTAACGGGGACTTAAGCGCCAAAACCACTCCAAAACGCACGCACACAAGCCAGAAGACGGTCAGTCCGACCCCTGCCAGAATAGCGGCGGTGCGCCTCGCTCTGCTGGGTAGAACAAAGGTCGCCGCCGCTTGCACCGCCAGTGCAAACGGCAGACTTACAACCAGGTCGACTAAATAATGTTGACCACTGCCCAGCGTAGCGAATACGGTCAGCAAAACATAGAGCAGAAGGGCCGCACGCAAAACCCGCGGAAGGCCTCGGCTATTCCAAAACAGCAGAACCACCCATGCCACATGCAAAGAGGGCATGCCATTCCTCGGAATGCCGGTCGAGATCGACATTTTCTGCAACGCGAATGTGGATAGATCCTTATAAGAAAGGCCTCCCCAAGGAAAGTCTTTTCCGAAAGCGTAGATCGGTCCAGTAGCTGGCACCACGTTATATAAGAGCCAGCCGGCGACGCCAGCCAGCAACAGCACAGTCAGGACCTGCCAGGAGCTTTTTCTTGCGCCACGCCGTATTTGCGCCGCGCATACGACCGCCATGGCAAAAGGCAACGAGAGGTAGGTCAACATCGCGCACCGAGTCAGGGCGATGCTGCTGTACATGATTCTTCCCATAAAAAAGCTGGGCTGAAATCCGAGACTTCCATCGAAGGCATATAACCAAGCGTCATCTGTCTGAGGATTTAGGCCCCCAGACAACCGGAGCACGTTGCCTGAGACAAAAATGAAAAAAACCAGAACGAGGCTCGGCAGTAGCAAGGCCAAAGCATTTTCGCGGCCCTCCCGCTCTGACCACACAGCGCGCAGGCCGAGCAGCACGATCGCCCCGAATCCCAATACCGCAAAACCGCTCGCCACGCGAAGCACCCAGAATGGAATCGGTGACAGGTGGATGATTTTGACAAAGGCTACTGAAATCGACAGCCAGGCATAGATTTCCCAACGTGAGGGTGCGCCGCGCAAGAAGAAGATAAGCGCTCCAGCAAGTGCGAACGGCAGATAGGGCTCATCAAAATTTGTCAGCCGCGCTCCCGCAATAACAACCGCTATCCAGATTGCCGACAGGGCAACCAGAGCAACAACCGAATTTCGTCGCGACAGAGTGAGTTTTTCCCACGCCATACCGGTATCTCCCAAATTCTATCCGTCATGCGAAAACCGTTGCTGGGTAATTGTAAGGGCCTGGCGGGAAAAATCTTTGGTTACCGAGGTTTGCGCATGGAAACAACATGAGGGGTGCGGCTTCGCAGAGAAAAAAATAAGGGCAGCGAACTTTCGTTCGCTGCCCTTCGGCTTGTATCCTCCCTGGATACTTCGCCGTACTGAGTTACGTTAGTTGGCCAACGGGCTCAGGATCTGGCACGCACCGTAGGTGGGAACCGCCGTGATGGTGCCCGGAGCTGCGGCACGCACTACGCCGTCGTCCACCGCGCAAAACGACTTGGTACCAGTCGTCGCGGCGTTCGGATAAGACCAGGTGTTAAACTGGGCGTTTACGCCGCCGACTGCCCCGTCAGGTATTGCCAAAAACTGGTAGCCGCTCTTGCCAGAGTTAGCCGGCGTACCGTCGTTGGCCAGGTTGGAATCGATCAAGCAGGCTGTGGCCTCAGCCGGAGTGCAGACAGCGTTAACAGCTCCGCCCAGGGACACCAAGTTTGTAAAGCCAACCGTCGGATAAGCCGCGAAATAGCCGACTTCGCCGGTGACGATGGTACGCTCGCCAGCGGCCGCGGACGAATCGTTGGCTGCCATACGGGCGCGCATCAGGTTAGGAATCGCGATAGCTGCGATGATCAGGATGATTGCCACCACGATCAGCAGCTCAATCAGTGAGAAACCCTTCTGTTGTTTCCGCATCTCTTTTTTCCCCTCTTCTTGGACTTTCATTCGATTTATGCTGGTCATGGAATGACGCAGTCGGACTAGATATTCGCACCTGCCGTGCCAAACCCGCCAGTTACCTTGGTTCCTGAGGGCCTCCCACAACAGCTTCATTTTCAGCGTAACTGAGCACTTTAGTGCCTATTCTAAACGCTCTCAACCACAGCTGGTTGTCAAAACGCGGCGTAAACCTGACAATTCCTGTCAGTGCAGTACCGCCTATCCGACTGTAGAACGTCGCTTTCCGCCGATCTTGCAACCCCACCCTGTTAACTCAGTTCACCTGCCGGGCAACGTATCTTGCAGACGCTGAAGTGCTTTTCCGGCTCCCGTCTGATAGGGATGCAACCGCAGCTCGGTTCTATACTCTTCCATTGCTGCGGAGCGATCGGAAACCTGTTCCAGCGCAGTTCCCAACTCATAGTGAACTCCGTCGGCCGTAGGTTCGAGTTCCAACGATCTTTTCAAATAAGAGATCGCCTCCTGCGGACGGTGCTGTAGCAGCCGGATCTGGCCCAGTCCGAACCACGCCGTCGCCAGCGCGGGATCCAGTTGTAACGCGCTGCGGAACCAGCTTTCCGCCTGGGATAAATCGCCGGCCTGCTGAAAAGCAAAGCCCGCAAAATCCGCGGCCCGCCATCCCGGCTTGAGCTCGTAGGAACGTACGAAGTGTGGCGCGGCAGCGGCAAACTTGCCGCTAGCGCTTAGAGCAGATCCGTAGTTCAATTGTGCCCATTCGTTGCCCGGAGCGCGAGCGACAGCGCGCGAGAATAAACGAAGATCATTTGCCCAGTACTGCGATTGGATGGCGCTGGCAAAGGCGAGGACCGCTACCGCGCACGCGGCCAGAGGTCGCACCAAATCCTGCTTCGGCCATTTCTTTCTTATTCTGGAGTAGGCGAATCCCGCCACCAGGCCGACGCCCAGCATGCTCATGTATAGGTAACGGTCGTGGATGAAATCATCTTCATTCATCCAGCGGAGATTGAGGGTTGGAAGTACAGGCAAGAGCAGCCACGCGAAAGCCACCCACAAGCGGGAATCGCGTCGCGCCGCCATGACGCCGAGCGCAATCAGGGCGACCAAAGCCAGCGCGGATAGAAGGAATCCGGACGTAGCCGGCGAATCGATCAGGCGCAAATCATATTGCGGGCTCAAGCCTGCCGGATAAACCACGCGGTATAAATCGAAAAGTAAGATTTTGGGCGCACTCAGAAAGATAATGCGCGCCGAAATCGGCAGGGAAATCGCCGCAGCTCCGCCCAACACCCGGGAGCGAAGCGCCAGCCAGAAAACACTGACCATCCCGTACGTGCAGATCGCGGGCAAAGAAAAACCGGCCATCCGACTTGCGCTACTGCGGGAAATGGACCACAGGTCGATCAGAATAATTCCCGGCAGCACGATGCTGACTTCTTTGGCAAACAGTGCCAGGAGGAATAGAAATCCAGCGAGCATCCACCAAAGCCCGCGGTGGAGTTGCTGGGTCAACGCCTTACGGTAGATCAGGAAACTGCCAAAGCACAGAGCAGCGGCCAGAGGATCGTTCACGCCGGAAATCCAGGACGCTGATTCCGCCTGAAGCGGATGAAGCCCGAAGGCAGCAGCGGCTAACAGAGCCGCGCCTGCGTCTCGCAATAGTGCGAGGGCAACGAAGAATGCCAGCGCTGTGGCTGCAACGTGCGCCAAAACAGTGGTCACATGAAACCAGTGGGGATTGAGGCCAAAAATTGTCTTGTTCACCAGAAACCAGAGCGTCAGCAATGGGCGATAGAACCGGCTCTGCACTGCGGCAGTGGATGCCCAAAGCTGGTGCGTAAATAAAAAACCGAGCCGGTTCCATTGCAGGTTCGGATTTTGCGGAATCTGCGGCGGATCGTCATAGACCCATCTGAAATTGAACGTCAGGGAAAACGTGAGCAGCGTCGCGATCAGCAATCCCGCAAAGAGCATCCAGTCAGTGCGGGATAGCTGAGGAATTTGTTCTTCTATCAGACGCTTAGCGGTCGTCTCCGGACGATGCAAAATCATTCCGCTTTCACCAGCAAGCAGGTGACGTCGTCGTGCTGCGGGGTGTTGCCCACAAATAAATCCAATTCGGCCATCAGCCGATTGAGCATCTCCGCTGGCGTGCCAGCGGCGCCGGCTGAGATTGCGCTCAACAGGCGGGTTTCACCATATTCATCCTGATTAGCATTTTCGGCCTCGACCAGTCCATCAGTGAAGATGATCAGCCAATCGCCCGGCGCCAAGGCTACGCTCGCCGACTCGTACTTGGCCTCCGGCTGAATGCCCAGAGGCAATCCTCCAATGTCGAGCCGCTCGATCAATCCGGCGCTGCGGCGCAGGATTGGATTGTTGTGGCCGGCATTGATGTAAGTGAAAATGCGCCGCGCCGCGTCGTACTCGGAAAGAAACGCAGTAGTAAAGCGCAGTCCTCCCTGGCTGTTCGAGCACGCATATTTGTTCATGTTGCTAACCAGTTCCGGCAGTGCGACTTGTGCGGTAGACAGTGTCTTCAGGCTTGCCTGAAACGTAGCCATGAGCATGGCTGCGGGAATACTTTTGCCGGCAACGTCGGCCACGGCAAACACTACTCGATTTTCTTCGCTAGTCTTGCCGGGACGGGGAAACACGTCGTAATAGTCTCCCGCCACAGTGTTGGCTGGTCGCGTGGCATAGGCAACGGCAATTCCGGGAATCTGCGGTGGAGCGCCGGGCAGAAGCCAGGTCTG
>Ga0182024_10012842_pt1 | contig 16489 bp, 7 predicted proteins | sample P32metaG_FD_120480 | JGI IMG/M metagenome (GOLD analysis project Ga0182024, IMG submission 120480) | Permafrost microbial communities from Stordalen Mire, Sweden - P3-2 metaG (Illumina Assembly) | ecosystem: Environmental > Terrestrial > Soil > Wetlands > Permafrost | place: Sweden: Stordalen... | reverse complement strand
TTGGTTCCCGTGGCAATCACGATAAATTCCGCGTCAAACTCGCCGACGCTGTTGCCGTTCTGCACGCGAATGTGGTGCTCGTCGCGGAAACTTCCGGTGCCATGAATCAGCATCACGCCATTGCGCTTCAGTTGGTCTTGAATCACGCTAACTTCGTTTTCCACCACGTGTTGTACGCGGAAATTCAAATCAGCCATCGATATCGGCTCATCGCTGTTGTTGTGGCTCACGCCGTAGAAATTTTTGTCGTAGAAGCCGGACAGATGCAGGACTGCTTCGCGCATGGTCTTACTGGGGATGGTTCCGGTGTTGATGCACACCCCGCCCACAGAAAGTTGCTTTTCAATGATGGCTACGCGCTTTCCAGCTTTGGCCGCCTGGATGGCCGCGCGCTGCCCACCTGGTCCTGAACCAATTACGATCAGGTCATACGTCAGAAGTCACCCCGTCGGTGCTACTCGGATCCGTCGGATGGTTATCGGAGGCGGTCATTCCGGGTGTCATTCCCACAGCGCCCGAAGGTTGCGAGGCCCGCACTCTTTGCGTGCCATCGGCCGTTGCCGCCACCCGAAGCAAATGGTCCTGGGCGTTGATCGCCAGACCATTACGTCCGGCGCGCACTTTAAGATAAGTGCCATTGGAACGCAACAGCCGTGCTTTACAGGTGTCAGACAGATACACGCCGAGAACTTCGGTGCATACCCGCTCGCGAATCGCGGCATCCTTTACTGGAAACAATACTTCCACCCGTTCGTACAAGTTACGCGGCATCCAGTCCGCGCTTCCCAAAAAAACTTCCGGTGCTCCGTTATTCTCGAAATAGAAAATCCGGCTGTGCTCCAGAAACCGCCCCACTATGCTGCGCACTCGTATCCGGCTGCTTACTCCTCGAATTCCGGGCACAAGTGTACATTGTCCGCGCACGATCAGATCTATCTCCACTCCTGCACGTGACGCTCCATAAAGCGCCCGGATTACCGGGGGATCCACCAGCGCATTCAGTTTCACAATGATGCGCCCGGGCTTACCCCGGCGGGCGTTGCGCGCTTCGCGTTCAATCAGTGCGATGCATGATTTCGCCATGTCCACCGGAGCCAGCATTAGCGGTTTATAATTTGGCTGTTCCGCATACGCCGTCAAATAATTGAACGCGTTGTGCACGGCGGCCGTAATGGCGTCGTCTCGCGTTAGCAGGCTGAGGTCGGTGTAAAAGCGCGCGGTCGTCGGATTATAGTTGCCGGTTCCCAAATGCGCGTAGCGGCGGATCTTGCCGTCGGGATCCTGCCTCACCACCAACGCCAGCTTCGCGTGAGTCTTCAGGCCAACCACGCCGTGGAACACCTGCACGCCGGCGTCTTCCAGGCTTCGAGCCCAGCGAATATTGGTGGCCTCGTCGAAGCTGGCTTTCAGCTCCACAACCACGGTCACTTCTTTTTTCCCTGCGGCCTCGATCAGGGCGCGGATGATGGGCGAATCCGAGTTGGTGCGATAGAGCGTTTGCTTGATGGACAAAACGCGAGGATCGTTTGCGGCCGTACGTATGAAATTCACGACCGTGTCGTAGGACTCGTAGGGATGATGAATCAGCACATCCTGGCGTCGGATCGACTCGAATAAGCTGTCGGCATCGTGACCCACGCGAATTTGTCTGGGCGAGAATGGTGGATATTTCAAATCGGGCCGCCGCGTTTCGTCGTACAGATGAATCAAGCGCTGCAGGTTTACCGGGCCGCGCACCCGAAACACCAGTGATTCATCCAGTTCAAACGTGCTGACCAGCCGATCCACAATATCCGGGTGCGCACCTTCTTCGATTTCGAGGCGCACCGCTTCACCTTTGCGCCGCTGCGCTACCTGAGCATCCACTACTTCCAGCAGATTGCGTGCTTCCTCTTCTTCCAGGTAAAGGTTGCTGTTGCGCGTAACCCGAAACGATGCGTGCGCAAGAATTTCGTAACCGCGATAGAGCTTGGCGGCATACGTGGAGATTACGTCCTGCAGAAATACGTATTGGATTACGTCGTCGTCGGAGGGAATCCGCAAAAGGCGCGGCAAGGCCCGCGGAATGGTAACTACCCCAAAGTAGGGTTTCCCGTTGCCCGCCCGGCGTCGACGCAGAATGAACGCCAGGCAAAGCGCCTTGTTCATCACCCGCGGGAAGGGGTGCGATGGGTCTACCGTGACCGGCGTCAGCATCGGCACAACCCGGCGGTCGTAGAAACTCTTGGCGGTGCTTAAACCTTTGGCATCCAGTTCGTGCAAGGACATGACGCGGATGGACTGTTTGGCCAGGGCAGGAAGTAGTTCTTCGTTCCAGCATCGGTACTGATCGCGTACAAAGACGTGCATCGCTTCGGTAACCTTTTCAAGCTCTTCTTCGGCGGTCAGTCCATCCGGTCCAATCTCGCGCGAGCCGTGTTCGATGCGCTGCAGAAAACTCGATACGCGGACCTCCACGAACTCGTCCAGGTTGCTGGCGGTGATGGCCAGAAACTTGACGCGTTCCAGCAGAGGATTATCCTTGGCGCGCGCTTCTTCCAGCACGCGCCGGTTGAATTCCAACCATTGCAAGTGCCGGTTGAAGTAGTAACGCGGATCATCCAGGGCAATACGTTTCATAGATATTCAGGGAGCGGATACTCTTACTTGAGATGTGTTACTGGCAGATGAATATAGTAGCAGTGAAATCGCGGATACGAGGCTGGTTACCGGGTTATTCCGCAGGTGTCGACGTATCGATCGTTGGTGTGCATGCGGCATGGTGAATTACGCCCAATGACGCGCTCTCTGATGCTGGTCACCACCAGTTTAATTTTTTGCGCGATGGCCTCCTCGGCTGTCGCGCAGCAGCGATCCAATTCATCTGACATGACCGATAAAATCGACGCCATCTTCGTGCCCTTGGCTGACGCCCGCACACCCGGCATCGCCATCCTGGTCGTGAAAGACGGCAAAACAGTTTTTGAACGCAGTTACGGCGTCCGCGATCTGCACAGCGCAGTGCAAATCGACCAACGCACCAACTTCCGGCTGGCCTCGTGCTCCAAACAATTTACGGCCATGTCCATCATGCTGCTGGTTCACGACGGTAAGCTCCGCTACGACGATAAATTGACCGACATTTTTCCGGAGTTTCCTGCCTATGGTAAATCCGTCAGCATTCGTAACCTGTTGAATCACACCGGCGGTCTCCAGGATTACGAAACGCTGTTGGATCAGGCTGCTATCCCCGGCCCTGGTCAACCCTCCCGGCGCAAATGGACGGACGAACATCAAATCCAGGACGCGGAAGTCTTATCCCTACTTGAGCATACCGATCGCGGCATGTTCGCTCCGGGCACAAAGTGGTATTACAGCAACTCCGGATACGTAATACTCGGCCTGGTCGTGGCTAAAGTTTCTGGTATGCCCTTCCCCGAATTTTTGCGCCAACGTATTTTCGCCCCGCTCAAGATGAACCACACCGTCGCCTATGTCCGCGGCAAAAACGAAATCTCCAATCGCGCTTATGGACATAGCAAGGAAGAGAACACCTGGAAGCAGACCGATCAAAGCTCCACATCCGCCACCCTCGGCGATGGCGGCATTTATTCTTCGCTGGAAGATTTAGCCAAATGGGATGAAGCGCTGCGGACTAACCGGTTGCTCAGCAAAGACGAAATGCAACCTGCGCTGACTCCGTTTGTTTTTGCCGACGGCGCGCAACCGCGTTGGCCTGCCAATTCCGATCGCCCTGAAGGCGCACCCGCGCTTTACGGCTTCGGCTGGTTTTTGGATCCGTATCGTGGACAAGTTCGCATGTGGCACTACGGCGAAACCATGGGCTTCCACTCTTATATCGTTCGCTTCGAAAGCAGCAGCGGTGCGGCAAACTCGTCAGCGTCCAGCGACCCACTCACTAACCTCAGCATCGTTGTCCTGTGCAATCGCACCGACGTCTCTCCTGAATCCCTCGCCCTTCAAGTCGCAAACCTGTTTCTGGATTCTGCGAACTAACCAATTCGGTGGTCCGAAGAAAGTCAGCTTTAAACAGTTCAGCGGAATTTCTGCTGTTAACGCTCGCGGCTGTGCAGCCACGTTAGAAACAAACCGACAACTAACCCAAAACCGCAAGTGCCCAGGATGAACACTCGGGCCACGGGAATAGCCAGCCACGCAATGATTACGAGGCCAAGCGACACAACTGCGCCGGCGTGCGTGCCAGGAATCGACACATTTCCAAATGCGCTCAGCGTTGCTGGTTTTCGTCTTTCGGTTTTGGGAATCGTTAACACGCAACCAACCTAACGATCAGAGATTGCGCCGGAAACTTACGACATTCCCGCGAGCTTGCCCAGGCCCTTCATTTTACTGCGCGCCGCCATCGCGCCGTACTGCTTCATCATCTGGCGCATCTGCATGTATTGCTTGATGACCTGGTTCACGTCCTGCACGGAAGTGCCGCTGCCCTTGGCGATGCGCTTGCGGCGTTTCCCGTCGATAACATTATGGTCGCGGCGCTCCTGGTGGGTCATCGAGTTGATAATCGCCTCAACCTGTTTCAATTTGCCTTCGTCCACCTTGGCATCCTTAGGCAGGCTCTGCAGCGGGCCCACTTTCGGCAGCATGTCCACCAACTGCTCGAGTGGTCCCATCTTGCGAATCTGTTTCAGCTGATCGCGAAAATCTTCCAGCGTGAATCCCTCATGGCGCAGCTTGCGTTCCAGTTCCAGCGCCGCTTTTTTGTCGACGGCCTGTTCGGCGCGCTCAATGAGCGACATGATGTCGCCCATGCCCAGCACGCGCGACACGATGCGCTCCGGATAAAATCCCTCCAGCGCATCGTATTTTTCGCCCAAGCCCACGAATTTAACCGGAGCGCCCGTGACCTTACCGATCGAGAGCGCGGCCCCTCCGCGAGCATCGCCATCCAGTTTCGTCAGGATCACGCCGGTTAGTCCCAGCCGCTTGTGAAAGTCTCCCGCGGAACGTACCGCGTCCTGCCCGATCATCGCATCCGCAATGAAAAGTATTTCGCTGGGATTCAATTCCTTCTTGAGGGTGCTCAGCTCTTCCATCAGCGAATCGTCGATGTGCAAGCGGCCCGCCGTGTCCACCAGGATTACGTCGCTGGCCGATAGCTTCGCTTCCTTGATCGCGCCCTTGATGATTTCCAGTGGCTTGTCCGTGCCGGCGCCCGGCCAGATCGCCGTGCCCACGGCCTTGGCCACTTGCGCCAACTGCTCGCGCGCCGCGGGCCGATACACGTCCGTAGAAACAACCAGTGGACGGTGGCCGTGTACCGCCAGCCACTTCGCCAACTTTCCCGTAGTGGTGGTTTTTCCTGAACCCTGCAAGCCCACGATCATCCACACCGACGGAGGCTTCGAAGCAAACAGCGGCTTCGCATGTTTGCCGAGCATGGTGGTCAACTCGTCGCGCACCGTCTTTACCACTTGCTGGTCGGGCGAAAGCTGCATCATGACTTCCGTGCCGACGGATTTCTCGCGGATATTCTTCAACAACTCGTCGGCAACCCCGACGTTCACGTCGCCTTCCAACAGCGCCTCACGGATTTCCACCAGCGCCGCGTCCAGGTGTTCCTCAGTCAGCTTGCCCTGTCCGCGAAGGTTCTTGAATGTGCGTTGTAACTTTTCTGTTAAATTTTCAAACATTTTCAGACTCAGTGTTCATAGGAAATAGGCTCAACAATACGAATTAAGTAGTTCGAAATAGTGGGGGTGTTGAAAAAGGGCCAGGAGCGCGTTTCTCCCCGCTTCCTACCTTGATTCTAGGGAACCCACAGCACGGGGTCAAACGCTCGTCTGCATCGGCGGGGAATGAGGCAACGTGCCGAAATGAGCCCTCGCTTCTATTATTGGTTTGACGAGTGGCACAGAGTTCCTCGTCGTCGCGGTCCTCGTAAACTTGGCTGTGCCATATAAAAGATGTTTGTATGGCAATGACTTTTTCACAGGCCCATTCTTGCGTGACGATGGTTACACCTGTCCTCGCGCGCCACAATTTCGTGATTTACGGGCATAAATTTATGAAATGAACGCCTTTCAAGTACAAAATGATCTTGTGGAAAAACTGTGCATGTTGTGTGAAAGCCGTCTATCGCACCGAAACACTTTTCTCTTGCCCCCCGCATTCGGATGGGCGACAATCCCGCGCTGTCACTTCCCGGCGGTTCGTGGGCCGGCAATTCCAAAAGAGGACGCGGACGGTTTTGCAGGGGCGAACGACTGGCACTGCCGCGGGCAAAGAATCCGAAGTCTTAAGAAAGATGAATCCCGGCCTGCTTTCCACAGCTTTTACACATCTGTGGAAATAGTATTGGGCTGCCTATTTTCTGCCGATGACCATTTTAGTGAATTCTTGGGAAAAATTTCTGGAACGCGTGAAGTCCCGCGTCAGCATTAATACTTTTAACACCTGGTTTCAACCTACCCGCCTCAACCGCGCCGAAGGGGAAACGCTGTTCGTGCAAATCCCCAGCACCGTCTTTCGCCAGGTTCTTACGCGCACGTACGGCGAGATCGTCAAGGCGGTTTTTCACGAAATCGGCACGCCTAACATGAAGGTGCAGTATTTGTGCACTGCGGATGAGCCGGTCCCTGCCGCACCTGCCGCTGCAGGCGTGAAACAGTCCAAGCTCGATTTTGAGAGCAGCGATCACCAACTGAACCCGCGCTACACCTTCGACAGTTTCGTAGTCGGCAAGTCCAACGAATTTGCGCACGCAGCTTCGCGGGCGGTGGCCGAACAACCCTCCAAGGCGTACAACCCGCTTTTTCTCTATGGCGGGGTGGGGATGGGCAAGACCCACTTGATGCACGCTATCGGACATACCATCAAGAAGCGCAATCCCGCGATGCGGCTCAGTTACGTCAGCGCGGAGAAATTTACCATTGAAGTCATCAATTCGATTCGCTTTGACCGCATGATCAGTTTCCGTGACCGTTTTCACACTGTGGATGTTTTACTGGTCGACGATATTCAATTCATCGCCGGCAAAGAACGCACCCAGGAAGAGTTCTTTCACACCTTCAACGCGCTTTATGAGCAGCAAAAGCAAATCGTCATCTCGAGCGACTGCTTGCCCAAGGACATCAACTCCATCGAAGAACGATTGCGCTCGCGGTTTGAATGGGGCTTGATCGCTGATATTCAGCCGCCCGATCTAGAAACCAAGATTGCCATTCTCCAGAAAAAAGCGGATAACGACCGTTTCTCGCTGCCCGATGACGTTGCCGAATACATTGCGCGCGCAATCAAATCGAACGTCCGTGAACTGGAAGGCGCGCTAACGCGCCTGATGGCTTACGCTTCGCTGACCGGTGTGACTGTTTCACTTTCCACCGCCCAGCAGGTGTTGCGCAACATCATCGCGTCCCAGGAAAAACGGGTCACCATCGACCTGATACAAAAGCGGGTCAGCGAGCATTTCAACTTGCGCGAGCAGGATCTGAAAGTGCGCAGCAACACCCGCGCCATCGCCTTTCCGCGTCAGGTGGCCATGTATATCGTCAAACAACTGACCACCGCTTCGCTTCCCGAGATCGGGCGGCAGTTTGGCGGCAAACATCACACTACGGTTCTGCACTCCATCAACAAAATTGAAGAGTTGCGGCGCTCCGATAAAGACCTCAATCGCACCATCACACGCCTGATGGACGCCCTGCAGTAACCTCGCGCACATTTTTTATTTCTTCGCGTCCATTCATTCTGCTTCTCAATGACTCGATCATTGGTCGCTTTCTAGAATTTCCCCTTCCGACGAGCGTTCTTCGTGCTGTGAACAACGATTGGCAAAACTCTGAATAAGCTGTGCAGTCCAATTGAAAATTCTCCCGTCCAGATGACCTTAGAGCGATATCCGCCGCACTTTTCCGCGATTCCCACATTGGGCCACCTCGCGCACAATCGCAGATCAATCAATCCGGCCAGCGTCTTCGCAGCTTTTCCACCAATTCACAACGCTCATCACTACAACAAGCTTTAGATGTTTCTAATCGAGAACAAAGGCTCTTGAAGCTTATGAATGTTTTGTCCTCTCATTTCCACAGCGTTGACAAGCCTATTGCGCTTTATACTTCTTACAAAACCGGGTAGAGTACCGCTGCGGTATAACTTCACAAGGATGCCTAATGACCGCACCCGGTACAGCACGCGAGGATTATCAAGCGATGGAATTTAGCGTCACAAAATCGGTGTTACTGAATGAGCTCACTACCACGCAGGGTGTCGTCGAACGCAAAACCACCATCCCCATTCTTTCCAACATTCTCGTCGAAGCCAAAGGCACTCGTCTCACCATCACTGCGACGGATCTCGAGCTCAGCATCCGGACGTCTTGTGAAGCAAAAATCAAAAAAGAAGGCGCAGGCACTATACCTGCCAAGAAACTTCTGGAGCTCGTCCGCCTTCTCCCCGAGGGCGAGATTAAATTCCGCCTACTCGAAAATCACTGGGTCGAAATCGTCAGCGACAAGAAAAAGTACAAACTTGTCGGCATGGCCAGAGAGAATTTCCCTGCGTTGCCAGCCATGCCTCATCCGTTGGTTAAAATTTCCGCTACTGTTCTGGAAAGTTTGATCGCCAAGACAAAATTTGCGATCTCCATGGAAGAATCACGCTACACGTTAAATGGCGGATTGCTCATCCTGAAGCCGGATACCGTAGCAATGGTTGCCACCGATGGACATCGGCTGGCGCTGGCCGAAACTACTCAAAAACTTTCCGGATTGAATGGGGAGGTAAAGGTTCTGATCCCCAAGAAGGCCATGGACGAAGTCGAAAAGCTATCGAGCGCTGCAGGCTCCGATGCCCAACTGGACTTCGCGAAAGACGAAAGCCATTTGTTTTTCCAGGCTGGTCATCGCTTATTGATTTCTCGCATCCTCACCGGCCAATTTCCAAATTACGAAGCGGTTTTGCCGCGCGACAATAACAAAACCGTGGTGCTCGAGCGTGGAGAGCTGTGCGACGCCGTACGTCGCGTCTCGCAACTTGCCGATCAACGCTCGCACGCCGTAAAGCTGGCCGTTTCCAACGAAGGCATTGAAATATCGGCTTCCAGCCCCGAATACGGCGAGGCCAAAGAAAATATTGAGAAGGAATATGCAGGCGACCCTATCTCTATAGGTTTCAATTCGAGCTACATGCTGGACTTTCTAGCCGCGGCCGCCGATGGACCCATCAGCATCGAACTGAAAGACGAACAGTCCGCTGGCCAAATGCGCCCCCTGGCCGACGAATCCTACCGTTATCGCTACATCATCATGCCCATGCGGATTTGAGTGATCATTCGTTTCAGATAAAGAACAATTTTGATAAAGTTTGCGAAGCAACCGGCATATTCTCATCCCGTCTAAACGTAACTGCTCCGCGCCTAAAGCCAGTTGTAAAAGACTAATATAAAAAGGTTTAGGCCAAATTGCTACACCGGAAGTGGCTTGAGAAATTGGCCTATTTCAGCTACACTGGTTGTGTTGTCGATTCGCAGTAGATACCTCCAAATCGGCACGTCGGCCAGGTGAAATTTCGGGTTTGGTTTCGCGCCAGAAACCAAAATATTTCCCCTGGAAAGCATTAGTCTTCGCCACGTCTCGCTGCGCGAGATGGGATGGAGCAGGAAACCTTACGAGTTTCGATCGTCAACGCGATCGAAATCAAAAGGTGAGGCGACGTACGGAACGTTCCGCAAGCACGCCTTCCTCGCTTCAAATGTTTTGCATCATTTGTGTTCGAACGCTCATTCGCGTTCCCTGGACTTTTTGCGGACGTGGGGTTCGCTAAAGTCCGGTTCGTTCCAAGCCATATTGTGATTGGTCGCCATCACGCGATCTTGAATCGCTAGTAAATTTCTCCGGAGCATCCATGGAAGATAAAGAAGCGCTCGTCGCTGCTGCGGCCGGCCACAAGTACGACGCCAAATCCATCAAAGTTCTCGGCGGCTTGGAAGCGGTGCGTTTGCGCCCCGCGATGTATATCGGCTCGACCGGCGAGATGGGTTTGCATCACTTAGTGTGGGAAGTCGTCGACAACTCCGTCGACGAAGCCATGGCCGGATACGCGGACGAGATCAACGTTACCGTGCACGCTGACAACTCCGTCACAGTTGTCGACAACGGCCGCGGCATTCCGGTCGACATGCACGCCACCGAAAAGCGTCCCGCGGCTGAAGTCGTACTCACGGTTTTGCATGCCGGCGGCAAATTCGACAGCGATACCTACAAAGTCTCCGGCGGGCTACACGGTGTGGGCGTTTCCGTGGTGAACGCGCTGGCCGATTGGCTGGAACTGGAAATCTCCCGCGACGGCGCAGTGTGGGAGCAGACCTACGAAAAAGGGAAGCCGACTTCCAAGCTGAAGCAAACAGGGAAATCGCGTAAAACCGGCACCAAAATCACGTTTCACCCCGATCCCAGCATTTTCGATAAATCGGTGTACAGCTTCGACACCTTGTCGCAGCGCTTGCGCGAGCTCGCTTTTCTTAACAAGGGACTAAAAATTACGCTCGTTGATGAGCGCACGGAAAAAACCGCTGAGTTTCGCTTCACGGGAGGCATCGCGGAATTCGTCAAGCATCTCAATCGCGGAAAATCCACGCTGCACGATTCGCCCATCTATATCGAAGGGAAGCGCGGCAATGTCGAAATCGAGATCGCGCTCCAATATAACGACACTTACGGTGAAAACGTTTTTGCCTTCGCGAACACTATCAACACCGTCGATGGCGGTACGCATCTTTCCGGATTCCGCTCCTCGCTCACCCGCTCAATTAACAATTTTGCTTCGTCCACTGGCATGCTCAAGGAGCAGAAGGATGAAGTCACCATCAACGGTGACGACGTGCGCGAAGGGCTCGTGGCGGTCATCAGCGTCCGCTTGCCGCAACCGCAGTTCGAAGGACAGACCAAGGGCAAGCTCAACAGCGACATCAAGGGCGACGTCGAGCAATTGGTAAACGAAAAGCTCAGCGAATGGTTCGACAAGCATTCCACTGTGGCCCGCCGCATCGTCGGGAAATGTATTGAAGCGGCTCGCGCGCGGGAAGCGGCCCGCAAAGCCCGCGAACTGACTCGCCGCAAATCGGCGATGGATTCCAGCGGCCTGCCCGGCAAGCTTGCCGACTGCCAGGAACGCGACCCCGCGCGCTGCGAATTGTTCGTCGTCGAGGGTGAATCCGCAGGCGGCTCCGCAAAAATGGGGCGCGACCGCAAATACCAGGCGATTTTGCCCTTGAAAGGCAAAATCTTAAACGTAGAAAAAGCGCGCTACGACAAAATGCTCGGTCACGAAGAAATTCGCGCCATCATCACCGCGCTTGGCACGGGTATCGGGAAAGACGACTTCGACGCAACCAAGCTGCGCTACCACAAAGTGATTTTGATGACCGATGCGGACGTCGATGGCAGCCATATCCGCACGCTGTTACTCACGTTTTTCTTCCGCCACATGAAAGAACTTATCGAGCGCGGCCACATTTACATCGCGCAACCCCCGCTGTACCGCGTGAAGCGCGGCAAGACCGAGCGCTACATTCGCGATGAGCGTGAATTTGCCCATGAATTGATGAAGCGCGCCACGGAAGACCACATCGTAAAGGCCAAGGAGGGCGTGAACCTCGAAGGAGCAGGCCTGACGACATTTCTGCTGAACGTCCAGGAGTATCAAGCCGCCGCCGAAAAACTCGGTCGCCGTCTTCGGGAGCCTGGCCTGGTCGAATTGCTTTCTGAAAGCCGCCTTGAGAAAAAGACGGACTTTGAAGACAAGAAAGCTCTCGAGAAATTGCTGAAAGAAATTGAAAAGTCGAAATTAAAGCTGGAAGGAAAAGTTGCGTTTGACGAAGAGCACAGTCTCTACGAGATCCAGTTTGGTCCGCCGCACAGCCAGAAGATCAATTGGGCTGTGGCGTCCACCGCGGAATACAAGCGCTTACGCGGTCTCGCCAAGCAGATTGAAGAGTTCAATCATCCTCCGTTCACCATTTCGCGCAACGGCGACAAAATCACCAAGGCCAATGCGCGCGACGTTCTCGACTACGTTGTCGAAGACGCTAAAAAGGATTTCACCATCACACGTTTTAAAGGCCTGGGTGAAATGAACGCGGAACAGCTTTGGGACACCACCATGAACTCGGATACGCGCACGCTTCTGCAAGTGAAGTTGGAAGACGCGGTAGCCGCCGAAGATATTTTCACCACGCTGATGGGCGAAAACGTCGAAGCACGCAGGAAATTCATCGAGGACAACGCCCTCGAAGTTGTGAACCTGGATATTTAATTTCGCCATGCTTTATCAACTGGGTTGGAGCACTTTACCCGGCTTGCGGGGATTGGCGTGCGGCGATTTCCGGGCTACGCCGACAACATCGCCGGACAACGAACGCGGAGTGGCTATAGAGATTGCTACCGAAGCGCAGTGCGAGAGCTTATTGCGGGAACTGGAAGCGCATTTTTCAGCGAAACGCTTTACCAACACAGCGGACGCTTTCGACAGCGTAAAGGCATTTATTTTGGATCAGTCTGCGAAGCAAGGAATCTGAGACGAACGAAAAAGAAGTTCAGGCTTACGAAAACAAATAGCTGAGGACAAATGGCGGACGAGAAGAACACTTCCATACTGCTACCCATCGATATCGAAGTTGAAATGCGCAAGTCGTATCTCGACTATGCCATGAGCGTAATCATCGCGCGCGCTCTGCCCGATGTGCGCGATGGGCTCAAGCCCGTGCAGCGCCGCATCCTGGTGGCCATGAACGATCTCGGCCTGGCCTCCAATCGCGGCTATCGCAAGTGCGCAAAAATATGCGGCGACACGTCTGGAAACTACCACCCGCACGGTGAAGCGGTCATTTATCCCGCGCTGGTTCGTCTCGCGCAGGATTTCAACATGCGCTACCCGCTCATCGACGGCCAGGGAAATTTCGGTTCCGTCGACGGCGATCCCCCTGCGGCCATGCGGTACACCGAAGCCCGACTCGCAAGAATTTCTGAAGACATTCTTGCCGACCTCGAAAAAGAAACCGTCGATTTCATTCCCAATTTCGATCAGACCCGCGAGGAACCGGTTGTTCTCCCGTCGCGTATCCCCAATCTCCTCGTTAACGGCGCCAGCGGCATCGCGGTCGGCATGGCCACCAACATTCCACCGCACAATTTACGCGAAATCGTCGAGGCCGCATTTTTGCTGATCGACAAGCCCGATACACCATTGAAAGAAGTAATGAAAATCGTGCCTGGCCCGGATTTTCCGACCGGCGCATACATCGCCGGCCGTGAAGGTATCGAAGCCGCTTATCGAACCGGCCGCGGCAGCTTCGTAATGCGTGCGAAGGCCGCCATTGAAGAAGCCTCCAAGGACCGCGAAAACATCGTCATCACGGAAATTCCCTATCAAGTCAACAAGGCGCGTCTCATTGAGCGCATCGCCGAATTGGTGCAAAGCAAAAAGCTCGAAGGCATCGCCGACGTGCGCGACGAATCTTCCCGCGAAGGCATGCGCATTGTGATCGAGCTGAAGCGCGGCGAAGAATCGCAGCTCATTCTCAACAATTTATTCAAGTTCACGCAGATGCAGGAATCGTTCGGCATGATCCTGCTGGCCATTGTCGGCGGACAACCGCGCGAACTCGGCTTGATTCCGCTGATCAAGCTGTTCATCGAGCATCGCGTTGACGTAGTCCGCCGCCGCACCATTTTCGAGTTGCGCAAAGCCCGCGAGCGCGAACACATTTTAGTCGGCTACCAGATCGCGCTCGATCATCTCGATGATGTCATTCGAATTATCCGCGGTTCCAGCAGCCGCGCCGACGCCCGCGAAAACTTACTCAAATATTTCACCGACCAGGAAGTCAGCATCACGGAAAACGGCAAGGCCCGCAAACTTGCCGGAGTCAAACTGGACGGCCGCAAGTACAAGCTCGGCCCCATCGAAGGAGAAGTGGCCGGTCGCGCAACGCCGGGCCTGACCCCCGTTCAGGTCGACGCCATCCTTGAGCTGCAACTCCACCGTCTCACGCAACTGTCCGTCGACGACATCCTCAAGGAATTGAAATCCATCCGCGAATTGATCGCCGAATTGGAAGAAATTCTCAACAGCGAAAAAAAGCTGAAGCAGGTCATCACCGCCGAGTTGCGTGAAGTCCATAAAGCTTACGGTGACGATCGCCGCACGCAGATCGTCGACAAGGTCGACGAAATCAAGCTGGAAGATTTGATTGCCGACACCGACATGCTCATTACCGTGAGCCACGCCGGCTACATCAAGCGCACTTCGACCGACACGTATCGGCACCAGTCCCGCGGCGGTAAAGGCCGCATCGGTGCGCGTACCAAAGAAGAGGATTTCGTCGAGCATCTCTTCATCGCTTCAACGCACAGTTATATTTTGATTTTCACCTCCAAGGGCCGCGTGTACTGGCTGAAGGTCTACGAACTGCCCGAAGCTGCTGCGGCTACGCGCGGCAAAGCGGTCTCGAGTCTGGTCAAATTCCAGGAAGACGAGAAGCTCACTGCCCTTGTCGCAGCGCGCGACCTGGAAGAGGTCGGGCGTTACGTTTTTATGGCCACCAAGAGCGGCACAGTGAAAAAATCCGCCATCACTGAATTCTCGAATCCTCGTTCGAACGGCATCATCGCCATCAATCTTGACGGTTCCGACGAGCTCATCGGCGCGAAACTTACCGATGGCAAACAGATGATCTTTCTTGCCAGTCACGAGGGTCAGGCAATTCTCTTCCGCGAAACCGAAGTGCGCGCCATGGGCCGCAACGCCGGTGGCGTGAATGGCATGGACCTCGACAAGGAAGATTACGTCGTCAGCATGGATGCTGTGCAGCCCGACTTCTCCATAATCGAAAAGGAGCACCACCAGACCACGCAAAATCTCGAGGAGCTCGAGAACGAACACATCAAAGACTCGCTGATGACCCTGATGCTTACCGTCGCCGAGAAAGGTTTCGGCAAGCGTACGCCGCTGGCGGAATATCGCATCACGTCGCGCGGCGGTAAAGGCGTGGTCAACATGAAAACCACCGACCGTAACGGTTATGTCGTAGCCACCTTGCAAGTCACCGAGGAATCCGACGTGATGATCATTACCCACAACGGCAAAGTCATTCGCGTGCACGCCAACGAAATTCGCGAAGCAGGCCGCTCCACGCAGGGCGTTCGTTTGCTGCGGCTCGATGCCGACGATTCGGTCGCCGCCGCGGCGGTTCTGCAGGAAGAGTCGGAAGAAGAGAAGAAGTAGCAGCCTTTCTGCAGCCCGACAGCATGATTTTTCTTACATGATATTTTCTTAAAGGTGCTCACGCGCCGCTGCTGTGTTGGGCATTATGCAGACGGGCCTACCTGCGACGTCCAGTTTTGTTTCCCGCGGCGCCCCTTGTAACATCACTCCATGAAAATTACTCGTCGCCTCTTTGCTTCTTCTCTGATCGGCGCTGCTCTTCTGATTTTCTCTTCCGGGCTCACTCCTGCGAAAAAGTCTTCGCCCGTCGAGTATCTGGCTTACATCGGGACCTACACCGCGAAATCCGACAGTAAAGGCATCTACGCGTTTCGATTTGAGCCTGGCTCTCCCCATCTGACCCTTGTTGGCGTCGCCGCCGAAACACAGGATCCATCCCTCGTTGCCATCGCCGGCAATGAGGAATATCTTTACGCTGTCAACGAGTTGTCCACTTTCGAGGGAAAGAGCAGCGGTGCCGTCACTTCGTATTCTTTAGATCGCAAATCTGGAAAACTCACCCAACTGAATCAGGTCGCCAGCGGCGGTGCCGACCCTTGCTACATCTCTTTCGACCGTACTGGCAAATATGCGCTCGTCGCGAATTACACTGGCGGCAGCGTCGCAACTTTTCCCATAGCGTCCGATGGCCGCCTCGGCCCCGCTTCCGCTTTTGTGCAGCACACCGGTTCCGGACCTGACAAAGAACGCCAGGAAGGCCCGCACGCGCATTACATCGCTACCTCCGCCGACAATCGCTTTGTTTTCGTGGTCGACCTTGGCCTCGATGAAGTGGTCACTTACCGCTTCGATTCCACGACCGGTTCACTCACACCCAACAAACCGCCTTTTGTGAAGCTCGATCCAGGCTCCGGCCCGCGCCATCTGGCGTTCCATCCCAACGGCAAATTCGCTTACGTGCTCAGCGAAGTAAAGTCCACTGTTACCGCCCTTGCGTACGATGCAAAAAACGGCTCCTTCACCACGCTGCAAACGCTCGGTACGCTTCCTAAAGACTTCACCGCTCACAACGACACTGCTGAAATCGTAGTGCATCCCTCTGGAAAGTTTCTGTACGCTTCCAACCGCGGCCACGACAGCATCGCCGTGTTCGCCATCGATGCGGTCAAAGGTACGCTAACGCCTGCGGGTGATTTTTCGACGAAAGGAAAGACGCCAAGAAATTTCGCCCTCGATCCCACCGGCAATTTTCTTCTGGCGGCCAACCAGGAATCCAACAACATCGTGGTATTTCGCATCGACCGCG
>Ga0182024_10012841_pt1 | contig 16490 bp, 12 predicted proteins | sample P32metaG_FD_120480 | JGI IMG/M metagenome (GOLD analysis project Ga0182024, IMG submission 120480) | Permafrost microbial communities from Stordalen Mire, Sweden - P3-2 metaG (Illumina Assembly) | ecosystem: Environmental > Terrestrial > Soil > Wetlands > Permafrost | place: Sweden: Stordalen... | reverse complement strand
AGGGGATATAGCCAACAGTCTTTTTGCGCTGAATTTGGTCTTTCGCGCAAGGTTATCAAGGAAGTTGAGTCCAACCCTCGCCGGAGAATTCAACCACAAACGCTTTCCGCAATCGCTTCCGCGCTCGGCATTCAACCGCGAGATCTAACGTTGGTGTTTTCTGCGCCAAGGTTGCTAACAACACCCGAAGAGATACTCGAAACGAATCTGGAAGTCGTTCGAACGGCGCGCAAATTTCTTTGCGCAACGGGCTCGCGGTCACGAGACAGCCAATATTTAGATGCTATCGAGAAATGCGTCGCGGAAAATCCGCTGCTTTCATATTTTAGAATTCTCTTTGGCACGCCTATGACACCTCAGATGGTGAGTCACCTAAAGCGGATGGTTGGGCTTCGAGATAGCAATCAGCAGTTGCGTCAGTCGATATCGATTGGAGTATATGCGAGCGTCAGGACATATCCGTCGGAAGCAACGATTTGCCTGAATGAACGAATGGCACTTTTTGTTCTTCCATCGATCCATGGAGCTTGGCGATACGATACCGCTGTGGTTTTTGAGGAGCCGGCCGTCATTGAGGGATGGCACCGATGGATCGAAGAAATGTACAGGGCCGGTAGGCCTGTCGAAACAACTGCCGATGTCACAAAATTCGAGAAGGAGCATAGATGAATTCGGGCGCGAGTCGCCTCGTAGAATCGGTGCCGAGCGCGAGTATTGAAACACTTGCGTGCGAGCTTGTGTCAATTCCATCTCAGGCCGGCGTCGATAGCGTCGAACCCGTGCTGCAGGCGATGGCAGCGTGGCTGGAGGCGCACGATTTGCAACCGGGGTTTCTTACGGACGAAGAGGGAAACAATGTCGCTGTTGTCGCGAAATGTGTTGGACGGGCGAGTGGCGCATCAATTTGTTTCAACGCCTGTTTAGACACTGCTCCATTTGGAGATCGGACCTCCTGGTCCTTTTCTCCCACGGACGGAACCATTGTGGCCAATAGGCTGCGGGGAAGGGGATCTGCAGATTCGAAGATAGGCGCGTCGATCATCGCGCATGTGGCGGATTTCATTGCCCGACGCCAAATGATCGACAGCGGCACACTTTACGTGCTGTTCGATGCCGACGAACACACCGGGCGCTTTGGCGGAATACGCTCGTTCCTTGAGCGAGTTTCGCCCAGGCCGCAAGCGGTCGTCCTCGCGTATCCCGGCAACGATAAACTGGTTGTCGGAGCGAGAGGATTCTACCGCGCTCGAATTTCGGTTTTCGGAAAGGCCGCGCACTCAGGGGCGACAACACGAAGAGGAGTTAACGCGATTGAAAAGCTTGCGGAGCTGATTTCCATGTTGAGAGCGGCCCCGTTGCCGGTGGCGATGAACGGATTTCCTTTGCCGCCAGTGGCGACTATATCTGAGATTCAAGGTGGCGGGGGTTTTAGTCAAATTCCAGACAAAGCGACCTGCAATATCGATGTGCGAATAACACCGTCGTTTGACGGGCCGAAAGCGCGCGCTTGGTTAGACGATTTGGTAGCGCGTGTGGATTCGCAAATTCCGTCGCCGAAGAATTCAATTGTAGAACTCGACCAAACCTGGGCGCCCTACACCGTTGATCTGAATTCGCGCCTCGTGACAAGTTTTCTTGCCGGAGGCCAAGAAGCTTTCAGCAGACCAATTGCCTCGGAGATCTGTGGCCCCTCAAACATCGGCAATTTCCTGTCCACATATGCAATTCCTACCGTCTGCGGACTAGGCGTTAGCTATGAAAATCTGCATGGAGCGGATGAAACGTCCGATGTCACGACCATTCCAGCATCGTTTTGCTCATACCTGAAAGGATCGCTCAATTTTCTCTCGGCGCGTTGAATTCGCAAGACGGTCTTATTTGGGAAATATGCGAGCGAGGTTTGGGCGCACGCCGCCCGCCGCGCCGGCCGATGCATTCGTTCAGGGACTTCACCCTCTGCATCGAGATCGCACACGAGACACGGCCGCGCTCTGACATGATGGCACATCCCCGAGCTTCTTTGCTTATTCCAGAATCCCGTTCCCCGAGTTTGTTATAGCGTCCGCGCAGCCATCAAGCGCCGCACGGAATCGCTTGAGTGCCTCTGGCAGCTGAGCATACACATAGTCCGCAATGGACTCGTTGTACGTATGGACCGTGTAGTTGCGCAGCTTGATGAGATCGATCCAGAACGGATCATCGGCAATCATACCGTGTTTGAAAGCCGCTCGGAAGCAAGTGTGCGGCGACGTACATGCGCTGTTGTGAGTCTCTTCCAGATAGGCTTTTAGAAATTTCCAGCAGAGTTCGAAAGCGATCTCAAATCGTTGAATTGAGGAGTCGCGAACGATCGAGTCCTTAGGTAGGTTGATCGCCTCATCTAGCCGTGCAATCGCGCTCATGAAATCGTCCCGTAGTGATTCAGCTTTGGTCATAATGAATGCAAATCCAGATATCTGCGTTCGTGCGCCACCTGACGAAATCTTTCTGGTATGCGGCTGAAATCTACAACATCGATGCTGTGCAAACTCGGCAGATTTTCCAGATCGTCCGCAATGGCCGTCAGTGTCTCGAAGGGAACTGGCCCTCGTCCTTCGATCCCGATGTCGATATCAGACCGCTTTTGAGCGGTGCCTTCGGCCCGGGATCCGAAAAGAAAAATGCGATAGGAGCGATCTGGAATATGCGCGCGAATTACACGAGCGGCAATTGCCTGCACTTCTTCGATCGCCGCTGACATGGTGGGCATAACAATAGTCTATCATGCCATTGCCTGAAGGCTGGGTGATGCGCTTGGGGATATTCCGGAGCTATCCTTGGCAGGACGGTGTCTTATCTGCTTGGGCGCAATTGAGATGGGGGAAGTTGATCAGCTCGTTTGAGCGTTGGATGTGCGAGTGGGAAGTTGCCGCGTCAAGCGTCGTACCACTGAACGGCAGGCTCGTCGACACTTTCCAGCCCGGCCCCAAAAGGAAATTATTGTGCCGGCATTGTCAGGCACGGCGTGGCGGATATTGGACGCTATTGCGACTTGCGCGATGCGTGAATAACGCGAGAGTGAGAGGGAAGAGAGGACTTCGTGACGGATTGGAGGCGAGGAGAGAGTCTCCTGGCGGTCCGTCGCGGAGAACCAACATGTCAGTGAAGAAGATCGTCCTTGGCGTCTCGCGTGACATTCCATTTAGCAAGTTGATCCTGTCACAATGCAACGTTCGGCGCGTCATGGCCGGTGTCTCGATTGCGGATCTGGCCGAGGACATCGCTCATCGGGGCCTGCTGCAGAGTCTGAACGTGCGTCCCGTTCTGGATGCAGGCGGCCAGGAAACCGGAATGTTTGAGGTGCCGGCCGGAGGCCGGCGCTATCGCGCCCTCGAACTGCTGGTGAAGCAGAAGCGCTTCGTGAAGTCCGCGCCTGTCCCGTGTCTCGTGAAGAGTGCAACCGACGCTGTGTCGGCGGAGGAAGATTCGCTTGCGGAGAATGTCCAGCGGGCGCCGTTGCACCCGCTCGACCAGTTCCGTGCCTTTCAGGCTTTGCGAGTGAAGGGTCTCGGCGATGACGAGATCGCCGCGCGCTTCTTCATCAGTCCGACAATTGTGAGGCAGCGGCTCAAACTTGCGGCCGTATCGCCCCGCCTGCTCGAGGTATTCGCGCAGGACGAAATGTCACTCGAGCAACTGATGGCCTTTGCCATCACAAACGATCATGCGCATCAGGAGCAGGTGTGGGAATCCCTTGTGAATGCCTACAACCAGGAACCGTACTTCATCCGACGGCAACTGACCGAGGGCGCAGTACGGGCCTCTGACAAGCGGGCGCAATTCGTCGGCGTGGACACATATGAGGCAGCAGGAGGCACGGTAACCCGCGATCTGTTCGAAGAGGACGATGGAGGGTGGCTGCAGGATCCGGTGCTGCTCGACCGGCTCGTGACGGAGAAGCTCAGATGCGAAGCCCTCAAGCTCAGCGAAGAGGGATGGAAATGGATCAACGTCGCAGCGGATTTCCCCTATGGGCACACGGCGGGTTTGCGACGCGTCGCTGGCGAGATCACGCCGTTGACCGACGAAGAGCAGACGGCATGCGACGCCCTCCGCACCGAATACGAGCGGCTGGAAGAAGAATACGCCGAAGCCGAGGACCTTCCTGAAGCCGTCGATCAGCGGCTCGCCGAGCTCGAAACGGCACTTGCCGCCTTCGAAGACAGACCGGCGATCTTCGATGCGCATGAGGTTGCCCGCGCCGGCACGTTCGTCAGCATCGACGCCGAGGGCGAACTTCATATCGAGCGCGGTTTCGTCAGGCGCGAGGACGAACCGCAGATGGAGCGGGTGCCGAACGAAGCTTCCACCGATGGTATCGATCACTCAAGCGCCGGCGCCGTTATCACCGTCGGTACGCCCGAGGTCGCGGATGCGCCCGACGAAGAGGGTAGCGTTCGCCCTCTCTCCGACCGCCTGGTGATGGAGCTGACCGTGCACCGCACCCTGGCGCTACGCGATGCGCTTGGCGGCGCGCCGGACATTGCCGAAATCGCGGTGCTGCACGCTCTCAGTCTCGATGTTTTCTATCGCATGAGCACAAGCGATACCTGCCTGGGGATCGTTGCGACGAGTACGCGGTTCGATGCGCAGGCCCCCGGGCTCAATCTCTGCGCTTCGGCAAAATCGATTGGTGAGCGGCACGACGCCTGGCGCAAACGATTGCCGAAAAATTCCGGGGACCTATGGGACTCGCTGACGGCGCTCGGCCTGGACGACCGCGCGGCGTTGCTGGCCCATTGCGCGTCGCTCACGGTCAATATCGTCAAGCAGTCTTCGGGCCATCGATCGAATGCGCTCGCACATGGGGAAGTGCTCGCACGTTCGGTCGGTCTCGACATGGTCGCTGCAGGTTGGAAACCAACCATCGACAACTATCTCGGCCGCGTCCCAAAGACGCGGATACTGGACGCGGTACGCGAGGCGAAGGGCGAAGCGTCGGTCCAGCTCATCGACCATTTGAAAAAGCCTGAAATGGCCACTGAGGCGGAGCGTCTCCTCGACGGCACAGGCTGGGTGCCGGAGCCGCTACGCAATGCTGAACCGCATGGCGGAGATGCCGAACGCGATTGCGCGAACGAGGCGCTTCCGGCGTTTCTTGCCGACGATACAGCAATCCACGTCAGCGCAGAAGCTCTGGAGCCAATCGCAATAGCTGCTGAATAGCGTCGCAGCACTCACCATTCGATCAGCCATCACAACGAAGAGCCCGGCCACGTGCCGGGCTCTTCGCGTTTCGAGGAGACACCCATGTCCAGCACATGTGCGCCAACGCGTTTCGATTTCCGCAAGTCCGTTGCCTATGACGGCGACGCCAAGCGCAAATTCCACGATCACGCGCAGCGCCAGCTCCGCAAGTTGGCCGCCGCCCTAGGCCTTACAATGGGCGGTTACGACCTGCGCTCCAATCGCGCCGGCATTGCCGTTTCCGGTGAGATCACGCTGCACGCCGAACATCTTTATGTGCAAGTGAGCCAGCCTGCGTTCGGTGGCAATACCGGCATTCTGTTCCGCAGCTGCGAAGGCCGGAAAGACTATCTCGGCGGTCCCAACAGTTTTGCTTCGCTCGATCTGCTTCACGAACCCGGCGCGCTCGCGCGGTGCATCCGCGCCGAATGCCGCCCACTGACGGAAGACCCATACGCGCGCGCCCGGCCTTCGTATTCGAAAGCGAGAGGGCAGTTGGAACGAGGGTGAGCCGGCGGGATCGAAAGAGAGCGTCCACCGGCTCGCACTGCTCCCGCTCTCCGAGGCGCATCTCATGAATTTTGCTACCCCGTTGCAGGCTGCTGTCGCGGCTAAGCCATTCATCGCATCCCCGCGGGCGCCCTCTGCGCTGGCGTCCGCGGCCGAAAGTGTTCTTCGCGTTCTCGAGCGCGGCCAGACAGTCGACGCGCAAACCCTGCGCGCCGCCATGACCGGCGCGTTCGGTGGTTCGGACGCCGGAGGCGCATGGGACTGGAAGTCCGCCTATGACGCCTGCGAGGCGGCGCAGATTTTGTTTCTACGCAAGTTCGCGCCTGCGATGCGCGGGCGCGCGGGCTCGTCCGCGCAATTCCTCGACATGCTTGGCAAGCTCGCCACGTTGCTGCCGTCGCACACGAAGCGTTCCGAGGAATCCCAGTCGCTCCAGCAGTTCTCGACTCCGATCGCGCTTGGCTTCGCCGCGAGCATCGCCGCAGGCATCACGCCGCAGGATCTCGTCCTTGAGCCTTCGGCCGGTACGGGCCTGCTTGTCGTTTTCGCCGAGATGGCGGGTGCCGGTCTTGTGCTGAACGAGTTGGCTGAGACTCGCGCCGCGCTGCTCGGCCAGCTATTTCCAGGTGCCCCCGTGACCCGGCACGATGCGGCGCATATCGACGACTATCTGGGCGCAGAGGTACGGCCGAGCGTCGTACTGATGAACCCGCCGTTCTCCGCCGGCGCACACGTCGAGGGCCGCGTCGCCGACGCGGCGCTGCGGCATATGTCGTCGGCGCTGGCGCGGCTAGAGGAAGGCGGCCGTCTTGTCGCCATCACGGGCGCAAGCCTGTCTGCGGACAATCCCACCTGGCGCGAAACTTTCATCCATCTTCAGGAGCGTGGACGCGTGGTTTTTTCTGGCGCCATCGATGGCCGGGTGTTTGCAAGACAGGGCACCTCCGTCGACACGCGACTCACGGTTATCGACCGTGTCGCTGCCGATGATCCCAAGCGCTTCCCGGCATCACCGGGCACCGCAGCCGACGCGAAAGTTCTGCTTGAATGGATCGAACGGCTCGTGCCGTCTCGCGCGCCACATCCTTCGGTTGCCACTCCATCGGAGCGTCCGAACGCGATGCGGCACCTTGTGCGCGTGGCGTCGTGCTCAAGCAGGAGGTCCGAGCCGTCCGTCCTGTCCGTCGAAGCGGTCGAACTCGCGTACGAAGCCGTCGAGGGGGTTTCTACCGAAGCGGCAAGGGTCAACGACTCGCTGTACGAAGGCTACCAGCTGCAATCCGTCCGCATTCCTGGTGCTCGCCCCCATCCAACCCTGCTCGTACAATCCGCAGCCATGGCATCGGTTGCGCCGCCACGGCCGAGCTACCGCCCCCGTATGCCGGTCGCGGTCGTCGAAGACGGTCTGCTCTCCGATGCGCAGCTGGAAAGCGTCATTTACGCTGGCGAGGCTCATGACGCATATCTCGCAGGATCGTGGATCGTCGATGAGACGTACGATAGCATTGCGGCGGCCCCCAACGATGCCGAAGGCGCCATGCGGTTTCGCCGTGGCTGGATGCTCGGCGACGGCACCGGCGCTGGCAAAGGCCGACAGGTTGCGGGCATTCTCCTCGACAATTGGCTGAAGGGTCGCCGTCGCGCGATCTGGGTATCGAAGTCCGACAAGCTGATCGAGGACGCGCAGCGCGACTGGTCGGCGCTGGGTCAGGAACGGCTGTTGATTACGCCGCTGTCGCGTTTCCGTCAGGGCACGCCCATTCGGCTCACGGAAGGCATTCTCTTCGCCACCTATGCCACGCTGCGTTCCGAAGCCCGCGAGGACAAGGCCTCCCGCGTGCAGCAGATCGTCGATTGGTTGGGACACGACTTCGACGGCGCGATCGTCTTCGACGAATCCCACGCCATGCAGAACGCAGGCGGCGACACATCGGCGCGCGGCGACAAGGCGCCGTCCCAACAGGGTCGCGCCGGCTTGCGATTACAGCACGCGCTGCCGAATGCCCGTGTGCTTTACGTCTCGGCGACAGGTGCCACAACGGTTCATAATCTTGCCTACGCGCAACGGCTTGGGCTGTGGGGCGGCGTGGATTTCCCGTTCGCGACGCGTGCAGAGTTCGTCGAAGCCATCGAAGCGGGCGGCGTCGCGGCGATGGAGGTGCTCGCGCGCGACCTCAAGGCCCTCGGGCTCTATGCGTCGCGCTCGCTCTCCTACGCGGGCGTCGAAGTCGAGATCGTCGAGCACCAGCTCATCGCCGAGCAGATCCGCATCTATGACGCCTATGCGGGCGCCTTCCAGATCATCCACAATAATCTCGACGCGGCGCTCAAAGCCACCAACGTGACCGGCGAGGGGACCACGCTGAACGGTCAGGCAAAGGCCGCCGCGCGCTCTGCTTTCGAAAGCGCCAAGCAGCGCTTCTTCAACCATCTCATCACGGCGATGAAGACGCCGACGCTTATTCAATCGGTCGAACGCGATCTGGAGACAGGGCATGCCGCCGTCATCCAGATCGTCTCGACTGGGGAGGCGCTGATGGAGCGACGGCTGGCGGAGATACCCACCGAGGACTGGGGCGACGTGTCCGTCGACATTACGCCGCGCGAGTACGTCCTGGACTATCTCGCACACTCGTTCCCGACGCAGCTCTATCAGCCTTTCACCGACGGCGACGGCAATCTTTCGTCGCGACCGGTATTTGACGCGGACGGCAATCCGGTTCACGCGCGCGAAGCCGTGGCGCGCCGCGATCGCATGATCGAGCGCCTCGCGTCGTTGGCGCCCGTGCAGGGTGCGCTCGACCAGATCGTGCAGCGCTTCGGGACGGATCAGGTTGCCGAGATCACGGGGCGTTCCCGCCGCATTGTGCGGAAGGAGGATCGCTTATGCGTAGAGAACCGCGCGGGTTCCGCCAATCTCGCCGACGCGCAGGCCTTCATGGACGATATCAAGCGCATCCTCGTGTTCAGCGAGGCGGGCGGCACGGGGCGTTCCTATCACGCGGATCTGGCCGCCAAGAACCACCGGCTGCGGGTCCATTATCTCCTGGAGTCAGGCTGGAAAGCCGATACGGCCATTCAGGGTCTTGGCCGCTCCAACCGCACCAACCAGGCGCAGCCGCCGCTCTTCCGGCCGATCGCAACCGATGTGAAAGCCGAGAAGCGCTTTCTTTCAACGATCGCGCGCCGGCTCGACACGTTGGGCGCCATCACGCGTGGGCAGCGACAGACGGGCGGCCAGGGGCTCTTTCGTGCCGATGACAATCTCGAATCCGTCTATGGCCGCGCGGCGCTGCGGCAGCTTTATTGCCTGCTCTACGCCGGCAAGGTTGAGGGCTGCTCTCTAACGGCATTCGAAGCGGCGACGGGTCTCAGTCTCACCGATCGCGACGGGAGCCTGCGCGAAGATCTGCCGCCGATCACAACGTTCCTGAACCGGTTGCTTGCGCTCACGATCGAACTGCAGAACACGCTGTTTGCGGTCTTCGAACAGTTGCTGACGGCCAGGATCGAGGGTGCCGTTGCAGCCGGGATTTACGACCACGGCGTCGAGACCGTTACCGCCGAAAGCCTGACCGTCACCGAACGCACGGCACTTTATGTACATCCGGCGAGCGGCGCCGAAACGCGTCTGATTACCATTGCGCGGCGAGACCGCAACCAGCCGCTCTGCCTCGACGAAGCGTTGTCCCGCGCCAGCGATCCTCGTGCAAGGCTGCTCGTGAACGCGCAATCGGGGCGCGCGGCCGTGCAGGTGCCGGCGCCGAGCGCGATGCTCGATGACGGCCAGGTAGAGCGGCGTGTGCGGTTGCTGCGGCCGATGGAAAGAACCGCAGTCGCGGTCGAAGCGCTGCCGGAAACGCGCTGGGAAGAAGCCGACCGGACGAGTTTCGCCGCCGCATGGTCGCGCGAAGTGGCGCAGGTTCCCACGTTCTCGACCAGCGCGCTTCACATCGTGACCGGCCTACTGTTGCCGATCTGGAAGCGCCTGCCGAGCGAGTCCGTGCGCGTCTATCGACTGCAAACCGATGACGGCGAGCGCATCATAGGGCGTCTGCTCGCGCCGGCCGAGCTGTCAGCGGTTTACCGCAATCTCGGCCTTCAGGATGTGCCGGCGATTTCTTCAGGCGATGCCTGGACCGCCGTGCTGGACGGTCGCTCATTGCTGGAGCTTGCCGACGGGCTCCAGCTTCGCCGCGTTCGCATCATGGGCGAACACCGCGTTGAACTCCGGGGTTTCAGCGAGGGCATGATCGATCGGCTGAAGGCGATGGGACTGATGTCGGAGATCATCTCCTGGAAGCTGCGGCTCTTCGTGCCCGTGGGTGCAGGAGGCCCGTCGATTCTCGATGCGCTCATGCAGCGCCATCCGCTCGTCCGCATTGCCGATCGTGCGGCAGCGTGAGGATCGTGCCATGTCGAGCGATGCTGCCGAACTGGCGCGCCGTCTCGCGCGCGACGCCGAGACCGTGTGCCGCTATTACCTTTCTAACGGACGCCGGCAGGGCCGCTACTGGTGTGTTGGCGACGTCGCCAACACGCCGGGCCGCAGCCTGTTCGTGCGGCTCAAAGGTCCCGACTGCGGGCAGGGCGCCGCCGGCAAGTGGACGGATGCCGCAACCGGCGAGCACGGCGATCTCCTCGACCTCATCGCCGCCAATCGCGGGCTCGATCGCCTGCGCGATGTGCTCGAGGAAGCACGCGCCTTTCTCGGCAGTCGTCGGCCCGATCCGCCGCCAGCCAAACAAGATGCGCCGCGTGACGAGTCCGGTGCTGCAAACAGATTGTTTTCCATGTCGAAACCTGTTGCGGGCACCCTTGCCGAGACCTATTTGCGCGCACGCGGGATTGTGCACACGCGCGATGTCGGCGCGCTGCGGTATCATCCGCGCTGCTACTTTCGCAGTGACTCCGATGCACCCCTGGAGACGTGGCCTGCGCTGATCGCCGCCGTCACCGATCTCGGTAACCGCATCACCGGCGTTCATCGTACATGGCTCAATCCGTGCGGCCAGGACAAAGCGCCTGTCGCCGATCCACGTCGGGCACTTGGAACACTTCTTGGCAACGCCGTGCGCTTTGGAGTCGCGGACGAGGTGCTCGCAGCCGGTGAGGGTATCGAAACCATGCTGTCGCTGAAGACCGTGCTTCCGCGCTTGCCGATGGTCGCTGCTCTGTCGGCTCATCATCTTGCAGCCCTCGACTTCGCGCCACCGCTGCGCCGGCTCTACGTCGCGCGCGACAACGATGCTGCCGGCCGCTTCGCCGCTGAAAGGCTGCGTGCACGCGGGCAACTGGCCTCGATCGAGGTGTGCGATCTCATGCCGGTACTTGCCGACTTCAATGCCGATCTGCGCCGGTTCGGTGCTCCCATGTTGCGCCTCCACGTGCTCGGCCAGCTCGTTTGTGCCGATCGCATGCGTTTTGGCGTACCCACCGATCTGCCTTGACGTGCGCGCTGAGGAGGGCAGGCATCATCGGATTCCGCCGGTACGGGCAGCAGTGCATATGGGTTGCGGCATGTGCCGTTCGTGCGTCCAAAGAGGCCGCGCACGGGCCTTCCCGAGCGGGCGATCTGCCGCAAGCGAAGCGGGTCCTGCAATGGCAACGCGCGGCTATTTTCCGCCGCCGCTCTGTCGCAAGCGCCAGAGCGGCTTTGCAGCGCGAAGCAAAATAGCCACGCCCTGCCATCCTCCGCTGTGCTGCGGCCCTCGGCCACGCGGAGTGCGTGGCCCACGGGTGCAAGCCCGCTCCGCTTCCGGCTCGCGATCGCCCGTGAAGGCCGCGCGTCGTGCGTGGCCACAGTCCCGAAAGGCACATCGCCATGACGCGATCCGCTACGCTCTTTTCCACTTCCGACACCGACGATGACGAGCACCCCACTGCCTCGCCGACAGCCCAGCTGCTTGAAGATCTCGCGCTCTTTGGCGGCCGCCCCGGTCCGGACGAACCCGACACGCGGCCTCTGCCGGACGCTGATGCGGCGCCGGCGCAGTTCACGAAACTGTTTGATGCATTCGGTGCGTTGCTCGCCGACACGCGCCTCGAAGATGACTTGCACGACCTGTTGTGGTCGCTCGTCAACGTCTTTCACCGCAAGGTCGACCGGGTCGAGCGCAGCCTCGACGACAACGAGCGCGCCCAGCAGAAATCTCAAACCGAGCAGGACGGTTCTGAGGTTCGCTCCGGCGAACTCGAACGTCTCATCGAGCAAGGTCACGATCTGTTGGAGCGGCGCGACGCTTACGAGCTCTTCCGCGATACGGCTGCGGCGCTGTTCGAGTCCATCTCCGGCTCGACTTGGCGACCCTATTCGGGTTCGCTCGTCAACCACCGCATGCTCACCGCGTCGATGATCGACAGCCGCGAATTCGTCGCGGCCAGGCAACGTGCCGACACGCAGCTGCTCATGCCAGCTGGAACGCGCGTCGCCTTCACCGGAGGCATCGATTGCAATGATCACCGGCGCATCTGGACCGTGCTCGACAAGGTGCTAGCGAAGCATCCGGGCATGGTGCTGCTGCACGGCGGCAGCTCCAAAGGCGCCGAGCGCATCGCGGCCTGCTGGGCCGACAGCCGCAACGTCAGCCAGATCGTCTTCAAGCCGAACTGGGCGAAGCACAGGAACGCGGCGCCCTTCAAGCGCAACGATCAGATGCTCGACGCATTGCCCGTCGGCGTCATTGCGTTTCCCGGCTCCGGTATCGCCGCCAACCTCGCCGACAAAGCCCGCACGATGGGCATCCCGGTGTGGCGCTTCGGCAATGAGCCTGCCCACGCGATAGCGCGAGACGGCGCCGCATAGGCGCCGCTTTTCTTCCGGTCGCACGGTGCTGGCTTGCGGCGCGGCCAGATGGCGCGCGCTCGTTCTGCGCCTTTGCCTTACCGCATCCGGCTCGCGATGGCCCGCGTGAGAACGGCAATCCGAAGACTTTTCCCGTGCGGGAACCCGATGGAGCGCTGCGCACGTTTCCGGCGCTGCCCGAAAACTCGGCTCCGTTTCTGCGAGAACGCGCGCGTGATCCCTGAACGCTCCATTTGTCACCGCTTGGCGACCATGTCCCTTGCATGTCTCTTCAGGCGCTGGAGTCCGCGGGCACGCCCGCCAACCTGCCGGCCGAAGAATTTCCCCGCCTGGCTGCGCCGGGCTCCTCGCGAACGCTGCGCTCCAAATTCTTCTGCCTTTCGCAGGTCCTCCGCTCCGCTCCGGCCGCTCGCAACAGCTCGCGGTGTCCGACGCGCCCTTTGCGGTCTCCCACGCGAGACATCGCAAGGGACGGTCCCTCGCGAAACTTCAATGGAGACTCACATGGCCATTACTCTCGGCACGTTCTCGAAACTCGAAGACGGCTCGTTTTCCGGCATGCTCAGAACGCTCAACGTCAGCGCGATGCTGTCGATCGTTCCCGTCGACAAGGCGTCCGACAAGGCTCCCGATTTCCGGGTGTACGCGCAGCGCCGCGAGATCGGCGCAGGTTGGAGCCAGGTCGCCAAGACAAGCGGCGAAACCTATCTGAACCTCAAGCTCGGCGCGCCCGAGTTCGGACCGAACTGGGTTCGCTTCCGCATCGTCAAGCTCGAAACGCCGGCCGAAGATGGCGCGTCCCACATCGCTCTCTGGGAGCCGCGCGACCGCTGACCGCGATGCCCCGCTGCGGTCCACCGCGGCGGGGCGTTTTTCTTCGCACCGCTCTGGCCGCATATTGGAGATCGTCCTCAGACACGAAGATAGATCGTTTGTCGATACATCGCCGCCACGAGTCGCAGGCGTGCTATCGACGGACGCAACGCATGGGCGCGCGAAGTGCCTTCGGAGGAGGTACGTCTCTTCGCTTTTCCATCGTACGGTGCCGGACCGGGCCGCCTCAAGGATGCGCGGTGCCCCCAATTTTGCCGAGCGCAAGGAGCGCGCGTTCCGCGCGCCAGTTGATATCGACGCTCGACAAAATCGGCACCCCCACGCCCCGCTGTTCGCGGCGGCTTCGCCGTCCTTGACCCAGCCCGGCCCGGCACCGGTTGCACCTTCCGTCATCAGACGAAAGGAGCACACCATGATTGCGCTTTACGATCACATCCAGGAGCTGCGTGCGGAGTTGAGAGGTTGCTGCATGACGCGCGCCGAGCGCGACCGCGTGCTGGCCGAGCTCGCGCTGGCGATGGCGGAGCAGAAAGAACTGGATGGGGAATTCGATCGCGATTTCGAAGCCCGTGGCGAAATGAGGAACTGAACAGGTGCAAGGTTCTCAACGTGAGGCGTGTCGGCAGGAATTCTGCAGAGGATCGCGTTTATGTCGGTGGAAGCCCAGCCTCACATTTGCAGCGTACGTCCACTGAAGGGCGGACTGGGCGTTCCGTCGATCATCACCTTTAGATAGATGTCGCGGTTGGCGAGGTTGATGAGGTCCTCCACGCCGAACTTCGGCTGAAACTCCCGCGCCAGAACGGACGCGTCGTCCGGCCCGATGCGAAACGATATGATCGTGCCGGCATTGCCCAGTACCGCATGGCGGATGTCTGGATCGAGCTGATGCATGTATTGATGAGCGAGCGTGAGCCCGACGCCATACTTGCGCAGCTCGCTCATCATGTTGGCGAGCATCAGCGTGGTGAAATTGTGGAATTCGTCGAGGTAGAGAAAAAAGGGGCGGCGCGTCTTGGCAGGAGATTCTGCCCGACTGAAGGCCGCTAGTCCGAGCATCGAGACGATGAGGCCGCCGAGAAGCAACGCGCTGTCTTCGCCGAGCCTGCCTTTCGAGACGTTCACCAGGAGAACCTTGCCCTCGTCCATCACCTGGCGGAAGTGCAGATCGATGTCGGGATTGACGAGGATGCGGTAGAGCGTGGGATCGGATAGTAGCGCTCCGAGTTTGTTCTGGATCGGCGCACAGGCGTCCGCGCGCAGACGGGCCGGATAGTTGGCGAACTCGTCCCTCCAGAACCGCTGCACCGTCTCGTTGCGGACATCTTTGACGACCTCCTTGCGGAATTCATCATCCGCAAAGAGCCGCAGAATGTCAGGCAGCCGCGAATCGTCGCGTTCGAGCAGGGCATAGAGGCTGTTGCGCAGAACGTGCTCCATGCGCACTCCCCACGCGTCGGGCCAGAGCTTCTTCAGCGTCTCGAGTATGCCGGACACTGCGAGGGGTATCTTGTCTTCCTGAACCTTCTTCAGCGGGTTGCTTCCGAACGGTTGCCGGGGATCGGCGGCGTTCAGATAGATGACGCGTTCGGCGGCTTCTGGCGGAAGCGTGGCCGCGATGTGTTCGACCAAGTCGCCGTGGGGGTCAATGAGAGCAAGACCACGACCTGCGGCAACGTCCTGCCCGGCAAGCGTTTCGAGAAGCGAGGATTTACCGACGCCGGTCTTGCCGATGACGTATACGTGCGAAAGGCGGTCGGCCTGCTTGATGCCGAATCGAATATTGCTGTTGCGATGGTTGGTCCTTCCGAAATAGGAAACGCCGCTGTCGCGGATTTTTTGCATCTCGCCATCATTGCAGACGAGCGCCGAGTTGTGCAGAGGGGAGTTTTTGACGCCGGAGCAAGAAGAGCCGCTATTCGCCAGCCTCAGCTTGTGCTCACCCGGGCTTGTTGAATGTCGCCCGTGTTCACACGCTAGGCTGCCGGTCTGGACTTGAGGGACTTGAGGGACTTGCTGGAGGGGTATGGGGTGTTGTCGTTGGCAGGTAAGTCGGGAAGCAATCCATCCTCGATCTTCTCCGCGATCAACCTGAAAATCTCCATCATCTGCATCGCACGATATTTTGAGTCGCTTGCATAGGGGGCATTACTTGACACGTTGTCAAAATCGACCTCCAAAGTCCGAACTCTGCCTCGGAACGGTCCACCGTGGTGAACACCCCGCAGTTCGACGATCTCTTTGTAGGGAGAGCGTAGCGCAATCATTAGGTTTTTTCCGTCCAAGGCCAAGTTCGAACACAGCCCGGAGATCAAATCGCGCTTTTCGGCGTCATCCAGCATTTCATAGCGCAAAGGCTCGGACACTCTTGCCCGCCATGACGGCTTGAACGCGGTCGAATAATTTCTTGGTGATGAGGGGCGTGTGCGCGCCTTGAAAGCTCTCGTTACGTCGGTCGATGCGGATGATTCCGATGTAGAAGGGGCTATGCAGCATGTGAGCTAGCCCGTTGAGCGATAGCGGGCCGCCTCGACGGGTTTTAAGTCCCTGTGCGGCGAGGTCTTTCCGAAGTTCCTGCAGGCCAATGTCGCCGACCGCATAGCGCTCAAATGCGTAACGCACGATCGGTCCAGCTACTGGATCGATCTCCTTCGGATTGCCAGCGCCTTTATCCACATAGCCAACTGGCGCCGGCAGCGGATAAACGCCTTGCTTGAGTCGGCCGTAGAAGCCTTTGAGAACTTCGTCGCGCAAGTTTCGAACATAATCGGCTGCGACGACCGCTTGGATATCAGCAGCCAGCCGGCCACCGCGCGAGTGCATGTCGAGGCTTTCATGGACGAATTTCACTTCGACGCCGCGGTCGAGCAGTTCACCGAGATTCGCCCAATCCTTGAGATTGCGGGCTCCGCGGTCGATTTTGTGAATGATGACGCCCTGAACTTGACCGCGCTCAAGCGCTTTGATCATTTTCGTGTATTCCGTCCGGCCTAGCTTCGCGGCCGTCTCGGTTTCGACGAACCAATTCAAGATGTGAAAGCCGTTCCGATCCGCATAGGCGGAAATCGCCGCACGTTGCTCGTCCAGCGATACGCCCCTGCCTTGCTTTGGCGTT
>Ga0182024_10012840_pt1 | contig 16490 bp, 13 predicted proteins | sample P32metaG_FD_120480 | JGI IMG/M metagenome (GOLD analysis project Ga0182024, IMG submission 120480) | Permafrost microbial communities from Stordalen Mire, Sweden - P3-2 metaG (Illumina Assembly) | ecosystem: Environmental > Terrestrial > Soil > Wetlands > Permafrost | place: Sweden: Stordalen... | reverse complement strand
TCGGTGCGGCGAAGCCGAACCGCTCATAGAGTCCGTGGGCGTCAGCGGTATGCAACATCCAGCGGAAGTTGGCCCCGGGCCCCATCTCGACCATCTCGCGCACGAGGGCTACGCCCACCCCGTGGCCCCGTACCTCGGCTGCGACGTAGACATCGGCCAGGTACGCCAGCGCGCAGCCGTCGGAGAAGGCCCGAGCGAAGCCGACCATGGCGCCGGTGGCCGTGTCGTAGACGCCGACCACCCGCCACGCCGACGCCAGTTGACGTTCAATCAACTCGCGGCTGCGCCAGCGCCCCCAGTACGCCTCGCTCGAAAGGAACAACCACAGGGCGTCGTGTTGGATCCGAGCGGGATCGTCGTCGAGTTCGTAGGCCCCGAAAACGGTGATCACGGACTCGTGCCGGCCGTCGGCCGGGGCTCGCGGGGCAGACCGAGGCCGTGCTCGGCCACGATGTTGCGGTTGATCTCACTGGTCCCCCCGGCGATGGACGCCTGCCGGGCGGCGTTCAGGTTCTTGGACCAAGGCCCGAGCAGGGCAGCGGGCCCCAGCAGGTCGATGGCCAGGTCGGCCAGGTCCTGTTCGACCTGGGCCCACATGAGCTTGGCCAGGCTCCCCATGACCGGCGAGGGCTGGCTGCCCCGCCCTATCGCTTCGAGCTCTCTCGTCGTTGTCCAGCGCATGCAGGCGATGCGGGCGTAGAGCGCGGCCAGACCGTCCCGTACGCCGCCGACCGGCCGGACCCCGACCCGGCGTGCCTCTGCCAACAGCTCTTCGAAGCGCCCGGTCAGGCCCAAGTGGAGCCGGGCCACGCCGGCCCGCTCGTAGCTGAGGGTGGTCATCGCCACGCCCCAGCCCTCGTCGATCCGCCCGAGCAGCGCGCCCTTCGGCACGCGGACCTCGTCGAAGAAGAGTTCGCAGAAGGTGAGGTCGCCGGTCATCGTGCGCAGGGGGCGCACCTCGATGCCCGGTGTCGTCATGTCGACCAGCAGGCAACTAATCCCTTTGTGCTTGGGCGCCCGGGGATCGGTGCGTACGTAGAGCTGGCACCAATCGGCATGGCGACCCAGGCTGTTCCAGGTCTTGTGGCCGTTGACCACGAAGGAGTCCCCGTCGAGGACGGCTGACGTGCGCAATGAGGCCAGATCGCTGCCGGCGTCGGGCTCGGACATCCCTTGGCACCAGATCTCGTCCCCCCGCAACATCGGGACGAGGTAGCGGGCCCGTTGCTCGTCGGTCCCCATGGCCATGATGGCCGGCGCGATGTTCGATACCCCGATCACGTTCAAGGGTCCGGGGGCCTCGGCCCGGGCCATCTCTTCGAGGTAGGCCAGCTGTTGGTCGATCGAGGCGTCACGGCCCCCGAACGCGGCCGGCCACGCCGGCGCCGCCCAGCCGCCCTCATAAAGCCGGTGGTTCCAGGTCCGCCAGATCGCCAGGTTCTCCGTGTTTTCGATGCCGGCATGTCCGGCCGTGACGACCGCAGGCGTGAGGTTGTCCGCCAGCCATTCGACGAGGGAATCGCGGAAGTCCTCGGGCCGACCCGCCACGTGTTCGGTGTTCTTTTCTGATCCGCTCACCGCATCCATATCCGTTGTCATCCAGGCGACCCGGGGCCGAGCACGAGAACCTCGAGCGCCCGGCGGTCGACCTTCTCCATAGCGGTCAGCGGGAGCGAGGACAGCACCAACACCTCATCGGGATGTTTGTAGCGGGCCAGTCGTCCGTCAAGAAAGGCGCGCAACGACTCGACGCTGGGGACGTGGCGGCCCGGGCGCGCCACGACGACGGCCACGCCGATCTCGCCCATGACCGGGTCGGGCCGGCCCACGACGGCGACCGCTGCGATGTCGGGGTGATCACAGAGCACCCCTTCCACCTCCATGGGGTGGACGTTGTAGCCGCCGCGGACGTACCGCTCGCGCGAGCGCCCGGCCAAGCGGAGCCGCCCCTGCTCGTCGACCCATCCGAGGTCTCCGGTGCGCACGCCGCCCGCCGGCGTAAAGGCCCGCATGGTCGCCTCGGGATCACCCCAGTAGCCGCCCATGACCGCGGGCGAAGAAAGGGTGACCTCACCGATCTCGCCGTCTTCGACCGCGTGGCCCTGTTCATCGACCACAACCAGGGTCACCCCGGCTTGCGGTCGGCCCACGCTCACTTCTGCGTCTTCCAAAGCAGCGTCGAAGGCTGTCCCGGTCCCGATGCCCGCCTCGGTACACGAGTAGCGCACGGCGAGCGGCACTCCGAAGCGCTCGCGGGCCTCGCGCACGAGGGCCGGGGTTGCGGGGCCCCCGCCGATCACAATGGAGCGGACGGCCGACAGGTCGTAGGCATCGAAGTCCGGGACACGCAGCATGAGGGCGACCTGGGTGGGCACACCGCCGACGGTGGCGATCTGCAGCTCGGCGATGCGGCGCAGGGTGTCGGCCGCCCGCCAGTTGGTGGTGAGGTACTGGGTCGACCCGCGACGCAGACTCCCCGCCAGCTTGGTCATCGGGCCAAGATGCGACAGAGCCGAACCGGCGAGCGACCTGCCACCGCCGCCCCACTCGGGCCCCACGTCGGTCTCGGTGATAAAGGCGATCTGGGTCCCACAGAACACTGCACCCTTCGGAATACCGGTGGTACCCGAGGTGAACACGATGGCGATCGGGCGGTCCGGATCGACAGGGAGCATCGGTGGGGACACCCCGTGCTCGCGCAGCGACCCGAGCACCGCCTCGGGCGTGTCGGCCGGGTCGATGACGAGCACCGGCGCCTCGCTCGGCCCGAGAGATCCCTCGGCCGGTGCCAGATCCGAGGTGGTGAGCACGAGCCGCGGCCCGGCGATCGAGAGCACCGCGATCCGCTCGACCGGCGCCAGCTTCGGGTTGACCGCGGCGGTTACGGCACCGAGCTTGGCCGCCGCCAGGTAGGCAACGATGTGCTCGGGTCCTGACGGCAGGACGAGGGCAACGACGTCGCCCTCTGACACGCCGCGGCGGGCCAGACCGGCCGCCACCTCGTCGGAGACCCGGTGCAGATCGGCGAAGCTGAGCGCCCAGCCTTCCTCGGTGACCAGGGCCTGTCGTTCGCCGAAGCGGCGCGCTGCCTCGGCCGCGGTTTCTGCCAGCAATGCTTCGCGCGCTTGCTCAGCCCGAGAGTCCGATGATGACGGACTTGACTTCGGTGAAGGCCTCGATCGACCCCCACCCGCCCTCGCGACCCAGGCCCGAGGACTTGTACCCACCGAACGGCGTGTTGGGCATCACCGTGTACTCGTTGACCCCGACCGTGCCGGCCCGCACGGCCTTAGCCACCCGGAAGGCCCGGGCGATGTTGGTGGTGAAGACCCCGGCCCCGAGCCCGTACTCGGTGTCGTTGGCCAAGCGGATGGCCTCCTCTTCGTCATCGAAGGGCATCGCCACGAGCACCGGTCCGAAGACCTCTTCGCGCGCCACGGCCATCGTCTTGTCCACATCGGCGAAGAGCGTCGGGTTGACGAAGTTGCCCTGGGCGAGATCCCCGCCGGGACGGTCGCCACCGGCGACCAGACGTGCCCCTTCACTCGGCGCCTGTTCGATGAAACCGAGCACGCGGTCGAGCTGGCGCTTGTTGATGATGGCTCCCGAGGTGGTCGCCGGATCGAAGGGATCACCAAAAGTGACCATCGACGTGAGCCCGGCCGCCGATTCGACGAACTCGTCGTAGACCGATCGCTGGACGAGTGAACGGGTCTGGCAGACACATCCTTGGCCCGACAGGCCCATCGACACCATACCCATGGCCATCATGGCGGTGCCCGCCACGCTGGCCGCATCGTCGAAGATGATGCTCGGACTCTTGCCCCCGAGCTCGAGGGTGACCCGCTTGATGCCGTCGGCACTCGCCGCCAGGATCCGCTGGCCGACAGCCCGGCTCCCCGTGAAGGTCACTTTGTCGACACCGCGGTGGGTGACCAGCGCCTCGCCCGCCGGATCACCCAGACCGGGTAACAGGTTGAAGACCCCTGGCGGGAAGCCCGCCTCTTCGATCAGTTCGGTCAGCCGCAACGAAGTGAGCACGGCGTACTCGGAAGGCTTGAGCACCACCGTGCAGCCCGTCGCCAGCGCCGGGGCCACCTTTTGGGCGAAGAGCATCATCGGGGCGTTCCACGGGATGATGGCGGCGACCACGCCGACCGGCTCGCGGAAACTCAGAACCTGGACCTCGGATCCCGTCGGGGCCGATTCGTAGGAGGGGTAGGTCGAACCGCAGATTTTGTCGATCCACCCGCCGTGGTGGTCGAACACGCCGGCCGCCATGGCGCTCGAGACGACCGACATCGAGCTGAAGGCGATGGGCATCCCGTTCTCAAGGGTCTGGAGGCGGTTGAGCTCCTCGCCGTTGGCGGTGATCAACTCGACCAGCCGTTGGATGATGGCCTTGCGGTCCCGTGCATTGAGAGTGGGCCACGGCCCCTCGTCGAAGGCCCGTCGGGCCGCTTTGACCGCCCGGTCGACGTCCTCTTTGCTAGCGACGGCGAAGGTGGTGACCACCTCGTTGGTCGCCGGGTTCACCTGCTCCCAGGTGGCACCGTCGGACGCGTCGCGCCATTCGCCGTCAATGAACAACCTCCCGGGCTTGACTCCGAGACGGTCTCGCTCTTGAAGCACCGTTATCGCCATGTCTGGACTCCTTCATCTCGTCTCGGTCGTGGGCCCGGCCCGGGCCTGCGGTTCCCGCCGGGGTGCGCGGTCGGGCTGGTCGGCGTGCTTTCGTGGTCGGGTCAGCCCCGGGGGAGGCCCAGCACCCGCTCGGCCACGATGTTGCGTTGGATCTCCGACGTCCCCCCGGCAATGGTCCCGGCAAAGGACCGGAGGTATTGGACCACCCACGCACCCTCGGAGAAGGGCGCGGCGAGCGACGGATCGATCGGGGGCTCACCGAACAGCTCGGTGTCGAAGTCGGTCCAGTGGTTTGGACCCGGACCGTCGAGATCGAGTCCCCCGGCCCCGAGGGCCGTCACGCCGAGATAACAGGCCCGGCGCTCGGACTCGCTGGTGAAGAGCTTCAGGATCAGGTGCTCAGGGGGCAGCTCCCCGCGGGTCGCCTTGGCGAATCCCCGGTAGCCGAGACAGCGCATGGCCTGGGCATCGATGGCCAACTCGGCCAACGCCTGGGCGTAGCGCGGGTCATCGCCGATCCTCCCGCCGCCCCCGTCGTCGCGGTTCGCCAGGCGGACGAGTCCAGAGACCGCCCGGTCGAAAGTGGCCACGTTCATCACCCACAGCATGGCGCGCTCGTGGCGCAACGAGCCCTGGGCCAGGGCCCACCCCCGGTTCAGTTCACCGACCAGGTTCTCGGCCGGCACCACCACGTCGGTGAAGAACACCTCGTTGAAGTCGATGTGGTGCTGGTCGGTCAGTTCTGGGAGGGGGTGGCACGTGATGCCCTCGGTCTTCATGTCGATGATGAGCACGCTGATGCCCCGGTGCTTGGGTGCGTCGGGGTCGGTCCGCACATAGCACATGCAGTAGTCCGCTTCATGGGCCCCCGACGTCCAGACCTTCTGGCCGTTCACCACGAAATGGTCGTCGATTTGATCGGCCCGCGTGGTGAGCGAGGCCAGGTCGCTCCCGGCGTTGGGCTCGCTCATGCCGACACACCAGGTGATCTCGCCGCGCAGCGTCGGGATTGCGAGGCGCTCTTTTTGCTCGTCGCTCCCGAACTCGAGAATGGAGGCAGCGCAGATCGAAAGCCCCTGCGGGTTGAGGGCCCGGGGAATCTGACGGGTGGCCACCACCTCGAAATAGGCCATCTGCTCTTCGGGCGTGGCGTTACGCCCACCGAGCTCGGGGGGGAACCCGGGCACCAGCCACCCGTCGTCGAAGAGCTTGCGCTGCCAGGCCCGCGCCCAGTCGGGCAGGTGGGCCGACGACCGGCGGGACTCGACCATCTCGACCGACGTCGGCAGGTGCACGTCAAGCCACTCTTCGAACTGGCGGCGGAAGGCCGCCAGCGACTCGTCCGGTGCCAGCCGCATGGCCTCACTATGACACGGGTGTCAGGCACGGGGCGAGGCGGCCTCCGGGCCCGGGCCGGGGCCGGGGTTTGGCCGCCTACCCGATGCCCATGCCGACCACCGGTTTGTTGAGGGCAGGCCGCCCATGGAGCCCAAGAGCGTGGCCCCGTAGGCAAAGAGAGCGCTGTCGGAGGGTTGTTTGCGCTGCTCGCTAGGAGTCGTCGTCTTCGGGTGGGGTGGCCGAGGCCGCCTTGAAGCCTCGTCGGGCCGCGGGGAAGGCCTCCACCGCGAGCACGATCCCGAAGGCCGGCTCGGTGAGCAAGATGGCGCCGGCGATCTCGTCCCAGGTGGCGCCGACCTCGGCCGCCAGCTTGGCGTGACGCTCGACACCTTGGGACTGGCGCGCGATAACCGTGCAGACCATCCGGATCAGCTCGTGGGTCTTGCGGTCGGGCGAGGTCAATGAGTCGATGGAGGCCAGCCAGGCGTTCTGGGCCTGCTGGACACCGGGCGCCCACTCGTGCAGGTAGCGGTCCGAGGGGAAGGGCCAGACGTCGTCCGCCCCTTCGGCGGCAGGCTCGCGCGTGTCGGTCATTGGGCGATCACGCCTCGCACCTTACCGGTGCCTCTGTGTTCACGACCCGGGTTCGGGATCACGGGGCTGGCCGAGCAGGCGTTCGGCGATCACGTTGCGCTGCACCTCGCTGGTGCCGCCGGCGATGGTCAGACAACGGGTGGCGAGGAAGCCCTGGGCCCAGCGTGCCGCGCTGCCGTCCATCGTCGCCCCTTCGGCTCCGTAGAGGGACAGGCCCATCTCTTGGACCCGCTGCTCGTGCTCGGCCCCGAGCAGCTTGCGCACGCTGGCGCCCGAGCCCGGATCGAGCCCCGAGAGCGAGCGTAGACCGGCCCGGTGGCCCATCAACCTGATCGACTGGGCCTCGGCCAAAAGAGCACCGAGGTGGACGAGCGCCCCGGGCGGCGCGTCGTCACCGAGGCGACCGAGCCGGCGCAGCACCGACTCGGCCCCGGCACCGAACGTGGCGCCCGATGACATCGACACCCGCTCGTTGGCGAGCGTCGTGCGCCCGATCCCCCAACCCTCGCCCGGCGCGCCGACCACGCACTCGTCGGGGACGAACACGTCGGTGAGGAACACCTCGTTGAACATGGCCGCCCCGGTCAGTTCGCGCAGCGGCCGGATGTCGATTCCGTCGGACTTCATGTCGACGATGAAATAGGTGATGCCGTCGTGCTTCGGCGCGTCAGGGTCACTGCGCGCCATGCAGATGCCCCAGTCGGCCACCGTGGCGAGCGACGTCCACACCTTCTGGCCGTTCAGCCGCCAGCCGCCCTCGACGGGATCGGCCCGCGTCGAGAGGCCGGCCAGATCCGAACCGGCCCCGGGCTCGCTGAAGAGCTGGCACCAGGCCAGCCCGCCGAGCAGGGTCGGCCCCACCCACCGCTCCTGTTGGGCCGGCGTGCCGTGGGCCACCAACGTCGGCAGGGCCCAGGCGCCGACCCCGAGATTCGGTCGCAGCACCCCGGCGGCCGCCAGCTGCTCGTCGATCACCAACTGCTCGAGTGCGGAGGCACCCCGGCCCCACGGGCGGGGCCAGTGGGGCACGAGGAGCCCCGACTCGACCAGATAGCGCCGCTGATCGGAGCCGGCCAAGGTGCCCGCGTGTGCGGCCATCGGGGCGATCTCGGCCCGCACTGCGTCGGCTTCGGGGGGCAGATCGGCGGCCAGGGAGCGCCGGGCACCGGCGAGGGCCGCGGTGGCCACCCGGTCATGCAGTGCACCCGGGTCCCCGAGCAACTGGCGGGTGGCCACGGCCCGCTTCAAGTAGAGGTGGGCGTCATGCTCCCAGGTGAAGCCGATGCCCCCGAGCACCTGCACGCACTGCTTGGCGCAGGTTGCGAAGCCGTCGAGCGCGATGGCGCCGGCGACGGCGGCGGCCAAGGCCCGCTCCCCCGTCGCGTCTGCCGCCTCCTCGCTTGAGGCCGCCTGGGCCGCGTCCCACGCCACGGCGGCCGACTGCTCGACGAGCACCAGCATGTCCGCCAACTTGTGCTTGATCGCCTGGAACTGCCCGATGGGCCGCCCGAACTGGACGCGCACCTTGGCGTACTCCGATGCGGTGTTGAGACACCAGGCGGCCCCGCCGGCGCTCTCGGCCGAGGCCAGCACGAGCGCCAGCTCCTGCACAACCCGGGCGTCGAGGCCGACCAGCCGGCGCCGGGCCGGGACGACGGCCTCTCCAACGGTGACCACGCCGAGGGGCCGGGTGGGGTCGAGTGCGTCGACGGCGTCGACGGCGAGGTCGTCAGCCTCGACGTCGAGCACGCACCACCCGGCGCCGTCGATGGGGGCCAACACCAGTCGGGCCGTCGGGGCGCCGAGTACCGGACGCAGGCTGCCGGTCACGACCACCGAACCGTCAGGGTCCGAGCGCACCAATTCGAGTGCACCCGGTCCGAGGTGGACGCCGGCAGGGGTGGATCCGTCGACCAGGCCGCCGAGGAGCCCAGCGCGACCACCGGGGTCCCCCGCTACCACCACCGCGGCCGAGGTGAGCAGAGTGGAGAACACCGGACCCGGGGCGAGCGACCAGCCGAGCTCTTCGAGCACCACGGCCACCTCGGCCAGTCCGAAACCCTGGCCCCCGTCGGCCTCGGCCACGTGCAGCCCGAGCCAGCCCTGATCGGCCAGTCCCTTCCAGACCGGCGGCAGTTCGCCGGGCGGGGCCTCCAAGGTGGCGCGCGCTGCGTCGGGTGGGCAGTGGGTGTCCAGCCAGCGCCGCACGGTGCGGCGGAGGTCCTCGTGCTCCTCGGAGACCGCGATGGGCATGATCAGGATGCTCCTTTGTCCAGGGCCTCGCCGTCGCGCCACAAAGAGATGGCGCCAACCGGGCACCCGTCAGCCACCACGATCAAGCGGTCCTCGTCGGTCGCTTCGGGGTCGAGCACGACGGCGTGGCCGTCGTCACACAGATCGAAGCTCTCGGGGGCCCAGAAGAGGCAGTTCCCCGAGCCCATGCAGGTATCGACGTCGATCCGGATCTCGATGCGGTGGCTCATGGGTTCTCCTGCTCACTCGCTCTGTGTCGATTCTGCCGCGGTCCGGACACCCCAATCACGCCGAGCGCAGCAAGAGGGCACTCGTCGGCACGCCCTCGCCCGAGGTCACCAGGCACGCCTGGGCGTCAGCCACCTGGCTGGTCGAGGTCCCCCGGATCTGGCGCACGCCCTCGGTGATCAGGTTGAACCCGTGGACGTAGGCCTCAGACAGCCCACCGCCCGAGGTGTTGACCGCAAGGCGGCCTTTGTCGAAGCGCAGATTCCCGTCTTCGACGAATCCGGCCGCCTCGCCCCGCCCACAAAAGCCGTAGCCCTCGAGCGAGAGCAGCACGAGGGGCGTGAAGGCATCGTAGATCTGGGCCACCGGCACGTCGTCGGGCCGAAGCTCGGACTGCGCCCACAGCCTGGCCGCGCACGACCAGGCGGGACCGGTCAGCGGGTCGTCGCAGTAGTAGTTGACCATCGCCTCGTGCTGTCGGTTCAGCCCCTGGGCGAAGGAGTGGATGAGGGCTGGAGGGTGCGGGCAGTCCGCCGCCCGCTCGGCCGACACGACCACCGCGGCGAGCGCCCCGTCGGTCTCGAGGCAGTTGTCGAAGAGGCAGAGGGGTTCTGAGACCCAGCGTGCGGCCATGTAGTCCTCGAGCGTCATCGTCTTGTCGTACATCAAGGCGGCCGGGTTCCGATTGGCGTGGCTGCGCACGGCCATGGCCACCTCGGCCAGGTGTTCACGGGTGGCGCCGTATTCATACATGTAGCGCCGGGTGAGCATGGCCACCTCGTCGACCGGTCGGAGCAGACCGAAGGGCCGCGTCCACTGGGCCTGCACCGGCAAGCTGGTGGGGGTGGCCGCCCAGGGACGGGCCGTGCGCGCCCCGCGCTTTCGTGACCGCCAGACCACCACGACGCTCGCTTGGCCGGTCGCCACGGCCATCGCCGCGTGGCCGACAGCCCCGCACCCCGCGCCACCGCCGTAACCGACCTGGGAGAAGAACGTCACATCTCCGGCCCCGATGTTCTTGGCCATGGTGACCTCGTCGGTCGTCTCGACGGTGTACGAGCAGAGCCCGTCGACCTCGCCCGGATCGATGCCGGCGTCGGCCAATGCGGCGACCACCGCCACGGCCGCCAGCTCGGTCTCGGGTTGGTCGAGATGTTTGGCGAAGGCGGTCTGGCCGATGCCGACGATGGCCGTTGCGTCCAAGAGGGCCGAACGGCGTGAGGATGCGGGCGCCACGGCGCTTGACGGTAGCGCCCGGCGACCGGTCAGCGGGCCCGGAAGGTGACCGGCAAAGAAAGTGGGGACCGAAACGCCATGCCTTCGATGTGCACGTCCTCGGCCGCCGGGTCGAGCTTCAGGTCCCCGAGGCGGTCAAAGAGGGTGTTGACGGCCACCCGCGACTCCATCCGGGCCAGATGCATCCCGAGGCACACATGGACCCCGAAGCCGAAGCCGATGTGCTGCTTGGAGTCCCGGAACATGTCGAACTCGTCGGGATTCTCGTACTTGCGCTCGTCCCGGTTGGCCGCTCCGAGCAACAGCGCCACGTCGGCCCCTTCATCGATCTTCACCCCGGCCAGCTCGGTCGTCTTCATCGCTCGCCGCAAGATGAGCGTCACCGGCGGTTCCCAACGGACCGACTCCTCGATGGCCTGGGCCAACAGCGTCCGATCCTCAACCACCCGGGCCAGCTGGTCGGGGTGGGTCAACAGGGCGAACAGCAGGCTGCCGGTCGCCCGGTAGGTGGTCTCGACACCCGCTGGCAAGAGCAGGCGCAGGAAGGAGTAAATCTCCTCGTCGGTCAGCTTTTGCCCGTCCACCTCGACGTTGACCAGCTCACTGATGAGGTCGTCGGCCGGGTCGGCCCGGCGCTCAGCCAAGACGCCGGAGAAGTAATCGCGCAGGGCTTCGGAGGCGGCGACCCCGCGGTCCCAGTTGGCGGCGACACTTGTGATCTCGATGGCCCAGCGCTGGAAGCGCGGGTAGTCCGCTCGCGGCAGGCCAAGGATCCGGGCGATGACCTGCACCGGGAAGTTGAAGGTGAGCTCGCGCACCAGATCGGCCTTGCCACGCTCGGCGAACTGGTCGATCAGCTCGTTGACCACCGTGCGCACCAACCCCTCCTCCCAGCGGGCCAGCATCTTGGAGCGGAAGGCCGGGGAGACGAGGGCGCGAGACACTCGGTGCTCGGGCTCGTCCATCTGGAGGATGGTCTTGCCCATGACCATCCCCATCACTCCTTCGTAGACGGTCGACGAGTAGGTCTCGTTGTCCCGGAGAACCTGGACACATTCATCGAACCCGAGGACGGTCACCGGCTCGACCGGGCCGAAGAATTCGTTCGGTCCGTTGCCGACGTCGACTTTGCCCACATGGACCGGGCTCTGGCGGCGCAACTCGGCGAAGCGGGGGAACGGGTCACGCACGTTGCCCGCCACGGTGTCTTGGAGTTCGTACGGGTCAAACGCCATCGGTTCGGTGGTCTCAGCAGTGGTCATGGGATCCCCTTTCGAGGCGGTCGCCCGGCGGCCCCGATCCTATATCAAACGTTCGTTTGGGATTTGCCGCAGGCATTGGCGCTCCCGGGGGGCCCGGGCGCACCGGAGACCCGCAGATCGCCGGTTCGACGATGGGCCAGGATGGACGAAGATGGGGAGGTGACCCCCGGAGCAACTGGCCAGGAGACCCAGGGTGCCGTCGCCCCCCAGCGCCAGCACATCTTGGACACCGCACTGTCTCTTATGTCCCAGCGCGGCGTCGACGGCACCAGCATGCGGGACCTGGCCTCGGCCGCCGGGTTGAACGTGGCCTCGCTCTACCACTACTTCCCTTCCAAGCGGGAACTGTTGGTGGCCGTCCTCGACGAACGGGGATTCCTCGCCGACCTGGCCGCGGCGCGGCCGGCGGCACTCACCAGGGAGGCGGCCGACGGTCTGGCCGAACTGCTCGACGACATCCTCCGCTCCATGCTCGAGGTGGAGGCCTTCATCCGCCTCATGATGGGCGAGGTCATGCGGGGTGACGAGACGGCGCACGCCGTGGGCGTCGAACTCTTCGCGGCGACCCAGGCGTCCTTGGAGCGCTGGCTCGCAGAGGCCGAGCCGAAACTCTGCGCGGGGCCCGGCGCCCCAGCGGTGGCCCGGATGCTGCGGGCCACCCTTATCGGCTTGTTTTTCGAACACGTGGCCGGGGTGCTCGACGACGACGGTGACACAGCGGCCGCGTTCCGGGCCCGGGCCTTCGAAGCAGCCGAAGTGCTGCGAGCCCCTCGCGCCTAGCCAGGTGGCGGCCGCCGGGCCCTTCGGTCCGCCGGGCGACGCTCAGCCCGTGTGGGCCTGGCGCAGCAGGCGCTTCAAGACCTTGCCGTTCGGATCGCGCGGCAGCTCGTCGACGATCTCAAACACATGGGGGACCTTGTAGTCGGCGAGCCGCTCGCGCACGAAGGCGGCCAACTCGTCGGTGGTCACCGGGCGGCGTAACTCGACCACCGCCTTGAGGTGCTCGCCATCGCGCTCGTCGGGGATCCCGAACACCGCGCAGTCGACCACGGCCGGGTGGTCGAAGAGGACCTCTTCGACCTCACGCGGCGCGATGTTGACACCACCCCAGAGGACCATGTCAGAGACCCGGTCGGTGATCGTCAGATACCCGGCCTCGTCGAGGTGGCCTATATCGCCAACACTGAAGGCGTCGTCACGCCACGCCTTCTCGGTGGCATCGGGATCGTTGCGATAAGTGAAACGGTGGCCCCCGGGCGGGCGGATCCAGACCACGCCGTCTTCGCCCGGACCCGCCGGGGCGCCGTCTTGGCCCACGATCCTGACTTCGACGCCGGGCCAGGGCAGCCCGACACTGCCGGGACGCTCCAGCCACTCGGCCGGGGAGATCCGGGTGGCACCCCCTTCGCTCGCCCCGTAGAGCTCGTGGATCTCGGTGGTCGGGAACTCCTCGATCATCCTGCGCTTCACGGCGATCGGACAAGGAGCGGCAGCATGGACGATCAACGACAGGCTCGAGGTGTCGATCGCCGCCCGCTCGGCGGCGGGGATCTCGAGGATGCGGATGAAATGCGACGGCACCATGAACGAACGCGTCCCCCGGTACCGCTCGATGTCGGAGAGGAACCCGCGGGCATCGAATCGGGCCGGGACCACCATGGTCGCCCCGACGTAGAGCGACGTCATGCCCCACCCGGCGTGCGACGCGTGGTAGCTCGGACCCGACATCACATAGACGTCGTCGGGGCTCCAGTTCCAGAGCAACGCCTGGCCCTCCATCCCGGCCCGGCGCACTGCGAGGTCACCGAGGCCGCCGTGGATCACTCCTTTGGGTCGAGCGGTCGTGCCCGAGGTGTAGAAGACGAACTCGGGTCCCGGGCCGCTGTCGAGGGCGGGGTCGACGTCGGTCGCGTTGATGCGCTCCTCGTAGTCCGCGCCGACCAGCATGGGAGCCCCGACGCCGGCCAGAGAAGGCAGGGCGGCCTCCAACTCGGCGGCGAGGTCTGAATGGCCGACCACCGCCCCCACCCCGGCGTCGGACAACAAGTACTCGAGTTCGGCCGCCTTCAGGTGCCAGTTGACCGGGAGGAAGGGCGCCCCGACCATGGCCGCGGCGGTGGCCACCTCGAAGGGCTCGACGCCGTTGGGGAGGACGGAGGCCACCGGGCGACCGGGACCCGCACCCAGACCGGTCAACACCCGGGCCAGCCTGCGGGCCCGGTCACACAGTTCGCCGTAGGTCCGCACCGTGCCGTTGGCGATGATGGCCGGGCGACCGGGGTCGGCTGTCGCGTGGGCCACCACCCCTCGCCGTGGCGTCGTCTCCCTAGAGGTGCTCGACACGCCCGGCGAACGTAGCACCGCCGGCGGGGCGATCCCGGTGCGCACTGAGCGCCTCGGTTGCCCGGCCGGCCGTCGGCCGCTAGCAATGGATGATGGCCGACCTCGCCGCAGCTGAGCACGTGGAGATCGCCGCGCCGGCGGCTGCGGTCTGGGCCTACCGGCTCGACTTCACCAATTTGCCCGAGTACAACCCCGACGTGACCGGGGTCGAGCGGGTGACAGAGGGGTCAGGGACCGGAGGGGCGGCCGGCGCCGGCGCCCACTACCGCTTCACCTTGGCCACCGTCCACGGGCCACACCCGGTCACCTTGTCGGTGACCGGGGCCGTCGAGGCCAAAGAGGTTCGCGCCGCAATGGAGGGTGGCATGTCGGCTCACGAGACGTTCGCGGTGGAGTCACTCGGCGAACACCGCTGCCTCGCCAGCCTCTCTCTCTGGGTCGAGCTGCCGCCCGGCCTCGAGCCCGAGATGGTTGACACACTGCTGGCCAGCGGGCGCGAACAGATCCGCAAGGAGCTCGATCTCATGCAGGAGGTGCTGGAGGCGAGGCACGGCGGCTGAGACCCGCCTGGCCCGGGGTGTGAAAACATGACAGCCATGTCAGCTTCGAAGTTCACCCCCGTCTCCACCCCGCCCTTTGGCCCGGGCGTCCTCGGCCCGATCACCCGCGACGCGGGGCAAGCCCTCTGGGACCCCGACAAGCAGGCCATGGACCCCACCCGGCGGCGCGAGCTGCAGGACGAGCGGGTGCGCGACCTGATCACCAAGGTGCTCGAGCACCCGGTCCGGTTGTTCGCTGACAAGCTGGCGGCCGCCGGCGTGAAGGATCCGCGCGAGATCAAAGGTGTCGACGACCTCTGGCGGATCCCCCTCACCGTGAAACAGGATCTGCGTGACTCAGAAGCCAGCGATCCTCCGTGGGGCGGCTACCGGTTCACCCCGCCCCGCGAAGCGGTACGCCTCGGGACCTCGACGGGCACCACCGGCCAGCCCACCATTACGGTGTGGACTCGCAAGGACCTTTGGATCGAGTACGAATCGGGGACCCGAAATTGGTGGCGCATGGGCTACCGGCCCGGCATGATCGTCACCCACGCCCACCCGGCCTACCTCTACGGCGGCGGGGTGATGTTGCAGGGGACTTACGAGTACATGGGGATGCTCAGCTTGTGGGTTCCCCCGCCCGACACCGATGAGCTGGCCGAGCAGGCGGTCCGCTTCTGGACCCGGGTCACCCCCGACATCCCGTTCATGGGCTTCGCCACCGGTCGCTTCTTAGAGGTCGCGGGCAAGCTCGACATTCCGCTCGAAGACGCCGGACTGGTCGGGCTGAAGGCTCCACTGGGCTTTGGCCTCGGGCGTGGCGGCATGCCCCTGATGACGGCGGGCGCCGAGTGCTACGCCTATGTGGGCGGCCCCTGCGGACAGTCCCCCGGCGCCCACATCCACGAGGACTGGGCGGTCGTCCAGGCCGTCGACCCGACCACCGGCAAGGAGGTGCCCGACGGGGAGTGGGGAAACCTGACGGTGACCACCCTCGATCGGGACAACGGTCTGTTGCGCTACGACCTCGAAGAGGCCTGCGCGTTGTTGCGCGAACCCTGCGAATGTGGGGAGACCTCCATTCGGGGACTCTGGGGCGGCCGGTTCAAGGACCTGCTGGCCTGTCAAGGCACCCGCTTCCAACTGAGCGAGCTCGAAGCGGTCCTTCGGGGCATCACCGAGTTGCGCGAACCCTCGCTCGAGTACCAAGTGGAGCGCCCCGACGGAGGCGACGCCCCATTGGTGGTCAAGGTGGAGGTGGCGACCGAGGACCCCGTGGCGCGCGACGCGGCGGGCAGCCGCTGCGTCGCCGATCTCCGCGAGGCTCTCGGGATCACCGTCGTCGTGGAGATCCTGCCCCGCGACACCATCCCCCGAGCGGGCTACAAGGCCACGCGGGTCATCGACCCCGAGTAGCCGTCACGCGGTAGGGCCGGACATGGCCTCACGAGCCCGGGTCGGGCCCTCAGAAGGCCTCGGCCACCGCTCCGCCGGTCACCAGGTTGCATCCCGAGCTCGCCGAACTCGAGCGGTGGAGATTCGCCCGCACGGCCGGCTCCCTGTGGGTCAGGATCCACCCAAGGCGCCGAAGCGATAGAACGGGGTCGAGAGCTGAAGCATCAGGTGGCCGAACAGCCGGGAGGAATCATGACCGATCCCAATGATTGGAACCAGAAGATCATCGAAGAGTTCCGGGCCAACGACGGCAAGGTCGGAGGCCAGTTCGAGGGTGCACCCGTGCTCCTCTTGCACCACACCGGAGCCAAATCCGGTGTTGAACGAGTCAACCCCATGATGTACCAGCGGGTCGGTGCTGACCTGGCCGTCTTTGCCAGCAAAGCCGGCGCACCGACCAATCCGGACTGGTACCACAATCTGGTGGCCAACCCCCGGGCGAAGGTCGAGGTGGGGAGCGACACCTTGGACGTCGAATCCCGGGTGGCCGAAGGCGACGAGCGAGATCGGATTTGGGAGAAGCAGAAGGCGGACTACCCAGGGTTTGCCGACTATGAACGCCAAACCACTCGCGCCATCCCGGTCGTCATCTTGA
>Ga0182024_10012838_pt1 | contig 16491 bp, 14 predicted proteins | sample P32metaG_FD_120480 | JGI IMG/M metagenome (GOLD analysis project Ga0182024, IMG submission 120480) | Permafrost microbial communities from Stordalen Mire, Sweden - P3-2 metaG (Illumina Assembly) | ecosystem: Environmental > Terrestrial > Soil > Wetlands > Permafrost | place: Sweden: Stordalen... | reverse complement strand
TCTACACCGCCGGGCGTGGCGGGCCGGGGGTCTATCTGGTCAACACCTATGATCTTCCCTCGCGGCCGCTTTACGCCCTGACAGCGCTCACCTTGCACGAATCGGCGCCCGGCCACGCCTTCCAGATGCCCCTGGCGGCCGAGAACACCGCCCTGCCGGCCTTCCGTCGGGAGACCTACATCTCCGCCTTCGGCGAGGGTTGGGCGCTTTATTGCGAGCGGCTCGGCGAGGAGATGGGGATGTACGAGACGCCCTACGACCGCTTCGGCATGCTCAGCTACCAGGCCTGGCGGGCCGCCCGCCTGGTGGTCGACACCGGCGTCCACACCCAGGGCTGGTCGCGCGAGCGCGCCCTGGCTTATCTCGCGGACAACACCGCCCTCTCCGAGCACGAGATCGGCACCGAGGTGGACCGCTACATCGCCTGGCCCGGACAGGCGCTGTCGTACTACCTGGGCCAGATGACCATCCTGGCGGCGCGCAGGAAGGCCGAGGCCGCCCTCGGGACGAAGTTTGACATCCGCGCCTTCCACGACACCGTCCTGCAGCTGGGCTGCGTGCCCATGCCGGTCCTCACGGCGCGGATCGACCGCTTCATCGCCGAAAGCGGGCCGGCCCCCTATGGCGTCGATGGCGCCGATGCCTGAACCGCCGCGCATCCTCTTCTTCGACGACATCGATTCCACCAACGCCGAGGCGCGCCGCCTGGCCGAGGCGGGTGAGGCGGGGCCGCTGTGGATCACCGCCCTGCGCCAGCACCAGGGGCGCGGACGCCGGGGCCGGGCGTGGGAGACCGGGGCGGGGAACCTCGCCGCCACCTATCTCTTCGCCACCGCCCTGCAGCCAGCGCAGGCCGCCCAGGTCTCCTTCGTCGCCGCCCTGGCGGTGGCGGACCTGCTCGACGCCTTCCTGCCCGCCGAGCGCGCCAGCCTGAAATGGCCCAACGATCCGCTGATCGCCGGGCGCAAGGCCGCCGGCATCCTCGTGGAATCGGGTGCGCTGGAACCGGGGCGCATCTGGCTGGCGGTCGGTTGCGGGGTGAACCTCGCCCGCGCGCCCACCCAATCCGAACGGCCGACCACAGCCCTCGCCGACCACATGAACGGCCCACCACCCCCGCCCCGCGAAGCCGTGCTGAAGCTGGCGTCGGCCATGGAGTCCTGGCGAGGGCTCTGGGAGGCGTCGGGCTTCGCCCCGATCGCCGAGGCCTGGACCCGCCGCGCCCACGGCCTGGGCGGCCCGTGCGTCGCCCAGCTCTCCACCGAGACCCTGCGCGGCGTCGCCGAGGGTCTCGACCCCGACGGCGCCCTTCGCCTGCGCCTGGAGACGGGAGAGGTTCGGCGCATCACGGCGGGCGACGTATTCTTTTGAGCCTCGAAGACGGTCGCCTTCGGTTCCCGCTTGGCTGACCCGCTCGACCCCCTCGTCGAAGCGGGCGGCGGCCACGGCGCCAATTGGGGTTCTTGGCGCGCTGCGGTATGAGTGAGCGATGGACACCCCCTCCACGGCGAGGGCCCCCGCAGGCCGTCCCGCCTCCCTCTGGGAGGTGGTGACGTGGGCGCGCGCCTCGGGTGGCGTCGACGCATACCTCAGAGAGTTCCTGGACTCCTTCTACGTGGAGCGGGATCGCGGCGCTCGGGAGGCCATGTTGTCGCAAGAGCCGCCTCTGAGCGGCGACGGCCGGCTCGACGCCTATCTGGCCGCGGTCGCCGAGCACCTGGCGATGCGCGATCGGCTAGCGGTCCCCGCCTGGACGGGCGAGGCAGCCAGGTTCCTGAAGCGCCCCTTCTTTCCCGCGCGGCTCGAATCGCTGAAGGCGACACTGCTAAAGGAAAGCCCGACCGCCTTCCGTCGCAGAATGATCTTCGTGGGGGCCGACCCGCTTTACAGGCCCCGCCGCGACGCTCTGGGTTCATGCTGACGAAGGACGACATCCTGAGTGGGTTCCGCAGGCTCGACGCCGTGGCTCGGGATGCGGGGATGCTGATAGATTTGGCGGTGTATGGTGGGGCGGCCATGGCACTGGCGTTCGATGTGCGGAGCGCGACGCGCGACGTCGACGCCGTCGTACGGGGCAATCCCGATTTCCTGCGGCGAGCGGTGGAGCGCGTGGCGCTGGAGGAAGGCTGGCCGGAGGACTGGCTCAACGACGGCGTCAAGGGATTCCTCTCTCACAATGAACAGATGCGCGTCATGGAAACATTCTTGGGATCGCCCGAAGGTGGACTGCGCGTTTACGTGCCGACACCAGAGTACATGTTTGCGATGAAATGCATGGCGATGCGACCGGAGGGCGTCGACGGCTCCCACGACATCTCGGACATCGAAGCTCTGGCCGATCTGGCCGGTATCGAGGATGCGGCGTCCGCCTTGTCGCTCGTCGAAGGGTTCTACCCGGCCGCGCGCATTCCTCCGAAGGTGAGGTTCGGCGTCGAGGAGATCATGGAGCGGGTTTCGTCGAATCGCGCTGCGGCCATCGGTCGGCCGGTCTGATGGAGGCCGCCAAGGGCGTCACGCGGTCCGAGGCTCGCGATTGCTGCTCCGGCGCGCCACGGCCGTTGGTTGTCGCCGAAGCGTCAGCGGCGTCGATCCTCAGGAAGACCAGCGCGTCGCGAATCGGGAGAGGAAGTTGATGCCCGGGTCGGCCCGATTGGACAGGTCCGAGATCGCCACCACCTGCCCATGCTCGTCGAAAAGTGGACCGCCGCTGTTGCCGGGATTCACCGCCGCTCGCTCTGGATAAAGCCGAAGCCGCCAAGGGTCCGCTCGGCGGAAACGATGCCCCCGGCCAGCAACTCAGAAGGGAACGCCCGCCTGTCCAACGCAAGGGCGGTTTCGATCAGGTTCGCGTCACATGTTGGCTTGGCCCGCCCGGATCATCATCCCTGACCGGGATTCGATTCAATCAGGAAGACATCCGCGAGCGCCGCCATGTATAGGGCCGCCTTTGGCCCCGCGCTCCCTTTGACGGACTCCCCATGCTGCTGGCCATCGAGCAAGGCAACACCAACACCCTCTTCGCCGTCCACGACGGGACGAGCTGGATCGCCCAGTGGCGGGCGGGCACGGACGCCACGCGCACCGCCGACGAATACGCGGTGTGGCTCTCGCAACTGCTCGCCATGGCCACCCTGTCGCTGCGCGACCTCGACGCCTGCATCATCTCCAGCGTAGTGCCGCAGTCGATCTTTAACCTGCGCAATCTCGCCCGCCGCTACCTGCACGTCGAACCGCTGATCGTCGGCGAGAACGTCGATCTCGGCATTGCGGTCCGCATCCAGAAGCCGTCGGAAGCCGGGGCCGACCGCCTGGTCAACGCCGTGGGGGCGCACATCACTTATCCGGGCGCACTGCTGATCGTCGATTCCGGCACCGCCACCACCTTCGACGTGGTCGGCGAGGACGGCGCCTTCGAAGGCGGGGCGATCGCGCCCGGAATCAACCTGTCGATGCAGGCTCTGCACGAGGCCGCGGCCCGCCTGCCGCGCGTCGCCATCCAGAAGCCGCGCGGCGCCATCGGCAAGGATACGGTCGAGGCCATGCAGTCCGGCGTCTTCTGGGGCTACATCGGCCTCATCGAGGGGCTGATCGCCCGGATGAAGGCCGAATACCACGCCCCGATGACGGTGATCGGCACCGGCGGCATCGCCTCGCTGTTCGCCGGCGCCACCCAGGCGATCGACCACTTCGACCACGATCTGACGATCATGGGCCTGCTCGAAATCTTCCGCCGCAATCCCCATGTGCGCGGGCAATGACAAAATCAAACGCACACGCTCTCCAGCCACGTCCTGGCGACGAGCTGGTCTTCCTGCCGCTCGGCGGCTCCAACGAAATCGGGATGAACTTCAACCTGTACGGCTACGGCCCGCCGCACGACCGCAAGTGGATCATCGTCGATCTCGGGGTCACCTTCGGCGACCAGACCACGCCTGGGGTGGAGATCATCCTTCCCGACCCGACCTTCATCGAGGAGCACGCGAAGGACATCCTCGGCATCGTCCTCACCCACGCCCACGAGGACCACATCGGCGCCGTCGGCTGGCTCTGGCCGCGCCTCAGGGCCCCGCTCTACGCCACCCCCTTCACCGCCTTCCTCCTGCGTGAGAAGCTGCGCGAGAAGGGCCTGCTGGAGCGCGCGCGCATCACCGAGATCCCGCTGGATGGCTCGTTCTCCCTCGGACCTTTCGACCTCACCCTCCTGACCCTCACCCATTCGATTCCGGAGCCCAACGGCGTCGCCATCAAGACGCCGCTGGGGACGGTGCTGCACACCGGCGACTGGAAGATCGATCCCGACCCGCTCACCGGCCCCGTCACCGACGAGGCGGCGATCCGTCGGCTGGGCGACGAGGGCGTGCTCGCTATGGTCTGCGACAGCACCAACGTCTTCGTCGACGGCGAGGCGGGATCCGAGGCGGACGTGCGCAGGACCCTCAACGCCCTGATCGGCCAGCTGAAAGGCAAGGTCGCCGCCGCCTGCTTCGCCTCCAATGTGGCGCGCATGGACACCATCATCCGCGCCGCCGAGGGCGCCGGCCGAACGGTGTGCCTGGTCGGCCGCTCGATGATCCGCATGGCCGCCGCCGCACGCTCGGTAGGGCTGCTGGAAGGCGTCGGCCCGTTCGTCTCCGACGTCGAGGCCAAGCGCTTTCCGGACGACAAGATCCTCTATCTGTGCACCGGCAGCCAGGGTGAGGTGAGGGCCGCCCTGGCCCGCGTCGCCGACGGGACCCACCCGCACGTGAAGCTCGGCAAAGGCGATTCCTGCGTGTTCTCCTCGCGGATCATTCCGGGCAACGACATCCCCATCCGCAACATGCAGAACAAGCTCGCCGACCTCGGCGTGCGGCTCTACACCGAGCGCGACCATCCGGGCATCCACGTCTCCGGCCATCCCTGCCGCGACGAACTCAAGCGGATGTACCAATGGGCCCGCCCCCACATCGCCGTCCCCACCCACGGCGAACGGCGCCACCTGCTCGAGCACGCGGCCCTGGCCAAGGACCTGCAGGTCCCCCACGCCGTCGCCCCCCGCAACGGCGACATGGTGCGCTTGGCGCCCGGCGCGCCCGGGATCATCGACGAGGTGCCCGCCGGCCGGCTCTATGTGGACGCCGACATGGTCACCCCCGAGAACGGCGACGCCCTGCGCGAGCGGCGCCATGCGGCCTTCAACGGCGTGCTCGCCGTCAGCGTGGCGCTCGATGGCCGAAGCCGGCTGGCCTCCGGGCCTCAGGTGCGGGCCCTGGGCCTGCCGGGGGACGAGGACTATCCCCTCGACGAGGCGATGGACGACCTGGCGATGGAGGCCAAGGATGCCCTGGGCCGTCTATCCGCCGACGACCGCGACGATGACCATACCGTCGAGGCCGCCCTGTCGCGGGCCCTGAAGAAAGCCGCCTTTCGCATCTGGAAGCGCCGCCCTGTGGTCGAGACCACCGTTCTGCGCCTATAAGCCTCGCGCATTGATGCGGCGGGCCTGGCCCGGAGAGAAAGCCCATGATCGGAAAGCTCAATCACGTGGGTGTGGCCACGCCGTCCATCGAGGAATCGTGGAAGCTCTACGTGGACGTGCTCGGCGCGACCTCGGTGACGCCGAAGAGGGCCTTGCCGGAGCAGGGCGTGTGGGTGTCGTTCGTCCAGCTGCCCAACGCTCAGATCGAGCTCATCGAACCCTATGGCGAGGCCTCGCCGATCCATGGTTTCCTGGCCAAGAACCCGAAGGGCGGCCAGCACCACGTCTGCTTCGAGGTGCCCGACATCATCGCCGCCCGTGACGCCATGCGCGCCAAGGGGGCGACGGTGCTGGGAACGGGCGAGCCGCGCATCGGCGCCCACGGGGTGCCGGTGATCTTCGTGCATCCCAAGGACATGGGCGGAGTGCTGATCGAGCTGATGTCGGAGCCGGTCGCCTATGCGGCCGCCCACGCATCTCCGGCTCACGAGGCAGGAACCGCCCACTGATGAGCAGCATCGAGGAAGGCATCGCCATCTACCTCACCATCTGGTGGGTCACGCTGTTCGTGGTGCTGCCGCTCGGCGTGCGCAGCTACTGGGAGGAGGGCAAGCCCGTCCCCGGTGGCGGCGACCCGTCCTCGCCGGTCGATCCGAACCTGAAGCGCAAGTTCATCACCACCACCTGGGTCTCGGCGATCCTATTCGCCATCCTGTGGGTCGTGCTGCACTTCAACCTGATCCATCTGCCGAGCCTGTCCGGCTCCGGCTAACCCCACTTCCGCTCATCCCCGCGAAAGGACGCCCTCTCCGTCACGCGCCTGCGGCGCGCGCCACCTCCCCCGCTGCGCAGGGGAGGAGGAGCAGATGAAATCTCCTCCCTTGCGCGTAGCGCGAGGGAGGTGGCAGGCCGCAGGCTTGGCGGAGGGGGCGTCCTTCGGCGGGATATTGCAGATCGTTCTGGTCGTTGCTTGGATTTTGGATTTTCTAAAGGACCCCGCCGCTCATGCGCCTGTCGCGCTATTTCCTGCCCGTACTGAAACAGAACCCGGCCGAGGCCCAGATCGCCTCGCACCGCCTGATGCTGCGCGCCGGCATGCTCCGCCAGGAAGCGGCGGGCATCTACGCCTGGCTGCCGCTCGGCTATCGGGTGCTGCGCAAGATCGAGCAGATCGTCCGTGAGGAGATGGACCGGGCCGGCGCCATCGAGGTGCTGATGCCCACCCTGCAGCTCGCCGACCTGTGGCGTGAGAGCGGCCGCTACGACGACTACGGCGCCGAGATGTTGCGCATCACCGACCGCCATGAGCGCGAACTGCTCTACGGGCCGACCAACGAGGAGATGATCACCGAGATCTTCCGGGCCTATGTCAAGAGTTACAAGGAGTTGCCCAAGAACCTTTATCACATCCAATGGAAGTTCCGCGACGAGCAGCGGCCCCGCTTCGGGGTCATGCGCGGACGCGAGTTCCTGATGAAGGACGCCTACTCCTTCGACGTCGACGACGAGCGCGGCCAGCAGTCGTACAACCGCATGTTCGTGGCCTATCTGCGCGCCTTCAAGCGCATGGGCCTGCAGGCGGTGCCCATGCGCGCCGAGACTGGCCCGATCGGCGGCGACCTCTCCCACGAATTCATCGTGTTGGCCCAGACCGGCGAGTCGGCGGTCTATCTCGACCGGCGCATGCTCGACCTGCCGGTGCCCGGCGAGGAGGTCGACTACGACGGCGATCTCTCCGGCGTGGTGGCCGACTGGACGCGCCTCTACGCCGCCACCGAGGATGTCCACGACCCTGCGCGCTACGAACGCGAGACCGCCGAAGCCGACCGGATGACCGCGCGCGGCATCGAGGTCGGCCAGACCTTTTATTTCGGCGACAAGTACTCCAAGCCGATGAAGGCCAATGTCAGCGGCCCCGACGGGGTCGATCGGCCGGTGCAGATGGGCAGCTATGGCGTCGGGGTCTCGCGCCTGGCTGGCGCGCTCATCGAGGCCAGCCATGACGAGGCGGGAATCATCTGGCCCGACGCGGTCGCGCCCTTCGGCGTCGGCATTGTCAGCCTCAGGCCTGGCGACGCCGCCGTCGACGCCGCCTGCGAGCGCGCCTACGCCGCCCTGACCGCCGCCGGCAGGGAGCCGCTGCTCGACGACACCGACGAGCGCCCGGGCGGCAAGTTCGCCACCATGGACCTGATCGGCCTTCCCTGGCAGCTGATCATCGGCCCGCGCGGCCTCGCCGACGGCGTGGTGGAGCTCAAGCGACGCGCTACGGGCGAACGACAGACCCTGCCCCTGGACGACGCGCTGGCGGCGGTCTGTGCGTGAGGCCTTCGGTGGGTGACTTTGGGAGGGCGGTCCCGTTCGGCGCCTGGGAGCGGGCGATCGCCATCCGCTACCTGCTCACCAAGCGCAGCCATGGCGGCGTGGCGCTCATTTCGGTCATCTCCTTCACAGCCATCGCCCTGGCGGTGGGGGCGCTGATCATCACCATGTCGGTGATGAACGGCTTCCGCAGCGAGCTGTCGGCCAAGATCCTCGGTTTCAACGGCCACGCCTATGTGGTGGGCGGCGCCATGTCGTCGGGAGAGCGGGCCGCGATGGTGCGGCGGATCCGCGCCGTGCCGGGCGTTGTCCAGGCCATCCCGCTGATCGAGTCCCAGGCCCTGGTCCAGGGCCCGACGGCGGCCGCAGGGGCGGTGGTGCGGGGGATCGAGCCGGCGGACCTCATCGCCACGCCGATCATCGCCCGCAACATCAAGGCCGGCTCCCTCAAGGGCTTCGGTGAGGGCGAGGACGGCGGCGACACCGTGCTGGTCGGTCAGAAGCTGGCCGAGAGCCTCGGCCTCAACGTCGGCGATCCGATCGGCGTCATCTCGCCGACGGGCGGCGCCACGGCGTTCGGCACCCTGCCGCCCAGCAAGAGCTACACCATCGGCGGTCTCTTCTCGGTCGGCATGAGCGAATACGACCAGAGCTTCATCTACATGCCCCTCGCCCAGGCCCAGCTGCTGTTCGGCCGAGACCAGGCGGTGGACTTCATAGAGATCAAGCTGGACGATCCGGACAAGGCGCCGGGCCTCAAGGCCGTCCTGGCCGCGGCGGCCGGCCCGGGCTCGATCGTCACCGACTGGACCGAACGCAACCGAGCCTACTTCGGGGCGCTGAACGTCGAGCGCAACGTCATGCGCCTGATCTTCATGTTCATCGTCGCCCTGGCCGCCCTCAACATCATCTCGGGCCTGGTCATGCTGGTGAAGAACAAGGGGCGCGACATCGCCATCCTGCGCACCATGGGCGCCTCGCGCGGCTCGATCCTGCGCATCTTTTTCATGTCTGGGGCGACGATCGGCCTGGCGGGCACCCTCAGCGGGCTGATCTTCGGCCTAGTGTTCTGTCTTAACATCGAGGCCATCCAGCGCTTCATCGAATGGGTGACGGGGGTGCAGATCTTCAACGCCGACGTCTATTTCCTGTCCCACGTGCCCGCCAAGGTCGATTGGGCGGAGGTGGCGGGCGTCTCGGTTTGGGCCCTGGCCGCCGCTTTCCTGTTCACCCTGCTGCCGGCCTGGCGAGCCTCGCGCCTCGATCCGGTCGAGGCCCTCCGGTATGAGTGAGCCGGTGCTGGCGATCGCCGGGCTGCGCCGCGTCTATGCGACGGGGCAGGGGCCGCTCGAGGTGCTGAAGGGCGCCGACCTCACCGTCGAGGCTGGCGAGATCGTCGGGCTCGTGGGGCCTTCGGGCTCGGGTAAGTCCTCGCTGCTGCACGCCGCCGGCCTGCTCGAGCATCCGACGGCCGGCCGGATCCTTATCAACGGCCAGGACTGCGGCAGCCTCGACGACCGCGCGCGCACCCGCATCCGCCTCACCACCATCGGCTTCGTCTACCAGTTTCACCATCTGCTGCCGGAGTTCAGCGCGCGCGACAATGTCGCCCTGCCGGCCCTGATCGCCGGCCGCGGCCGCCGCGAAGCAAGGGCGCGGGCCGAGGCGCTGCTTGGCCAGCTCGGCCTTTCCGAGCGGCTCGACCACCAGCCCGCTCAGCTCTCCGGCGGCGAACAGCAGCGGGTGGCTGTCGCCCGGGCCCTGACCAACGCCCCGCGCCTGCTGCTGGCCGACGAGCCCACCGGCAACCTCGATCCCGCCACCTCCGAGGCCGTGTTCGAGAACCTCCACGACCTCGTCCGTCGGACCGGCGTCGCCGCCCTCATCGCCACCCACAACCTGGCCATGACCCTCCACATGGACCGGGTGCTGACGGTCAGGGACGGACGCGTCGTCCCCTTGGATTGAGGCGAAGGAGCGCGATCGCCGGTGGACGCCAGCATCCTTTCAGATCGGAGACCGTTCACAATCCATTCAGCCGACCCATTCTATGCGAGCTTCACCGGTTCAAGAAAAAGAGTGCCCCAATGAACAGACCCTTTCGCGCCGGAGCGACGAAGCTCCTCGCCACGGTGTCGGCGCTGGCCGTCGTCGTGCAGGCCACCGCCGCCATGGCCCAGTCCGATCAATACAGGGATCCGAACGGATATCCTCCCCCGCCGCCCAGTCCCCCGCAGCAGGGACAATATCCCCAGCAGCCCGGGCAATATCCTCCCCAGGAGGGGTACGGGCCGCCGCCTTCGAGCCAATATGGCCAGCCGCCGCCCGGGCAATATCCACCCCCGGGCGACAACTCGGCTCCAACCAGCGGACAGTATGCGCCGCCGCCTCCTGGGTACGATCAGCCGGGCACGCCGTATGACCCGCGGTCGCAGCGCTATGACGACGACTACGGCCGCCGCTATTCGGCCTGGGCTACCCAATACTGCATCGAGCGGCGCCACGAGAACACCGCCGCCGGGGCGGTGATTGGCGGAGTGCTCGGCGCGGTGATCGGCGGCGGCCTGGCCGGCCGCTACGACCGCGGCGCCGGCATCGTGGCCGGCGGCGCCCTGGGCGCGGGCGCGGGCGCCCTGATCGGATCGAGCAGCAGTGCTCCGGGTGGCTGCCCTCCCGGCTATGTCATCCGCGCCGGCGCGCCCGCCTTCTACTACGCGGGGCCGGCGGCGGGCGTGTTCTGGGCCCCGGCCTGGTACAATCCGTGGGTCTTCGAAGGCGGCGTCTGGGCCTACCACCCCTATCGTTCCTGGTACTACCGCCGTGGCGGAGCCTATTGGCGGCCCGAGTGGCGCGCGCGATGGCACGGCGGGTGGCGGGGGGACCACCGCAACTAACTTCTGACGACCTTTCACGGAAAGGTCTGGTCGGAACGGTGCACTTCTGGGTGAAGGTGGCATTACTCACCGACAGCCCCCGGGACTTCGTTCATATCGCCGCTCCTCTGGACGGGAGAATCGGCGATGACGGCGCGCAGCTGTGCGGAGGCCATTCACGAGGCCATTGTCGACGACGAGGCGCTTGCCGCCTTGCCGTCGTGGTTGGCGCGCGCGGCCGGCGCGCGATCGGCGATGATCCAGTGGCGCCACCGCGACGGCGTTCATGAGATCATCGCCTTCAATCACCATACCGCGGCCTGCGCGGCGCTCTACGGCTGGAAATATGCGCCCCTCGACCCCTGGGTGAAGGCCGCCCTGGCCTCGCCCCGCCGGGGTGAGCTGCTGCGCCTGGACGACTGTGTTCCCGCGGCGGCGTTCGAGAGAAGCCGCCTCTACCGCGAGTTCATCCGCCCCCAGGGCGACGACACCTTCCACGCGGCTGTGGCGGTGTTCGCGACGGCGTGGGGCGAGGGCCTCCTGTCCCTCCATCGCGGCAAGAGCGAGGCGCCGTTCACCCAGTCGGACATCGAACCCCTGGGCGCGTGCCTACCGCACCTGGATCGCCTGTTGCGGGCGCGCGGCGAGGTGATCGCGCGGCGGCGGCGGGACCAGGTGGTTCGGGATAGCCTCGACGCCGTGGCCCTCGGCGCAATCATCGTGTGCGGCGACGGCCGGATTGCGCGGGCCAACCTCGCCGCCGATCAGGTGCTTCGCCGGGCCGACGGCTTCCGCACCAAGGGCGGCGTGCTCTCCTGCGCCGCTCCGGAATCCCGGCCGAGGCTGCAGGCGGCCCTCGCCCTGGCCACCGCCCCCGACAACCCCATGGCGACCGCCATTCCCGTGGAACGGGTGGTCGTGGAGCCCGGCGCCGGGGGGAGACGGGAGCGGCCGCTCGCCTATATGGTCTCGGTGACGCCGATGTCGGGTGGCGGCGATGGACCGCGGGCGATGCTGGTGTTTCGCGATCCAGACGGCCCCGAGGAAACTCTGGCCGGTCGCCTGCGCGCGCTCTTGCGTCCGGCGCGGTTCGAGCTCGCCATTCCCACCGACCTGCCCGATGGCCTGACCGCCGTGCGCGTGTCCGCAGCGCCATCAGCGCGCTTCTGAGCAGACGCGGCTTCACCGCCCTCCATCAGTACGGGATCTGACAATCATGATCCGTCAACTGCTTACGGCCATCGGTGTCTTCGCCTTCCTGATCCTGTTCGCCGCGTCCGCCTGGCCGCCGCTATAGGCTAGTGTGCTGGGTTTGAAGTTCGCCGGTGTGTGGGGTCTGGCTGGGTGCGAACTGCGAATCCAAAAAGCACACTAGAATTCAAAGGGTTTCTAGCGCGGCTGCAGCGCCGCCAGCAGCGGGGCCAGTTGGCCCTCGTAGCGACGCCATCGCTCGACCGAGGTGCGGAAGATCGGCCTTCGCACCTGATCGGCGCTCGCCGTCCCGACCGGCCGCCGGGTTTCGTAGAAGCGCAGGCAGTCGGTCGTCCAGGGCAGGCCGCAGACCTCGGTCACCAGCCAACGGATGGAGGCCTCCGGATCGGCGATGATCTCCTCGTAGCGCACCTCGACGACGCGACCCGGCAGGACCTTGCGCCAATGCTCCATCATCGCTGCATAGCGGAGCTGTTCGGCGCCGATCTCGGCGAGGTCGTAGAGCGTTTCATTCCCCTTGGCGAACAGCTGACGCCAGCAGGCCAGGCCGGTGTCCGCGGGATCCCGCGTCGTGTGCACGATCGTCGCCTGCGGGAACATCAGGTGGATCATCCCGACGTGCAGATGGTTGTCGAGCGTCTTGTCGACCGGGCGTTGCCGGCGCGACCAGCCGCGCGAAGCCTGCGCTTCCAGATAGCGGCGGGCCAGGCGCCGGAAGTGATCGCCCTCGCGAGGCGCGTCGGGAGGATATGGGAATCGGCCCTCCAGGGACCCCCACAGCGCGCCGCTCTCGCCCAGGCCCTGCACCCTGGGATGGCTGGCGAGGATTTGCTCGATCAAACTGGAGCCGGACCTCGGCATGCCGACGACGAAGATCGGCCGGACGATCGCCTCCCCCTGGCCGGCGTGCCGGGCGATGAAGGCCGGGGTGAACAGGCTCTTGATCCTGGCGATGGAGGCGGCGTTCTCCTGGGCGACCATGGCCGGGCGGCTCGCGGGAGCGCCGGCCGCCAGCTGCCCGTGTTTCAAGGCGTTGCCGGCGGCGAACGCCTCCCAGGCGGCCCCGTCCTCGCGCCGCGCCTCGAGCACCCCGCCCAGCGCGAACAACAGCCCTGTCCGTGTCTCGATCTCGAGGCTCTCGTCGACCGCGGCGGCGCGCAGGTGGGCCAACTCCGCGTCGTTGATCCCCTCCGGCCGCAGAACCGCCAGGCGCGTCAGGGCCCGGGGTCGCGCCTCCCCATCCGTGGCCAGGCTCCGGTAGAGCGCGATCGCCTCGTCCGTTCGCCCGAGCACGGCCAGGGCGATGGCCCGCGAGAAGGCCGTCTCCGTGGCCTCCGGCCGCAGACGGAGCGCCTGGCCGTAGGCTTCCTCGGCCGGCTGCCAGCCGCCTAGCGACTGCTCGGCGACGCCGAGGTTGTGGTGCGCCTGGAAATGATCGCCCTTGCGGCGGAGGACCGCCTTCAGTCGGCGCCGGGCGGACTCGAAGCGTCCGGTTCTCAAGTCGATCACGGCGAGGGAGTAGCGGGCCCGTATGTCCTCGGGGTCCTCGGCTTCCACCCGCCGGTAGGTGTCGCTGGCGACGTTCAGCCGGCCGGCGGCGTAGTGTTCGGCGGCCGCGTTCAGCAGGGCGTCGATCTCATCCGGCGCGAGGGCGGCGCGCCGCCGGCGCCGTGATCTCGGACTCTGCCGCACGGTTGACACCATATGCGATCATCCATAGCCGCGGGCGCAACCGACAGATGCGGCCGCGGCATTCTACTTGAAGCGGTACTGGAACTCCACGCCGAAGGTGCGCGGCGCGGTCAGGCTCACCAGTCGATCGATGACCTGATTCGTTCCCGGGTTGGTTACCGGGACGCCGTAGACGTTGTCGTAGCCGACGGTGTTGATGAGGTTGTCGGCATAGCCGATCAAGGTCCAGCGATTGTTGGTGTCCGTCCACGTCACCCGAAGATTGACCTGCGAATAAGAAGGCGCCGCGTTGTACGAGCGATTGAAAGGTGACGAATATTCCTGGTCCCTCCAGAGCACGGTGCCGGAAAACGACAGGGTCCCCGGCTCAAAGGTATGCCGATAGAGCAGGTTGAACGAAATCTTGTTGTTCGGGGTCTCGGCGATCTGCTGCCCGGTGATGTTCTGCAGTTGGATCCCGCCGGACGGAGCGGGACAGCCGCTGGTATTGGCGCCGGGGGCCAGGGCCAGGGGGTCGGCGGTGTCTTCCAGGCACTGGCCATTGGTCTTCGCCACCGTCGCATTCAGGTACGAGTAGTTGAGGCTGAGCGTCAGCTCGCGTGTTGGTTGCCAAAGCGTCTCCAGTTCGACGCCATAGGTATGTACCTCCGGGATGTTGAATATCTGGGTGGAGACCACACCGGAGCTGCCGATCACTCCGAGCGGTTGCTGGTCATTGTAATAGAGATAATAGAAGGCCGAGAGGTTGGCCTGGAATTCGCGGTTTATGGTTTTCTTGAATCCGACTTCGAACGCATCGACGGATTCGGGTTGGGTCTCGGGATTTGCCGCCAGGGTGCCGGAGTTGAAACCGCCGGACTTGAACCCGCGGCTGTACTTGCCATAGACCAGGGTGTCGGAATCAGGCGTCCACGCCAGGTTGGCGGTGCCCGTCCAAGCGTCCCACCGCGCCTCGAGTGGACGATGGGCGAGGCCGGTGCCGGCGTCGATCGTGCAGGGGCCTGTGCCGAGATATTGCACCGCCGGACAGGCTGTGGCGTCGAACGCGGGCGTATCGGCCCCGAACGTGCCAGCGCCGAGGCCGAAACCCGAGGCGTTGAACAGGATGACGCGGAAGGTTTCGTATCCGACCTTGAAGTCGTTGGAATATCGGAATCCGCCGGTGAGCTTCAGAGTCGGCGTGAACTGCCAGTCCGCCTGCGCGTAGGCGGACACGGAATCCTCGTGCAGGAAGGTGTCTTCGTTGTAGACCGAACCGGATGGATTGGGCGCGACCGGCCCGAAGAAGGTCCCGAGGCCTACGGGATTTTTCACCTGCGCCTGCTCGGGGTCGACGACGTTGATCGGCTGTTCGTAATACTCATGGTAGTAATAAAGACCTGCAAGCCATTGGAATTTGCCGTTGGTGGTGGACGTAAACGTCACCTCGTGACTGGAGAAATTTTCCCACTCGTCGAACGTGAACTGAGTATGGGCGGGGTTGACAGTCAGATTCTGGGTGCACCCAGCGTTGTTGAAGATAAGAGTGCAGAGGCCGGTGGCCGTGCTCGGTCCTTGCAGGACATAGGATTCCACGCTGCTGGAGATGCCTTCGAAGTCGAGCCAGGGCGCCGCCAGATTGTAGGAGAACTGCTGGAATCCGAACAGGTATTTCACGTCGAAGCCCGGGCCATGGTAGGTGAGGCTGGTGGCGACGATGGCGTCCTTGCTCTCCTGGGACTTCGATCTGAAATCGGCGTCGAAGTTGCGCAAGGCGGCCGTGCTCGGGTTGGTCGTGATCGTGTTCGGCAGGGTGGTCGCGCTCAGAACGGGATCGATCGTGCCGCCATAGTTCCCGGCCGGAAAATTGCTGAAGGGAATGGCGCAGCCGATGTTGGCGGCCGCGCCCCCGGGTAGGGCGCACAGGCCGTAATTCTGATTCGGCATCAACGCGTCGTAGAATTCACGGGTATCCAGGGGCCCAAGAAGCGTCTGGGTGTGGAAACTGACATTATAGTCGCTGGTGGCTCCCTTCACCCAGAAGTCCACCTTGTCGCCGATGTTGCCTTCGAACTGTACTTCGATATGGTATGAGTCGCCGTTGCCGCCTTGGGCGACGCTACCGCCCTCGCGGGGACCGTTCAGGTTCTTATAGTAGCCGCCGTCCTGCTGAGTATAGTTCCCACCCACGCGATAGCGCAGCCAGTCGGTGATCGGCCCGGACATCACGCCTTCAGCGAACCACTTGGTGTAGCTGTCGTAGCCGGTGCGGATCTCCGCTTCCCAATCCTTGGTGGGATGCTTGGAGACGAAGTTGATCGCGCCGCCGTCGGCGTTGCGGCCGTAGAGCGTGCTCTGCGGGCCGCGCAAGACCTCAATCCTGTCGACAAACAGGGTGTCGCTCTGCAGGATCGTCGAGGCGTTGGACCCGTTGTAGACGCCGTCGATATAGTTGGCGACGCCCGATTCCACCGCCAGATTGTCGGTCTGACGGCCGACGCCGCGAATATAGGGCCGGTTGTCGTAGGAGGTGTAGGTGAGGCCAGGCGTAAAATCTGTCAGGTCCTGCAGCGAGGAGATCCCCACCAGGTCGCGTTGTTGGGACGTGTAGGCCGAGATCGCCACCGGCGTCGTCTCCAGTCTCTCCTCCCGCTTTTCCGCCACCACCACCAGTTCGCCGATGGCGGTCGGTTCGCTTGCCGTTGCCGTGGCCGCCGAACCGCTGGCCGCCGCCGCGGCCTCGGCCGCACGGGTTTGCCCTGCCACCGCGGCGGTGAAGAGGACGACGGCGGACGCGCCGCAAAGAAGCACAGTTTTCATGGCATTCCTCCCTGGCTGCGAACCCGCTCTCGCGGCGGGCGTTACTTGATGAGAGTGCGCTCGCTCTGACTAAGCGTCAACATGCATCACCTTGGCGTGGTGGTTTCGCGCTATGGTCGTCTGTCTCCTATTTTC
>Ga0182024_10012837_pt1 | contig 16492 bp, 14 predicted proteins | sample P32metaG_FD_120480 | JGI IMG/M metagenome (GOLD analysis project Ga0182024, IMG submission 120480) | Permafrost microbial communities from Stordalen Mire, Sweden - P3-2 metaG (Illumina Assembly) | ecosystem: Environmental > Terrestrial > Soil > Wetlands > Permafrost | place: Sweden: Stordalen... | reverse complement strand
CGATTGCGCGGGCGTCTCGTTTCCAACGTTTTACGAAGAGCTGGAGCGATTGTCACAGCGCTAAGCAGCCCCGGCTGACGTCGCGGAAATTTACGGAGCACTCTCGGCCGCGCGGGCCTGAAGTTTTCGATACGCGGCCAACAACGGTTTACGATTTTTTCGCAGGTCGCGCCCGGAACGTACCGTCGGATAGGGGGTTGCGTCACCTTTCAATCCCTGCCACAAAATTACGTTGTACTTGGCCGAATCAATTTTATCTTCCGAGCTGAAATCAAATCCCACGGTTTGTGCTGTCCACCACGCGGAGTCGCGCCGCGGCTTCGAAAAGTTGGCCCACAAGGCGTCCGCGGAATGGATCGCGCCGTTCGCTCGCGCAGGCAAGGGCAGCGTCGACGCACGCAGAATTTCTGGCACGATGGCGTCGAACGTCCATGCATGGGGAGACGTCGTGAACACATCGGCCATCGGTGCGGCTTCTGCATCGTTCAATCCCAGATGGTCCATCCCCAAGACTCCCACGATGGTGCTGATCATGCTCACGGTCGTATATTTTTTTGAGACCACCGCGCCTTGTTTCACATAGGCCCCGGCGACGAACGCGATGCTGCGGTGCGCATCCACGTGGTCCGGACCATCCTGCGCATCGTCTTCGACAATAAAAATCAGCGTGTTGTCTTTGTACCGCGCGCTTTTGGAAACCGTTTCCACAATGCGTCCGACGGCATAGTCATTGTCGGCCGTCTGCAATTCCGGTGTGTTAACGCCAAATTTCCCGGGGTCGTTAAAACTTCCGGTATGGTCTTCCATCACGCGCAGAAATTCGAGGTTAGGCAAATTTCCGTCTGCTTCAAATTGGCGGAATTCGCGCAGCCATTCGTTTACGCGATAAAAATCCGGGAATGCCGTGTCAAAGCTGCGGAAGTAGGGATCGGTGACGGCCTGCAAGGCCGCTTTGGTCGCAAAGGCTACCTGCGTTTTTGTTGCAAAAGGATCGGTGAGCAGCGGAATTTGCGCGGTACCCGCGGTAGACTCGTATCGCCCGAGATCTATAAAAAATCCGTAATTGCGCATCGTCAACTTCGCGCGCGACGCGGAATCCCAGATATAACCCGCGCCCGCATAGTCTTCCGGACCATCGACTTCAGAAACGTCGCTGCTGCCCGGCAATAAGTTAGGATCGTCGGGAGTCCCGGGATTCGCGGCTTGGCGCTCCCGGACCGTGGGAAATCCCACGTTGATATCCCGATTGGTGCCCTCATAGTCGTACGCCAATCCGCGTCCCGCGTAATTGACGGGTTCCGTTTTCTCGACGTTGTCCGAGGTGCGCGCGGAGGTCGACCAGTTCCACCCGTCACCAGAACTCTCTCCACTGTCGTAGAAATTATCGAGGTCCACCAGTTTTTCCGCCAGCGCATGCTGGTTTGGCGTGACCGGTTGCGGATACACGTTGATTGCCGGATCGCCGTTGCCTTTGGAAAGATCGCCCAAAATCTGGTCGTAGGTGCGATTCTCTTTAACGATGTAAATCACGTGTTGCACTTTTTTCCGGACTTCGGCAATCACTCTCTCTGCCGCTTCGTTTTCCGATTTGCGGTCATAGCGATTGTTGTGCGCCGCCTGCGCTGTTAAAGCCTTTAGTTCCGTGGAGTGAGGAATCGGCAAAGTTAAAAATCCCGCCTTCGTTAACTGCCAAACATATTGATTCACAGCGCGGCAGCCGGACTCGACGTTTGGTCCCACCGCCTTACTGCCAGCACTGCGGCAGCCTTGCGGGTTCGGGCCGGCATTGCTCTTTCCGTTCACCACAAAAAGTGTGCGGTCGTCCGCCGACACACTAACGGAATTTGGATACCATCCTGTGGGAATCAGACCGATTAGCTTGCTCTTTCGCGAACCGCTCGAGGCACTCTCCTGACCAGCGCTGCTCAACTCGATCACCGCCGCGTCGTTGGCTCCGCCATTGGTGACAAACAAATAACGCTCGTCCGGCGAAAGCGCCAAAGCATTCGGCGTCGCTCCGCGGTAGCGCCCGCGATTCTCAAACACTTCGCGCGGCGCCACGGTAGCAATTTCTTCGACGACGCTGTGCGAAGCGGTGTCGATCACCGCCACGGAATCGTTGCTACCCTCCGCGACGAAAAGCCGTGATTGCTTTTTGTTCAGCAGCGCACGAATCGGCTGTCCATGCAGCGCTATGCGAGCACTCACCAGCGGCACGGGTTTGGAAATATCGACCACCACAACTTCGCGATCCCGCTGGCTAGTCACAAAAGCCGTTTCGTCCCCTTGAATGGTCACCCAGAACGGATACTCGCCTCCCGGCTTGCCGTTCCCCGGCCGCAAATCCAATGTCGCCATCTTCGCGCGTGCCGTAATATCCACGATCGTTACAGAATCATGTTCGTAATTGGCAACCACCAGCCGCTTTCCGTCAGCGGTAACATCGATTCCCGCGGCCGCGGCGCTAATTTTATTGACGGTCTTCCCATTGTCCAGAGCGATCGGGCTTTTCTGGTCTTCCGCCCAGCCTTTTTCGCCCCACACAAAAACGTGCACATTGTCATCCGGTCCTCCAGAAACGTAAAACTCCTGGCCGCCCGGATGAAACGCCAATCCGTCAAACGCATTGGGAACTCGCAGCACCTGCTTTTTCGCGGGTTTCGCACCGGCAACGTCATAAACGAAAATGTACTCAGCCGATTCTGCCGGGTTGCGTTTTCCCATTTGCGGTCCGCTCGTAAAATTCTGTCGGTTGTAGCCGCTAGTAAGAATCAGCAATGTCTTGCCGTCCGGACTCAGCAGCGTGGTAACCGCTTGACCCACGGTAAAAGTGCGGTCCGCCGCAATGTCCGGGTTCAATGGCTCAAAAATGGCGCCTTTTGCTGCCGTCGGCGTAATGCGCACGCCCGTCGGGATGAACTCGCCTTTTTCCGCATCCGCATCCTGGTCTGCGCGTGTGGCTTGCGCATGCGCTGGGCCGCAGAGCGCGAAAGCAAATAAGGCACCGGTCCCGAGTGCTTGCTTACAAACGGTCATCATCGTCGACTCCTCAAGCGGCCGCCAGATACCGACGAGGGGCTGCGCGCCGCGGCAGCCATTCTAAGGCAGCATCTCGAGATGGCGCGCCGGGAAAATTGTTAATTTTTTGGAATATGAGAGACGTATGAGGTGCGGGAACGGGCCATGCTGCTTACCCTTGCCAACCCGCGGCTTGAATTTAGTCCGTCTCCGAGTTATCGCGCGGCGCAACTTTGGGCGCAGCGGGCGCTACTCGCGGCATGGCGGGCGAACGCGGAGGCTCCGGCGGAGCGGGCGGCTCCGCCAGGCTTGTCTTGTGCAGCGAAATGGAACCGTAACTCGTCCTTAAAATAATCTTCGCCGCGCGGCCCGAACCGTACTTGCCTTCCAAATGCGCATCGCCGGATTCCGACTTACTCCGCTTCAGAGATGCGGCATCGAAATCGGAACTGATATCGCAGGAATGACAATCCGCGACAATTTCAAAGCTCGAGGCTCCCGGCAAGCTCAGTGAGATTGAAGAATTAGAATTCGTAATCTGCACGTCATCCTTCGGCAGGGAAGAGAAGCGTACATTCACGCTGGCGTCGCGATCCTGCACATCCACTTTTCCGCCGGCATTTTCAATGGTGATGTCGTATTTGTTCGTGCGCAAATTCAAATTCCCCGGCGCATCCGCAATCTCCAAGTTGCCGGAGCTGAGTTCCATGTGACCGTTCAGCTGCGTGAGCGTTATATCCGTGCGTTGCGAAATAAAACGCACGCCTTTGGCGATCTTTTCCGCGCGAATTGGGCCGAAAAATTCTCCATCGACGGTCAGGCCGCCGCTGGCATTCACCACGTCGACCTCGCCGCCATGCCCAGACAGTTTGACGTTGCCCTTGGTGTCGGAAACCTTGAGGTCGCCGCGCCGCGAATCAATATTCACATCTCCGCCTGAGTCGCGGACATCCACATCACCCTTGCCGGTCGTAAAAATATTTAGCGGCGTCATTAAATCCGAAGCGCTGACGTCGCCTTGATCGTTGCGAACGGTAACTGCCGCTTTGGCCGGCACCGTGACGTCCATGTCCACGCCGATGCGCGGATCATTGCCCTTAATTCCTACGGGCTGCACGTCGTAGCCGTCGCCATTCCGCACGATTTCCGCGGACACTTTTTTACCCAGGCGCTCCGCATCCGACTCGCTCCAGGTGTGCACGGTTGCTTTCCCGGAAACGTGAATCTCCGAGGTGTCTCCCGCACGCACGCTGATAGCGCCGCGCGATCCGTGGATCGTCACCCTCGCGTCCGGCGCCACGGCTTTCGGTTCTACTTCGAGGTCATACGGATAACTGTTGCCCGTGAATTCCACGAATCCGGGAAAATGCTTCTCGCCTTCTTCCACTGCAATCACCACGCCCACGATCGCCAGCACCGCGATAATCAAAAAAATCTCGCCCCCCGTAATCCGCGCCGCTCCGGTTTCCACGTAACGCGAACCTGCGGTTCGTTCATACAGTTTGATGAGTCCCAACGCGATGATTAACAGCGGCCACCAGTGCGTAAAAAGCCGCCCTAGTTCAAATCCGCGGTAATTGTGCATGAGTAGCAGGGCGCCAAGAATCAGCAGCACGAGTCCGCTGAATAAGCTGCTGCTGTTGCGTGGGCTGTAAGGCATGGGCGCTACCGCCCCTGACCGGGCAGCGGACCGGGGGGAGGCGGGGGAGCACCCGGCGCGACGGGCGGCGCCGGCGCAATGTGACCATCCATCGGCGCAAGCGAACAAGCCAAGCTCACGAGACCGAGCACAATCAGAATCACCGGCCACGTATTATGAAAAGAGAAATAGTCCCCGCGCATCTGTTCCAGCAAAAATAAAATTCCCACCGTGATCAGTACTGCGGGACCACGCAAGCTGCGTACCGTACAGCGCTGGCAACTGCAGCGGTTATTGGAACTATCAGGCATCGACCGAGCTCCTAAAAATCCCTGCTAATGCGATTGCGAAACATCAGCACGCCCGCGGCGATCAAGATCAAGGGCCACAAGCGCTGCACCCGATAAAACGAAAACCATGAAAAGCTGTTCAACAGAAATACCACTCCCAAGCCAATCAAAATAATCGGGCCTATCGGACGATCCTTGCTCCACGTTTCCAGCGGATCCACGCCTGTTTGTCCCATTGCCCGCGCTTTCGCGGTGCGCATGGCGTCGAACGCCATGTACAAAACGAATCCCGCGAGCAGCAGTGACAAAGCTGTTTCCGCGCTGTCGCCGAGCTCGCTGTTCAACCCCACGATCATCGCCGAGAACACCACGATGTGAATCAGCGCCTTGTTGTACTCGCCGTTGTACACCGCGCCGAGTCCCGGAAAAAGTCCCAGCACAAACGCCACCGTGGCGTTGCCGGTGTGCGGTGCCGTCCGCGCCACGGGCGTAGCAGCTGCGTTCGGCGCGTACGGTCGCTCCGCGCTCGCCACAAATCCCGGCGCTCCGCTCGCATCCGCCGGCGCTTCCGTTGCGGGCGGTGGCGCCGTCAATCCCAAATGCGCCGCCAAACAATCCTCGCAATAAATCACATCGCGCACCGGCCGCGCGCACGCGGTGCACAGCGCCTTGCCGCAATTTCTGCAATACGCGATCGCGTCCACTTCTTGATGGACGGCACACTTCATGGATTGCTCCTTCCCATGGTGCTGCCGGTAAACAAGGGGACTCCGGTCAAGGCCGCTCGCGAACAAAAGGTCGTGGCCAAAAAGTGTAAATTGCGGTCGACGCTCGTCGCGCGATTCTGCTGTTTAGGGCCGCTGGGCTTGCTGCCATCGCTGCGTCCAGGAGCCGGCGCATTGGAAGACGGCGGAATCGCATCCTCATTAGAAGTAGGGATCTCGTTGTCCTGGCGCAGCCGCGTCTGAATTTCGTACACCACGCGCAAATCGCTCACAAATTTTGCGCTGCGCGCATAAACCAGATGCACTTGCCGGTCCGCGTTACGCGCAATGCTCGCCGGTTGCAAATCCGCAAGCTTGGGATGGCGCCACGAAAAGCCGAAAACGCTTGCCAGCACCAGAAATGTTGCAGAAAGCGAAAGAGCGCCATACGCTAGTCGCGGCATGCCCATTCCGCGTAGCCATCCAAAGAATCCCGGCGCAGGAGCGGTCGTATCGCGCGGTCCCAGTGTCTTGTCGAGAATCGCATACACCAGCCGCGGCGGCGTTTCGAGCTCTTCCATGCCGTGCAAATTGCTCAGCAATTCCGAAACGCTGGCGATGAGCGGCGCGCAACGGTCGCAGCTCGCCACATGCGCATCGAGCGCCGCACGCTCCGCCGGTTGCAGCAGCCCGTCCAGATAATCGCTCAGCCGGCTTTCCGTTTCTTCGCAAGTCCAGTTCATCGTGTATTCCTCATTCATGATGGGCGCACTCCCATCTGCTGGAGGATGCGGGCCAACTCGATGCGCCCGCGGTTAATCCTTGATTTTACCGTTCCTTCGGGAACTGACAACACCCGTTGAATCTCTCCGTAGTCAAGTTGTTGCAGGTCCCGCAAAATCACCGCCTCGCGCAATTCCGGCGAAAGCCGCGTCAGCCCAGATTGTACCTGCTTGCTCAACTCGCCAAGCAATGCCAGTTCGTCCGGACGCCGCGCCGAAGACTGCTTGTTTTCCACCACCGGCATGGCATCGTCGAGCGAATCCGTCATGCGGTCCCGTCTGGTGCGCCGGTAATGATCGATCAAAAGGTTGCGCGTCACGCTGGTCATCCAGGTTGCAAATCCCCCGTGCGCCGAACGGTAACTCGCCAGCGTCCGGTATACCCGAAGGAACACATCTTGCGACAGGTCCTCGGCTTCCGTGCGGTTGCCGGTGAACCGGTAGCAAATATTGAAAATCCGCCGTGTATGTCGGCGCACAAGTTCCTCCCAGGCCGAACCGTCGCCCTGGAGGCATTGCTGGACCAGTTGGGCATCCTGCTCCAACGTCTCATCAGCCTCGGAACCTGCTACGGTGCAAGGGGTTAACTCTCCAAGTCCGGTTTTCGCTGGGCATGGAAGGCATCAACCTCGGCCTGCAATCTATGGAACGCAAAGTGCTCTCGAAATGTTCCCTGAATCTCCCGGCTACCGCGTCCGTCATTCGTGCCTCGCATCTTATCCACACGGCGTCCAGTAAACAAGCGAAGTAGCACGAAGTAGCACCGGGCACCCACACTTTCCCGAGGTTTAAGAGGGTCCGCATGCGCAGGTACTCGGGGGCCGCGCTTGACGCTGCTCGCATGGGCCAGTAGGCTCATGGCGCATGCAAAAATCGTCGAGGAAAATTTTGTTAGGGCTTTTCGCCGTGCTGCTCGTGGTGTTTTTGGTTCACCAGTTTCATGGCTTTCTCCATTTTGGCAGTTTCAGCGGCACAAAGTTGTTGGACGCCGTGCGCGCGGCGAATCTCTACTATCTCGCACTATCGTTGGTTCTCATTTACGCCTGCTACGGAATTCGCGCTCTGCGCTGGCAAGTCTTTCAGCATAATCTCGGCCGTTCGCGTTTCGCCACGATCTATAAAATGACGCTCGCCGGTTTCGGCGCAATTTTCCTGCTCGGGCGTGCTGGTGAACCCGCGCGTCCTCTGCTCCTGGCGCGCAAAGAAAAGCTTCCCATCGCCGACATGTTTGGCATCTATGTTCTCGAGCGCCTCTTCGACACCGCGAGCACTGCGGTCATCGCCGCCATCGCGCTGATCCTGTTTGAAGCTCACGCCCACTCCGGGGAAACCGCCGCGCGCCTGGAAGCCGCCGCAAGAACTGCAGGTACTTTGCTTTTCGCCGGAGTGCTCGCGGCCATCGCTTTTCTGGTGTATCTGCGATTGCACGGCGCAGCCTGGCTGGAATCGCGCCTCGCCGGATGGCTCGGCGTCGCAGGCTGGCGTGGCAGCGTTGCGCGCATCTTGCTCGGCTTCGCGCGTGGCGTGCAGACCATCCGTTCCTGGAGTGATTTATTTCTGGCGGTTTTCTATTCCGCTTTGCACTGGTTTACCATCGTAGTCATCTATTATTTAATCGCCCACAGTTTTGGCGGCGCGCTCGGCACGCTCAACATGGGCGACGCCATGCTGGTGCTGGCCTTTACGTTGGTAGGCTCCACGGTGCAATTGCCGGCGGTCGGCGGCGGGTCGCAAGTTGCCTCCATTCTCGTGTTTACCACCATCTTTCAGGTGGAAACCGAAGCCGCAACCGTAGCGTCTCTGGTCATTTGGATGATAACGTTTGCATCGGTGTCGTTGGCAGGTATACCGCTGCTGATCAGCGAAGGCTTCTCGCTCGGCCAGTTGCGCGAACTCGGCCAGGAAGAAAAGCAGGAAGAAGCCGGCGTCCTGCCGCACGGCTCTACGCAAGAGGCGCTGGATGGATTGCCGGTCGCACGGCATTCGCCGCCGTCACCCTCAGGAGAAAACCGCGAGTGAAGTGTCCTTTCTGCGCGAACATTGACGACAAGGTGATTGATTCCCGCGAAGGCCGCAGCGGCGACACCATTCGCCGCCGCCGCGAATGCCTCAAGTGCGCGCGCCGCTTCACCACTTACGAACGCATCGACGAAATTCCTTACATGGTCATCAAAAAAGATGGCCGTCGCGAACGCTTCGAGCGCCAGAAAATTTTGCAAGGTTTGTTGAAAGCTTGCGAAAAGCGTCCGGTGCCCACGCCCAAACTAGAAGCCATCGTGGACGAAATCGAAGGCGTGGTGCAGGAAGCCACCGAGCGCGAACTGACCACCACGGAAATCGGCGAACTGATTATGCGCGGCCTGAAAAAGTTGGATAAAGTCGCGTACGTCCGCTTTGCCTCTGTGTACATGGACTTCAAGGATGTTCAGGAATTTATGAGTGAGTTGAAAAATCTGCTGAAAGATCGCGCGAAAAAATAAACTCAACCCTATCACGGAGTATCCCGGTGAAAAAGACCAAGCGTTTGGCAGTTCTGCTAACTGCAATTATTTTTGGAGTGTTTCTAGCGTCGCTGACCGCGCAGCAAAATTCCCCATCGGCCGCCCACGGTGAATCAGAGAAGCTGCCTTCGGCAAACGCCGAGAAAATTCGCGCGCACGATAAATACCTTTCCAGCGACGAACTCGAAGGCCGCGGCATGGGCCAGCCTGGAGGAGAAAAAGCTGCCGACTATATTGGCAAGGAATTTACCTCCTACGGTTTGCAACCGGCAGGCGATAGCGGCACTTTCTTCCAGAGCGTTTCGATGGTCGCGGTGAAGACTCTGCCAGACACCACCTTCCAGTTTGTACCCGCGCAAGGCGAGCCTTTCACGCTGAAATTTCTCGATGACTTTGTCACCAACAACGAAAGCCAACAAGAAATTTCCGATATCGACGCGCCCATCGTCTTCATCGGCTATGGGATCACCGCGCCGGAATATAAGTGGGACGATTACAAGGGCCAGGATTTAAAAGGCAAAGTCGCGCTGCTCTTCGTCAACGAACCGGTCTCGGACGATCCGAAGTTCTTCAAGGGCCAAGCGCTCACTTACTACGGCCGCTGGACGTACAAACTCGAAGAAACCGCGCGACGCGGCGCTGTGGCCACGCTGATCATCCATCGCACCGATTTGGCCAGCTATCCATGGGAAGTGGTGCGCAATTCCTGGGGTAACGAAAAATCTTATCTGCAGCTCGACGGCACGCCTAAGCTGCAAGCCGCTTCCTGGGTTACCAGCGACGCGGCAAAGAAGCTTGTACACATGGCGGATCTCGATCTTGATAAACTTTTCCAGCAAGCGCAGTCGCGTGATTTTCAACCGATTAATTTGCACGTCAAGCTGAAAGCGCACATCGCCAGCCGTTTGCGGCCTTTTGTTTCGCGGAACGTAGTGGCCAAACGCGTCGGCAGCGACCCGGCGTTAAGTGGCGAAGCGATTTTGTACACCGCGCATTACGATCACTTCGGCATCGACACCAGCCGCAAACCCGGAGACCAGATTTATCACGGCGCCATCGACAATGGCATTGGCTGCTCCATCCTTCTTGAACTCGCGCGCATGTGGGGCTCCGTGGCGGACGCTCCGCCCCGCACCGTGATCCTTGCCGCCGTCACCGCGGAAGAGCAAGGACTGCTCGGCTCGGAATATTTTGGCAAGCATCCGCCGATTCCCGCCGCGAAAATTTCTCTGGATTTAAATTACGATGCGCTCCCGCCCATCGGCATCCCGGAAGAAGTGGAAGTGGGCGGCGCGGAGCGCACCACGTTTTACCCGGTAGTCGAAGCCACCGCTAGGGAATTTACGCTAACCATTCGCCCGGACGCCAAGCCGGAAGCCGGTCATTACTATCGATCCGATCACTTCAGCCTGGCGCGCGTGGGCATTCCGTCGTTCTCCATCAGCGAAGGTCAAAAGTTTGCCGGCCATGATGTCGCTTGGGGCGCGGCGCAAGCCAACGATTACGTTGAGCATCACTACCATCAACCGAGCGACGAATTTCACGCCGACTGGAATTTCGCCGGCCTCGCCAAAATGACGCAATTCGGTTTTGTGCTTGGCCTGAAGGCCGCCACGCAACCCGCCGAGGTGCAATGGCAACCCGGCGACGAATTCGCGCCAGACCGCAAAAAGTAAGAGGAACAAAGTTTGTGGTGTGCCAACTAACGCGGCCAGACGCCAGCGGTGAAGGAGCGGATGGTATGGAAGCCGAGTTTTTCGTAGAGTTCGACCGCGGTGCGGTTGTTGGCGGTGACCGTCAGCGTCAATTCCTTGAACTTTTGCGCACGCAGCGCTTCGATCGAAGCCTGCATCAGCACGCGGCCCAGCCCGTGACCTTGGAAGCCCGGCTGCACGCAAAGTTGCGTGGTGTGCCCCACGCCCGGGCAAACTTCGCTGGTGAGCACCGTGGCCGCTAAGTCATCGCTTCCCGGGTGATGCAGCACGAACGATGCCCCCGGAATGAAATTTCCGCATCCCGGCAGCAAAATAATATTTTTCAGAAAGCGCAGCGCACCCGCTTTGCTGCGGTATTGATCGTTGATTTCGCCGTCGATGTGATTCGCATATGCCAAATAGATGAGTTTGGAGCACGGCTCGAAGTAGCGGTCATGCCAGCGCGCCAAGCGTAGACCAGCCGGCGGAACGGTGCCCGCCGGCTTCAGCTTCGCCAAATCGAGCAACATAAAATATCGCGTATACAGATGAAATCCCTGATCGCGCAGCGGTTCGTCCACCGGCCCGCTGAAGGGCATCAGCTGCGCTTCGATGCGCACCAGGTGGGGAATCGCGCGCATGCCGAACAGCATTTCGTCGAGCAGCCTTCGGCCAATGGTGGCTTGCGGAAATTTCGCTGAGACGTACAGCCCGCCAATCAGCCCTTTTTGCTCCTCCATGACATAGAAGCAATAGCCGGCAGCCGTGCCGTTTTCAAAGGCGACGCAGCCCGACAGCGCGTGCGCTTCGAGGAAACGCTTGATCAATTCGAGAGCTCCGCGATAGTCCCAGTGCAACTGGTCGCGCCAGTGACGAGCTTCTTCTTCAAGTAGCGAATCGAGTTGGCGAGGGGTGGTCTGGCGCAGATCAACGATATTCATGAACGAGGGTCGCGAAGCGAGTCGCGACAGTTCCATAATAGCTGATTCTTCAGGGAGGTAGGGCCGCTGGCCTGCTTTCGCAAGAGACACGATATTGATGCGACACAAGCGCGACGGCTTGCCGGAAGCCTGCGAAACGCGTGTGCTAACATTCGCATGTTGCATAGTTTATATGGCATTTGCGCTTGTGGCGGCTGGTGTGCCCGCGCGATTTTCGAAACTTTCAAAGAAGCGTTATTCCTGAAGTCAGGAGAGTAAGCCTTATCTCGGCACCCGATGTCCCGACCAAGAATGTCCTTTCTGTTCGAGTTGCGTTATCCCACGCGCTGGTACACCAAACTGGCGATGGCCGTGCTGGCGCTACTGTTTTTTGCGGTGCTGACCACCACGGCGATCGCGGGATTTCTTGTCTATCGCATCGTCAAGCCGTTGCGCACCAGCAGTGAAATCAATTTGCAAAGTTTTCCGGGTCGCCCGGAAACCGTGGAATTTGAAGTGCCGGGTCATGGAACGCGCGAAGGCTATTTTTTCCCGGGATTCCGGCAGGCGCCCACGATTGTGCTTTGCCACGGCTACGAATCGAGCCGCGGCGAACTCTTGACGTTGGTTTCCGCGCTGCAAGACGATCAGTTCAATGTGTTCCTATTTGATTTTGCGGGCCACGGTGGCAGCCCCGGAGTCACCACCTTTGGCTACAAAGAAACTGACGAGTTGCGAGCCGCGCTGGATGCACTGGCCACGCGCAGCGATATCGATCCCGCGCGCTTCGGCGTGTGGGGCTACAACCTGGGCGCTTACGCCGCGCTGCGCGAAGCGGAGCGCGACACGCGCGTGAAAGCGCTGGTGCTCGACTCCGTATACGACAAACCAGAACAGATGGTGAAAATCGGCGTGGAGCGCACTGGACTGGCCGGTTTTCCTCTGATGGTCCGGTCGGCGCAAACCAGCTTTGACTGGATGAATTACACATACCGCGACGAGTTGCCGCTGTCCAAAAAATTAGGCGCCATGGCCGGCGTGCCGATCCTGTTCATTCAAGCCGTCGACGATCCCGAGCTGGCCAGTATCACGCGGCAAATGTTTGTGAAGGCGCCGGAGCCACGCGAACAAGCTATTCTGGCGCACGGCAATTTCGTCAGCATGAGCGATCAGGAAAAGCGCAGCTACGAAAACCGCGTGGTGACTTTCTTTCTAACGCACCTGCCCATCCATGGGAAGTCCGGCCGCTGAGTCCGCCGGAATCAAACGAAATAGGAATTCTCCGGTAGCGTCATTCTCGTCAAAAGAAACTCGTTGACAAATAAAGCGCGGCCGCACTAAATGCTGGCAATCTTTTCGGTTGGTCAGCAGATAGGCTCCCCTTGCCGTCGTTTCGTCCCAGCTCTTGATTTCTTGATGCATGTAGAAATTGAGGCTGTATTGCATGCCGCGTTTCAAAGCGACAGACAATTGATCGGCTGGAATTTGTCGCTGCTGCAGCTCCCGCGCGATGGTGCGGCCGGAAGGATCGTAATAAAAAAAGAAGGCTGCGATGTGGCGCGCGAAAAGCAACGCGACGAGCACGGGCGTTACGGCCACGGCAGCGATGGCGCGTCCTCTATGCAATGGCGCGGCATTCACGAAAAAAACTCCGATCAATAAATTTGCGATTGCCAGAGCGGCCACGGCCATCGCGCCACCCGCGAATCCTGCGTTGCCCGGTGACGCAAGCCCCGTTGTGAAAGTCAAACCGAGAAATAGCAGCGCTGCCGCGGAGAAATGCGCAACGCGAAACGAAAACCGCCGGCCAGGCGCGAGCGAAACGCACGAGTGCGCGATCAGCAAACCAATCGGCGGAAACGCCGGAAGAATGTAGCCTGGCAACTTCGAGGCCGAAGTTGAAAAAAACAAGATGCAAAATCCCGCCCAACCGATGAGGAGTAATGTTGCGTCCTGCATGCGCCGCGTCTCGAACCAGTGTTTTGCGCCGACGATGGCGGACCACAACAGCGTTGCGGTCCACGGCAAGAACGCGACCAGGAGAACAGGCAGATAAAACCAGAACGGTTGCACGTGCTGAAATTCCGGTGTCAGGTAACGTTTGAAATTGTGTTCGATGATGAAGATGCGAAAAAAATCCGGATTCCGCCGCGCGCATAAAATGTACCAGGGCAGCGCAGTTGCGCAGAATGCAACGACGGCTGCGGGATGCAAAAGGCGCAGCGCGTCGCGCCAGCGTTTTGTGAAAATGGCCCAAAACAAGTTCGCGCCGCCGCAGAGGATAATCGCGGCCGGACCCTTCGCCAGCACCGCAAGGCCCAGAAAAAAACCGAAGAGCAGCAACGCCGGATACGGCGAGCGCGGAAGAACTACCGTGTGCTCGTTGCGCGTCAGGCCCAACGCCACGGCGGCGCAGACCATGGCCATGGTAAGCATGCCGCTGAACAGCATGTCCGTGGCCGCAGCGTGCGAAAAGCCGATCATGCCGACGCTGCTGGGCAGCAGGAGCAGCACCCAGCGCGCCGCCGCTGCGCCGTAAATGCGCAACGCCAACCACGCCAGTGCTACCGTTGCCAATAATGCGGAGAGCGCGCTGGGCAGGCGCGCGGCGGCTTCGCTGACGCCGAAGAGTTTGAAACTCAACGCTGTGCCCCAATAGTACAGCACGGGCTTTTCGAACCACGGCTGGCCGTACAGGCGCGGCGTCACCCAGTCGCCGGTTTCCGCCATGGCGCGGGCGATCCACGCGTAACGGGGCTCGTCCGGTCCGACGAAGCCGAGGACGCCGAGCTGGCTGAAGTAGCAGACGCACAGCGTGATAACGATCGCGATGGTCCAGCCGAGTTTGGCGGCCGGAGAAATTGCGGCCAGCGAGATTGCCGCTCGATGCGCGCCGGTGGAAGTTGCGTCGTTCACGAAACAGCGAGTCTAGCCGGGATTGTGAAATTTGCGAAGAGTCAGCGCCACCCCACCATCCTGTTTTTTATAACTGCTCATCCGAGGGAGCTGCATTTGGAATCAAGACGGTACCGGTCTTGTGGAATACTTACGGCGTGAAAGAATGGCTGCAATTCGCGGCGGCGTGGTATTTGCTGAAACTTTTGAGAGTGTTGCCGCGACCGCTGGCGCGGATGAAGGCTTCGGCGATCGCGCATATCTTGTATGCGCTTTCGCCGAGGCTCCGTGAGACCGCGGAATTTAATTTGCGGCTGGCTTTTCCGGAATGGGATGAGACGAAGCGGCGCGCAGTGTTGCGCAAGATGGTGCGAAACCTGGGATGGATGGCGGCGGAATTCGCGCGTTTGCCGAAATATACGAAGGAAAATATCGAGCAGTTTGTGATTCTGGATGGGCACGAAAATTTTCTGGCGGGCAAGGCCCGTGGCCATGGCGTTTTATATTTGACCGGGCACATGGGTGCGTGGGAGCTTTCGTCCTTTGCGCATGCGTTGTATGGATTTCCGCTGCACTATATGGCGCGGCCGATTGACAATCCGCGGATCGATGCACTGGTGAATCGCTACCGCTGTTTGTCTGGCAATCAGCCGATTTTTAAAAATGAATCCGCGCGGGCGATGCTGAAGATTTTGCGCGACCAGGGCACCGTGGGAATTCTGGCGGATCAGAACACCATGCCGCAGGAAGGCGTGTTCGTGGATTTTTTCGGAACGCAAGCGTGCGCGTCGGCGGGGATTGCGCGTGTGGCGTTGCATACCGATGCGGCGGTGGTGCCGGGGTACGCGTACTGGGACGCGGCGATTCGCAAGTACCGGTTGCGATTTGAGCCGCCGGTAGAATTGGTGCGCACTGGAGATGCGGACCGCGATGTGGCGGTGAATACGCAGCGCTTTGCGAAAGTTTTGGAAGAGATTATCCGGCGGCATCCGGAGCAGTGGGTGTGGGTGCATGCACGATGGAAGAATCGGCCGGAGGGGGAGGGGAAGTTATATCCGTTTTTGAGTTAGGCACGAAGCTCGGCCGGACATGGTTTTGGTCAGAGATGCTTTGCGGGCGGCTCAGCGAATTGTCTCGAGTGTTGCGGACGTTGGCAAAGGCAAGAGCGGCTGCACGACTGGCTACGGAGCTTATGTGACGGTGGGTTAGAAAGTGGGGCGGGATGAGAACGGCGAAAGAAATTGCGGGAATGGTTGGCGCAAGAGTGGAAGGCGACGGTGCGGTAGAGTTGATTTCGGTGGCGGCCCGGGAGCGGGCGGGCGCGCACGATCTGATTTATGTTGAAGCGGGGAAGCACGCGGAGCGGGCGACGGCTTCAGCGGCGTTGTGCGTGATTGCGCGCGACGACGTGGCGCTGGCTGGGAAGACCGTGCTGCGCAGCGCGCAGCCGAAAGTTGCATTTGCCAAAGCTGCGGCGCTGCTGCATGAGCGGGCGTCTGTGGCACGCGACGTGCATGCGACGGCGATCGTGGCGCCGCTGGCGAAAATCGCGCGCACGGCGAGCATCGGGCCGTACGCGGTGATTGGCGAAGACACGCACGTTGGCGAGGGCACGCAAATCGGGGCGCATTGCGTGATTGGCTCCGGCTGCTGGATTGGCGACGATTGCCGGATTCACCCGCGCGTGACTTTGTACAACGGAATGCGCGTCGGCAATCGCGTGGAAATTCATGTTGGCGCGGTGGTGGGCGCGGACGGCTTTGGTTATGCGTTTGATGGCCAACGCTATTGGAAATTTCCGCAGCAGGGAATTGTGGAGATTGGCGATGACGTGGAGATTGGCGCGAATGCCACGATCGATCGTGGGTCGCTCGATGACACGCGCATCGCGGAGGGTGTGAAGCTGGACAATTTGGTGCATATCGGCCACAACGTGCAGATTGGGGCAAACACGGTGATTGCGGCGCAGACGGGAATTTCCGGATCGTCCACGCTGGGGCATCACGTGGTTCTGGGGGGGCAAACGGGAATCGCCGACCATTGCAAGAT
>Ga0182024_10012836_pt1 | contig 16492 bp, 15 predicted proteins | sample P32metaG_FD_120480 | JGI IMG/M metagenome (GOLD analysis project Ga0182024, IMG submission 120480) | Permafrost microbial communities from Stordalen Mire, Sweden - P3-2 metaG (Illumina Assembly) | ecosystem: Environmental > Terrestrial > Soil > Wetlands > Permafrost | place: Sweden: Stordalen... | reverse complement strand
CTCGAACAACTCCTCCGCGAATACCTCGAGCACTACAACGAGCACCGAACCCACCGTTCGCTCGGCCAACGCGCACCGAACCCCGGAGCAGTTGTCGAGTATCGGCCCGGCCGACCGAACCGACGACACCGCACGTGCAGCGGACTCATCAACGAGTACTAACAAGCAGCCTGAACTCTGACAACGGCCAACACATCGGCTACGTCAACTTCGACGCGCCCACTCCCCCACCACACGCCCCGGCGCGGACGTCCACGATGCCATGGCGCGTCCGAACACGTTTCCAACACCTACAGGCGCCTTTCACGCATCACTCCCGGACGAATAGTGATTTCGGGAGTGATTCCGGGAGTGGCGCGGCCCATCCTGAGCATGCAGCCTCAAAACCGGTTCGCCCAAGGACCCCCACCCGTAACGACGATTGCGACGCGCAAGATGGACCGCGCGAGGGCTCGGCAACCTGCACGAGATCGCCGAGCTTCACGCCAAGTCGTGGGCCGCGGATGGGCCGCGGGAGGCCGAGAAAGGACGAAAACCAAGGACAAACAGTGAAGGGTGAAACCGCAGGTCAAACGGCAGATCGCTCATAGATCCCGCCCCAGTCCAGGGCCGTCAGCAGTCTCCGGCGTAAGGACTACTCATGATCACGTCGATAGGACGCGCGCCTCGTGCGCGCCTCGTGCGTGCTGAGGTCGCGTGCAGAGGTCGCGTGCAGAGGTCGCGTGCAGAGGTCGCGTGCAGAGGTATGGGCCTCCGCCATGGCCCGGCGAACGCATCGTCGGTCGAGCACGAGGTACCGGCGCGGTTCGAGGGAAGGCGCCGCGGCATTCCCGGCGCAACGGAACGTGTCCATCGGTCAGAACTGTCAACGTGACCGCGTTTTGGTCCACCGCGTCCGGCGTGTCGGGCACGGTTTGTCGCGCAAGGCTGACGCTAACGCAAGAGCCCGACCGGTGTCGGGCATCGCCGATCTTTGGTGTGAGCGACTTTTCTTTCGGGTCGTTGTTGCGCGCGAGGGGGTCGACCGCGCTATTCCTGTTCGTGGAGGGTTTCAAATCTGCTGGCCGGGCCGTAGCGGACTACGCGGGCGGCGTTCGTCGTCTCAGGGTGCTGTCACTTCGTGGTCGAGGCTTCGGCGCTGAGCGAGACCGCGGATCTTCGGGTGTAGCTGCGGAACTTTCAATCGCGGGAGTGATTCCGGGAGTGGTCCCGGGAGCGATCCGGTCATCGTGGCGTTGAGATGGGCCCGTCTGCGCCTCGCACCGACAGTCGTGATTCTCGGCCACCGTCTCCCGACGCGTCGACGCGGCCGCTCGGGGGCCACGGTCGGATGGCGTCGGCGTGGTTCACTTGCCCGATCATCTACCTGCGCTCCACCCTGCTCCGGCGGCCGTGCTCGCACGGATCATCCGACGGGGGCGCGATCAGGCGCGGCAAGAAGGCGCCGAGATCGGGAGAACATCATGAGCGGAACTTTTGACGCGGCGTTGTACGCGCGGGTCAGCACCGAGGACCGTCAATCACCTGCCGACAGCATCGCGTGGCAACGCGCGCTTGCGACAAGCCTGACCGCCGCCAACGGAGGGCGGATCGTCGCCGAGTACCTCGACGTGGGTGTCTCCCGCTCGCTTCCCTGGCCGCTCCGTCCCGAGGCGGCGCGACTGCTCGCGGACTGTGCGCGCCGTGATCGGCCGTTCGGTGCGATCGTGATTGGTGAACCGCAACGAGCCTTCGCCGGCGCGCAGTTCGCGCTGACGTTCCCGCTGTTCGTACATCATGGCGTCGAGCTGTGGGTCCCCGAGGTCGGTGGCCGAATCGATCCCGACTCCGAGGCCAACGACCTGGTCATGTCACTCTTCGGTGGGCTGAGCAAAGCCGAACGGTCCCCGCATTCAACGCCGCGTACAAGCAATGACAACCACCCAAGTCCGCGCGTCACGGCCCTCTGACGTGACCTACCTGCTCCGCGGTCGTGTGTTCTGCGCCACATGCAAGCGACGGATGACCGGCCAACGCCAAGCCCGCCGCAGCTACTACCGCTGCGAACTCCGCCGCGCTCGGCCCGGACTCGCGATCGACGACCATCCCACCGACGTCTACGTCCGCGAGGACGCACTCGTCAACGCGCTCGACCAATGGCTCGAGGACCTGTTCGCCCCGGAACGCGCTCACGAGACCGCGCAACTCATCGTCACGGCGGACACGAACCACGACCACGACACCGCCGCGCGAGAAGCACGCGAACGGCTCCACAACGCCCGCCAGCGACTCGCCCAATACCGCCACGCCCTCGACGGCGGCGCCGACCCCGCCACGGTCACCGGCTGGATCACGGATGCCGCCGAGCAAGAACGAACAGCCGCCAGCGACCTACAAACAGCAACTGCCGCCGCTCCCCCACAGCTCACCGTCGATGACGTCCTCGCCACCGTCGCCGAACTCGGCAACCTCACCGGCGTGCTCTCAACCGCGGAACCAAGCGACCGAGCCCAGCTCTACGAGGCACTCGGCGTCACCGCCACCTACGACGCCGACACCCGCAATGCAGTGCTGCAGGTCGCTCTACCACGTAGCGCAAAAAACGTGTCGGAGGGGGGACTTGAACCCCCACGCCCTTGCGGGCACTAGGCCCTCAACCTAGCGCGTCTGCCTATTCCGCCACTCCGACGTAGCCCCATCGGGCAGCGCGTGAGTGTAGCCAGACTCGCCGGTTCAGCGACTCACCCGCGTGGTGGGTCACTGAACGATGAGAACACCGGTACGGCTTCGGGAAAGTGGCATGACACCGGGTGTCCGGCTCCGCGATCGACCAGCGCGGGTTCCTCTGTTGCGCATTGCGGCTGCGCTTTCCAGCAGCGCGTGCGGAACCGGCATCCGCTGGGAGGAGCGACGGGGCTTGGCACGTCACCCTGCAACAAGATGCGCGTTCGGGAGCGCTCCTTGATCGGATCGGGTACCGGAACTGCGGAGAGAAGCGCTTGGGTGTACGGATGCTGCGCTTTCTCGTACACGTCGTCGGCTGGTCCGATCTCGACGATCTTGCCCAGGTACATCACTGCAACCTGATCGGAGATGTGGCGAACGACCGACAAGTCGTGTGCGATGAACACATACGACAGACCAAGATCGTCTTGAAGGTCTTCGAGCAGGTTGACGATGCCGGCTTGGATCGACACGTCGAGGGCCGAGACCGGCTCATCGAGTACCAGCAGTTCCGGATTGAGCGCCAAAGCGCGCGCGATGCCGATGCGTTGCCGCTGACCACCCGAGAACTCGTGCGGCAGCCGGTTGACGTGCTCGGGGTTGAGACCGACTGTCGCCATCAACTCGCGCACTCGGTCGCGTTCGTGGCCTCGGTGCAGTCTGTGTACGCGCAATGGCTCGGAGATGATCGAGGCGACCGACATGCGCGGGTCGAGCGACGCGTATGGGTCCTGGAAGACGATCTGCATTTTCGCTCGCAGTGCCCGCATGTCGGAGCGTCGCTGTTAGAAGACTTCGACGCCGCGCAGCCGAACGGATCCTGCGGTCGGTTCGAGCAGTCGAAGAATCAGGCGCCCGGTCGTTGTCTTCCCGCAACCGGACTCCCCTACCAGTCCGAGGGTTTCACCTTCCGCGACCGAGAAGTTGACACCCGACACCGCTTTGACCGACGTTGTGGACGCACGCAGATAACGACCTCCGATCGGGAACTCCTTGACGAGGTCGGTGACCTCAAGGATCGTCTGGCGCGTTGCTTCCGGCGTGATCGTGGTGGTCATTCGTGTTCCTGGCGCAGGCCGAGCGTTGTCGCGAAATGGCAGGCGGAGACGTGGTCGCCGTCGACGACCCGCGTTTCAGGCACTGTCGTCGCACACAGACCGTCACGGTCTGATACCGGGCACCGCGGGTGGAACGCGCAGCCGGAAGGCCGGAATACGAGCGACGGTGGTTGGCCTTTGATTCGGTGGAGACGGTCCCCTGTGGCGCGTCGGTCGAGTCTGGGAAGCGACGCCAGCAATCCTTGCGTGTACGGATGGCACGGTCGGTAGAAGATGTCTTCAACGGTACCGAGTTCTGCTTGGCGTCCGGCGTACATCACGAGTACTCGACCTGCGATCCCGGCGACGATCCCGAGGTCGTGCGTGATCAACATGATTGCGGTGCGCGTGCGTTCCTGTATGCGCTCGAGCACGTCGAGCACCTGCGCCTGGATTGTGACGTCGAGCGCGGTGGTTGGTTCGTCGGCGATGAGTACGTCGGGTTCGTTGGCGATGGCCATCGCGATCATGGCCCGTTGACGCATCCCGCCCGAGAACTGGTGCGGATAGTCGTCGGCCCGCTCGATCGGGTGCGGGATGCCCACGACGTCGAGGAGGTCGACTGCACGTGTGCGTAGCTCGTTTCTCGACGTGTGGTGGTGAACTGCGATGGCCTCGGCGATTTGGTCGCCCACTCGGTGGACCGGATTGAGTGCGGTGAGTGCATCTTGGAAGATCATGGCGATACGTTCGCCGCGTATGGGTTGCAGCTGTTTGTCGGACCGGCCGATGAGGTTCTCTCCGTCGAAGATGACCGTACCGGTGACGGTGGCGGTGGTCGGAAGGAGTCCGAGGATCGCGAGCGACGTCACCGACTTGCCGGAACCCGACTCGCCGACAATGCCGAGCGTTTCGGAGGGCGCGAGATCGAAGCTCACGTCGTCGACCGCGTGAACGGTCCCGTCGTCGGTTTTGAAGTCGACGGAGAGATGACGGACGGACAGGACGGATCCGGCCGTCATGTCAGCGCCGCGATTGGGGATCGAGGGCGTCGCGTAGTGCGTCACCGAGGAAGTTCACGGCGAGCACGGTCAGTAGCAGCATGAGGCCGGGAAACAGGACGAGGTAAAACCTCGACGACGAGTTCGCGTACGCCTCGGCGTCGGAGAGCATACGACCCCAAGAGTTCTGCGGCGGCTGCACGCCGAAACCGAGGAACGACAACGTGGCTTCGGTCGAGATGGCCAACGCGATGGACAGCGTTGCGTTCACCATGATCGTCCCGACACAGTTTGGGATGATGTGGCGGATCAAGATACGCGTCGTCGATGCTCCCGACGCGCGTGCAGCCTCGACGAACTCCTTCTCCTTGAGGGACAAGACCTGGGCGCGCACGATTCGCGCCATGTACATCCAGCCCAGCGCGGCGAGCACGACGACGATCGAGGTGTAGCTCTGGCTGAAGATCAAGACTGCGACGGCGAGCAGCGCCAAGTCGGGGAGGATGAGGAAGAGGTCAGTGAGGGCGCTCAACGACTGGTCGGTCGCGCCGCCGAAATAGGCGGCCACCGCGCCGACGGTCACGCCGACGATTGTCGACAACGCGGCGACCGCGAGACCGATGGTGAGCGAGATCCGCCCGGCATACATGACCTCTGAGAGCTGATCGCGGCCGAGGTCGTCAGTGCCGAACCAATGCTTGGTGCTCGGGCCGAGGTCACTGTTCAAGAGGTTCTGGGCACCTTGTTTGTAGGGCGCGAGCCACGGTGCGCCGTAGCAGGCGACCATCAGGACTGCCAGCACGGCGATCGACACCAGCGCCATCTTGTGCCGGAAGAACCGGCGGCGAAACAGCTGCCAGTTCGTTCGCATGACGGGCCCCGAACCGGGCGCCAGGTCGGGGTCTTCGATCGGACGTTGCGAGAGCATCGCCGGCGTGTTCACGACAGCCGGATCCTCGGGTCGAGCGCGACGTACGCGACGTCGGTCAGGAGGTTCATGGCGATCACCGCGACCGACGTGATGACGAACCAGGCGAGCAGGAAGGGAGCGTCGCCCGCTCCGAGCGCGGTCAGGAATGCCTGTCCCATCCCGGAGATCGAGAAGATCTTCTCTGTCACGATCACGCCGCTGATGAGAAACGCGGTGTCGAGTGCCGTGACCGTCGTGAACGGGATCAGCGCGTTGCGAAACGCGTGCCGCATGATCACCTGGCGGCGCGGTACACCTTTGGCCCGGGCTGTGCGCACGTAGTCGGCGTTCAGCACGTCGAGCATCGCGGAACGGTGGAAACGGCTCCACGACGCGACGCTGCCGAACGTCAGGGTGAGCACGGGGAGTGCGAGATGCCGGAAGTAGTCGAGACTGAGTCCGCTCTCGCCTTCGGTGTGCAGGCCGATGGAATACAAGATCGGCTCGTTGAGGTGGAAATGCACCGCCGGCCAGGTCACGAGCGCGCCGATCGCAAGGAGCGCGAAGAAGAAGTCGGGCATGGCGATACCGAGATAGGACAAGCCGGTGAAGAAGTAGTCGCCGGCCGAATATTGCTTCACTGCGGAGTACGTTCCGAGCATCAGGGCGACGAGCACTGATGCGATCGTCGCCCAGAACAGCAGCTGCACGGACGGCCAAAGTGCGTGCTGGATCATGCCCGACACCGCGTCGGAAGTTCGGGCGCTGGTCCCCCAGTCGCCTCGAACGAAGTGCGTCAGCCAACTCCACCACTGGACGATCACAGGATGGTTCAGCCCGAGCGCCTTGCGCTGTTGCGCCATGATCGCTTCGGCGTCTCTGATGTGCCGGTATTTGGCGAGCGGATCGATCGCCCGACGAATGAGCCAGAAGGTGATGAACGACGCGACCAGCAGGACGGGGATCGAGCCGAGCATGCGGCGCGCGAGATATCTCAGCACCGGGGTTTCCTCGGTTGATCGGATGGGCTCATCGGATCGGAGGACGCGCCATGCGGGTTGACGCTACTGCTTGATGCCCCATTGATCGATGTTCCAGAACATGCCTTCGATGGGGTTGTCGGAGATCGGTCCGACGACTTTGTCGTTCCAGATGCAGATGTCGGGGAGCGGGTCGAGGGGCAGCGCGACCGCGTTGGCGGCGAGGATGTCATCGGCTTTGGCGGCGGCGGCTTCGCTGGTGGTTTGGTTGAGGTCGGTGTCGACGATCCGCAGTTGGGTGTCGGCTGCCGGGATGCTGACCCAACTCCAGTTCTCGCCGGAGTTGCCGTTGGAGGGGCCGGGGATGTTCTCGGTGCAGAACGTCGAACACAGGCCGGGTGTGATCCCGGTGAGACTCTGCGCGTACAACGAAAGTTGATAGTTCCCGGCGGGGAGGACGGTCCCGAACAGGTTGTCGGCGGACGTGTTCTTGATCGACATGTCGAAACCGGCAGCTTTCAGTTCCGGTTGCATGACTTCCTCGGTGAGTTCGCGCCGCTGGTCGCCTGCGGTCGACACGATCGTGAACGCGGCGCGTTGGCCGTGCTTCGCCCAGATGCCGTCGGAGCCTTTCTTCCAACCGGCGCCGGTCATCAACGAGTTCACCTTGGCGAGGTCGGGCCGGTATCCGGCCCACGCGTTCGGGTCGCTGTAGTCCTTGACGACGAACGGATTGAGCGAGTTGGCGGCCTGCGTGACTCCGAGCGGTCCGAACAGCTTGTTCACGATCGCGTTCCGATCGATCGCGTAACTGAACGCTTGGCGGACCGGCCTCGAATTGAACGGGAACCGCGCGTTGTTGAAGAACAATGCTTCAACGGTCGCGGTCTGCGACTGATACTGGGTGTGCGCGTCGGGGAGGCCCTGTTTGATCGCGTCGACCACGTCGAGCTGCGGCTGCGGATAGATGGCGTCGACCTGACCTGACCGGAACGCCTGGAACTCCGCCGCAGTGTCGGTTTCGAACTGGAACACCACCTTGTCGAGATGCGGTTTCGGTCCCCAATATTTCGGGTTCGGTGTCAACACAATGTTCTGGCCCTTGTTCCACTTCGCGAACCACGGACCTCCCGACCACGAATACCCGTCTTTCAACAACGTGTCGCGGTTCTTGCCTTTGAGCAGATGCGACGGCAAGATCCCAACTGCGCTCGAAAACAACGCCTGCCAGCCCGCGAACGTCTTGCCTTTCTTGTAGGTGACCACGACCGTCTTCGGTGTCGGACACGACACCCGGTCGAGGTCGACATAGCCGGTCCGGTCGTAGATGTCGGGGCCGGACTGTTCCTGCGCGGCGGTGTACTGGAAATCTGCGCACGAGATCGGCACCCCGTCGGACCACACGGCGGCCGGATTGATCTGGTAGGTGATCGTCTCGACCGGTGACGCAACAAACTTCGGTTCGCCGGCCAGCACGGTGCCGGGCACCCAGACCGCATCATCGTTCTTGATGACCGTCCGGAACGCCATCGGCTGGGTCTCGAGCTGCGCCATCCACGTTCCCCACGACGAACCGGAACACGACCCGAGCCAATCGAAACAATCCGGTTCCTGCTCTGCGCCGACGACCAACGTCCCCCCATAGGGAACGGACCCAGCAAATGTTGTCGTCGGCGACGCCGACGCACCCGGCCCCGAAGACGAACTCCCGCACGCCGCAACCGACATCACGAACACGGCAAAAAGGACGAGCGCGCCAAACGGGCGTCGGGCCATACGACTTACTCGGCAGAATCGGGCGGGAGTGAAGCCGTTTTTCTGCTCAGTCGAGTCGGAGTGCGAGGAGCATCGTCGTGAACGTGAAGACGAGCGACACGACGACGGTCAGCCGGTCGAGATTGCGTTCCACGACCGTCGAACCGGCGAGGGATCCGCCCGCGACCCCTCCGAACATGTCGGACAGGCCTCCGCCGCGGCCGGAGTGGAGCAAGATGAACACGATCAAAATCATCGAGACGGTGATGTGGATGGTCATCAGCGTCGCATTGATGAGCACAGGACATCTCCCTCTCGAAATCAGGTCGGGCGTGAGCTTACTTCGCGTACCGGATGACTCTCGCGAAGTCGTCCGGGTCGAGGGACGCGCCCCCCACGAGCCCGCCGTCCACCTCGGGCATGGCCATCAGATCGGCGACGTTGCCGGGCTTCATACTGCCCCCGTAAAGGATCCGCATCTCGTCGGCCGTACGGCCGATCAGGTCACGGACCGCTGACCGAATCGCGCCGATCGTGGCATTCGCATCGTCGGGTGTGGCGTTGCGGCCCGTTCCGATGGCCCAGATCGGCTCGTAGGCGACCAGGCAACGTTCGGCCGTTTCGGCAGGGAGGTTGGCGAGCGCGGTGCGGGTCTGGCCCGCCACGAACTCGTCGGTCACTCCCGCGTCGCGCTGTTCGAGCGTCTCCCCCACGCACAGGATCGGTTGCATGCCCGCCGCGAGCACGGCACGGAGCTTCTTGGTGACGATCTCGTCGGTTTCGCCCATCAGTTGGCGGCGTTCGGAGTGGCCGACGATCACGTACCGCACGTGCAGTTTGGCGAGCATGGGAGCGCTGACCTCCCCGGTAAATGCGCCTTCGGGCTCGAAGTGGCAGTTCTGTGCGCCGAGCGCGATATCGATGCGGTCACCTTCGAGGGTGGTCTGCACCGACCGCAACGAGGTGAAGGCCGGGCAGATGACGATGTCGACCTGGTCGAAGTCTTTCTTGTCGAGCCGGTACGAGAGCTTTTGGACGACCTGGATCGCCTCGAGGTGCGTGTGGTGCATCTTCCAGTTGCCGGCCATGAACGGCTTGCGGTCTGACATGGGCAGGACCTTACCGAGGTGGCTGGCCAACTCGGCGCAGAGCCTCCAGTCCGGGGAGGTCACCGAACTCGATGAGCTCGAGCGCGGCTCCGCCGCCGGTGGAGACGTGGTCGACACGGTCGGCGAACCCCATCTCGCGTACCGCGGCGGCGCTGTCGCCGCCACCGACGACCGTGAAGCCCCGACAGTCGGCCACCGCTTCGGCGACGGTGCGGGTCCCGGCCGCGAACGGTTTCATCTCGTATATCCCCATCGGTCCGTTCCACAACAGGGTCGCGGCGCCTTCGACGACGTCGGCGTAGCTCGAGGCGGTTTCCGGGCCGATGTCTACGCCGGTCCAACCGTCGGGGATGGAATGGGCGGACACGTGACGTGCTGTCGCGTCGGCGCGGATGGCGTCGGCGGCGACGGCGTCGGTCGGAAGGACGACCTTGCCGGTGGCGAGCAGCTGACGGCAGTGCTCGACCTGAGCGGCCTCGACGAAGGAGTGGCCGACGTGTCCTCCGTCGGCGACGAGAAACGTGAACGCCATCGCACCGCCGATGAGCAGCTGGTCGCAGCGGTCGAGCAGCGCGTCGATCACGCCGAGTTTGTCGCTCACCTTGACGCCTCCGAGGACCACGACGAACGGTCGCTTCGGACGTTCGAGCAGCTGGGTCAACACGTCGACCTCGCGGGCGAGCAAGCGGCCGCCGGCGGATGGCATCATGTGGGGAGGGCCGACGATCGACGCGTGCGCGCGGTGCGCGGCGCCGAAGGCGTCATCGACGTAGACGTCTGCGAGTCCGGCGAGCTGACGTACGAATGCGGGATCGTTGGCCTCTTCGCCGGGATCGAACCGCAGGTTCTCGACGAGCATCACAGCACCGGCGGGGAGGGCCCGGGTCTGGTGGATGGTGGCCGGGTCTGCGATGTGGGGTGCGAGCGCCACGTCGGTGCCGAGCAGTTCGCCGAGACGTTCGGCGACGGGCGCCAACGAAAACGCCGGGTCGGGCTTGCCTTTCGGGCGGCCGAGATGCGAGCAGCACACCACTTTGGCCTGCCGTGACTGCAGCCATTCGATGGTCGGTAACGACGCGGTGATCCGCAGGTCGTCTTCGATGCTGCCGTCGTGCAACGGAACGTTGAAGTCGGCGCGCAACAGGACGCGTGTCCCCTTCGGCAGCGGGAGCGACTCCAGCTGCGGTACCGGTCGGACCATGCTGTCAGCGCGTGCCGAGGAACTCGACGAGGTCGACGAGCCGGTTGGAATATCCCCATTCGTTGTCGTACCAGCCGAGCACCTTCACCATCCGACCGTTGGCCATGGTGTCGAGCGACGAGAAGATGCACGACGCTGCGTCGCCGACGATGTCGGCCGACACGAGAGGTTCGTCGCTGTATTCGAGGACGCCCCGGTAGCTTTCGTCGTTGGATCCGGCGAGGAAGGCGTCGTTGACCGACGCGATGTCGACGTCGTCGTGCAGGATCGCGACGAGGTCGGTGATGGAACCGGTCGGGGTCGGAACTCGCAGCGACATCCCGTCGAGTTTGCCTTTCAGTGCCGGCATGACGAGTCCGATGGCCCGGGCGGCGCCGGTCGAGTTGGGGATGATGGACAGTGCGGCGGCGCGCATGCGGCGCAGGTCGGGTTTCCCGGAACGGGTCGCGGTCGCTTGATCTTGGAGCTGCTGGTCGCTCGTGTAGGCGTGCACGGTGGTGATGAAGCCTTGTTCGATACCGAAGCGTTCATGCAGCACGCGGGTCATCGGTGCCAGACAGTTCGTGGTGCACGACGCGTTGGAGATCACAGCATGTGTTTTCGGGTCGTACGAGCTGTCGTTGACGCCCATGCAGATCATGACGTCGGCGTCGGCCGACGGTGCCGAAATGACGACGCGTTTGGCGCCGCCTTTCAGGTGGGCCGCGGCGCCTTCGCGTGCGGTGAACAGGCCGGTCGACTCGATCACGATGTCGACGCCGTTGTCGGCCCACGGGATGTCTGCCGGGTCGCGCTCGTCGAGTTTTTTGATCTCCCGACCGTCGATGGAGAACGAGTTGCCATCGACTTTGATCTCGTTGGCGATGGTGCCGCCGACGGAGTCGTGTTTGAGCAGGAACGCCATTGTGTGCGCGTCGCCGAACGGGTCGTTCACCGCGACGAGTTCGACCTGGCATTGGGCGCCTCGCGCGAGGATCGCGCGGGTGAACGAGCGACCGATGCGCCCGAATCCGTTGATGCCGACTCGCACAGCCATCCTGACCCTCCCCGATGAGACCGCCCGGCGGCGGCCTTGGACTACAGCAGACCTGCGAGCGCGCTCGCCAATCTCGCCGGATCGTGGGCGCAGCTGTTCGCGGCCGCGATGTTGGCCGCGACTGGCAGTACCCCCAGTTCCCGGACACCATTGTCGCTCACGGCGAGCCCGTACCGGGGATCATGCAACAAGACATCGACGCGGACGTCGTGGTCGAGCAGGACTCGGAGCTGGTCGGTACCGTCGAGCCCGAAGGTCTCTGCATCGGCGCGGAGATTCGCCACGTGCACCACCCGCCCGGCCGTGTTCGCCACCGCGGCGCGGATCTCGGGCACGCACAGCACCGCGAGCACGCTGGTGTACAACGATCCGGGTGCGAGGACCACCTGGGTGGCCTGGGCGATCGCCTCGAGCGCGTCGGGTGTCGCGGCCGCGTCGGCGGGCACGACCCTGACGCGGCTCACGACCGCTCCGGCGGTCAGCGACTCGACGGCCACCTGGCCGATCACCGCGTGGCCGCCGATATCGGCTTCGAGGGTGACGGCATCGACCGTGGCGGGAATGACCCGACCGACCGCGCCGAGGAGCCGGCCGGCTTCGTCGAGCGCCCGGTTCAGATCGCCGAGCGATTCGGCCAACCCGACGATCAGGAGGTTGCCGAGCGCGTGGCCGGACAGTTCGCCGCTCGCGAAACGGTGTTCGAACGCCGTCGACCACGGCCCGCCGGTGGACGCGAGCGCGACGAGGCTCTTGCGGAGGTCGCCGGGTGCGGCGACACCGAGGTCGCGTCGCAGCCGGCCGGAGGAGCCGCCGTCGTCGGCGACGCTGACGACCGCGGTGACCAACTGGGCGTATTGGCGTACGGCCTGCAGCGCGACTGCGAGCCCGTGCCCGCCGCCGAGTGCGACGATCTTGGCGTCGGGGTTATACGGCACGTTCGACGTCCCGGTGATGGACGGCGGTGCGGTGACCGCGGCGGCGTAGGCGCTGCGCGAGCTGGTCGGCGATGACGACACTTCGGTGGCGGCCTCCGGTGCATCCGAGCGCGATCGACAGGTACGCCTTGCCTTCGCGTTCGTAACCGGGAAGCAGCAGTCCGAAGAGACGGTCGAGCTCATCGAGGAATTCGCGGGCGCCTCGCTGGGCGAGGACGTAGTCGCGGATCGGACCGTCACGTCCGGTCAACGGTCTGAGTTCTTCGACCCAGTGCGGGTTTGGCAGGAACCGGCAATCGAAGACGAGGTCGACGTCGATCGGAAGTCCGTGCTTGTAACCGAACGAGACGACGTTGAGTTGCAGCGCCGCGGCCGATTCGTGCTCGGAGAACAGCTCCCGTAGTCGGTCGCGTAGCTCGTGCACGTTCAGGGTCGAGGTGTCGACCCGCAGGTCGGCTTCGGCGACGAGCGGTTCGAGGAGTGCGCGTTCGCGGGCGATGCCGTCGCTGACCCGATCGCTGTCGGAGAGGGGATGACGTCGTCGGCTCTCTTCGTAGCGGCGGACGAGCACGTCGTCGCCGGCGTCGAGATAGAGCATCCGGGTCGTGACGCCCTGCTGGTGCAGTTCGTCGATCGCGGCGGAGAGGTCGTGGAGGAAGTCGCCGGACCGGACGTCGACGACGAGCGCGTATCGGCTCGGTGTGCTGTGCCCGCGCGCAAGTTCGGTGACTTTGCCGATGAGCATCGGCGGGAGGTTGTCGATCACGAAGAAGCCGAGGTCTTCGAGGACGCGTGCGGCTTCGGAACGGCCGGCGCCGGACATTCCGGTGATGATCGTGACGTCGAGGGGCGGCATGTTCATGATTCGTCCATCGTCGCGCCGGAACGGCGTTGACTCCCAGGTTCGGGCGGGTCGAGGTTGTGCAGACGCCGGTACACGGCTGTGCCGACCGGGTCGGGCAGCCAGGTGAGGGCGCGCAGGTCCTCTTCGGTCAGCGTCCGGAGTTTCTTGACCGATCCGAAGTCGTGGAGCAGACGTTGTTTGCGTCCGGGGCCGAGGCCGGCGATGCCGTCGAGCGTCGAGGCGGTCATCTTTTTGCCCCGCAACTGGCGGTGGTAGGTGATCGCGAAGCGGTGGGCCTCGTCGCGTACCTGCTGGAGCAGGTAGAGGGCTTCTGAGTCGCGAGGGATGCGGACGGGTTCGTCGCGCCCGGGCAGGTAGACCTCTTCCAACCGTTTGGCGAGGCTGGCGACGCTGATGTCTTCGAGGCCGAGTTCTTCGAGCACGCGTACGGCCACGTTGAGCTGTCCCCGACCGCCGTCGACGACGAGAAGGTTCGGAGGGTACGAAAAGCGTTTGCCGGCGTGTGCGCCTTCGTCGCGTTCGCGCAGGTAGTGACGGAACCGTCGGGTGAGCACTTCGTCCATCGACGCGAAGTCGTCTTGGTTGTCGAGCGTTTTGACTTTGAAACGCCGGTAGTCCGACCGCTTGGCGATGCCGTCTTCCATGACCACCATCGACGCGACGATGTTGGTGCCTTGAATGTGCGAGATGTCGAAGCATTCGATCCGCAACGGTGCCTCGGGTAGGTCCAGCGCGTCTTGCAGCGCGACGAGGGTTCTTGCCCGCGCGTTGTGATCGGAGGCGCGTCGGAGCTTGTGACGTTGGAACGACTCTCGGGCGTTGAGCATGGCTGTGTCGAGGAGTTCTCGCTTGCCGCCGCGTTGGGGGACGCGGATCCGTACTTTCGAACCGCGGTTCATGGTGAGGAACTCCTCGTACAGTTCGAGGTCTTCGGGTTCGACGGGGACGAGAATTTCCTTCGGTACGTCCTCGGCGGGTGCGTCGGCGTAGAGCTGTTCGACGACCCGTGCGATGAGGGCCGGCGTGTCGAGGTCTTCGACCTTGTCGACGATGAGGCCTTTCCGTCCGACCACTCGACCTTTGCGCACGAAGAAGAGCTGTACGCTCGCCTCGAGCGGGTCTTCGGCCAGTCCGATGAGGTCGTAGTCCTCTTCGCGGGTACCGACCATCTGTTGGCGTTCGATGGCCTTGCGGACGCTCGCGAGTTGATCTCGGACGCGGGCCGCGAGTTCGAACTCGAGTTGGTCCGACGCGACGCGCATCCGCTCCTCGAGGCGGCGCAGCACCGGTTCGTGTTCGCCGTCGAGAAAGTCGCACAGCTCCTGGACGAGGCGCATGTACTCGTCGTGGTCGACCTCGTCGACACATGGTGCCGAACATTTCTCGATGTGTGCGTACAGGCACGGCCGTCCGAGGCGGTGGTGACGGTCGAATTTGGTGTTGGTGCAGGTGCGGACCGGGAACGTCCGCAGCAGCAGGTCGAGGGTCTCGCGGATCGCGTACGCGTGCGCGAACGGTCCGAAGTACCGGACCCCTTTGCGATGTTGGCCGCGCATCACCATCGCACGTGGCCATTCCTCGTCGAGCGTGACCGCGAGGTACGGGTACGACTTGTCGTCTTTGAGGCGGATGTTGAAACGAGGCTTGTGCCGTTTGATCAGGTTGAACTCGAGGAAGAAGGCCTCGACCTCGTTTTTGGCGACGATCCATTCGACGTGATCCGCGGTCTGCACCATCTGATACGTACGTTCTGACAGTGTCGCCGGGGGGGCGAAGTAGTTCGACAGTCGGCTGCGGAGACTTTTCGCCTTGCCGACGTAGATGACCCGGTGTTCGGCGTCGAGGAACTGGTACGAGCCGGGAGCGTCGGGGATGCTTCCGGGTTCCGGACGGGCGACCATGTCCCATTGTCGCGGCTGGGCTACGCCCGGCGGGTCGGTCGGTGTTATCGTGGGGGCACGCCGGCCCGGTATCCGGCGCAGAGAATCCCGCTCCGAGGCCGACAACCCCGCGGTGTGGCGACCGGGCTGTCACCCGCCGGCCGACGAGCAGCCCCTACCCCGCCATGGGGAGGCAACACATGCTGCGTCTTCAGGCTCCGCTGCCGGACGACTACACGCTCGCGACGCCAGACGAGCTGGTTTCGCGTATCGCGCAGGCCAAACAGACCCTCGGCGACCGGCTGGTCATTCTCGGCCATCACTATCAACGTGATGAGGTCATCCGCTGGGCCGACGCAGTGGGTGATTCGTTTCGACTCGCCCGGTTCGCGGCGGACAACGACCAGGCGACGGACATCGTCTTCTGCGGGGTGCACTTCATGGCCGAGTCCGCCGATGTGCTCACCGCCGACCGTCAACGCGTCATCCTGCCCGACCTCAACGCGGGCTGTTCGATGGCTGACATGGCCGACATCGACCAGGTCGAAGAGGCCTGGGCCGACATCGGGGCGATCACTGCGATCGACCGGGTGGTACCGATCACCTACATGAACTCGGCCGCGGCGTTGAAGGCGTTCGTCGGCCGCCACGGCGGGGCGGTCTGCACGTCTTCGAACGCGGGTGCGGTGCTCGCCTGGGCGCTCGAGCGGGGCGACAAGGTCTTGTTCTTTCCCGACCAGCACCTCGGCCGCAATACCGGTTTCGACATGGGCTACACCGAGTCGGACATGCGGCTGTGGAATCCGCAACGCGAGTGCGGCGGTCTCGAGGAACGGGACGTGAAGGATTGCGCGCTGGTGCTCTGGAAGGGGCACTGCTCGGTGCATCAGCGTTTCCGGCCGGGCCACGTCGCCGCGGCGCGGGCCGACTATCCGGGCGTCGAGGTGATCGTCCATCCGGAATGTGCCCACGACGTCGTCGAGGTCGCGGATCGGGTCGGGTCCACCGAACGGATCCAAGCCTGGGTGGCGGCGGCACCGTCGGGCGCGACGATCGCGGTCGGGACCGAGATCCACATGG
>Ga0182024_10012835_pt1 | contig 16494 bp, 6 predicted proteins | sample P32metaG_FD_120480 | JGI IMG/M metagenome (GOLD analysis project Ga0182024, IMG submission 120480) | Permafrost microbial communities from Stordalen Mire, Sweden - P3-2 metaG (Illumina Assembly) | ecosystem: Environmental > Terrestrial > Soil > Wetlands > Permafrost | place: Sweden: Stordalen... | reverse complement strand
CGCGTCCGCCGACGCTCGCGCCGATCAATCCGCTGCCACACCCCAAGACGCATCGCTCCCCGAACCCGCAACCCTCCACACGGCCGCGGGCCTCACCGTCCGGCTGTACGAAGATTCCACCGGCGCAACCCGTGTCGCCTTCGGCCCGCTGCCGGCCACGCCTGTCGCAGCGCTCCGGCCCGCGCGCGAACCACGCAGCGACGCCGAGGCGCTCGCCCTCGATGAGGAGATCGCCTTCCGCCAGTCGCCCGTCTTCGAGGAGCCCGCCGGTCCCGCCATGCCTCTGCCCGCCAACCTCATCGAGTTTCCCCGCCAGCTCGTCGCCTCCCGCAAGGCCCGTCCGCGCCTCGCCGAGGGCCCCCTGCGCGAGGGTGCCGACGGCGCACCGGAAACCGGACAGCTGCGCATCTTTGAAGTCGACCCCACGCAGATCTCCACCAGCCGCACTGCGGAAACCGACGCCGACGCTGCCACCGCCGCCGCCGCCCAGTGGACCTCCATCTGGCTGGACACGCTTCCCTACCGCCCGCCCATGGACTCCGCCGCCGAGCGCAACGAATCATCCGCCGCCCGGCTCGCCGTCGAGCGCAACCAACCCGGTTCCCCGGCTGAACCTCTCCCCCAGATCGCGACCCTCGCCCGCCGCACCGCCGCCGCCGCCATCAACGCCGCAATTCTCTTCGCCGCGCTCGCCGCCTTCGCCGTTACCTTCGTCTTCGTCGCCGGCCACATGCTCCCGCCTCGGGCCACAGCGCCATTCACCCTGGCGCACTCTGCCGCAAACGCCCTCGCCCGCACCGGACTAGCCTCCGCGCAGCTCCCTGCCGCCTGTGCAGCCGCAATCATCTTCCTCTATCTGCTCTATCAGGCGCTCTTCTTCTCGTTCTCCTCAGCCACACCGGGCATGCGCTGCGCCCGCATCGCGCTCTGCACCTTCGATGACGAAAATCCCACCCGCAGCGCCATCCGCCGCCGCATCCTGGCCGTGCTGCTCTCCGCCTGCCCGCTCGGCATCGGCCTGCTGTGGGCCGCCCTCGACGAGGACCGCCTCTCCTGGCACGATCGCATCTGCCGCATTTACCAGCGGATCTATTAGAACCGGTCTCATAGACAAACCAGGTCTATGCGGGGCTGTGATGGGACCCGTCATCGAAGCGGGTTCCATGTCGTACGCGAGTCGCAAACGGGATAGAGGAGACCGGTTCTAGAACGTCGTGCTCACGGTCAGCCGGAAGGTCTTTCTCGGCTCCCGGAACTGGTACGACGGCCCATACAGCTGCAGCGCCTGCTGGTAGCTGAATAGCCCCGCCCCCGACGTCGGGAACAGGTTCTGGAAACAAAGCGTCGTTCCCGCGCTGCAGGTATTCGGCACCGCCAGCTGCTCGGGAATGTCCTTGAACAGGCGCAGCGAGTTATACGCGTAATACAGCCGGAACGGCGCATTCACGATGGGCAGGATCACGTCCAGCTCCGCGCCGTTGGACATGCGCGGCACAAAGTTCGTCCCCGGTATCGTCTTCAGCTGCAGCGGCGAGAAGCTCGGCACCGCCTGGCCGCCTATGCAGTTGAGGCCGGGGACGGGGTAGGACTGCTGGCAGCCATAGAGCGGGCTGGACAGCACCGCCGCACCGGCCACGCTCTGCAGCAGTTGTCCCTTCTCCAGGTCGCCGTTCAGCCCGAAGTCGGTGAAGAACGCGAAGGTGACCTGAGGGATGGGGCTGGGGATGCGGTACTCCAGGTTCGCCGTCAGCTGCGTGTCGCCGCCTACCGCCACCGGGCGATAGATGGGCAGCGGGATCTCGATGTTGCCCAGGCTCGGGTTGGTTGGGTCGCGCGGCACCGTCGTCCCATCCGGGTTGGTCAGGTTGAACGGCACCTTCACCGGGATAAACGTGTACGGCGTCGACGAGCGGATATCGAACCCGCGCACGTCGCTTTCGCCGCCGCCATAGAGCCGGTTGGTGGGCGGCGCCACCTGGCCGCCGAAGCCGTTGATGTGCGCCAGTTGCAGACGGATGCCCAGCACGTTGCGCCCGTCGCGGTCGATCTTCAGCCCCCTCATCGGATAGAACTGGCGCAAGCTCGCCACCGGCTCAATGTACTTCACATTGCCGCCCGCGCCCGCGATCTGCACCGAGATGTCGAGGGCCCGCCCGTGGTGCGGCCCCACCAGCCGGTCCAGACTCGTAAAGCTGAAGCTGGGCTGCATCGCCGACGTAATGATCCCGTTCAGCTGGTTCAGTCCCTGCACGCCGCCGCTGCGGAAGGCGAGCGACTGAAAAACGTTGCGCGTATTGTCGTTGAATGTCGTCACCGACTGGCGCGACAACGAATAAGTGACGCCGATGCGGCTCGTCCCGCCATGGCCCGACCAAAGGTGCTTCAGCGGTTCGCCGATCGACACCGTAAAGCCGGTCGTCGCCGTGTTGTAGTTGGTCAGCAGCGATTGCTCCGCGCTCGACACATTCGCGCTCACCCCGTTGGCGATTGAGTACGCCTTCGCCGGGTTGTAATCTGCCTTGCTCGACCTCACCTCGATGCCCAGCGAGATCGGCCGGTTGCGCAGGTACGGCTCGTTGAAGCCGAAGCTCAAATTGCGCGAGAGATCGCCTACGTTCGCGTTCGCCGACAGCGTCTCGCCCAGCCCCAGGAAGTTGTTGGTCTCATAGTTCAGCCCGATGAACGTCCCGGAGAGTCCGCTGATGCCGCCGTTCACTCCGATCGAGTTCTTGCCCTTCTCCTTCAGCTTCAGCAGCAGGTCCACCGTGCCGTCGTCCGAATTTTGCCGCGTCTCGGTGTCGTCCTCGGACTTCAGCGTGTCGAAGTAGCCCAGCTGGTTCAGCCGCTGGATCGAGTAGTCCCACAGCTGCGAGTTGTAGACGTTGCCCTCTTCCAGTAGCAGCTCCCGCCGGATCACCTTGTCGCGCGTCACCGTGTTGCCGCTGAACTCAATGCGCGACACGTAATACTGTTTGCCCTGGTCGATGTCGATGTTCCAGTAGACCATGTGCGTTGCGTCGTCGCGCCGCGGCACCGGGTTGGCCACCATGTTGATGTAGCCCTGGCTGCCGTAGGCCGTGCGCAGGGCCTTCAGGCCCTTCTGTAGCAGCGTTGCGTTGAACCACTCGCCGTCCTTCTGTGTGAACTGCGCCCGTAGCGCCTTGGCGTTGAACCGCGGATCGACCCCGGTAAAGGTAATCCCGCCCAGCTTGTAGCGCCCGCCCTCCTCCACCGGCATCAAAATGTCGATCCGTTTGCCGGTCGACGGCCGCAGCGTGAACCAGTTCAACCCGCCCGCGTCGCGCACCTTGGTCTGCGCCTCGCCGGTCTGCGCCTCGAAGTAGCCGCGGTCCAGATACGCCTGCCGTACCCGCTCCGTATCTTCGTCCAGCTTGCTCGCATCGAAGGTCCGCGCGAACAGGTTCTCCAGAATGATCGAGTGTGGAATGCCGATCGGCCGCGAGTTCACCATCGCATCGCGCAGCGTGCGGCTGCTCAGGTTGTAGTTGCCTTCGAAGGCGATCTTGCCCACCTTCACCGTCGGCCCCTCCTTGACGCGGAAGGTAATCGTCACCGCCGCCGGAGGGATCGTCTTCACCTCGGCCTTGATCGTCGCAAACTGGTGCCCGTGCTCCGCCAGCAGGTCCTTCAGCACGTCCACAGCGCGCGCAATGACGGTTTCATTGAACTGACTCTCAGGGGTCAGCCCCACCTTCGCCTTCTTGAAGCGGTCCTGCACATCCGACTGAGTCACCGCATTCAGCCCCACGTAATAGATGTCGCGGATAGTCGGCTTCTCCACCACGTACACCACCAGCTGCACGCACGCCGGATTGCTGCCGCTGGCCGGCGTGTCGGCGCGCTCGATCCACACCTTGGTGAAGTAGCCGGTGTTCCAGATGGAGTTGAAATCGCGCTCCACCGTCGCCGGGTCATACGGGTCGCCCTGGTGGCTGGACATACGCGCCAGGATCGAGTCCTTGGGAATCCTGCGCCATCCCACCACCTCCGGCTGGCACAACACCTGCGGCCCGCCTGCATCGCTGGCGCCCGCGCCCGCATCCTGGGCCCACGCCGCCGGCCCCCAAGCCAGCGCGCCGGCCGCCAGCAGCACCGCCGCCACCACGCCGCGCGCAACGCCGGAGCCGCTGAGGCGCCTCAGCACAGACTTGAACCTGACGCCCACACGGCTTCCGCTCGTTCGCTTTACGGTAAAAATACGCACACCCTCACTGCTGAAAAAATCGCGCCCCGGAAGCTCCCGTGGGGAAGTCTTGATTATATGGGAGCCAGGCCGCCCGGTGCGAGTTCCCCAGCGTCTCCGGATTGCTTATGCAGGATGGACGCGCGCCGGCCCGCTTCGTTTTGCGCAAACTCGCGCAATTTCCCAACCGTCGCGACGAGCGGCGTGTCAGGACTGGGCCACTCTCCGCACCTCCACCAGCGTGGAGTAGAACGTCGCCCCCGCGCCAATGTCGGTCAGCCGCTCGCTGGTCAGCGCATTCACGTTGCGCCGCCCACCGCCATCCCCGTTTTCCCCCCGCAGCGTATTCCAGCTCAGCCGCGCCGCCACCACTCCCGGCTGCACCGTCCCATCCACCAGCGCGAGCAGCGCCACCGACCCCCGCGCGTTGAACACCTCTACCGCATCCCCCGTGCTCAGCCCGCGCGCCGCCGCGTCCGCCGGATGCATCTCCAGCACCCCCTCCGTCCGCGCCTCCATCCTCTGGTGCCCCGGCAGGTTGGCGAACGTTGAGTTCATATAGTTGTCCGCCTTGCGCGGCAGAAACTCCAGAGGATACTTGCCATCCTTCGCAGCCTCCCCGCCACGCGACTCCACCGGCGGCACAAACACCGGCACCGGCGTCAGCTCGCCGCGCCCGCTCTTCGTCCGGAACCACTCCGCCGCCGCAAACGGCAGCACCGCTCCCGCCGCGTTCGCCGGCAGGTTCAGCGCTGCGTGTCCCTCGCGCTCCAGCCGCTCTCGCGTGATCCCCGCAAACCACGGGTCGTCAGTCTTGAGCGCCTGGTCGATCAGCTCGTCCTCCGTATCCGCAAAGCAGCGTTCCGTAAAGCCCATCCGCTTCGCCAGCTCGCGGAAGACCCACACATTGTTGCGCGCCTCGCCCAGCGGCTCGATCGCCTGCTGTGAGACCTGCACGAACAGATGTCCATACGCCCCCTGCACATCCTTGGTCTCCAGAAACGTCGCCGCCGGCAGCACCACATCCGCGTACTCCGCGGTATCGGTAAAGAACTGCTCGTGCACCACCGTGAACAGGTCCTCGCGCTCCAGCCCGCGCAGCACCGCATTCTGGTTGGGCGCCACCGCCGCCGGATTCGAGTTGTACACAAACATTGCCTTCACCGGTGGCCCCTCGGATTCCCGGCCTAGCCCGCCGATCTCCGTCAGCGCCTCGCCCAGGCTGCTCATATTGATCGTCCGCGCCTCGCGCCCCAATGGACTGGACATCATCAGCTCCGGCATCTCCAGTGCATCGCTGTTGAAGGGAAACGCCCCGCTGGTCGAGAGCTGCAACCCTCCGCCCACATACTTCCACGCGCCGGTAATCAGTGGCAGCATCGCCACCGCGCGTACCGCTGTCCCGCCATTCTCGCTGCGCTGCGTCCCGTAGTTCAGCCGGATCGCCGCCGGCCTGCTCCCCTCGCGCCCTGCCCACGCATACTCCCGCGCCAGAGCCACGATCGTCTCCGCCGCAATCCCCGTCACCTCCGCCGCGCGCTCCGGCGCATGCTCCGGCTTCAGCGCGTGCGCCCGCAACTCCTCGCCGCCCGCCGTGCACTCGGCCATATACGCCGCATCGTCCAGGCCCTCGCTGAAGATCACCTGCATCATCGCCAGCGCCAGCAGCCCGTCCGTGCCCGGCCGGATCGCCAGATGCTCGTCCGCCGCCGCCGCCGTCCGCGTGCGGTAGGGGTCGATCACCACCAGCCGCGCGCCCTTCCTCCGCGCCTCCTGTACAAACGGCCACAGGTGGATATTGTTCCCGTGGATATTCGCGCCCCACGCAATCACCAATCCCGCCTGCGCAAAGTCCTCCGGCCGCGTGCCCAGCTTCACCCCGTACACGCTCTTCAGCGCCACCCCGCCCGCCTCCGAGCAGATCGTCCGCGCCAGTTGCGACGCGCCCAGCCGGTGGAAGAACCGCCGGTCTATCGATGCGAACCCCAGCTTCCCAATCGTCCCCGCGTAGCTGTACGGCAGAATGCTCTCCGTCCCCCACTCCGCCGCCGTCGCCTTCAGCCTCTCTGCAATCAGCTCCAGCGCCTCGTCCCAGCTGATGCGCTCAAACGCGTCTGCCGGGTGCCCCACATCTCGTAGAGATGTGGGAGAGGAGCCCGCTCCCGCCGGCCCCTTCGCCGCGCCCTTCTTCCGCCGCATGGGATACAGCAGCCGGTCCGGTGAATACACCCGGTCCAGATACTTCGCCACCTTGCCGCACAGAAATCCTCGCGTCACCGGATGCGATGGATCACCTGCCACCTTCACCGCGCGCTCGGTCACTCGGCCGCCCGCGCCCTTCAGCGACTCCACCGTCACCAGCACGCCGCAGGAGTCCGGGCAGTCATGCGAGCACACCGCATGAACCACTCGCGTCTGTACTTCGTCTCCGCTCACCGCGCCCATGCGGAGATTGTAGCTCCGGGCCATGCCCCCGCCGCCGTCCGCCTGCGCCGCTGACGCTAGAATAGTTCGCGATGCCATCCGTCGAATCTCCCTCCACCCAGCGCCTCGCCCTCAGCCAGCTCGCCCCGCGCGCCGAGCAGTCCGAGATCCGCGCCATGACCGCCGAGTGCGATCGCGTCGGCGGCATCAACCTCGCCCAGGGCGTCTGCGACACCGACGTTCCCCCCGTCGTCGCCGAGGGAGCCATCGCCGCCATCCGCCGTGGCGACAATATCTACACCCGCATGGACGGCATCGCCCGACTGCGCCGCGCCATCGCCGCGCAGGTCGAGCGCACCCACTCCCTCACCGCCGACCCCGAGCGCGAGGTCTTGGTCACCAGCGGGACCACCGGCGGCTATCACGCAGCAGCGATGGCCCTGCTCAATCCCGGCGATGAGGTCCTGCTCTTCGAGCCCTTCTACGGCTACCACGCCGGCGCGCTGCTCTCCATGCGCGTCAAACCTGTCTTCGTCCCGCTCGCCTCGCCCGACTGGACCCTCGATCTCGATCAGCTCCGCGCCGCCATCACTCCGCGCACCCGCGCCATGGTCATCAACACCCCGGCCAATCCCACCGGCAAGGTCTTCACCCGCGCCGAGCTCGAAACGCTGGCCGAGATTGCGTGCCGCCACGACCTCTTCGTCTTCACCGACGAGATCTACCAGCACTTCCTCTACGACGGAGCCGAGCACGTCAGCCCCGCCCAGCTCGATGGCATGCGCCAGCGCACCATCCTGATGTCCGGCTTCTCCAAGACCTTCGCCATCACCGGCTGGCGCGTCGGCTACCTCGTCGCCGACGCCAGGTGGGCGCCCGCCGTCGGCTACTTCCACGACATGCTCTACGTCTGCGCCCCTGCGCCGCTGCAGCACGGCGCCGCCGACGGAGTGGAGCAGCTTGGCCCGGACTACTACACCTCGCTCGCTCGCGACCACCAGGCCAAGCGAGACATGCTGCTCTCCGCGCTCGCCGATGCCGGCTTGGGCGGCCACGTCCCCGAAGGGGCCTACTACATCCTCGCCGACGCCACCCGCCTCCCCGGCCGCACCGCCGCGGAGAAGGCCCGCCGCCTGCTCGCCTCGACCGGCGTCGCCGCCGTTGCAGGCTCCGCCTTCTTCCGTCCCGGTGGAGGCGAAGGTCTGCTGCGCTTCTGCTTCGCCAAGAAAGACGCCGACCTCGCCGAGGCCTGCCGCCGCCTCCGCGCCCTGCCGGAGTGAGAACTCAGAACCGCTTCTACCGCACCGCCGCCATCGCCGCGCGGAACAGCCCCTCGAACTCCGCCGCCACTCCCGGCTCCTTCGCAGTCGCGGTCCCAATCGCCGTCTCCGCCGCCGCCCGCGCGTAGCCCAGGTTCATCATTGCCGAGAGCACATCATCCGCAACCGGCCCCAGCGATGGCCCCACATGCGCAGCCGGCGCCCCCGCCATATCGTCCAGCTTGTCCTTCAACTCAAGCACCACCCGCTCCGCTGTCTTCTTCCCGATCCCCGGGATTCTGGTCAGCGTCGCGTGATCGCCTCCTCGGATCGCCGCTACCAGCCGCCCCGCGTCGATCCCGCTCAGCACCGTGATCGCCAGCTTCGGCCCGATCCCCGAAATCGTCAGCAGCTTCTCAAACAGCCGCTTCTCCTCCGGCTCCGCAAACCCGAACAGCGCGATCTGGTCCTCGCGCACATGGGTGTGGATGTGCAGCCGCGCCTCCGCGCCCTCGGGCGGCAGCGCAGTAAACGTCGCCACGCTGATGGTGACCTCGTAGCCCACCCCGCCACACTCCACGATGGCCCGGTTCGGCGACTTCGCCATCAGCCGCCCGCGCAGAAAAGCAATCATTCCGCCGATTGTACTTCGCCGCTCGCAGACCCCATCCGCAGCCTCCGCTCGCAACCGGCGATATCCGCGAAAAATCGTGATTTGTAACTAAAACGCAACCTTGCGTTCATTCTCCTGTGACGAAACCAAACCACACTCTAGGAGGTCATTTCCAGCCCTAAAACCGAAAATCAACCTCACCATGAAGGGAATCTCCATGATGCATTCGCCTCGCCTCCGCTCCGCCCGCGCCTCCCTATGCTCTCTGGTCTGCGCCCTCTTGGCGCTGCCAGCCGTTGCCGTGATTCCACCGGTGGCGCTCCATGCCCAGGCCGCGCCCCAGACTATGATCCAGCCCACCGCCGCACTCACCGGCACTGTTCTCGATCCTCGCGGCGTGCCTCTGCCCGGTGCCGCCGTAGCTGCGCGCAACGAGGCCACCGGCGCCACTCAGAAGATGACCTCCGACGCGCAGGGCAGATATTCCTTCCCCAGCCTGCCCGTGGGCAAGTACACGCTGCAGGTGGCAGCCTCCGGCTTCGCGACCGTGCAGAAGACCGGCCTGCAGTTGGCCTCAGGCCAGCCGGTCGAGCTGCCGATTACCCTCGCGCTGGGCAATGTCTCCGAGGAGATTACCGTCGAGGCCAGCGAGGCCAACTCCGTCGCCGCTGCGCTGGCTCCCATGGACGCGCTGCTGGCTGAAACCTCCGCGCGCACCGAGATCACCCAGCAGATGATCTCGAACTTCATGTCGCCGGTCGCCGACTACGGCGAAGCCGTCGAGATGGCCCCCGGCACCTTTACCACCAACTCCAACGGTGTCGGCCTCGGCCAGTCAAAAACCTACTTCCGCGGCTTCCCCGACGGCGACTACGATATCAAGTTCGACGGCATCCCGTGGTCCGATACCAACTCCGTCTCCCATCACTCCTGGGCCTTCTTCCCCACGCAGTTCCTTGGCGACATCGATTTTGATCGCTCGCCCGGAACCGCCTCCACCATCGGCTACGCGCCCTTCGGCGGCTCCATCAATCTGCTCTCCAAGCCCTTCTCGCCCATCCAGAACATTCGCGGCGGCGTCTCCTACGGCTCCTTCAACACCAGGCTGTATGACTTCGAGTACGATTCGGGTTCCTTTGGTCCGAGCAGGAAGCTGAACCTCAATCTGGATGTCCATCACATGAGTTCTGATGGCTACCTCACCCACGACTATCAGTTCCGCAACGCTGGCGACATCCAGGTCCAGTACAAGCTCTCTGACAAGACCACCATCACCGGCTACTCTGGGGTCATCTGGCTGGATTCCAACACCCCAAACTTCAGCGCCACCCGCTGCCAGATGTATGGTGCCGGTGCAAACTACACCTGCACCGGCAGCAACGCTCCCTTCGCCGGATCGGGCATCAACTTCTACCTCACCAACAACTCCGACCCGCTGCTCTATCTCAACTACCAGTACAACTACTACCACGTGCCCACCGACTTCGAGTACGTTGGCGTCCACAGCGAATGGGGCAAGGGCTGGACCTTCGATTTCAAGCCCTACACCTATAACTACGACAACTCCGAGAAGTACGCCAACGCCGTGCCCATCACCGACAACGCCGCTCTGGTCGGCACCACCTACGCCACCCTTGGCGTCAAGATCACCAGTACCTGCACCAATCAGGCCAAGGGCTGCGGCGTCGACAAGTACAACAGCTACCGCACCTACGGAGAGACGTCACAGCTTAACCAGGTGTCCAGGTTCGGCATCTTTCGCGCCGGCATGTGGTACGCCTGGTCCAATACCAACCGCCACCAGTCTCCGTCCGATCCGCTTACCGACTGGACCGACGCCACGCTACCCAACTTCAAGGAAACATTTGTCCAGGACTCCTACCAGCCCTTCGCTGAGTATGAATTCCACGCCACCTCAAAGCTATCCATCACTCCCGGCGTAAAGTTCTCCTACTTCACCATCGGCACCAAGCAGTTCGCGGACAATGGCGGCAAGATCGGCGGTCTCGGCACCAACAATCCCACTAGCTTCATCGCCAACGGAGGCAGCTACTTCGCCACTCTCCCCTCGGTCGCGGGCAACTACCGCATCCACAGCAACTGGTCCGCCTACGCGCAGTACGCCACTGGCAGCATCACGCCCCCGTCGTCGACCTTCGACTTCACACAGTCCGCCACTGGCACGCCGGTCGCTACGCTCCCCCAACAACAGAAGGTTACAACCTACCAGACCGGATCGGTGCTGAAACTAAAGAACGTAACCCTGGATCTGAGCTACTTCCACATCCACTTTGACAGCGGGTACTCCTCCTTCACGCCACTCAACACCGGCGAGCCCGTCTACTACCCCACTCCCCCCTCGCTCACCCAGGGTGTTGAAGCCGAAAGCAACATCGCCCTCAGCCATGGCCTCAGTCTCTACCTGAACGCCAGCTACGACAACGCCAAGTACGCCGGCAGCGCCATCACCTATTGCACCTCCTCTGCGACGGGCTGCACCTCGACCACACCGACGCTCAACATTCCCACCCCCAGCGGTCTGTGGGTCGCCAACACCCCCTCCGATGTCCTCACCGAAGGCTTTACCTATCAGCACAGCGGATGGGATGCCGGCATCTTCAACAAGACCGTCGGAACCCAGCGCCTGGATAACGGCGCCTTCCACAACGAAGCGACCATCTCGCCCTTCACCCTCACCAACCTCTTCCTCAACTACACCATCCGCGGCAGCTCCCGCTTCAACAACACCAAGCTTCGCCTCAGCTTCAACAACCTGTTTGACGAGCACAACTTCACCGGAGACAGCATTGCCACCAAGATCACGGCCAACACCATCACCGCCAACGGCACCACCTACTCCGATCCGTTCAACTCGAACCTGACGGTAACCCCGGTCAATGGTGCGGATGCCATCTCCATCCTGCCCGGCCGCAGCATCATGCTGTCGGTACAGTTTGGCCTCTCACCCCGCCGCTAACCGGCGTCACCCGCCTCGACGGAAACAGGTTCCACAGAACAACCTCGCCGTGCAGGGATCTCTTCCTGCACGGCTTTTTTCGCAAAGCTCGTTCGTAGTCGCCACTCAACTCACAACTGAGAGCTGCTCCTAAAACGTCAGGCTCAGCGACATCTGCACCTGCCGTGGACTGCCGATCGTGTGCGTCACGATTCCCAGGCCCTGCGGGCAGCTGTAGAAGCTGTCCGGCACCGTCCCATTGCCCTGCGCGTCGCAGGTCCCCGGCAGAACCGGCGTCCCCGCCGTCGGGAACGGATTGTAATACGCGTTCTGCGACACCTCATTGCCGGGAATGTCGAAGCTCGTCGTATTGGTCAGGTTGTACACGTCGAAGCTGTACTTCAGCGCATAGTGGTCGCTGAACTCCGTCTCCTTCACCAGGCTCGCGTCCGCCCGCTTCTGGAACTGCTGGCGAAAGATGTTGCGCTGGCCCTTGGTGAAGTTCGTCTCGTACGGGTCCGAGGTCGGGATCGCCCCGCCCAGCCCGCCCGCCGGGACCACTGGCAGCGTAAAGCATGAGGGCTTCAGCGCCGTGTAGGCCGGGTTCACTCCCACGAACGCGCCCGAGTGTCCCGTCCGTGCGTTCTTTGCCGTGCACCCCGGCGCCAGTGGGACGATCGGGTTGGTGATGCCATCGAACGTGCTGTAGAAGATGCTCCCGATCGCGCCCGAGAAGTCGATCACCGAATACGGCTGCCCGCTCTGCAGCACCGTCAGCCCTACCAGCGACCAGCCATCCACAAAGTCGCCCTCCAGCGTGTGTTTACTCGCGAAGTCCGGCAGCCGGTACACATAGTTGAAATTGATCACATGGGTACGGTCGAAGTCCGCCGACGCATATCCGTCACGCAGGTCCAGTGGGTTGTTGCCGTTGTAGAACAGTCCCAGCCCGCTCTGCTCGTCCAGCGCATGCGAGTAGGTATACGACAACCCAACCTGGATACCGTGGCTCATCCGCTTGTCCACGTGCGCGGTGAACGCGTTGTAGCTGTCCACGCCCGCCGCCTTGTAGTCGATCGACTCCGCCGCGTAGCCGAGGTACGGCACGCGATGGTCCACGTTGCCGCCCTCATAGTCCGCATCGTAGTCGCTTCCGTCGGGCAGCGACGCGCCCTCCACCGTGTAGCCGTAAGTATAGTTCTCCCCATGGATCGGGCTGCTCGGCGAGGCGATCCCCGGCTGGTTGAACGGCACCGGAATCACCTGGTGCCGCCCCAGGTTGCCAACGTAGCCAAGCTCGATTGCCAGGTCGTTGCGCGGCTGCCACTGGATGTCCAGCGTGTAGTTGTAGGTGTAAGGCAACTTGTTCGCCCGGTCGTATACACCAAGAGAAATCGGCTGGCCCCCGTCGGCGATCGCCGCCAGATTCGGCAGATAGCCGCTCAGGTCGGAAGCCTTCGGATTGCTGGGCGGAGTCAGCAGCGTAGTCCCATAGGGGTTCGCCAGGTTGCCCGCCGCGTCCGCTGCATTCGAGCCGAACGGGAGCGAGGCCGGCTCCCCAAATCCACCGCCGCCGCCGCCGCAGGTCGGGATAAAGCCCTCATACAGGCTTTGCACCGGGCAGGTCGAGTCGTTCACGAACGGCAGCGACTGGTTCACTCCAAACGGTCCGCCCGTCACCGTGCCGATCGCGTATCCCGGCGAGAAATAGCTGAACAGCTCGCCGCGGTCGTAGTACATGCCGCCGCCCACCCGCACCACCACCTTGCTGTGGAACATCGCCGGCTGCCACGCCGCGCCCACCCGCGGCGCAATCCCCCACTGCCGCCCGGTCAGCGTCGTCGGACTCACGCCCGCCGTACCGTTCGCATTGTTGCCCGCGATGACCAGCCCGTTCGTCGCCGGAATATTGCCCGGCTGCTCGCCCGGGGCCGGCGTGTAGCTGTACTTCGACGGGTCGAAGTTATACAGCCGGCCATACTTCTCCGTCAGCCCGCCATCCCAGTCATAGCGCACGCCGCCGGTCAGGCTCAGCGTCGGCGTCACCTGGAACTTGTCCTGCACGTACGTCCCCAGCTGGTTCGCGCGATAATACCGGTTCGCATTGCCCTGCAGGAACGACGTCACGTAGAACCCCGTCGAGCCGCTGCCCGGCGTCACAAATCCCTGCATCATCGCGCTCAGGTCAGAGGTCGCAATCGTGCCCTTGCCCGTCCGCTTGTCGATCGTATTCAGCTGTGTGTAGCTGTAGCTCGCCCCGAAACTGACCGTGTGCCGCCCCAGCGTCCAAATCGCCTCGGCCGATGGCTCAATCCGGTTCTGAAATGCGCCCGTGTTCGACGACTGGCCTTCCGCATTCGGCCCGATGTTCAGAATGGTGTTGTCCCCGGAGAAGCCTGCGTTCTCCGCCGTTGTTCCCAGAACGTCGTAGATCGACACGCCGGGAAAATAACTCGACCCGAAGGTGTTGAAGCACGGGTTCGCGCAGCCCGGAACATTCGCCGGCCCAAACGGCTGCTCGTTGTCCGCCCACGTCTTCTCCCGCAGGATCCCGACGTTCTCCGTCGTGCTCAGGTTGGGCTTGATCAGATACGTGTTGTTGATCGCCGCCTCCTGCGCGCCCGAGTCCAGGTGCTCGGTAAAGCCCGGCACGCTCGAAAACGCATACGGCGCCAGGGTCGGATCATGCTGGTAGTAGTACTTCAGCGCCACCGTGTCCTTGCTGCTCGCGTTCCAGTCCAGGTTGGCCACGCCCATGTCCGCCTTGAAGCGTCCGGTCCCCGGCAGGATCGCATCGTACCCATGCTGCACCGAAAGCGTGCTCGACTCCGTGTCGTTCGGGATCAGCCACTTGCCCGGTTCGCCCGGAACAGACGGAATGTTGAACAGAGCCAGCGCCGTTGGGTCGATGCTGGAGGCCTGCAGGTTGTAAGAGCCCGGATCGCAGCCGGTAGCGTTGCCGCTTGGCACGCTGCTCGCGCAGGCAAAGCTCTGGTTGACCACAGACGCCAGGCCCCCCGCCGTCCGGTTCGTATCGCTCAACCCGGCCGGCACGTTCAGGAACGAGTCGCCGATGTATTGGTCCGAAACATGCAGATGTTGATACGCCAGAAATCCGAACAGCTTGTCCTTGATAATCGGCCCGCCCACCGTCCCGCCCGCGATGTAGCGGTGCAGCTCCGGGTTCTGTAGATAAGCCGGCATCGCCGTGTCGTTCTTGAAGAAGAATGGCTCCGCATTGATCCAGTTTGTCCCGCGATGCGCATACACCGAGCCGTGCATCGTATTGGTGCCCGTGCTCGTGCTGATGTCAATGTGTGCGCCGGAGGTTGACCCCTGCTCAGCGTCATACATCGACGCGTTCACCCGCACCTCTTCAATCGTCTCCGGCGCTGGCGTCGGAATCGCGTTGCCGATCGAGAGATAAATCGACGCCGCCGACGGAATTACGCCGCCGCCGCCCAGGCTGCTCGACACGCCACTGGAGTTGATCACCCGCGCCGAGCCCACCTCACTGGTGCTTTTGCCGTTGAACAGGCTGCTGCCGTCCACCCCGTTCAGGCTGAAGCTGTTCGATGTATCCCTCTGCCCGTTGGCCCAGATCGGCAGGTTGCCCAGCCCATCGTTCGCACCCGACCCCGAAGGCAGCTCCGCGTTCACCCCGGGCGAGAGGATCGCCACGCCGGTAAAGCTGCCCGTCGGCAGCGGCACGCTCTCGATCTGGCTCTTGTCCAGAATGTATCCATTGGTCGTATCCACCGCGTTCATCAGCGGCGACGCATTCACCGTCACCGTCTGCGACTGCGCGCCCACTCCCAGCGTCACGTTCAGCGTCACCGTCCGGTCCAGTTGCAGAACAATCCCCGGCGTCACCTGCGTCTGGAACCCGTCATGCGACACCGTCACCGTATACGGCCCAATCGGCAAGTCGACAAAGGCGTAATACCCGTTGCCGCCCGAGACCTGCGTCCGCTTCAGCCCGGTCTGGTCCCCTACCACCGTCACATTGGCCCCGGTCAGTATCCCTCCCTGCGGGTCGGTCACCTCTCCGGTGATGCCGCCGGTGGTCTGCTGCGCTACCGCTACGGCCACGAACAAAAACACGACGGCAAACGATGCCAAAAAGCGGAAGATACACGTCTGCCTGCACATATGCGCTCTCTCCTGAAAGAAGATGTAGGATCGGCCTTCACCCCATTCTCTGGGATGTGGTCCGATGGCTATGGCTTGCGCTGCGCCCGCCCTCGACGCCTAACGCTCAAGCTCTCGGTTTCTCGCAGCTAACTTTTCGCAGCAAACAAGGATAGATGCCAGAGTCTTGCAGACCTGACATTAGGAACTCATAAAGATTTCGAGAAAAGACGCACCGAACTCGCTCAAATCACAGCGATAAGAGGTCGGGCCTCGCCCCAGCCGTACTCCTCGCCCTGCGCTTCGCTTCGGGCTCCCACCTGCCTACTGCTTGGTCTTCGCTGTCGCCGCATCCAGATCCAGGTTCAACTCCAGCACATTCACCCTCGGCTCGCCCAGCAGCCCGAACTGCCGCGGCGTCACCTGCGCCGTCACCAGCGCGCGCACCGCATCCTCGCTCATCTTGCGCTCCGCCGCCACGCGTGTCACCTGGTAGTACGCCGCCGCCGGCGTAATGTCCGGGTCTAGCCCCGAAGCCGACGCCGTCACCAGGTCGATCGGCACCGGCTCGCCCGCGCCCTTCGGATTCAGCCCCGTCACACTCGCTGCTACCCGCGTCACCAGCGCCGCGTTGGTCGGCGCGTAGTTCGACCCACCCGAGTTCGCAGCGTCATACCCCGTACCCGCCGCTGATGGCCGCGACCAGAAGTATCCCGGCCCGTCGAACGGTTGCCCGATCAGCCGCGACCCCGCCAATACGCCGTCGCGCTCGATCAGGCTTCCATTGGCCTGCTTCGGAAAGATCACCTTCGCCAGCCCCGTCACCGCAAGCGGATAGACAATCCCCAGCAGCACTGCCGTCACCAGCGTATACAGCACCGACGTCACAATATGCTTCTTCATCGCT
>Ga0182024_10012834_pt1 | contig 16494 bp, 17 predicted proteins | sample P32metaG_FD_120480 | JGI IMG/M metagenome (GOLD analysis project Ga0182024, IMG submission 120480) | Permafrost microbial communities from Stordalen Mire, Sweden - P3-2 metaG (Illumina Assembly) | ecosystem: Environmental > Terrestrial > Soil > Wetlands > Permafrost | place: Sweden: Stordalen... | reverse complement strand
TGGGGCTATTCTAATCGTGTGACCGAGGGTTGAAACGGCGTCGAGCATGCTGCAAGTTCCTGGGTGAAAGTGTATCCGAGTGGCTCACCCGGCTTCAACGTTGCGCCTTTGCCTCGGTTTCTTTCGTTAATTTCGGCTTTTTTGCCTCGAAATTTTAAAAAATGCCGAAATTAGCAAAATACCGCCCAAAATAATTGTATAAGTGGAATACAGTCCATAACGGGGTAACACCCTTCTGGTGTTTCATGCCACCATGCGCGGCATGAATATGGATACCGACACTGAAAATCCAACGGGAAGTGGGGTTGATTCTCCCGATTCGGGAGCGTCTTTGCTCTCTGCCCAACCGGTTCAACTCCCGCAACCTCGACGCCCTCACAAACGCACCCGCGGCAACGGCAAGGTCGCCCGCCTGGCCATGCCGATACGAAACATGGTCAACCAGTCCTTGCGTGACGGCGTCCGGTACGTGGACATCATCGCCACGTTAAAGTCTCATGGTTATCACAATTTCCAACCCGCTCACCTCGGGAATTGGGTAAGGGCTGGATACCGAACCTGGCTGACCGCCCAGGAAACCTTCGAACGATCGCGCCAAACCTCCGAGGCCACCGCCGCTCTGCTGGGTTCTTTGCGCGCCGACGGACGTTGCCAAATCACGGATTTGAACGAATTGAGACTCGCCACTCAATTGGACCGCCTCCTCGATTCGGTCGATGAAACCTCGCTCAAAACCATGTTGGCCGAAAAACCGGAGGAATATTTTCGCCTGACCAAGGCCGTGACGGCTCATGTCATGGCCCGCGCCCAACGCCAGCAAGCCGAATTGCTCCGCTTCAAATACGACCTCGAAATGCGCAAGATTGAGGAGGCGGAATGCCGACGACGACGCCGCCAAGGACTCACCGAGGAGGAGGTGGCCGAATTTAAAGCCCGGATCAAGCTTATATGAAAATCTCTCTGGACCTGTTTTTAGCCACCTTTTGGCGCGATTTATCTCGAGCCATCTCTGGCTATCTCTACCTATCTCCAGTCATCTCTACCGATTTTATATATGCGCGCGCACGAGGCCAAATCACCGTGTTGTGCGGCGCCAATCGGATGCTCATCTTCCGCAACCGGCTTGCTCTTTGCGGGGCAGACGCGTAATTCTTCGCCAGCAAACAATGCGATTTCCAACTCAACTGCTGATCAATGGCCAAGCTCGTGCGGGAAGCGAAGGCGCGTCGCTGCCCGTAATCAATCCCGCCACCGAAAAAACGCTTTGCGAGGCGGCCTCCGCTTCGAGGCAGGACGTCGATGCCGCGGCGGAGCACGCGCAGCAATGCTTCGACAAAGAATGGCGCGATCTGACGCCGGGGCGCCGCGCGGCCATATTATTCGACATCGCGAAAATTGTGCGCGAGCGCTCGGAAGAATTGGCGCAGTTGGAAATGCTGAATATCGGCAAACCAATTTCCGATGCGCGGGATGAAATCGCATTGGGCGCGCGGACCTTCGAATATTACGCCGGCGCCATTTCCAAATTTTGCGGGCAAACCATTCCGGTCGCGCGCGGTGGATTTGATTTCACGCTGCGGCAGCCGATGGGAGTCGTCGCGGCGATCGTGCCGTGGAATTTTCCTTTTCCCATTGCCTGCTGGAAAGTGGCGCCGGCCTTGGCGGCGGGCAATTGCGTCCTGCTCAAACCGGCTCGGCTGTCGCCTTTGACGGCCCTCCGGCTGGGGGAACTGGCCCTCGAAGCGGGTCTGCCCGCCGGCGCTCTGCAGGTGTTGCCGGGGCCGGGCGATGAAATCGGCGAGGCTCTCGTGCGGCATCCGTTGGTGCGGAAAATCGGTTTTACCGGCTCCACCTCGGTCGGCGCGCAGATCATGCGCTCCGCGGCGGACGATGTGAAACGGGTTTCGCTCGAACTTGGCGGCAAATCGCCGAATATTATTTTCGCCGACAGCGACTGGGAGCAGGCGGCGAAGTCGGCGCCGATGAGCGTGTTCGCCAACACGGGGCAGGATTGTTGCGCGCGCAGCCGCGTTTTTGTGGAGCGCAAAATCTATAAGAAATTTCTGGAGGTTCTTGTGGACGCCACTAAATCGCTCGTGGTGGGAAACCCGGCGGACAAAAAGACGCAAATTGGGCCGATGGTGTCCGAGCACCAGCGCGGCGTGGTGGAAGGCTATCTTGAAAGCGCGCGGCAGGCTGGGAGAGAGATTCTCTGTGGTGGCGAACGGAAAGGGAAAAAAGGCTATTATCTCATGCCAGCAGTCATTGCGGGTTGCGAAACCAGCGACAAAGTCTGGCGCGAGGAGATTTTCGGGCCGGTCGCCTGCGTGCGGACGTTCGTCAACGAAGATGAAATGATCGCCGAAGTCAACGCCTCACCCTACGGGTTGAGCGGGTCGATCTGGACCAACGATTTGAAACGGGCCTTGCGCGTGGCGCGGCGGGTCGAGAGCGGCGTGCTGAGTATCAACACCAATTCCAGCGTCCATGTCGAGGCTCCCTTTGGCGGATTCAAACAGAGCGGTTTGGGACGCGATCTGGGGATGGCCGCGATGGAGGCCTATACGGAACTGAAAAATGTTTATGTCGCCCAGTGAATTAAAAAAACGCGCGGGAACGGGAGAAATTGACACGGTATTGGTCGTTTTTCCTGACGTGTTTGGCAGGTTGCTGGGCAAGCGCGTGACCGCCCGCCATTTTCTTAAATTGATGTCGTCGCACGGGACGCACGCGTGCAATTACTTGTTGACTGTGGACATTGAGATGGAACCGGTCCCGGGGTTCAAGTTGGCCAATTTGGAATCCGGCTATGGCGATTTCGCACTCAAGCCTGATTTCACGACATTGCGCATGCTGCCCTGGCAGACCGCCACCGCGATGGTTCTTTGCGATTTGTTCCAGCATAGCGGAAAGCCGGTCGAGGAATCGCCCCGCGCTGTTTTGCGCCGGCAGGTGGAGATGCTGCGGACCAGGCGATTTCAGTGCATGGCGGCAAGCGAGTTGGAATTTTTCTTGTATCAGCAGACCTTTCACGAGGCTTTTGCCAATCAATATCAAAACCTCACGCCGTCGAGCGATTATCGCATCGACTACCACACCGCCCAACCGACGCGGGACGAAGCAACGATGCGACCCCTGCGCAACTGGATGGACGCGGCCGGCGTGCCAATCGAATCCTCGAAAGGCGAATGGGGGCGCGGCCAGCATGAGGTCAATTTTATATACGACGAACCGCTGGTGATGGCGGATCGGCACGTTGTTTTCAAACAGGGCGCGAAGGAAATTGCGGCGCAGAACGGCAAATCTGTCACGTTCATGCCCAAGCCGGACGCGGCCGAAGTGGGGAGCAGTTGCCATATTCACATGAGCCTGTGGAATGGCGCCAAAGCAGCGTTTTGGGACGCAAAAAAGCAGCAAGGCTCGAAAGTTTTTCGGCAGTTTCTCGGCGGACTACTCAAGTATTCGCCCGAACTGTGTTTGTTTTTTGCGCCGACGATTAATGCTTACAAGCGTTATCAACCGGGATCGTGGGCTCCCACCAAAATGGCCTGGGCCTTGGACAATCGCACGGTTGGTTTTCGGGTCGTCGGCGAAGGGCCGTCATTCCGAGTTGAAAACCGCATGCCGGGCGCGGACGCGAATCCGTATCTGGCTTTTGCGGCGATGGTTGCCGCGGGAACGGCTGGGATTCAGGAAAATCTGGATTGCGGCGAGGTTTATACCGGCAATGCGTACATCGATGAGAACTTAAGCGCGTTGCCGCATTCATTGCGGGAAGCAGCCGATTTGCTGGAGAAAAGTAAATTCGCGCGCGCGGCCTTCGGCGCGGAGGTCGTGGAATTTTACGTTCACTGGACGCGCGCGGAAGTGACGGCGTTCGACAATGCGGTCACCGACTGGGAACGCGTTCGCTATTTCGAGCGTATCTAAACTTTGAAGTTCCGACAGACATCAACCATAAGCTTGATATTATCGGGATGCACGGGCGGGGCGATGGAGCAGGCCGACGAGAGGATGAAACCGGACATGATATGGCCGGCGTTCTCGAGAATTTCGCCGACGTCATTGCGGACTATTTTGGCGTCGCCGCGCAATAAAGTATTGACAGGATCGACGTTGCCCTTGATGAAGATTTTGCCGTTCAAAAGTTCGACCGCTTCCTGCAAATCCACGTTCCCCAGCGGCGGCGGGTCGAGGCACTCGATGCCGGAAATCCCCGCCTTGATCATCAATTCAAGGCGATCGCCAATCGCCCCACAGGTATGGGTGTAAACAAATCCACCCTCCGCCTTAACTGCGGACGCGATCTGGCTTTCGTAAGGTGTAATGAACTCCTCGTACATTTGCGGTCGAAGGAATCCCGCTCCGGCAAACGGGCTGCTGATTTTGATCGCATGCGCGCCGCGCCGGACTTGCGCCACAGCCAGGGCGACCGACCATTGCGTGGTTTTGGCGAGAAGCCGATGCGTGCCTTCAGGATTGTCGAGAGTCGCCATCAGGCCATCTTCCATGCCGACCAAATTCAGAAAATGGTCAAACGGCGCGCGCACCTCGCCGTGCACGGAATAGTCCTTTCCGGCTTTGGCCAGCACGCGATCCAGCAAACCGAAAACGTGCTCCGGAATTTCCTCCGCCGTGCAATAGTCATACGTCCCCTTGCTGGCCTGAAACACGCGAAAGGATTCAGGCGCCCAATCCAACGGATGCTCAAAATCGATGGTGTCGAGCGTCGGATAAGCGAAATCGGAAGGCCTCTTGTAATAGGCGTCGTCGTCCCGCGTGCATTCGATGCGCGACCCGTCGTCCAGATACAGCGTCGGCACTTCCGCGTCGAAATCCGTGCGAACGACCATATCCATCAGACCCTGCACGCGTCCTGGTTTGTGGCAGAGGATGCCGTCGAAGTCATAAAGTTGCCGCATGCGCAACAACGTGTCAGCCCAGATTTCATCGCTGGTAAAATAATCAATCGGATGGGTTTTGGTATTGATGATGACGTGGCCGTTGGCCATCTGGCACATGACAGGAATGGACTTGGGCCGCTGTTGCGACATGGCCTGTTCGACGAGATGTTTTGCGGAAGACATGGACGTTGCAATTTAACGGTTTTTTGTCGAATGTCTCGTGAAAATCGCTGGGGGGCGCGTTTTGCTAATGCTTGAAAGTTTTGACATTTGTCAAGAGGTGGACAGAATGGCCCCATGAAAACGATCTTACTTTTATTGGCCATGGCTTCGCTCTCGCAAATTGCATTGGCGGCGGACTCAGCCAGTCCTCTGCTGTCCATTCCGTTGAAAGACATCAAAGGCAACGACACTTCGCTGAACGCGTATTCGGGCAAGGTGATATTGGTGGTCAACGTGGCTTCCAAATGCGGGTTCACGCCGCAGTATGCGGGGCTTGAGGCGATGTATGAAAAATATAAAGACAAGGGCTTCGTCATCGTGGGCGTGCCGTCCAACGACTTCGGCGCACAGGAACCCGGCACGGCCGAAGAAATCCAATCATTCTGCAAAAAGAATTTTGGCGTGACTTTTCCGCTGATGGAAAAAGTCCACGTCAAAGGCGGCGAAACATGCCCGCTGTACGTGGCGTTGACCGGATCGGACTCAAAGTTTCCTGGGGAAGTGGGATGGAATTTCACAAAATTTCTGATTGATCGAAACGGCCAGTTGGTCAACCGATTTCCTTCGCCTGTCAAACCGAGTGCGCCGGAACTGGTGAGCGCCGTGGAAGCGGCATTGGGCAAGAGCTAGCGCCGAAAAGGCTTGAGAAACAACCGACCACCCCTAGATTTACCGCATGGCTAAGGTTAAACACATTGTGTTGTTGAAGTTTAAAGACGGAACGAGTGAAGAACAAACGACCAAGTTCTTCGATGATTTGCTGGATTTGTCTGAAAGCATTTCCGGCATCGACGACTACGTTTCGGGCACCAACAACAGCACGGAAGGACGCGCCCAGGGATTGACCCACGGGTTTATCATGACGTTTGCGGATGCCGCCGCGCGGGACGCATACGTCGTGCATCCTGACCACGAAAAATTTAAGGCAGGGGCGCAGGAATTGGTGGACAATATAGTGGTCTTTGATTTCGAGGTTTAGCTGCGAGGCGAGATCACCTGAGCCAGAATGGCGCGTGCCTGTCTCTCGGCGCGAGGAGATTTTTCATGAAACGCACCCACCATTGCAATCAGTTGCGGCCCGCGCAAATCGGCGAGATCGTCACGCTTTCCGGGTGGGTGCATTCGCGGCGGGATTTGGGCGGTCTTATTTTCATCGATGTGCGCGATCGGGAAGGTCGCACGCAAACGGTCTTTGATCCATCGGATTTGCCACGGGAACTTTTCGAACAGGCGGCGGCTTTGCGGAGTGAATGCGTCGTCAGCGTGACCGGCAAGGTGCGGGCGCGTCCCGAAGGAACGAACAATACGAAGATTGCCACGGGCGAAATTGAAATCGGGGTCGCGGCGCTTGAGGTGTTGAACATGGCGGAAGTGCTGCCGTTTCCCGTGGACGACCCGGAGGTCGCGCGCACGGTCAATGAGGAATTGCGTCTGCAATATCGTTATCTTGATTTGCGCCGTCCGGAAATGACGCGCAATTTGCGGCTGCGCAGCAAAGTCGCCACGGCGGCGCGCGTTTATTTTGACGAGGAAGGATTTCTCGAAGTCGAAACACCCACGCTTTTCAAATCGACCCCGGAAGGAGCGCGCGAATTTCTGGTGCCGAGCCGCGTGAATCCAGGAAAGTTCTACGCGCTGCCGCAGTCACCGCAGCAATTCAAGCAAATCCTGATGGTCGCGGGCGTGGAGAAGTACTTTCAACTGGCGCGTTGCTATCGTGACGAAGACCAACGCGCCGACCGGCAGCTTGAGTTTACGCAGATCGATTTGGAAATGTCGTTCATCGAGCGCGAGGACATTTACCAATTGATCGAAGGCTTGCTCAAGCGCGTGTGGAAATCGGCGCTGGGGATGGATATAACGACGCCATTTTTGCGGTTGTCCTTCGCCGAAGCGCTCAATCGCTTCGGCATCGACAAGCCCGACCTGCGGTTCGGGATGGAGTTGTGCGATTTGACGGATGCTTTCCGCGCGAGCGCATTCAAGGTCTTCAGTGGCGCCATCGCGGCGGGCGGAGTCGTGAAGGCGATCAACGCCAAGGGATTGGCCGACGCGACACAAGGCCAGATTGAAACCATGACAGAGCACGCCAAGAGTTTTGGCGCCAAAGGGCTGGCTTACATCAAGGTCGAGAAGGGCGAATGGAAATCGCCCATCGTCAAATTTTTCAGCGAGGCCGAGAAAACGGCCCTGCGCGAGAAGCTAAAGATGGAGGAAGGCGACTTGATTCTTTTCGCCGCCGATCAATGGCTCAACGCGTGCGAAATTTTGGGAAAAATTCGCCTTTACTGCGCGGATGTTTTGAAAGGGCAGCGGCGCCTGACAATTCCGGGCAACCGATTTGATTTTCTTTGGGTCGTCGATTTTCCGTTGCTCGCCTTCGACAAGGAACAGAACCGCTGGTATTCGAGCCATCATCCATTTACCGCGCCGGTCGCCGAGGACGTTCCATTTTTGAAGGACGATCCTAAAAAAGTGCGCGGTCAACACTACGATATCGTCGTCAACGGCGTCGAATTAGGCGGCGGCTCCATCCGTATTCATCGGCCGGACGTGCAGAAGGTGATTTTTGAGGAAGTTCTGCAGATTCCGCCGGATCTCGTCAAAGCCCGTTTCGGTTACATGCTGGAGGCCTTCAAATATGGCGCGCCGCCGCACGGTGGCATCGCCCTGGGCTTTGACCGTCTCTGCGCCATTCTCTGCGGAACGCCCAGCATCCGCGATGTCATCGCCTTCCCCAAAACCGCCAAAGGAACCGATCTCATGACCGATTCTCCCGGTTCCATTGAACCCAAGCAACTCCGCGATCTCCACATCGAATTGAAAGTGCCCCCCGCCAAAGGGGTCACAACGGGTTAATTCGCGTGGGAATTTCGTTTTAGCGTGAGTTGAGGTGAGTTAGTGAGATTTTTCCGCACGCTGGAATGAGCGAGTGCGCCGCATTGTGGCCCCCCCCCGGCGGGTACGCCCGAAATCAAAGCCAATGTCTTTTTTCCCAGCCGCGCAAGCTGTTGACGGGGGCGACGGCGTTCAGTATCGTCTGAAGTGGCGCGGGGAGCCGATTTTGAAAACGGCTGAGAGTTCTGCGGAGGCAGAAGACCCGATGAACCTGATCCAGGTAATGCTGGCGAAGGGAAGCGAGTCCACTCGGCATTTCCTTCCTCGGTTTTGTTGAATTTATGATCGCGACTAAAAGTTCGTTCGAGTCTCACAGCAGCGACAGCCTGCCCAATTCCAGGAAGGTGTATGTGGCTGGCCAGCGTTTTCCGCATCTGCGCGTGCCATTCCGGGAGATCACTCTGAATCCGACCAAAGGATTCGATGGCCGGGTCGCGATCAACGATCCAGTGCGCGTGTACGATTGCAGCGGACCGTGGGGCGACAACGCATTTATTGGCACGGTGGACGACGGTTTGCCCAAATTGCGTCGGGATTGGATTGTTGAACGTGCCGACGTGGAGGAGTTCGAGCCTCGCGCCAGCCAAAACAAATTCGCAGGCAGCCGTCCGTTGCGCGCCAAACGCGGCAAAGTGGTGACGCAATTACAGTACGCGCGGCAAGGGATCATCACGCCGGAAATGGAATACATCGCCTTGCGCGAAAATGGCGGACGTCATGCCGCCGTCGCAGCGGGACGCGATAGCCTCGATTTTCAGCACGAGGGCAATTCGTTTGGAGCATCAATTCCAGCGGAGATAACGCCTGAGTTCGTGCGCGATGAGGTGGCCCGTGGCCGCGCGATCATTCCGTGCAATATCAATCACACCGAACTAGAGCCGATGATTATTGGCCGCAATTTTCTGGTGAAGATCAATGCCAACATCGGCAACTCAGCCGTCGCTTCAAGCATCGAGGAAGAAGTGGAAAAAATGCGTTGGGCGGTTAAATGGGGCGCCGATACCGTCATGGATTTGTCCACGGGCAAGAACATACATGAAACGCGCGAGTGGATTTTGCGCAATTCGCCCGTGCCCATCGGAACCGTGCCGATTTATCAGGCGCTCGAAAAAGTCGGCGGCAAAGCTGAAGAACTCACATGGGAAATCTATCGTGACACTTTGCTGGAGCAGTGCGAGCAGGGCGTCGATTATTTCACGATTCACGCCGGAGTATTGCTGCGCTTCATTCCGATGACGGCGAGGCGCCGCACCGGAATCGTCAGCCGTGGCGGATCGATTCTTGCCAAATGGTGCCTCGCGCATCATCAGGAGAATTTCTGTTACACGCATTGGGATGAAATTTGCGAAATCATGGCGGCCTACGATGTCAGTTTTTCCATTGGCGATGGCCTGCGGCCCGGTTCGATTGCCGATGCCAACGACGAAGCGCAGTTTGCAGAATTGAAGGCGCAGGGTGACTTGACCAAGCGCGCCTGGGCGCATGGGGTGCAAGTGATGAACGAAGGCCCCGGCCACGTGCCCATGCACATGATCGCTGAAAACATGGCCAAGCAATTGGAATGGTGCCACGAAGCGCCGTTTTACACGCTGGGGCCGCTGACCACCGACATCGCGCCGGGCTACGATCACATTACCAGCGCCATCGGCGCCGCCATGATCGGTTGGAGCGGTTGTGCCATGCTTTGCTACGTCACGCCGAAGGAACATTTGGGACTGCCGAACAAGAAGGACGTGAAAGACGGCGTCATCGCTTACAAGATCGCGGCCCACGCGGCCGATTTGGCCAAGGGCCATCCTGGGGCGCAATATCGCGACAACGCCTTGAGCACGGCGCGTTTTGAATTTCGATGGGAAGACCAGTTCAACCTCGCCCTGGATCCGGAGACGGCGCGGGAGTTTCACGATGAAACGTTGCCGCAGGATGGCGCCAAGACGGCTCATTTCTGCTCGATGTGCGGGCCGCATTTTTGCTCCATGAAAATCACCGAGGACGTGCGCAAATACGCCGCCGAACAAGGGGTTTCCGACGAGCAGGCTTTGCGCACCGGCATGGAACAGAAATCAAAAGAATTTGTGGAAAAAGGGGCGGAAGTTTACCATGCTTGACATATGAACGCCGAAACCTTGCGCGGTCTCGTCAGCGCTGATCCGTTCCATCCGTTCACCCTGCGCTTGACAAACAATCGCGTCATCCGCGTGCCGCACCGCAGTTTTGTGACGATCTCAGGCGACGGCCGCTCGCTCACCATCTTTGGCACGGGCGCCACCGATACGATCGAGACCATTCTCATCTCCAATTGCGAGGTGGATGGCGGCAAGTCGCCCGCCTGATCGGTTCCTCACCCATGCGCGTGCTCGGAATCGATTTTGGCTCCAAACGCATTGGCGTGGCGTTGAGCGACGAGCTGGCGATGATCGGGCAGCCGTTGGAATTTGTGCCCGCCGAACCGCTGTCAAGCGCCTGCGCCCGCCTCGCGGCCATCGTGCGCGATCGGCAGGTGAGCGAAATTGTTGTTGGCATGCCCCGGAATATGAACGGCACCTATGGCCCCGCCGCCGACAAAACGCGTGAATTTATTGCCGCGCTTCAACCTCATGTTGCGGTGTCAATAAAAACTTGGGACGAACGTTTGACCTCAGCCCAGGCCAACCGCTTTCTCATCGAATCCGGCATGCGCCGCGACAAACGCAAGACCAAAGTGGACCAGACCGCCGCGGCGATTCTGCTGCAAAGTTATCTTGACCGTGAAAATCAAGCTGACGATCGCGTATGACGGCGCGGCCTATGCCGGCTGGCAGGCGCAGAAAGTTGGCTTGGGCGTGCAGCAGTTGGTTGAGGAAGCGATGGCGAAAATATTGCCGGGCGCGAGGCGTTTGCACAGTTCGAGCCGCACCGACGCCGGTGTGCATGCCCTGGGAATGGTGGCCCAGGTGGAAATCACGGATCGACCCGCGATGACAATGCGGAAGCTGGCGCTGGCGCTAAATGCGCATTTGCCGCCAGACATTCGAGTGATGGCGGTGACCCGCGCCCGTCCGGAGTTTGACGCGCGCTTCGACGCCAAAGGGAAGCAATATCGTTATTTCATCTGGAACGCGCCCGCGATGAATCCGTTGCAGCGCCATCACGCGTGGCACGTGGCCAGGCCGCTGAACCTTGCGGCCATGCGCGCGGCGGCGAAATTATTTTTGGGTCGGCATGATTTTAAATCGCTGGCGGCGACGCGGGCTTACGAAATGAAATCAACCGTGCGCACCTTAAGCCGTTGCGACATTCAACGTCGAGGCCCATCGATCACGGTCATCATCGAAGGCGACGGATTTCTCTACAAGATGTGCCGGGGAATTGTGGGGACGCTGACGCAAATAGGGCAGGGGAAAATCGTGGTCGATGAAGTCAAAACCATCCTGGACAAGAAAGATCGTCGCGCGGCCGGAATGACAGCGCCGGCGCACGGGCTTGTCCTGTGGAAGGTGTTTTATTGACAAGTCTGGTATGCGCGTTGTGTTACTTGAACCGGAAATCCCCCCCAACACGGGCAACGTGGCGCGTTTGTGCGCCGCCGCGGGAACGACGCTACATTTGATTGAGCCATTTGGATTTAAATTGGACGACGCACAACTAAGACGCGCCGGCTTGGATTATTGGCAGCATTTAACGTGGAAGCGGTGGGCAGACTGGAGTGAGTTTGAGCGCGAATTGGAGCCGGGGGCGCGCCTTTGGTTTGTGGAATCACACGGGCCGCGCCATTATGCAGAAGTCAAGTATGAGGCGGAGGATTATCTGGTTTTTGGGCGCGAGACAGCGGGCTTGCCTAAGGCGTTAGTCGAGGCGCATTCAGAGCGATGGGTGCGGATTCCGATGTTTCACGCCAAAGTGCGCTCGCTCAATTTGTCCAATTGCGTGGCACTTGTGTTGTATGAAGCGCTGCGTCAACAAGGATTTCCGGGCGAGGTGACCTGATTTGAATCTTGAACCCAAGGCGTCGCGCCTATAGGCTTTGATGGCCGGGCGATTAGCGCAGTGGTAGCGCAGCAGCTTTACACGCTGTTGGTCGGGGGTTCGAATCCCTCATCGCCCACCAGCCTTTTATGGACATCAAGAATCTTTCCCAAGTGGCGGCGTTTGTGACCAAGGACGGCTCGGAAATACGAGAACTGCTGGCTTATCGTAATTCCAGCATTCGCCAGCAGAGCCTGGCGGAGGCGCGTCTGGCGCCGGGCGCGAGCACGCAGGAACATTACCACGTCAAGACTGAGGAAATTTACTATATCACTCACGGACAGGGGAAAATTCGAATCAACGAAGCGGTCGCGAGTGTGGCGGTGGGCGATGCGATTGCGATCCTGCTAGGACAGAAGCACAAATTGTGGAATACGGGATCGGAGACGTTGCGTTTGCTTTGTTGTTGCGCTCCGGCCTATGAACACAGCGACACAATCATTACGGAAATTGAGCCCGGCTCAGGGATACTCCAGTAACGGGAAACAGGCCTTGCCTGATTGCAGCCCGCAGCGTCTGGACGGACGATACGGGTTGACCAGAAGACGTTTCAGTATGTCAGCAGCGAGCAAATTTCAATGCGTTTATCCGGCCATTTTCCTGGCTGCGGGCCTCTACATTTTTATCATTAATTTTGCGCTGATCTCGCCGATCCTGCTTTCGTGTTGCCTCATTTTGTTGATTACCCTGGCGTTGAATCCCGTGGTGGCACGACTGCGTCGGTTACTGGGGCGGCGCGAAATTGCTACGATCTCGATGGCGTTCGGTTTCTTGCTTTTGATGGGATTAACGGCTTGGGGTTTCTATTCGCCGCTGCGAAAGATCACGGCCAATTTTGTCCACCAGTTGCCGGAATATCTGCAACACATCGAGGCGCCGCTGCACAAGTTGGATGGCGGTCCGCCGACTCCCGGGCAGCCCGGCGCGCAACGGATACAAGTGGATACGTCAGCGATACTTTCTCATTTGGGAACATGGGTGCAAGGGCTGCTGTCGAACACAGCGGCGATGGCAGCGGTGATTATCACCGTTTTTGTTGGAGTTGTTTACACGCTTATGAATCCACGTCCGGTATTTCGCACTTTCCTGGGGTTGGTCCCGGAAGCGGGCCAGGAAACCGCATTAAGGATTGGGGAACGAATGGTCTTGTTTGTGCCGCGCTGGGCTTCCGCCCTGCTGCTGGGAATGGCCGCCGTGGGGACTTTGGTTTTTTTTGCGGTGTGGCCGATCCTGGGATTTCAGAATGCGATTCTGATGGCGGTGATCGCGTTTATTTTCGAAGCGATTCCTTATGTTGGCGCGATTGTGGCTGGAATCCCAGCACTGCTGATTGGAGTGCAACAAGGCGGATCGGCGCCGATGTGGGTGGTGATAGCCTATGTGACGATTCAATTGCTGGAGCACAACGTCATCAACCCTCTGATCGTCGCCGGGTCGGTGCGGCAACATCCTTTGGCGGTGATCACGTCGGTGTTATTTTGTCTGCCGACATTTGGGGTTCTGGGAGTGCTGCTGGCAGTTCCGCTGGTGGCGCTTTTGCAAATCGTGTACGAGGAAATTTACCGGCCCCGATTCCTGCCGAGGACAAGCATGGAGGAATTGGATGAGAGAACGCGTCAAGTATTAAACGCAGCGCCGCGTCCTCCCGAGACCATCAATGGAAAGGAGCAGGGCGCAGACGAACCGCGGTCAAAGCGATTGCACCAGGAACGGGCGGGACAGTCAGGCGGAGCATGACCCACGGCTCCGGCAGCGCCCCGAAGCCGCCGGTCTTGCGGAAAGGCGAACTGGACCTACGGTGAAACTGGTTAAGGACTCGACTCGAAACGGAGGTAAAAGCTGGGAACCCGAAGATTCGAGATTATTGCTTCAACTGAAATAACGTTGAGCACCAGCAGCAACAGAGCCCCTAACCGTTTTTTAATTGACTGACTGCTTCGACGACTTGACGGGCGGCGTCGGCCATGGAATCGCCGCTGATGATGGGCAAGCCTGAGTCAAGTAGAATTTGTTTGCCAAGTTTCACATTGTTGCCTTCGAGGCGAACCACCAATGGAATGGACAGGCGCGTTTCCTGCGCGGCGGCCACGATGCCGGAGGCAATGATGTCGCACTGCATAATGCCGCCAAAGATGTTGACGAGAATTCCTTTGACGTTGGGATCGCTGAGAATGATGCGGAAGGCCGCCGTGACCTGATCCTTACTGGCGCCGCCGCCGACGTCGAGAAAGTTGGCCGGTAGCCCGCCGAAATGTTGGATAATGTCCATGGTCGCCATGGCCAAACCGGCGCCGTTGACGAGGCAGGCGATGTTGCCGTCCAGTTTGATGTAGTTGAGGGCATGCTTGCTGGCCTCAATTTCGAGCGGCGCTTCTTCGCCAAGATCGCGCATGGCTTGAATATTGGCATGACGATACAAGGCATTGTCATCCACGCTCATCTTGGCATCGATGGCAACGAGGCTCTCCTTGCCGTCGCGTCCGGTAATGATGCAAAGCGGATTGATTTCCAACATGCTGGCGTCGGATTCCCACCATGTTTTGTATAGACCCGCGAAAACCTTTGCGCCGGCGGCAATGAGGTCGCCCTTCAAACCAAGGGCAACGGCCAGCTTCCGTCCTTGATAAGGCATCAAGCCAAGCGATGGGTCGATGGGCTCGCGGAGGATTTTTTCGGGATGGGTGGCAGCGACCTCCTCGATGTCCATGCCGCCTTCGGTGGAGGCCATGACGATGGGCCTGGAAATTGATCTGTCGAGCAGAACGGCGCAATAGAGCTCCTTTTTAATTTGGGGAGCGCCTGCCACCATTATCTTATTGACTAGGCGTCCTTCCGGGCCGGTTTGTTTCGTGACGAGCACATTGCCCAGCATGGCTTTGGCCTTGTCAAAAACGTCGTCAGCCGTCTTGCAAAGTTTGACGCCGCCTTGAAAGCCGGTCTTGAAAGTCCCCTTGCCACGGCCGCCGGCGTGAATTTGCGACTTCACGACCACGAGGCTTTCGCCCTTTGAAAAGAGGCTCTCGGCTACCGAGCGAGCCGCTTCAGGCGTTTCACACACTTCGGCGGGAGGAACAGGCACACCGTACTGGGCGAGTAATTGCTTCGCTTGAAACTCATGCAAATTCATGCTTTTTATCCTCGAGATTCGATGGGGGTGACTTTGAGGCCGACGGGGCCGGTGTAATGACTCTGTGGGCGGATGAGGCGATTGTCGGCGAGTTGTTCGAGGACGTGGGCGGTCCAGCCGGCGGTGCGGGAGATGGCAAAAATGGGGGTGAACAGATCGGTCGGGATGTCGAGGGAATAATAAACGGTGGCGGAGTAAAAATCGACGTTGGCGTAAAGGCCCTTTTTCTTGAGCATCAATTCGGCAATGCGCTCACTCATTTGAATCCATTTTGGTTCGCCGATTTTGGAGCTGAGGACTTGCGCCATTTTCTTCAATTGGGGAGCGCGGGGATCAACCGTTTTGTAAACGCGATGGCCGATGCCCATGATTTTCTTCTTTTGCGCCAGGCATTCGTCCACGTAGGCATCCACTTTATCAATGGAACCGATTTCCATGAGCATTTTGATGACGCCTTCATTGGCGCCGCCATGGAGAGGACCTTTCAATGTGCCAATGGCGCTGGTGATGGCCGAATACATGTCGCTGAGAGTGGAGATGGTGACGCGGGCGCTGAAAGTGGAGGCGTTCATCCCGTGGTCGGCATGCAAGACGTAGCAAAGATCCAGTGTGCCGGCCTTTTCGGGGGAAGGTTTCTCGCCATCCATCAGATACAGAAAATTGGCGGCTTCGCCCAGAGATGGGTCGGGCTGGAGCAGGGATTTGCCCTGACGAATGCGATGGAAATAAGCGGTGAGGATCGGGATGCGGGCGATCAAACGCATCGCTTTGCGACGCTGGCCATCCTGGGAATTATCCTGCTCATGATCAAAACAACCCAGCGCGGAGACGGCGGTGCGAATGGCGTCCATCGGCGGGGTGTCTTTGGGAATCAGCTTGAGGAAATCGACGAGGCCCTGCGGCAATTCGCGGTCGGCCACCAGCGTCGCTTTCAATTCCGCCAATTCGCGGCGGTTGGGCAGGTGATTGTAGTGGAGGAGGTGAACGACCTCCTCGAAGCTCACTTTTCCTGCGAGTTCATTGATGTCGTATCCGCAATAAATGAGTTCGCCGACTTCACCCCGGACATCACTGAGGCGAGTGCAGGCCGCGATAATGCCGTCCAGGCCTTTGGAGACGGATTCGGTAGTAGGAGCAGTTGACATGGGTCAAAGCGAAAAATCAGTTGTAAGTATTTGCCACACCGCAAGTCAATTTAGGTTCGCATGAGTGGCGTCGTCAATGGTTTTTCGGCGCACGGGGCCGAACCGGAATTGAACAGGAGGCAACAGAGTTGTTCTCTGTCTTGTAAATTGATTTTTCATAAAAGTTATTGACCGGTTTGAGGGGTGGGTTTGT
>Ga0182024_10012832_pt1 | contig 16495 bp, 13 predicted proteins | sample P32metaG_FD_120480 | JGI IMG/M metagenome (GOLD analysis project Ga0182024, IMG submission 120480) | Permafrost microbial communities from Stordalen Mire, Sweden - P3-2 metaG (Illumina Assembly) | ecosystem: Environmental > Terrestrial > Soil > Wetlands > Permafrost | place: Sweden: Stordalen... | reverse complement strand
TAGGGAATAGGGAATAGGGAATAGGGAATAGGGAATAGGGAATAGGGAATAGGGAATAGGGAATAGGGAATAGGGAATAGGGAATAGGGAATAGGGAATAGGGAATAGGGAATAGGGAATAGGAAAGCCCTCTGTCGGGCCTTTTCGCCGACTTTCCGGCCCGTTAACTTGCTTCCCGCGGCTGCAGCGTGAGGCGGGCGGTGAGGACCACCAGCGAAGCCCACAGCGTGTCTGCGGCAAGCAGGTGGGCTACTTGTATCCATAGCGGGGCCAGCAGCACTACGTCCAGCACGCCGAGCGTGTAGACAACCGAGAGCGATGCAAGGACCAGCGCAGAAATGCGGCGGTTGTCCCAGTGGGCTTTGTTTTTTGCGGCGCGGACGAGCAGCCAAATAAGAAAAATGCCGGCGAAGACTGCAACGGTGGGGTGCATCCAGCGCCAGCGCACCAGCCAGCCGCTGGTGGCGGAAAAATCCTGCGCCAGCGCCAGTCCCAGTGAGGACGCGGGGAAGAGCGTGTCTCCGAGGGCGGCGAGAGAGCCGGTAACGCCGACCACCATGACGACAACGACGGCAACCACGGCGCCGAAGGGCGCGACCAGCTGCACTCTGCCGCGCAGAAAACCCTTGCGGCGGCTGAGTAGATGCGCGGTGAGCGTGAGCGCGGCGAGCAGCAGCAGCGTGTTGGCAAGGTGCAGCGCGAGGAACGCGGGCCGCAGGGGAGACTGGCTTTGCGCGGTGTAGCCCAGCTTGACGAGCAGCGCGCCGAGGACTGCTTCAAGCAGGGTAAAGACAACGGAGGCGATTGCAGCCGCGCGTGCCAGGTGGCCGCGGACGGTGCCGATGTAAGCCCACACCAGCAGGCCAACGACAGAGAAGAGAGAAATGCCGCTGGTGATGCGGTGGGTGAATTCGATCATGGTGTCGACGCGCGGCGAGTGTTGCAGCACGGTGCCGTTGCATAGCGGCCAGTGAGCGCCGCATCCCGCGCCGGAGCCGGTGGCGCGGACCAGTGTGCCCCATAGAATGACAGCGATGAAATAAACCAGCACGCTCCAGGAAAAACGCCGCAGGGCGGGAGATGGAAGGCGTCTGGAATCGATAGAGATGGCGGCAGAGGGCATGAAAGGAAAACTCCGGATGCAACCCACCAGTGTAGAACAAACGGCCGTCCGTCACTGATTCGGGGTTGAATCCTGGACTACACTAAGAGTACACTGTGTCTTACATGGAGGTAAGACGCAGTGACTCAAATGGCGACGATAAGTTCAAAAGGCCAATTGGTAATTCCGGCCGAACTGCGGAAGAAGTATCGTTTGAAGGCGGGAAGCAGGGTTGCGTTCGATGACATTGGTGGAGAAATAAGGATCAAACCCAACCCCTATGATGCTCTCTTAGCCCTTCGCGGTAAGTTTGCGCAATTCCCACTGGAACAGGACTTGTTGGAAGAGCGTCGCAAGTGGGATGAGCGGTTGGAGTCGATGTGAAAGAGTACGTGCTGGATGCCAACGCAGTGATCCGTTACTTGACTAAGGGTCCAGGCATTGAACGCCTCGACAAGCTCTTTGCCCAGGCGCAGAAGGGAGACGCACGGCTGTCGATGAGTGTGATTAATCGTGGCGAGTCGCTTTACACCTTGGCCAGGCGTTCGGGAATGCTCGCGGCAATAGAGGCGCTGCGAATCATTGCGCATTATGTTGATTCAATCGAAGTAGCCGAAAAGCACGCGGATGCAGCTGCAACGTTGAAACATATTTACAAGTTGGGCTACGCCGATTGTTTCGCGGCAGAACTTGCAATACGAACTGGAGCGACGCTGGTTACAGCCGATTCGGATTTCGCCAAGTTTGGTAAGCAATTAAGGGTGCTGGCCCTGCCTCGGCATTCTTAATTGCGGAGCGCGGCCTTTCCGTGAAGAACGGATTGCGCTCACTTCGCCAGGAGGCGCACGACGTGGTTGACCATCATTAAATCTTCTGCCGGTGGGATTACACGAACGGTGACGGGGGAGTTTTCGGCGGAGATTAGGGCTGCGCCGCGGACGTTGTTGCGGGCTGGGTCGATGACAATGCCGAGTGCGCCGAGGCCGGCGCAGATCTCAGCGCGGCTGTCGATGTCGTTTTCGCCGATGCCACCGGTAAAGACGAGCATGTCGAGGCCGTTCATCTCGGCCACGTAACTGCCGATCCATTTGGCGATGGTCCAGGTGAACTTGTCGACGGCAAGGCGGGCTTTGGCATTGCCGGTTTTGATGGCATCGCGTAGGTCGCGCATGTCGTTGGAGAGATCGCTGACGCCGAGCAGGCCGGCTTTCTTGGCGACCACCAATTCGAGTTGATCGGCGGCTTCGCTGGCGCTTGTGGCGGTCTCGGCGATCTTGCGCAGGATGAACAGCAGCACGCCGGGATCGATGTCGCCGGTGCGGGTGCCGCTGACGATGCCGCCGGTTGGCGTCAGACCCATCGACGTGTCGAGGGACTGGCCCCCTCGGATGGCGGAGATGGATGCGCCGTTGCCCAGATGGGCGACGATGAGCTTCTCCGGGACGTTGGGCTCCAGCTGATAGACGATCGACTCGTAGGAGATGCCGTGAGCCCCGTAGCGGCGCACGCCCATGGCGGAGTACTCCTCGGGGATGGGCATGTGTTTGACGACTTCCGGCATGGTGCGATGGAAGTAGGAGTCGAGACAGACGAAGTTCGGTGCGCCGGGAAACAGGCGCAGCGCTTCGCGCATGATGTAAACGGCGATGGGTGTGTGCAAGGGCGCGAAGGCGGTGTAGCGCTCCATTTCATCAATCAATGCGGGAGTGATGAGCTGGTTCTCCTGCACTGTCGGGCCGCCGGAAACCATGCGATGGCCGATGGCTGCGGGGGCGGGGAAGTCGCCGGAGTGGAGCGCGTCAGCAACCAGCTTGAAAGCAACGGCGGGGTTGGGCAGGGCGGGGGTTTGATCGATGAGCTTGTTGCCACCGGCATCCTTGATCCAGAACTTGCCCTGATCGGTGCCGATGCCTTCGACCGCGCCTTCGTGGAGCTTGCTTCGGAGGCCATCGCCGGCTTCGTAGACGGAAAACTTGATGGAAGATGAACCGCTGTTGAGAACCAGGATGGGCAGAGACCGCATGAAAGAAAACCTCTGTTGGTTAAGGCTGAGTTAGCGAGTCAGCAAGTTAGCGAGTCAGCGAGTCAGCAAGCTAGTGAGTTAGCTTTGGTGATTCCCAGGTCTCATCCCCCGTGGCGGACGAGATCTGGGGCACACGGCCATTTCGATTTATCGAAGAACCAAAAAACAACCGCAGGTCCTTCGGCTCCGCTGAAGTGCGCTTCGCTCAGGATGACAGATTTGTGACGCGGATGACAGCGGCATGGTGAATCAGGCATGGCTGTCTGGCCAGCGCCAGTTCTTTACCTCGGGCAGATCGTCGCCGTTTTCGGATACATACAATTTGTGGCGCTGGATGGCTTCGGAGTACCATTGCTCGGCGGCGCTGACTTGCGCCTTAAGCCGTGGCACGCGCTTGATGGCGTCGAGCGTGAGCTGGAAACGATCGATGTTATTGAGCACGCACATGTCGAAGGGGGTGGTGGTTGTGCCCTCTTCCTTGTAGCCGCGCACGTGCAGGCTGTCGTGGTTGTGACGCCGGTAAGTGAGCCGGTGAATGACCCAGGGATAGCCGTGGAAGGCGAAGATGACGGGGACGCCGACGGGAAAGATATGGTCGAATTCCTCATCGGGCAGGCCGTGCGGATGCTCGGACGTGGGCTGAAGTGCCATGAGGTCCACTACGTTGACCACGCGGATGCGGAGATCGGGAATGCGGGCGCGGAGCAGGCTGACCGCGGCCAGGGATTCCATCGTGGGCACGTCCCCACAGGAGGCCATCACCACTTCGGGGCCGCCTTCGTCGTTCGAGGCCCACTGCCAGATGCCCAGTCCGGTGGTGCAGTGCGCGACGGCTTCGTCGATGGTGAGCCACTGCGGGGCGGGCTGCTTGCCGGCGACAATGAGGTTGATGTAGTTGCGGCTGCGCAGGCAGTGATCGGTTACCGAGAGCAGGGTGTTGGCGTCGGGCGGCAGATAGATGCGCACCACATCCGCTTTCTTGTTGAGCAGGTGATCGATAAAACCGGGGTCCTGGTGGGAGAAGCCGTTGTGGTCCTGACGCCAGACCAGCGAGGTGAGCAAATAATTCAGCGAGGCGATGGGCTTGCGCCAGGGAATTTCGCGCGTGGTCTTGAGCCACTTGGCGTGCTGGTTGACCATGGAATCGATAATGTGGATGAAGGCTTCATAACAGGAGAAGAAGCCGTGGCGTCCGGTGAGCAGATAGCCCTCCAGCCAGCCCTGGCACATGTGCTCGCTGAGGACTTCCATGACGTGGCCGGTCGGGGAGAGGTTTTCGTCAACGGGGAGCGTTTCGGCCATCCACGCTTTGCCGGTTCCGACTTCCACTTCGTCGATGCGGTTGGATGCGGTTTCGTCGGGACCGAAGACGCGGAAGTTCCTGGTGCCCGTGCTGGCTTGCATCACGGCATGGAGCAAGTGGCCGAGGATGCGTGTGGCTTCGCCATCGGTGCGGCCGCGGCCTTCAATCTTGAAGGCGAATTCGCGGAAGTTGGGCACCGTGAGCGGCACCAGCAGCAGGCCGCCGTTGGCGTGGGCGTTCATGCCCATGCGCAGCCGGCCCTTGGGGGCGATCTCCGCTAACTCATCGATGAATTTCCCCTTTTCGTCGAACAGCTCAGCGGGCTTGTAGCTGCGCATCCACTCGTCCAGCTGGCGCAGGTGTTCGGGATTTGTGAAGATGCCGTCGAGCGGGACCTGATGGGCGCGCCAGGTGCCTTCAACCGGCTTGCCGTCTACGAACTTGGGGCCGGTCCAGCCTTTGGGCGTGCGCATGATGAGCATTGGCCAGGCAGGGCGCGCCGTCGATACCCCTTCGCGTGCGGCCTTTTGGATCGCGGCGATGCGGTCGAGCATGGTGTCGAAGACGGCTGCGGCCTGCTGGTGCATCACGGCGGGATCGTCGCCCTCCAGCGTGAAGGGCTCGTAGCCGTAGCCGCGCATCAGGTCTTCCAACTCAGCATGGGGAATGCGGGCGAGGATGGTGGGGTTAGCGATCTTGTAGCCGTTGAGGTGGAGGATGGGCAGGACGGCGCCGTCGGTGGCGGGATTGAGAAATTTATTGGAGTGCCAGCTGGTGGCTAGCGGACCGGTTTCGGCCTCGCCGTCGCCAACCACGCAGGCAACGATGAGGTTGGGGTTGTCGAACGCCGCGCCGTAGGCGTGCAGCAGCGAGTAGCCCAGCTCGCCGCCCTCGTGGATGGAGCCGGGCGTCTCTGGCGCAACGTGGCTGGGGATGCCGTAGGGCCAACTGAACTGGCGGAAGAGGCGCTTGATGCCGTCGGAGTTCTGCTCGATGTGGGGATAGATCTCCGAGTAGGAGCCTTCGAGGTAAGTGTTGGCGACGAGGCCGGGTCCGCCGTGTCCGGGGCCGATGATGTAGATCATGTTGAGGCCACGTTCGCGGATGAGGCGGTTCCAGTGGACGTAGAGGAAGTTGAGGCCGGGCGTGGTTCCCCAATGGCCCAGCAGGCGCGGGTTCACGTCGTCCAGGATCAGCGGGCGCTCCAGCAGGGGATTGTCTTTCAGGTAGATCTGGCCGACGGAGAGATAGTTGGCGGCGCGCCAGTAGGCATCCATTTTGGCCAGCAACTCCGGGCTCAGTGGGCCGTGGTTCGCTGATTTTTTGCTCACATTGCACCTCGGATGTGGATTCGCGTGCTCGATCAAAGCCTAGCATCCAAATGTTACAACCAGGGGTGATTTGAGTCACACCGGGGTGAGAAGCAGGCCCATCTATGGGCCGCTCTATGAGAATTGATCGGCACGCCTACGAATTAGATACGCATGGGCGCCCATGTCGATGTGCCGAAGCGATCTTGACATTTGCTGCCGTTCCGGGGTTCAATCGTTTGCTGGCGGAGACGGGCTCAGGTTTCGCGGGAAGATGCTCGGCAATGGGCAGTGAGGGCAGGCGGGGGCATGAATACTCTACTTTGGGTTGCACAGATTATCTTGGCGGGTGTTTTTCTCTTTACTGGATTCTCGAAGATTTTTGCCTATGGCCAGGTGGTCAAGGTTGTGGAGGCCAGGTCCAAGGCAGGCCGCATCGGCATGTCGCGTGGCCAGGCGGTTGCGGTGGGACTGCTTGAGATTGCGGGAGCGGCGGGTGTTCTGGTGCCAATGGATGTGTGGCCGCCGTACGTGTTTCTTCGCCTGGCGGCTACGGGACTGGCGCTGCTGATGGTGGCTGCGGCTATTTATCACGTTCGGCGGCAGGAGTCGGCCGCGCCCAGCATCACACTGTTTCTGCTTGCGCTGTTTGTGATCGTGGGAAGGTGGCCGCGGTAAGGGGCCAATATCCGGTCAAAAATAGCGCTTGAGCTTGAGGATCTGCGCCTCGAATCCGTACCAGAGCACGGTGGCGGCGGCGGTGGAAGCGGCCAGGCGGAAGGCCACCACGGCCAGGTTGCCGGGTATGCCGTAGCGGTCCATACGGGCGTCGAACCAGCCGAAGTAGATGAAGATCGCGATGTGGATCATATAGAGGCCGTAACTGATGCGGCCGTAAAAAGCCAGCGGACCACGGCTCAGAGCGACGTTAACGGGGTTGCGTGCTCCGGTTGAAGCGATGGCGGCGAGGACTGTGCCGGCGAAGGCGACGGCCAACGCCGAGTCGAGGAAAGCCGTGCCGCCGGCGATGGTGGCCGTGGCGCACAAGCCAAGGGCCATTGCGCCGAGGCCTATCCAGAGCCAGTGGCGACGACTGAGCGGCAATGTGAAGAGTCCAAGGGCGAGCAGGCTGCCGAGGGCGATGCCGTCGAGATGAATGAGGGTGTGGGTGAGCGTCATCCAGTGCGGGTTGGCGAGGCGGAAGACAGGCGAGGCGATGAGTGCGGCGGCCAGAACGGCGGCAAGCATCCACGGGCGGCGGAGGAATCGGACGATTGGAGCCCAGAGGAAATAATACTGCTCTTCGATGGCCAGCGACCAGGTGGGGCCGATGGCGGGAGGCAGAGTGAGATGAAAGAGATTCTGCACGAAAAAAATGTACGCCAGCCAGGGAGTGGACTTGATGGCCTGCGTAATGGTAGGGCCGATGAACCACGGGGCGTTCAGATAGACGACGACTAACAGGAGCACGTAGACGGGCCAGATGCGCAGGGCGCGCCGGCCGTAGAAGTTGCGGAAGTATTTTTCCTTGCTTCGGGATTCAAGGAGGATGGAAGTGATCAGGAAGCCGGAGAGGACAAAGAAGAGATTGACGCCGGCCCATCCCCACAGGCTGGCATAGTGGACCCATGTTCCCTCCAGACGTGGATGGCAGTGATAGAAGACGACCGAGAGAACGGCGAGACCGCGCAGGCCCTGTAACTCCGGGATATAACTGGGCAGCCAGGTTGGGCGTTGGATGGGCAAGTTAGGGATTCTCTGAATAAGTTGATGTTTTGAAAGGGCACGGCTTTAGTCGTGCCGTAAGTACCGCAAAATGAACGCGGGCTTTAGCCCCAGAGGGAATGCCCATGACTTATTCAGAGCTTCCTTAGCGGAGTCAGCGTTGTTAGCGCGGTTAATTAGTCGGCGAGTTACTAAGTCAGCGAGTCAGCAAGTTAGCGAACAGTTCCCGCGCCGCGAGAACCGTCCTGTCAGCGAGTCAGCGGAAGACAGTGTCAGCCGGCGGCTAACTCTTTGGCTCGTTGCGTAGCTCGCATGACGGCTTTGATCAGCGTAACCCGCAGGCCGCCTTCTTCTAACTCGAGAATGCCGTCGATGGTGCAGCCGGCGGGGGTGGTTACGGCGTCCTTGAGCAGGGCAGGATGGTAGCCGGTTTCAAGCACCATTTTGGCTGCGCCAAAGGTGGTTTGCGCGGCCAACTGCGTGGCTGTATCACGGGGCAGGCCGACTTTGACGCCGGCTTCGGCCAGGGCTTCGATGATGATGTAGATGTACGCCGGTCCGGAAGCCGAAAGGCCGGTGACGGCGTCCATGTGCTTCTCGTCGACGACGACGGTGCGGCCCACTGTTGCAAAGATGCGTTCGGCCAATTCCATCTGCTGAGCGGAGACAAAGCGGCCGCGGCACAGCCCGGCAGCGCCCGCGCCGAGAGCCGAGGGCGTGTTGGGCATGGCGCGGATGACGGCGATGTCCAGGCCCGCGGCTTCTTCAATGGCGCGGGTTTTGACCGAGGCGGCGAAGGAGACCAGCGTCTTGGCCGGGGTGAGCGCAGGACGGATTTCGGCGATCAGATCAGGGACCTGGAAGGGCTTGACGCCGATCAGGATCAGGTCGGACTGGCGCGCGGCTTCAAGGTTGTCGGTGCTCACGTCCACACCCCATTGGGTGCTGAGGGCGATGGCCCGCTCCGCATGACCCACCGTGGCGCGAATTTGGTCCGCGGCAAACAGGTTCTGCTTCAGGAAGGCCTGCAGCAGAATGCCGCCCATTTTGCCGGCGCCGAGTACAGCGACGCGAACGCCGGGCAATTGCGCGGGTATTTTTGTGGCCTCAACGGCTATCTCCGCCATGGTTTTCCTTGTCGTGGATTAGAGTTGTGGTGCTGGTTCAAGGATACTCGCATCGCGGGGGATTGTGCGTGTGGGAGCGATTCACACCGACCCGCCGGGGCGGCAGGCCTTTATCTGGCGCATGTCCCAGGGTTCCGTCCGCATTCACGGACTTCACCCTGGGCTATTCTCACTTTCTCCCTCCGGGAGAAGGCGATCAATCGGCGAGTTCGGGGTGAATGGCATCGCAGGCATCTGCCGGTTGATCGGCGATCTAGTGCGTGGCTGGGGCTTTCTGCGGAGACATGTTGTTTTGCGTCGCGATCCACGCGTCGATGCGGTCGGAGAGGACGTCCAGCGGCAGTGCGCCGGCGTCGAGCACCTGATCGTGGAAGGCGCGGAGGTCGAATTTGTCGCCGAGGGCGGCTTTGGCGCGGTCGCGCAGCTCGAGAATCTTGAGCTGGCCGAGCTTGTAGGCCAGCGCTTGGCCGGGCCATCCGATGTAACGATCGACTTCGGTCTGGATGGTGGTCTCTTCGATGGCGGAGTGGTCGTGGAAGTACTGCACCATTTGATTGCGGGTCCAGTGCTGGCTGTGGACGCCGGTGTCGACGACCAGGCGGATGGCGCGCCACATGTCGGCTTGCAGGCGGCCGTAGTCGGACATGGGGTCCTGGTAGAAGCCGACTTCCTTGCCGAGGCGTTCGGCGTAGAGCGCCCAGCCTTCGACGAAGGCCGTGTAGCCCTCGTATTTGCGGAAGGTGGGAATGTCCTGAAGCTCCTGGGCGACGGAGATTTGCAGGTGGTGGCCGGGAATACCCTCGTGGTATGCGACGGCTTCAATGGCGTAGAGATTGCGGTCGGTGGCGTTGAACTCGTTCACGTAAAGGCGGCCGGGGCGGCTGCCGTCGGGAGCGCCGTCGTCGTAGTAGGCGGGGTACATCGCTTTTTCGAGATAATCGGGAACGGGAACGACTTCGAGCTTGGCCTTGGGAAGGCGGCCGAAGAGCTGGGGAAGCTTGGCTTCCATGGGGCCGATGTAGCTTTTGTAGGCGGCCAGCAGCGCGTCGCCGGAGCTGGCCTTGAGCTTGGGATTGCTGTTGAGGCTGGCGCGGAAGCTGGCCAGATCGGCAAAGCCGAGCTTCTGCGCAATGGCCAGCATCTCGGCTTCGTCGCGCTTGACCTCATCCAATCCAATTTGATGGATCTGGTCGGCGGTCAGGTCGGTCGTCGTGTTGCGGCGGATGAGGAACTGGTAGTACTTCTGGCCGTCGGGCAGGGCGGAGACGCCGGGATCGGTGCGGCAGGCGGGAACGTAGCTGACTTCAAGGAAGCGGGCAAAGCGCAGGTAGGCGGGCAGCACGGCCTGGGCGATGGCGGCGAGCGTGTCCTGCTTGATGCGCTCCTGGTCGAGGGGCTTAATGGCGGCGGGGAAGCTCTTTAACGGCTGCGCGAAGGGTGAGTCTTCGGGCTTTTGCGCGGCCATGGTCTTTACCTGGTCGAGCACCTTTTCCATCAGATACTTCGGCGGCAGGCGATGGTCGTCGATGCCGATGGCCATGTTGGCGGTGACTTGGTCGAAGGCTTTGGGGACCTGGCGCAGGCGGGCGATCCAGTCGTCGTAGTCCTTTGCGGTGGTGAAGGCGAGTTGGGACACAAGCTCGGCGTAGGTGGTCTGGATGCCGCCCAACTGGTTCACGGGCATCTCCCACTCCTTGAACTCGGCGGCCTCCTGATCTTCGGTGAACTGGCGCAGGAGCAGATTGAGGCTGATCTTTTCCTGGTCGGCGAGGCCGGCGGGGTCGATGGCCGCGAGGCGCATGAGAAAGGCCTGCTCGCGGGCCAGGCTGGCGTTGTAGGCCTTCACGGAGTAGTCGGAGATGCTGTCGTTGTAGCGCTTGTCGCCCAGAGAGGAGGCGAATTCAGGGTTGTGGGCGAGGTTGTCTTCCCAGTAGTCGTGGAAGATTTCGTTGAGGGCCTTGCGGTTGGCGTCGATGGAAGCCGGTGTTGTCTGCGGGCGGACGGCTACGGGTTTGATGAGGACGAGAAGAATGGGGATGACCAGGATGAGACGCGGGCTTCGCAAGGGAGTGGACCTCGGGGTGGAATCTTGCCTTGAGTCGAGTGTAGAAGACTAGGGCGAGGGAATAGGGAATAGGGATTAGGGATTAGGGAATAGGCAACAGCGGTCTTGCGGCTTGTTTGGCAGGACGAACGAGGGAGATTTGTCGGGTTATAGCGGGACGGAATGGGGAGGGAAAGTTTGTTGGCGGAGAAGTGTCGGGGTTTTGGGTTAGATATTTCGGAGAAATGCCTGGGTGCAGGTCGGCCAAAAGCGTTGCGGTTGCCTCAAAAAGGGGCGATTTTGATATGTTTCCGGGTGTTTTTGGCGCGAAAACAGGGGGGCAGAATTCGGGGATCGGGGCAGGGTGGATGCTGGGTTGGCCGTCGTTGGGCCGTGGCTCGGGGATGCGCGGTGGGACCTTCGACCTCAATGAGTGGTTCGGCGATTTACTACTCCTTTAGAACCAGACTTCGCGAGCCTGAAATCGCCGAAGTAATTCACATTCGGTAGGTAATTGATCTCCGGGGCGATACTCGCCCTGGGCGATTTCTGTCGCAATGGTTTCGTCGATCCTGGCATACAGCGTCGATGCTGGCATGATGACAATATAACGTCATGTTCATCTGTTTTCGACAAGGATGCAACGAGTTCCGTCAAACCCGTTGGCGCGTCGTGCCTCGAAGTGCGATTATCGTCCAGGAGATTCCACATGACAGCCAACGCTACTATTGCACTTGTCACGGGGGGAACGAGCGGAATCGGTTTCGCGACGGCAATGAAACTGGCTCAGCTTGGTATCCATGTTCTGGTTGTGGGGCGAAATGCGGAGCGCGGGAAGAAGGCAGTCGACGACATTCGCACCGCAGGCGGCAAAGCAGACTTTATTTCCTCGGAGCTTCGAGGCGCAGAGAGCGCACGCGAAGTCGCGAGGAAGGCGATCGAGCTGGGAAGTGGCCATGTTGACATTCTCATCAACAATGCTGGGATCTATCCTTTCGGGCCAACGCATGAAATGACGGAAGAGCAGTTTGACCGCGTTTTTTCTACCAACGTGAAGGCGCCATATTTCCTCGTCGCAGAGCTTGCCCCGTTGATGGCCAAGAGAGGCAAAGGGGCAATCGTTAATCTTTCAACGATGGCGGCTGACTATGGAGCGCCCGGAATGAGCCTCTACGGTTCAAGCAAGGCCGCCATCAATCTATTGACGAAAACGTGGGCTGCCGAATATGGGCCGAAAGGTGTCCGCGTAAACGCAGTGAGTCCCGGGCCCACGCGCACCGAGGGTACGGATGCAATGGGCGAGGGTCTCGAGCAACTGGCTGCCCAAGCCCCCGCCGGTCGTCCGGCGACGGCCGAGGAAATTGCGGAAGCAATAGTCTTCTTAGCGACAGACCGTGCCAGTTTCATTCATGGTGCGAAACTGGCCGTGGACGGAGGGCGCACCGCTATCTGAAACTCAATGCGCAATGCAAGCCAACCCTCCAAATCACCACTTCGCCCGCAGAGTCGTATCTGCGATTTCGGAGTTAGAGAAATCAGGGTTGGGCAGAGCTGTTATAGCGAGAGATGGGAATCTCAAACCAGAGCCTTTATGACACATTTGTGGAGCTATCCCACCCTAGCGGCAATAAACAAACACGCCGCGAGAGTGAGGCACCCAAATTGGTGGCGCTATTCGCCGGCGCCGGGGATGTATTTGTATTCGATTTTCTGCGACTCCTTGGGCTTGTCGCCGGTGAGGTCGTGGGTGTGCCAGACGACGCTCTCGCTGGCTACCTCAGGATGCTTGCGCAGGAACTGCAAGGCATACTCCGATGCGGTGGGGTCATCTTTCTGGTCGGCGAATTTGGCGGACTCGATGGCGGCCTTTGCCTTGTCGCCGAGGCGGCGGTAAAGAATGGCTAACTGATAGTGGGCGGCGAGATCATCGGGATCGATGACCTGAATGCGCTCATAGGCGTCGCGAGCCTGTTGGTAATCGTGCTGCTGGTAATAGCTGAAGCCTAATTCGCGCAGCGCGTCCTTGGAGCGCGGATATTTTTCCAGGACGGCCTGCAGGTCAGCAATGGCGGCTGGGACCTGGCCCGCGTTGCGTTCCACGAGAGCGCGGTAGTAAAGCGCGCGTGGATCGCCGGGCAGAAGGGTGAGAGCTTTGGCCAGGTTAGCCTTGGCGTCGTCATATTTTTCCCAGGAGATTTCGACGATGGCCATGTTGGTGAATGCGTCGGCGTAGTCGGGGCGCAGCGCGGCCACGCGCTCGAAGGCGTGCACCGAGGCTTCGTACTGCTGGCCGTCGAGCAGGCCTATGCCGTAGTTGTTCCAGCGCATCCATTCTTTGTTCTCAGTCGGGTCGGGAGGGACGGGCGCGTTCTCGCCGATCGAGAAGGTCTTGGTCTCCGATGCCATGTCGACAATGGGCATGGGATATGGCTTCGGCTCCTTCTGGCCCGTCTGGGTAATCGCATAGTCAATGAAGTGCTGGTTGAAGCGGCGGTAGCGGACTTTGGCCGTCATAGAAACCTGGCCGGTAATGCCCTTAGGAAGGCGGAAGCGGTAGCGGACCAACTGCGAGCGGCCGGACTGGAAGGCGTTGTTGTAAGCCAGCACGCGGTTGTGCCAGATCTGGTGAAGGTCGTTGAGCTCGCCTTTGACGTTGACCAGGCGGTTGGTAAAGGAGTGGGCGCTGGGATCGAGATAGCCGTTGGGCTGGATGAAGCCGCTCTCGGCCAGCGTCTTGCCGGCCGCGTCCTTCACGGTGAAGTCGACCCAGGCTTCGTAGAAGTCGCGCTGCTCGGGGATGAACGAGTGGCCGATGCCCTTGTTCTGGACGACCACATCGGCGACCAGGGTTTCGCCGGGGGCGATGGAGTAGCTGGTCAGGCCGAGCGGAGCGACGAGAACTACATCCTTGGCCGTTGCTTCGGCGCTTTCCTTCTCGAGTGCGAAGATATCGACGTTGAAGACGCCCTTGCCATCGAAGCCGTTCTTGAGGAAGTCGGCCACCTTGGCGGCCTGCTCGTCGAATTTGTAGAACTGCGGGACGAGGGTGTTACCGGCGGGCCAGCGGTGCGAGACGAGCTTGGGCTCTTTGGTTACGGGGTCGGGCTTGGCGCCGGGGTCGATGGCGCCGGCGGGCAGGGCCTCGCGCAGCATGTGGCAGCTCTGGCAGGTGGAGACTACGTCCTTGCGATAGAAAGGCAGAGGAGATTGTTTAGTGAAACTGGCGCCCTGCCACTCGTCGTAGAGCGAGATGGCGCGAAGCCACTTGTAGTCGTCGAGGGTGCGCGGTATGGCGGCTTTGTGGCAGGCGGCGCAGAACTCGGCGGTCTTCAAGAGCGGGCGCATCACGGCCTGCGAATGGCGGCCGAGGTGGGCCAGAATCTCGGCGTCCGAGACCGGGCCGGTAATGGGTGCGCCCTTCTCGTCGACCAGCACCGCGGGGAAGCCCATGACGTAGCTGCCCGTACCGGTGGTGTCTGTCGAGACGATGGAATGGCAGGTGGAGCAGGTGACGCCTTCCTGCTCGAAGGGCCGCTTCTTGGGCATGCCCTGCGACAGATCGCCGGAAAACAGAGCGACGGGGTTGTGGCAGCCCTCGCAGTGGCGCGAATATTGCACGCCCTTCTCGTCGATGAGGCTGTTGACGTTTTTCAGGTACCAGGGGGCGCGGAAGCTGTTCGAGTGCACGGACTGACGCCACTGGTGATAGGCCTCCTGGTGGCAATGGCCGCAGTACTCGGCGGTGGGGAAGACCTTGGGGCTCCAGAATTGGCCGTCGACGGTGGTGGCGTTGGAGGGCAGGAAGGGCGACTCCTTGCCGAAGGCGTAGTTGTAACGCGCGGTGATCGAGTCGTGGAAGGCTGTGGTGGGGCCGGTGATCTCGACGTGTGCGCCATAAAGAGGAGCCGTCGTGGTGGGGGAGGAATTTGAGGTGCTGGCGGGTGCATTGGGAGATGCGGAGTGCGCGGCGGGATCGGTGGCGGCGCGCACCAGCCACGCTGTGGGCCAGGCCGCCGACAGGAGCGCGAGAACGGCGAAGAGTGCAGCCGCGATCCGGTTGCGCTGCAGGGTCTTGAACCCGATTCTGACCATCGTGCCGTCATCTCCCAGCGGAAGCCCTTCGTTCCCATAACGGGGCTCTGGCTGAAGTCCGCGGGAACATAAGAAAGGTAACAGGCCGGACGGATGGCCTGTCTTCCATCGAAAGGTGGAGGGACCAGGCTTCAGTTGCCAGCTTCCAGCCGCTGGCCGGGTTCGCGCCTGGTCCGGCAGCGGGTGCAATGGGAAACAAGGCCGAGGCAATTGCAGCGGGTGGTTCACAGGGTGGGATGAATGGGGGAAAAATGGGGTCGATCTGTGTGCGCAAGCGCACATCCTCTTAGCCAAACGAGGGCGCAAACTGGTACGGTTATCTTGAAGGATTCATTCTGGAGATGGCTTCAAATCCTTATTTTTCACTTGCGGTTCTGTTCGTGGTCGCGCTGGGCTTTGGGCTGACGCCGCTGGCGCTGGCCTGGCTTTGGGCAAAGGTGTTTTCCCCGGCCAAACCAAACGCGGTGAAGAACGCAATCTACGAGTGCGGCCTCGAGTCCAGGGGCGACGCCTGGGTGCAGTTCCGGTCTGCTTACTACCTTTACGCAATCATGTTTCTGATTTTTGATGTGGAAGCCGTGTTCTTGCTGCCGTTTGCGGTAGCGTTTACCGGCCTGGGCGTGGCGGCGTGCGTCTCCATGCTGGTGTTTGTGTTGATGCTGGTTGAAGGCCTGGCCTGGGCCTGGGCCAAGGGTGTGCTGACGTGGGCGTGAGAAAAGCAGGGAACAGGGGTCAGGGATTTGACACTGGCCGTTTTGGCATCAGTGTTTTTTTGAAGTGCGTTAACCGGTAAGTGGCTGAGGAGGATCCGGCGGCATTGGCGGGCGATCGCTTTCGGATTCCTGATCCCTGAACCCTGACCCCTGATCCCTGGAGCGTAGCGACAATGGCTGTTGAGGCTGGATTGAAGATCGAACTGGGCAAGCAGGGGGTCTTCGTCACCACCATCGAGGAGCTCTATAACTGGGGACGCCGCAGCTCTATCTGGCCCATGCAGTTTGGGCTGGCCTGTTGCGCCATTGAGATGATCGCCACCACCATGGCGCGCTACGACCTGGCCCGCTTCGGCGCGGAGGTCTTTCGTCCGTCGCCGCGCCAGGCGGATCTGATGATTATTTCGGGTACGGTGACCAAGAAGATGGCGCCGCAGGTGGTGCGGCTTTACAACCAGATGGCCGAGCCGAAGTATGTGATTGCGATGGGCGCCTGCGCCATCTCTGGCGGGCCGTTCAAGCAGGGCTACAACGTGTTGAAGGGGATCGATCGCTACATTCCGGTGGACGTGCATATCCCTGGGTGTCCGCCGCGGCCCGAGGCGCTGCTGCACGCGTTCATGACGCTGCAGAAGAAGATTGACGGGCAGCCGCTTACCGGCGAAGGGCGCCCGCGTCACCTGGATGCGGAAGCGCAGAGCGAGTTTCCCGTGCCGGTGCAGGGCGCGCACGATCTGGAGCCTACGTCGAATCCCGGCGTTTGGCCGGTACCGATTACGATTCGGTGATAAAGGCAGGGAATAGGGAATAGGGAATACGTTGAGCTACAGGGGACAGAGAGATTGAAGACGGTTGAGGAAATCAAGGCGGCGATTGAAGCGGCGGTGCCCGGCGCGGGAGTGGAGATTGTGCCCAACCCCAGCGTCAGCGGGCAGCACTCGCTGCGTCTGGCGCCCAGCCACGCCTTTGCGATGGCGACCTTCCTGCGCGATGATCCGGAGCTGGCGCTCGATTTTCTTTCCAATTCAACCGGCGTCGACTGGCCGGACAAGGAAG
>Ga0182024_10012831_pt1 | contig 16495 bp, 13 predicted proteins | sample P32metaG_FD_120480 | JGI IMG/M metagenome (GOLD analysis project Ga0182024, IMG submission 120480) | Permafrost microbial communities from Stordalen Mire, Sweden - P3-2 metaG (Illumina Assembly) | ecosystem: Environmental > Terrestrial > Soil > Wetlands > Permafrost | place: Sweden: Stordalen... | reverse complement strand
GTTATCGATTTGTCTGTTTCCGGCGCCGGGATATCGGCCGACACGGTGCCCGATATCAAAACGGTTCTGGCTGTTGGAAGCGTTGTCGGGCGAGTTGTGCGCCACTTCGTCGGTGGATTTGCCGTTCAGTTCTTCGAACGCCAGAGCCGCGATACCGTCGAGGCCATGGTGAGTTGTGAATGAGCGTTAGCAAGCGCAGATCGGATTGAGCGTCCCGCCGCGGCCCACGATGTGAGCGCAGGCGGGCCGTTCGATGCGTGCTGCCCGCGCTACTCGCCGGTCCTCGGCAATTGTCCTGGTGCGCGTGCCGGTGGCGGCCACGCGAGCGCTGCGCCGCAGAGAGCGGCAATGGATTTCCGCCTTGCGATGTTGATCGCCATCGGATCCTCTGGCGGGGGTTACGCGCACCGGAACATCGGAAAGAACAGCACGCCTCAACACCGGGACCTGCGACGTACTTCACAGTCCGCCGGGAGGCCGATCGGACGTCCGTTCCTGGTAATAGGCGACGAGCCTCCCGAGCGTTTTTGCAGTTCAAGAGCCCGCCAATGGCCCAAAGCGGACGTTGAGATGGCGCTGCGGAATGTCCGCTTTCGGGGGTAAAGCGGACAATGACCGACCGTGGGCACACCTCGATTTATAAGTGTCCGCACTCAGTCATAATGAAACTGGATCAATCAACGTCGAATCCTCGTCCGGCGCGCGCGGCGCACTGATAGGTGATGTCCGGACACGCGTTAACGGAAATTAGGACACTCGGGCGTATTGATATCGGTAAACATTCGTGAGGGTGGGACGAGTGCGTCTAACGCCATGGATTTTGATGCTCGCCGGCCTCCTTATTGGAGGATGTGCTGAGCATCCCGCCAATTCTTTCGATTGCGCCATGGGCGTTGGCCGCAGTGACTGTGCGCCGGGCACGGCAGGCTATAAGGAAAGGGCGGAGCAACAAGAGGCCGCAAGGTCATTCGTCGCAATGGACGATGCCAGATGTCGTTCATACGGTGTAGAGCCTGGGTCACAGGCATATGTTGATTGCCGCCGCAGGGCGACTGCAAATCAATAGTTGCTCGGCGGTGCTCAATGGCTTGAGCGCTCGAACCGAGGCCTTGCCTCGGCGCATGGAAATGGTCCGTTCGGTATGCGGCTCGATCACAAAGAAATCTGATCGATCAGTGTTGGATCATCGTCGGCCGCACGGGAACTGTTTACGCGCTTTGATACCGGCCACCGTTGCAGCAAATCATCGTTTACTGGCTTGAGCAGTACCGACCGCCACCGTGGTTCGATTTCCAAAGCCCAAGAGAGTCGCTAAAGGCGGTGGGACAATCTGCAAAATAAGCCTTGGAATGCAATGGGACGTTCGGTGAAGGTGGGACCCGCTAACTTATTGAATGTAGTAGATTGTGGCAGCCATCCCGAGCCACCAGACATTTCTTATCGGTTTGATTGTGCTTAGTGTTTTCCTGAAAAAGTCCCACCGCAAAAAACGGAATCAAACCCGATCTACTTCCGGCAGCAAGCCGACGTCACTGCGCCGTCCAATGTCCGCTTTCGGGGGTAAAGCAAATATGGCGCGGACATCGGCAGCCAATTTTGCTGTGATGCCTTCCACGTCAGACACTGCGCTTGCCGGGCGAAATGATTGAAGGCGCGGGCTGCCTGTCGAATGCAGTGCTTTGCCGGCTGGGTCACGTGTGACGGCTGGCGGTTGCCATATAGGCATGCTCCAGCCGGTGCGGCAGATCGGCCTCGCCGGTTCTGGCTTCCAGCACGATCGATCCACGCGCGAGCGCATAGACGCGATCGGCGAGCGCCAGCGCTTTCTCGATCAACTGCTCGACCAGCAGCACCGCGGTCCCGGCCTCGCGCAGCCGCCGCACCACCACGAGCACGCGATCCACCAATACCGGCGACAGGCCGGCGGAAGGCTCATCCAGCATCAGCAGTCGCGGCCGTCGAACCAAACCCTGCGCCACCGCCAGGATCTGCTGCTGGCCACCGGAGAGCGCAGCCGCGCGTTCGTGGCGCTTGGCGGCGATTTCGGGGAAAAGCCCAAACGCCTCCTCGACGCGCGAGGCGCGCTCGCCGCGTGGCAGGTCGTAGGCCGCCAGCAGCAGGTTATCGAGCACCGCAAGCTGCGTAAACACGCGGTGTCCCTCGATGACGTGTGAGAGCCCGGCCTTCACGGTATCGCGCGGACTGGCGCCGGCGAGATCGCGACCGGCGAAACGCACGCTTCCCGACCAGGGCAGCAATCCCGACACCGCGCGCAACAGCGTGGTTTTGCCGGCGCCGTTTGGGCCAAGCAGCGCCACCACCTCGCCCGCGTCTACCGTCAGGTCGATGCCGTGCAGTACGCCGATCTTGCCGTAGCCGGTGGAGAGGCCGGCGATGTCCAGAAGTGGATCAGCCGCCGAGATAGGCATTGACCACCTCCCGATGCGAGCGGATTTCGGCCGGGGTCCCGGCCGCCAGCATTCTGCCGAGATTGAGCACGGTGACGTGGTGGCAGATGTCGAAGATCAGATCGGCATGATGCTCCACCAACAGCACGCCGGTGCCGGTCCGGGCGATCGCCAGGAGCAGCGCACCGAGCCGCCCGATCTCCTCGGCTGAGAGTCCGGCCGCCGGCTCGTCGAGCAGCAGGAAAGCCGGGCGCAGCATCAATGCGCGAGCGATCTCCGTGAAGCGCAACTCGCTGTGTTGCAACCGATCGGCTCGCACCGGGGCGAGCCGCTCCAGCCCGACCGCCGCCAAGGCCAGCATGGCGGTGTCGCGCAGCATGGCTTCGTCGCGTCGATGGCGCGGCAGCGACAGCAAGGATTCGACGAACGTGCCCTCGCCGTCGATGGTGCCGCCGATCATGACGTTCTGCAGCACCGACGCGGAGCCGACGATGCGGGGGGTCTGGAACGTTCGCGCAATCCGCATGTGCGCGCGCCGGTGGCGCGCAAACACCGGCAGCGCGGCGCCGTTCAGCCTAACCGCGCCGCGCTGCTGCGCGTAGTAACCGGAGATGACGTTCAGTGTCGTGGTCTTGCCGCTGCCGTTGGGGCCGATCAGTCCATGCACTTGACCCGGCCGGATATCGAGGTCGAGACCGTCGATCGCTTTCACCCCGCCGAAGCTCAACGCCACCTGTTCCAGCGTCAAGGCGCCGGCATCGGGCGGCGTGCCGAGCAGCCGCTCGAGCAGGTCGGGCCGCGGGATGATCGCGCGGTCGCTCTCGAGAGGGCGACGGTTCCTGAAATCCAAGATCTCGGCAATTCCGCCCGGGATCGCAAGCACGATGACGAGCAGCAGCACCGCATAGAGAAACGTGGACCACGCGACCAATGGCGCAGCAAACTCCGGCAGCACCGTCAAAAGAATCGTGCCGAGGAGCGGCCCGAGAATGGAGCCACGCCCGCCGATCAGGATGGCGATGAAGAACAGGATCGACAGGTCGAGCGTGAACGCATCCGGCGTGATGTAGGATTGCAATGCGGCGAACAGCCCGCCGGCAACTGCGGCAACGGCGCCGCTGAACAAGAACACTGTCCCCAACAAAGCGGATTTTGAGATGCCGCTTGCTTCTGCCGCGACCTCCGCATCGCGGATCGCGGTGAGCGCGCGGCCGAAGCGGCTTGCCGCGACATTCGCCGTCATCCAGGTGCAGATCGCCGCCAGGCCGAAGCAGAAATAATAGAAGCCCCACGGGGAGGAGAACGGTTTCGGGAAGATCGGTCCGGCAACGCCCACTCCGCCGCCGGTAACGCTCTGCCAAGCCAACGCCACCTGGGTGACGATGGTGGCGAAGCCAAGCGTCGTGATGGCGAAATAGAAGGTGCGTAGCCGCAGCGCCGGCAGGCCGATGATCAAGCCGAAGATGGCGCCGACCACGGCCGCAATCGCCAGCGCCAGATAGGGCGGCAACGCCGGCGTGACGTTGCCGGCCACGAGCACGCTGGTGGTGTAGGCTCCGAGCGTGAGCAGCGCCACCCAGCCGATCGCGATCTGGCCGGCGAACCCGACGACCAGGTTCAGGCCGGACACCAGCACCCAATAGACGCAGGCGCGGGTCGCGATCACGCCCCAATAGCCGCCGCCGAACAGCGGGAACGTGACGCCGACAAGCAGCAGCACGAGGAAAGGCAGCGCCGCGCCGATCGTGCTCGCGGAGCCGAGCACGATCGAGTGGCTCGGGCGCAATTGTGCCGCCGGCGTATCCATCAAACGCGGCGTTGGAGGGCCGCGCCGGCAAGGCCCTCGGGGCGCGCCAGCAGGACGATGATGAACACCGTGAATACCGCCACCGAGGCGAAGATGCCGCCCACCAGAAAGTTCGCGGTTTGCTGAAACAGCCCGAGCAAGAGGCCGGCGACCACGGCGCCGCGGTTGTTGCCCATCCCGCCCAGCGCGACCGGGACGAAGCCATAGAAGGTCAGCATCGGCGCATTGGCAAAGAAGGCAAGCAGCATCTCGCCGCCGGCAAAGCCCGCGAGCGCGCCGATCACGCCGGCGAGCGCATAGCTCGCCATGCGCAAGCTGCGTTCCGGCAGGCCGAGCGCGCGCGCCGCAAAGTTGTCCTCGGCGATCGCCAGGAAGGCGCGGCCGACCAGGGTGTGGCGATAGAGCAGTTCCAGGCCGACGATCACGGCCGCGCAGGCGAGCATCGGCAGCCAGAACTGCTGATCGAATCCGCCGCGGGCGACGTTGATGAGCCGCGGAAACGGCTGTGGCTCCGTGCTCCACTCGATCGCGGTGAACTGCTGGATCATCAGCGCCAGCGCGAGCGTGGAGAGCACGTAGAGATGCTGGTCCAGGCTCTTGAGCACCGGCCGTACGGCGACGATCTCGGTGACGATGCCGAGGACCGCGCCGCCGGCCAGTGCGAGGAGGAAGCCGACCACCACGGGCATGCCCATGCGGGCGATGAACAGCGAGCCCAGTACGCCGCCCAGCATCCCGAGCGTGCCCGCGGTGAAGCTGAACACGCGCGAGGCGGAGAACATCACGTTATAGGTGATGCCGATCAGTGCGTAGATGCAACCGATCGCCACCCCAGTCGAGACGATCGATTGGACCATCCGCTCAAGCGCCGTAGCCGGGAGCCAGGTTGAACGCGCCGTCCTTGAGCGAATTGGCCTCGACCATCACCACTTCGTGGTCCGGGTAGCCGTTGTGCTGATCGGGGGTAAAGGTGATGTCGCCGTAGACGCCTGGGAATCCCGTGAGCTTGTTGAGATAGCCGACGATCTGCTCCGGCCCGGTGCCGACGTTCTTCATCGCCTCGGCGATCATCCGTGGACTGTCATAGCCGAGCGCGATCCACCACAGCAGCGTGTCGCCCATGTCGATCTTGGCGCTCTTCAAACGGTCGAGGAAGGCGCTGGTGCGATCCGAAAGCTTGCCGCCCGGAGCGTAGCAAACGTTGCGGAAATTGTTCGGATAGACCTTCGCCCAGTATTCCGGCTTTTCCAGCAAGGCCTTGGTCTGGCCGGAGCCGAGCGTGGTCTGCCCGACAATCGGCACGTCCCATGCCATCTGACCGCGCGTGTTGATGATGCGGGACAGGAAGCCGGCATTCACGCTCCACGGCATGATCGCTTCCGCGCCTGCGGATTGCATGCGCAAAAGCTCGGGCTTGAGGTCCGGATTGGCGGCGTCGACGTTGCCCTGATAGACGACTTCGGCGTTATTGGCCTTGAGCATCGGCACATAGGCGTTGACCGATGCGGTGCCATAGCCGGTGGTGTCGCTGATCACCGCGACCTTTTTGCGCTTGAGCACTTCCACCACATAGCGGTTCGCGGCGCCGCCGATCTGTTGGTTGGTGGGCGCGTTGCGGAAGCACATCGGATATTTCTGCGGGTCGGTCAAAGTGTCGACCCAGCAGGGATGGACCTGCGGCGTGTTCGCGCGCGCGAGTAGCGGCACGACCGCGAGCGACTCGCCGGAATTGACCGGGCCGAAGACGACGCTCACCTTCTGCCCGCTCGTGAGCTCCGCCGCTCCGTTCACGGCCTTCGTCGGATCGCTTTGGGTATCGCGGGTGATCAGTTCCATCTGCCGCCCGTCGATGCCGCCGGCCGCGTTGATCTCTTGCACCGCCAATTGGATTCCGCGATTGATCCCGACCCCGGTGGACGATGAGGGACCGGTTAGCGCCGGCAGATAGCCGACCTGGATCGGATCTTTTGCGGCGATCGCGGGCTTGGCTAAACCGCCTGCGATGGCGGCGGCGCCGGCGGACGCCAGCGCTTGACGACGAGTGATCGACATTTTGATTTCCTCCCTAAGTGTGTCTTGATTTACTCCCAAAGCTTGTCGAGATCTCGTGGGCTTCTGCGACGTACTATAGCCTCGGCTTCATGGTCCGCAAAGCGCCCTGATCGTCGTATCGGCCGCGTGCGATTTCGAGGTCTCGGGCGAGGGATTTTTTGAAAGGAGCCAAGGCGATGGAACTGGGGCTTGCAGGCAAGACGGCGCTCGTCACCGGCGGCAGCAAGGGAATAGGCCTGGAGACGGCACGCGCGCTGGCGCGGGAGGGCGTGAAAGTTCTCATCTGCGCGCGCCGCGAGTCGGCGCTTGCGGAAGCGGCGCGCGACATTATGCGGACCACCCAGGCGAAGATCGAGACGCACTCGCTGGATGTGACCAAGATCGAACAGATCGAAACCATTCCGCGCATCGTCAGCGACAAGCTCGGCCGCATCGACATCCTCGTCAACAATGCGGGCACGGGCACCTACAAGCCCTTTCTCGAAGTGACCGACGAGGAACTCGTCGACGGCATGGCGATCAATTTCTTCGCGCAATTCCGCGTCTGTCAGCGCATAGTGCCGATGATGATCGCGCAAGGCGCGGGCCGGATCGTCAATGTGAGCGGCCAGACCGGGATCATGACGCTGAACCCGCCGTTCCTGTCCTCCTGCACCGGACCGGCGAAATCGGCCGAGATCCGGTTCTCCAAGGTGCTCGCCAACGAGCTTGCACCGCATAACATCCGCGTCAACTGCGTGATCCCGGGTTTCATCAATACGCCGGAGCGCTTTGCCAAATGGGAACGGGAGCTAGCCAAGCGCCAGCTCAGTCCCGAGGACGCCGCGCGCGAGCGAGCGCTTTGGTCGGGCAATCAGGGCATGCGTGATACGCGCTGGGGCACGCCCGAGGAGATCGCCAATCTCATCGTCTTTGCCGTCTCGGATGCGGCGAGTTATATCAACGGCGCGGAGCTCGTCGCCGACAATGCAATGGATAAGTCCTAGCGCATCACCTCAGGTCCTTGTCCAAGCATGAGCTGGAAATTCTTGACATCATCGATCGGCTTGCTGCTCGCTTGCGCCATCGGCACGGCGACGGCGCAGCCAGTGGGACCGACTGCCGATTACAAAATCAAAACGGAATACACCTCCACGTCGCCGGACGGTACGACTACGATTGAGCAGTATGCCAAGACCGACGCCGACGGCAACTATACTTGGCAGTTTTGGGCACGGCGCCAGGACAAGCTCACTCTGCTCAAACCGGAGCAACCCGACTATGCGGCGGGTTTCAGGTTCACCAACGATTCCCAATGGCTGGTGCGCATGCAAAAGACCGGCTCGGGAGAAGCGAGCCTGTACTTATACAAATTGGGGCCGCAGGGTTTTGTTGCCGCGACGCCGAAGCCGCTCGACGATCTCGCCTGGGCATATTTCAACAGTCTTCCCGTTTCCCGGAAAATCCCAAAACCGGATTTCCATATCGTGGCGGATCTGGTGAAGGGCGTTGACGACAATTATCACTGGATGGGCGAAAACTGGCCCGACAGCCGCTATCTCGTCATCTCGTTGTCAGGCAGCGTGTTGCCCACCGGTCACCACGGCCAGATCGATGCGCTGCGTGGCTGGCGCTGCCGCTATGACCTGCAAAGCGGCAAGTTCGACGTGCCGCCGGATTTTACCGCGAACAACGTGAAGGCGATTGCGCCGCCCGGTCATTAAGCCGCACGCACAACATTGGCAGTCTCAGCCTTCGCGTCCTCAAGGATCATGTCCGCGCCCTTTTCGCCGATCATGATCGTGGCCGCGTTGGTATTGCCGGAAACGACCGCCGGCATGATCGAGGCATCGACCACGCGCAAGCCCGCGAAACCGCGTACCCGCAGCCGTTCATCGACCACGGCGTTCTGATCCTGGCCCATGCGGCAGCTACCCACGGGATGATAGGTGGTGGAGCCGCGGAGACGGATGAAATCGAGCAACTCGTCGTCGTTGTCGCATTGCTTTCCGGGCTCGATCTCCTCGGCGATATGACGCGCCATGGCGGGTGCCTGAAAAATGCGGCGCATCGCGCTGACGCCCGCCACGATGGTCTCGCGATCCTTCTGTGTCGCCAGATAGTTCGGGTGGATTGCCGGCGCCGCTTTCGGATCGGCGGATTTGATGCGCACGTAGCCGCGGCTCTCCGGCCGCAGCAACACGCAATTGCCGGTCACGCCCGGGAACGGTTGCAGCTCGCCACCGATGGTGCCGGCCGAGAACAGGGAAATCGAGCATTGCGAGTCTGGTGTTTCCGATGTAGGAAGCGCGCGCACGAAACATGCGGCAGAGACCGCCGGGATAGCGAGATAACCGCGGCGCGTGAGGACATAGTGCAAGCCGTGTGTGAGCTTTCCGCTCCAGCTGCGAACCGCATCGTTGAGCGTGATCGGCTCCTTGCAACGCAAAATGATGCGACCTGAAAAATGGTCGTTGAGATCGTCGCCGACGCCCGGAGCATCGGCGATCACTGGGATTCCCAGCGACTGCAGGAGCGACGCCGGTCCGACCCCTGAAAGTTGCAGCAGTTGCGGCGAATTGAAGGCTCCCGAAGCAACGATCACCTCGACATTGGCCTGCGCGCTATGTTTGGCGTTGCCGACAACATATTCGACACCGCTCGCGCGTCGGCCATCGAAGAGGATGCGCGTGGCGAGCGCCTCCGGAGCCACCTTGAGATTGGCGCGCCGGCGCGCCGACTTCAGATAGCCGGTCGCGGTCGAAGAGCGCACGCCGCTGCGCATGGTGGTCTGGTAATAGCCTGCGCCTTCCTGTGCCGCTCCGTTGAAATCGTCGTTGCGCGGATAGCCGCATTGCAGCGCCGCCTCGACATAGGCTTCCGCAAGCGGATGCCGGTCGCGCAAGTCCGAAACCGCGAGTGGGCCGCCGGCGCCATGGAATTGATCCGCGCCGCGTTCGTTGTCTTCCGCCTTGCGAAAATAGGGCAGGACGTCGTCGAAGCTCCAGCCGGCATTGCCGAGTTGCCGCCAATAGTTGAAGTCCTCCGCTTGTCCGCGGATATAGATCAGCCCATTGATCGAACTGGACCCACCGAGAACCTTTCCGCGCGGTGCGATGACCTCGCGGTTGTGGCATTCAGGTTGCGGCTCGGTCGCGTAGCACCAATTGAACCGGCGATCGCTGAAAAGCTTGCCAAAGCCGAGCGGAATATGAAGCCACGGGTGCAGGTTGCCGGGGCCCGCCTCCAACAGAAGCACGCGGTGCCGGCCCGACGCAGTCAGCCGATCGGCCAGAACGCACCCGGCGCTACCGGCCCCCACGATGATGAAATCGAATGGCTCTGAATTCGGCACGCGTTTTCCTCAGTTGGTACGGCCCCTGGGGGATCGCTTTCTCGTCACATGACGACCGGACTAGTTATCCGGAGGGAACGCGATCGCCAAGCGGCAGCTTCGGTTGCGACAGGCCGTGGCCGAGTTCCGACGGGCGCTCGCCGCAATATGGAAACGATATCACGGCTCAAAATGGAGGTCTGTGACGGATTTCACCGACTGCTGGGACGCCGATGCGCCGGCGTGGCTTCTAGATCGAGCGATTGACGCCGCCATCGACGACGATCGTCTGGCCGGTGAGGTAGCCGGCTTGCGGCGAACAGAGATAGGCGCAGAGATCGCCGATTTCGTTCGGCTGTCCCATTCGGCGCACCGGAATGGTTTTGGAGAAGCGCGCGAATTGCTCGTCGGGCGTTATGCCCAAACTCTTCGCCCGGGCGGAAAGGATCTCGGTGAGGCGATCGGTCATGATGGCACCGGGCGCGATATTGTTGACGGTGATGCCGTACGGCGCGAGATCCGACGCAATGGTTTTGGCCATGACCGTGACGCCGGCGCGAACCGAATCCGACACGACGAGATCGCTCATCGGCTCCTTCACGCCGTAGCCGGTCAGGTTGACGATGCGGCCGCGCCCCGAAACCTTCAGGGCCGGCAATGCCTTACGTATGAGGCGAACGGCGCTCATCAAATTGAGCTGGTAGGCGATATCCCAGTCGCCATCGCCGGCCTTCTCGAAGGGAGCGGTCGGCGGTCCGCCGGCATTGGTGACGAGGCAATCGAGACCGCCCAATGCGGCAATGGCCTCGGCTACAACGCGTTTCACCTCCGCGGGCCGCGAAACGTCGGCGGCGGAATAACCGGCGGCGCCAATCTCGGCCGCCGCCCGCTTAAGCTCTTCCACGTTGCGCGAACAGATGAAGACGCGGGCGCCTTCGCCGGCTAAGGCCTTTGCGCAAGCCTTGCCAAGTCCTTTACTGGCGCCGGCAATAAAGGCTTTGCAGTCTTTCAAACCGAGATCCATTGGGGAACCTTTCGGCGTCCGATTACACGAGGCGAGGTGCAAAGATCGACCGGACTGAGAAGTGCGTCTAGCGGAGCTTGTAGAGCGCATGCCGCCGGTTGCGGGTGAACGGCCTCACTTCACCGGGCCAGCGCCCGGCTTCGCCAGCCTTCGCCCATTCGCGGCTCATCAAGATATGAGGGCCGTCGATCTCATAGAGAGCGCTATAGCGCGGGCTGGCCTGTTCGACCCGCCTTTCCTCGCCGCCGATGCTGATGACGAACGGCTCTCCCTCGATGCGGGCGACGGCGTGCACGCCCGGCACTTTTAAGAGATTGGGCACGTGCTCGGCGTCGTACACCTCGTTAAAAAGCGCCTCCTTGTCGGGGTCCACATCCATGCTGGCGACGAACAGGTATTTGGATTTGATCGGCATCGAACGCTTCCCTTGCTGGGGCTCCCGCCCTTGAGAATTGGCCGGGCGCGCATCCCCCAATATACAGCGGTTGGCGATCAGGTATGGCGCGCCGCGCCAGCAACGCTGTGGCCGGTGACTGCCTAATAAATGTGCGGCCATTGCTCAGGAAGCTTATGGGCGTGTTCCCGCGCGCTCCATGCGGCACGACACGTCCGTTGAATCAATCACTTATGCTGCGGCAACGGCGGCTTACGGCGTGGCACGGCGCTTGCGGATAACTTCCCAATACAGCGCCAGCCCCTGGGAGGCTTCGATGAAGCGCCGCCAATTCCTCAAATCGATGACCGCGCTGACCGCTGCCGCCGCCATGCCGGCGCCGGCCATCTGGTCGCCGGCTAAAGCGCAGTCGCGCCAGGAGACGCTGCTCATCGTTTCCGAAAGCGGACCGAACAATCTCGACATCCACGGCGTCGGTACCAACGTGCCGGGCTACGAAGTGTCGTGGAATTGCTATGACCGGCTGATCAGTCACGAGATGAAGACGCTGCCGAACGGCACGCCGTATTACGATAAGAGCAAATTCAAGCCGGAGCTCGCCGAGGACATGAACATCGGCGACATGTCGGTGACGTTCAAGCTCCGGCATGATGTCGTCTTTCAGGACGGCACGCCGATCACCGCCAAAGACGCCAAATGGTCGTTCGATCGCGCCGTCACCGTCGGCGGCTTCCCGACCTTCCAGATGAGCGCCGGCTCGCTGACCAAGCCCGAGCAATTCGTCGTCGTCGACGATCATACTTTCCGCGTCGATTTCATGAAGAAAGACCGGCTGACTATTCCCGATCTCGCCGTCATCGTGCCCTGCGTCCTCAATTCCGAACTGGTGAAGTCGAAGGCGACCGAGCAGGATCCCTGGGGCCTCGAATTCACCAAGCTCAACACCGTGGGTAGCGGCGCCTTCAAGGTGACGAATTGGACCGCGGGCTCCCAGGTCGTCTTGGAGCGAAATGATAATTGGAAAGGCGGCCCGCTGCCGAAGCTCAAGCGCATAATCTGGCGCATGGTGCCGGACGCCGGTAACCGGCGCGCGCTGCTTGAGCGCGGCGATGCCGACGTGTCCTACGACTTGCCGAACAAGGATTTTTCCGAACTGAAAACCGACGGCAAGCTCACCATTATCTCGACGCCCTATTCGAACGGCATCCAGTATATCGGCATGAACGTGCAGCGTCCGCCCTTCGACAATGTGAAGGTGCGGCACGCCATGGCTTACGCCATCCCGTACCAGAAAATCATGGACGCCGTGCTGTACAATCTCGCCAAGCCGATGTTCGGCGCGCCGGCCGATGCGCCGATCGAAGTCGCCTGGCCGCAGCCGCACAAGTTCAACACCGATCTCGGCAAGGCAAAACAACTTCTCGCGGAGGCAGGTTATGCGAACGGCATCCCCGATCCGATTCCAATCTCGTTCGATCTGGGCTTTGCGGGCGTCAATGAGCCCACTTGCGTGCTGGTCCAGGAGTCACTTGCGCAAATCGGCATCCAGACCACGATCAACAAAGTCCCGGGTGCGAACTGGCGCACGGAGCTGACCAAGAAAACCATGCCGCTGTTCACCAACGTGTTCTCGGGCTGGCTCGATTACCCGGAGTACTTCTTCTACTGGTGCTATCACAGCGGCAAATCCATCTTCAACACGATGGACTATCAATCGCCGGAAATGGATGCGCTGATCGACGGCGCGCGCGGCGCGGCGGCGGCCGGCGACACGGCGGCCTACGACAAGGACGTAAAGGGTTTTGTCGACATCGCCTTCCGCGACATGCCGCGCATTCCGCTCTATCAGCCCTACGTCAACGTCGCGATGCAGAAGAACGTCAGCGGCTATCAGTATTGGTTCCACCGCCGTCTCGATTACCGCACGTTCGAGAAGGGGTGAGTGCGGTGAGGCCGCATCTCGTGGTGCGTGCATGCTGACGCTGATTATTAAGCGCGCGGCGATGGCGATCCCGAGCCTGATCGGCGTGGTGATCGTCACGTTCCTGCTGACGCGGGCACTGCCGGGCGATCCCGCCGTGTATTTCGCCGGGCCAGCCGCGACGCCGCAGGCGATCGAGGAGGTGCGGGTCAAGCTCGGCCTCGACAAGCCGCTGATCGCGCAATTCGGCCACTATGTCGTCGACCTTGCCCATGGCAATCTCGGCACTTCGCTCACCACCGGGCAGCCGGTCGTGACCGAATTGCGAACGCGATTGCCGGCATCGGCCGAGTTGACGCTTCTCGGCCTCCTGGTTTCGATTGTGATCGCGGTGCCGCTTGGCATTCTGGCGGCGACGCGGCCGAATTCGCTCGTCGATCATGCCTGCCGCGTCGTTGCGACGCTCGGCGTTTCGCTGCCGGTATTCTTCACCGGGCTCATCCTGGTTTACGTGTTTTACTATCAGCTCGGCTGGGCGCCGGCGCCGCTCGGCCGGCTTGACGTTTTCTTCACCGCGCCGCCGCAGGTGACCGGCTTCTACCTGATCGACAGCCTGATCGCGCGCGACCCCGACACTTTCATGGCGGCGCTCAAGCAGCTCATCCTGCCGGCGCTGACGCTCGGTATTTTCTCGCTGGCCCCGATTGCGCGCATGACACGCGCGTCGATGCTCGCGGTGCTGTCCTCGGACTTCGTACGCACGGCGCGCGCAAGCGGCCTATCCGCCTATACCGTGATCATCACCTATGCATTCCGCAATGCCATGCTGCCGGTCATCACCACGCTCGGCATGGTGTTCTCCTTCCTGCTCGGCGCCAATGTGCTGGTCGAGAAGGTATTCGCGTGGCCGGGCATCGGCTCCTACGCCGTCGAGGCGCTGCTCGCCTCCGACTTCGCGCCGGTGCAAGGCTTCGTTCTCACCATGGCGGTGATGTATGTCGCGCTCAATCTGGTGATCGACCTTCTCTACGGACTGATCGATCCGCGCGTGAGGCTCGAAGCATGACCGACATCGCAGTCACGCCGAGATCCGACGGCCGCATTGCCGCGCTACTGCGTCATTCGCGCTATATCGTCGGTGAAAATCCGGTCACCGGCTTCGCCTTCGCTTTGTTCGTGCTGATCGTGCTCGCCGCCATGTTCGGCCCGCACATCGTGCCTTACGACCCGCTGGCGAGCGACACTGCCCAAGCGCTGAAGCCGCCGAACGCGCATCACTGGTTCGGCACCGACCAGCTCGGGCGCGACGTGTTCAGCCGCGTCATTGTCGCGACGAGACTCGACTTCTTCATCGCCGTCGCGTCGGTCGTGCTGGTCTTCCTGATGGGCGGCCTTGCCGGCGTCGCCGCCGGATTCTTCGGCGGCTGGACCGACCGCATCGTGGGCCGTGTCGCCGACACCATCATGGCGTTCCCGTTGTTCGTGCTCGCCATGGGCATCGTCGCCGCGCTCGGCAACACCGTGCAGAACATCATCATCGCCACCGCGATCGTGAACTTTCCACTCTATGCGCGTATCGCCCGCGCCGAAGCCAACATCCGGCGCGAAGCCGGCTTTGTCGAAGCGGCGCGGCTGTCCGGCAATGCCGACTGGCGCATCCTGGTATTTCAAATTCTGCCCAATGTATTTCCGATCCTGGTCGTGCAGATGTCACTGACCATGGGCTACGCCATCCTCAATGCCGCGGGCCTGTCGTTCATCGGGCTCGGCGTGCGGCCGCCGACGCCGGAGTGGGGCATCATGGTGGCGGAGGGCGCCACCTTCATGGTGTCGGGCGAATGGTGGAACGCATTCTTTCCCGGCGCCGCGCTGATGGTCGCGGTGTTCTGCTTCAATCTTCTCGGCGACGGGCTGCGCGACATGGTCGATCCGCGGAGGCGCACGTGACGGCCGCACCCGCCTTGAGCGTCGAGGGGCTAAGCGTGGAATTCCGCACCCGGTCGGGAATCGTTCACGCGCTCGATAATGTCAGTTTCAGCGTCGGCAAGGGCGAGACGATGGCGCTCGTCGGCGAATCGGGATCGGGCAAATCCGTCACCGCCTATGCGATCATGGGCATTCTCGATCCCGCCGGCCGCGTCACCGCCGGGCGCGCGATGCTCGGCGGGCTCGATCTGCTCTCGGCCAAGCAAAGCCAACTCGCCGAGGTGCGCGGCCGCCAGATCGCGATGATCTTCCAGAATCCGCGCACCGCGCTCAACCCGATCCGTACGGTCGGCCGCCAGATCGCCGACATGCTGATCCGCCATGGCAATGTGACGCGCAAGTCGGCGCCGGCGCACGCCATCGAGATGCTGCGCGCGGTCGGCATCACCGATCCGGCGCGGCGCGCCAAGGCCTATCCGTTCGAAATGTCCGGCGGCATGTGCCAGCGCGTGATGATTGCGATCGCGCTTGCCGCAAAGCCATCGCTGCTGATCGCCGACGAGCCGACGACCGGCCTCGACGTTACCACCCAAGCCGTCATCATGGATCTGGTGTCCGATCTTGCCAAAGAGCTCGGCATGGCGACGATCTTCATCACCCACGATCTCGCGCTCGCCGGCCAGCGTTCCGCGCGCATCGTCGTCATGCACGCCGGCCATGTGGTCGAGAACGCGCCGACCAAGGAGTTGTTCGCGCATCCGCGCCACCCCTATACCGCGGAGCTCATCGCCGCGACGCCGGATGCGGCGGCGAGCCTCGATGAGCTTGCGTCCATTCCGGGCTCGCTGCCGGATCTGCGCCGCGCCGACCTGCCGCCGTGCCGATATTCCGAGCGCTGCCCGCGCAAGATCGGCGCTTGCGCGCAGCCGCTGCCGCAGCCGGCTGCGGGCGTCGCGCATATCGTCGCCTGCTGGAACCCGTTGCAGGATTTGACAAACAACTCGCGACCCATCAGCGCGCCAACCGTGAGCGCGGCATGACCGTCCTGCTCGCCGTCGCCGAAGTTTCGAAGCGGTTTTCGGTCAGCGGCGGACCGGGGCTGTGGGAACGGTTCAAGCGGCGTTTGTCCGGCGGGCCGGAGAAATTGCCCAAGGTCTATGCGGTCGATGACGTGAGCTTTGTCATCGACAAGGGCGAGACCGTCGGCCTTGTCGGCGAATCCGGTTGCGGCAAGTCGACCTTGGTGCGCGCGCTCACCCGCCTGGTCGACGTGAGCGACGGCAGCATTAAGCTCGGCAGCCGCGAATTGTCGCTAAAACCGTCGCGCGTATTCGCCCGCGATCGCGATCGCGCCCGCATCCAGATGGTGTTCCAGGACGCCGGCGAGAGCGTCAATCCGCGCTTCACCGGCTTCGACGCCATCGCCGATCCGCTGCGCCGGCTGCGCAAAATGCGCGGCAAGGCGCTCAAGGATCGGGTCGAAAGCGTTGCGGCCCAATGCGGCCTGCCGCTGCAATTGCTGACCCGCTTTCCGCATCAGCTTTCCGGCGGCCAGCGTGCCCGCGTCGGCATTGCCCGCGCCATTGCGGTCGAGCCGGAGCTTCTGGTGCTCGATGAGCCGACCGCCGCGCTCGACGTTTCGGTTCAGGT
>Ga0182024_10012830_pt1 | contig 16495 bp, 13 predicted proteins | sample P32metaG_FD_120480 | JGI IMG/M metagenome (GOLD analysis project Ga0182024, IMG submission 120480) | Permafrost microbial communities from Stordalen Mire, Sweden - P3-2 metaG (Illumina Assembly) | ecosystem: Environmental > Terrestrial > Soil > Wetlands > Permafrost | place: Sweden: Stordalen... | reverse complement strand
GTGCGCGGGGGATGGGCTGATCGTGGGTCGCCAGAAGGTGATGGTGCTCTATCTGGCCAACTCGGCGCTCGACTCCCCGGTGGTCGGCTGGGCGGTCTACGATGGGACCGGTGAGCAGCGCCACATGGCCGGCGACTCCGATACACCGCCCTATGCGACTGGCCTCGACGCCCTGAAGGACGGCTGGCGGTTGTTCCAGGCCTCGCAGTTGCTCCCTCACGCGCGCGGCGAAGAGTATGATCTCGCCTATCTGAAGTACGAATTCTTCTTCGAGCAGTGGATCGAGACGCCATGACCGCGCCGGCCGCCAACGACGCCCTGCCGCTCCTCTCGGACCAGCAGATGGCCAGCTTCGCCGCCCGCGGCTTCCTGCGCTTCGACGCCGCCGTGCCCGACGAGATCAACGCCCAGTTCCTGGCCGAGGCGGGCGAGGCGCCCGAGGCGACGCCGGAGCGAAAGCTGCGGGCGACCTACGGGTCCCTGTTGGCCGAGAGCGGCATCCCGGAGATCGCGCCGGGAAGGCCACTCTTCCAGGCCTACCCGCAGGGAAGCGCCGTCCAGCGGATGCTCGGCCTGCCGCTGGTGCGGGGCGCGATCCGCAGCCTGGTGGGCGAGGACCCGGTGTTCGACCACCACTTCCTGCACGTGACCTTCCCGCCGCGCTATCACGAAGCCGGCGGCGGCGAGAACGTCTCCCAGCACACCCACCAGGACTCCACCATCGACCCGCGCCTGAGCTTCGACGTGCAGATCATGTACTATCCGCACGCGGTGACCCGGGAGATGGGCGGCACGCGGTTCGTTCCGGGGACGCACCTGCGCAAGGTCAGCGAGGTGGCGCTCGGCCGCTACCAGAACATCCGCGGCCAGCAGCACATGGTCTGTGAGGCCGGGACGCTGCTCTTCCTGCACCACGGGCTGTGGCACGGCGGCGGCGTCAACCTGTCGGACCGTACCCGGACGATGTTCAAGATCCGCCTGCACGCCAGCGGATCCCAGCAGCGCCAATGGGAGGTGGGCCCGCCTGACGACGCCCAGCGGCCGATCTTCCTGGTCAAGGGCCAGCGCCCGGCCGACACCGTGGCGGCGATCCTGATGACCCCCGAGCCGTGGTTCGAGCAGGACACCGGACGGCTGGAGTTCATCAACCGCGTCAAGCTGTGGCGCTACCTCACCGACGATCCGACCTACGACGCCGACTACTGGCTGACGCGGCTGGAGCACGCGCCCCAGGCGTTTGCGTGAGCGCTACATCCGCTCCGGGGTGGCGATGCCGAGCAGGTCGAGGGCGAGTTCGAGCTGCCTAAGGGTGAGGGCCGCCAACGACAGCCGCGAGGCCCGCACCGGCGCCTCGGCCGTGATCACCGGGCAGGCGGCGTAGAAGCGGGCGAAGGTCTGGGCCAGGCGGAAGGCGTGGTCGGCGATGAGGTTCGGCGCGCTCTTGTCATAGGCCTCGGTGGCGGCGCGGTCGAAGGCGTCCAGGAGCAGCACCAGTTCGCGCTCCGCCGGCTCAGAGACCACGATCGGACCTGGCGTGACCCCTTCGGCCGAGGCCCGGCGCAGCAGCGATTTCACCCGTACGGCCTGGTAGAGCAGGTAGGGTCCGGTCTTGCCCTCGAAGCTGGAAAAGCGGTCGAGGTCGAAGACGTACGACGTACCACGAAAGTTCACCAGGTCGGCGAACTTCAGCGCCGCCACGGCCACCTGCATCGCGGTGGTCTCGAACTCGTCGGCCGGCAGTTCGCCACCCAGGTCCGCCTCGCGCAGGCGCTCGCGCGCCTTGTCCGCGGCCATGTCGATGAGGTCGCGCAGCTTCAGGACGCCGCCCTCGCGGGTCTTGAAGGGCTTGCCGTCCGCGCCGTTCATGGTGCCGAAGCCGATGTGCTCCAGGCTGCCCTCGGCGGCGTAACCGGCCAGGTAGGCGGCGCGGAACACCGTTTCGAAGTGATCGGCCTGGCGCTGGTCGACCACATAGAGCACCAGGTCGGGGTCGAAGAAGCGCTCGCGGTCGAGGATCGTCGCAAGGTCGGTCGTTCCGTACATGGCCGACCCCTCGGAAGAGACCACGAGCAACGGGGGCACGTCGCGCCGGTCGCCCTCCCGCGCCACGCGCACGATCTGCGCGCCCTGGTCCTCGACCAGCAGACCCTTGGCCTTCAGCCCCGCCACCATCGGCTCGATGAGGGGGTCGACGTCGCTTTCGCCGCGCCAGAGGTCGAAATCGACGCCGAGGGCGTGGAAGTCGCGCTCCAGCGCAGCCCGGGTGATGCGGGCGAAGTGGCGCCAGATCAGGCGGTGGCCGAAGCGGCCGGCCTGCAGTTCGGCGGTGGCGCGCCGGGCGCGGTCCCGATAGGCGGGATCGGTCTTCGCCCGGGCGGCGGCGGCCGGATAGAGCCGGTCGAGGTCGGGTAGGCTGATGCGGGCGTCGAGATCCGCGTCGAGGGCCGCCTTGTCGGCTTCGGTCCAGCCGGCCGGTTCGCTCTCCAGGCGCGCAAGCTGATCGGCGATGGCGGGATCGGCGTCGGCGCTCGCGACGATCAGCAGGCCCATCTGAAAGCCCCAGTCGCCGAAGTGGGCGTCCCCGACGGTCTCGTCGCCGCGGAAACGGTAGAGCCGCTTGATGGACTCGCCGATGATCGACGCGCGCAGGTGGCCGACGTGCATCTCCTTGGCTACGTTCGGACCGCCGTAGTCCACCAGCACCCGGCGGGGCGTCCCCACCCGTGACAGGCCGGCGCGGTCGTCGGCGGCCAGGGCGTTGGCGCGCGCCGTCAGCGTCGCGGCGCCGACCTTCAGGTTGATGAACCCGGGACCCGCCACGTCGACGCTGGCGAGGGCGGGGTTGGCGGCCAGGCGTTCCGCCACGGCGCCGGCGATCTCACGCGGATTGCGCCCGGCGCGTTTGGCGGCGGCCAGGGCGCCGTTGCTCTGAAAGTCGGCGAGATCGGGCCGGTCGGAGGCGGTGACCCGGCCCAGTTCAACGGGCAGGCCAAGGGCCGCGAAGGCGGCGCTCACCGCCTCGCCCAGGGCCGACGCCAGGTCGCTCATGCCGGATCTCTCAAGGGGGCGGGGTGGTGTTGCTCGCCGCGACCTGACCGGCGTTGGGCCGGAAGCGCTTCCCGTCACGGTTGAAGGCGGCCATCTGCGGCGTCACCTCGAAGCCGATCAGCACTTCGAAGTTCGCGCCGCTGACATTGGAGTCCTTGCGCGGAATAACGATCCGGCTGATGTCCTGGGTCAGGGCGACGCGATCCTGGCCGACCGGGAAGGCCACCGGAATGGCGAAGGTGGTCTTGTCCAGCACCGCGTGGTTGCGGTCGGTGACCGCCACCCAGTAGCGATAGGTGGTCGAGCGGGAGGGTGCCTGCGGCCCGCGGCCGAACTCGAACAGCATCCGCGCCTTGACGGTGATCGGCTCGTCGGCCTTGTAGGAACAGATCGACGAAATGTTCTGGATTTCGCCGCTGTAGCGGACGGCGGCCGAGCCCTCCACATTGTCCTTGAAGTCGACATAGCGCGCGGCGTCGTAGAGCACCTTCACGTAGGGGCAAGGGCCGGCGGCCTTCAGCTTCGGCAGCGGCGCGTTGAGGTTGCCGAACGCCTCGTCACGCTTCTTCTTCTTGGCGTCGTCCTGTTCCTGATCCTGCCCGCCGCCCCCCCGGCCCCCGCCGCCGCCTCCGCCATACTGGGCGAAGGACGGATGGGCCGGGAGCAGCGAAAGGCTGGCGCAGGCGGTGAACAGCAGAGTGCGGATGCGGCGCATGGAAGGTCCGGGCGGGCCGGCCCAGGGTCGGGCCAGCGATGAGTAGATCGGGGCAGTTCAATAGGCGCGCGTGATAGCGGCATATCCGGGGCGCCGCAACGAAGGCCTGCTCGCCATACGTTTGCTTGACTGGGCGAAGGCCCTCCCCGATCAGGGGCCGTGGCCGTCTACACCGACATCACCGATCAGGAGCTCGAGGGCTTCCTCGCCGACTTCGACGTCGGGCGCGCCATCGCCTTCAAGGGCATCGCCGAGGGCGTCGAGAACTCCAACTTCATGCTGGAGACCAGCGCCGGCCGCTACATCCTCACGGTCTACGAGCGGCGGGTGAAATCCGAGGACCTGCCGTTCTTCCTCGGGCTCATGCAGTGGCTGGCGTCGCGCGGCTACCCAAGCGCCACGCCCATCGCGGACCGTTCCGGCGCGACGCTGAAGACGCTGCGCGGCAAGCCGGCCGCCCTCGTGGCTTTTCTGCCGGGGCTGTCGGTGCGCCGACCGACGGTCGCCCACTGCCGCGAGGCGGGGGAGGGGCTCGCCTGGCTGCACCAGGCCGCGGCGGGTTTTCCCGACCACCGGGTCAACAACCTGGGCCAAGCGTCCTGGGAGGGTATATTCCGTTCCCTGACCTCGGCCGCCGAGGCTCTGAAGCCGGGGCTGTCGGCGGTGATCCGGCGCGACCTCGACCAGTTCGCCCGGTGCTGGCCCCGCGACCTGCCCGAGGGCATCGTCCACGCCGACTACTTTCCCGACAATGTGTTCTTCGTCGACGGCCGGTTCGGCGCGGCCATCGACTTCTACTTCGCCGCTTGCGACCAGCTCGCCTATGACATCGGAGCGGCGGTGAACGCTTGGTGTTTCGAGGCCGATGGCAGCTTCAACCTGACCCGGGCCCAGGCCTTCCTGGAAGGCTATGAACGCCGCCGCCCCCTCACGCCTGAGGAGCGGGCCGCCTTGCCGATCCTGGCCCACGGCGCGGCGATGCGGTTCTTCCTGACCCGCCTCAACGACTGGACCGCGACGCCGGCTGGCGCGCTCGTCAGGCCGAAGGATCCGCTGGAATATGAGCGCAAGCTGGCGGTCCACCGCGAGGGGCTGCCGGGCTTCGGAGCGTGGTCGTGACGCCGGGCGTTGTGATCTACACAGACGGTTCGTGCCGCGGCAATCCCGGTCCGGGCGGCTGGGGCGCGCTGCTGATGTTCGAGAGCCGCGAGCGCGAGATCTGGGGCGGCGAGGCGCAGACGACCAACAACCGCATGGAGCTGCAGGCCGCCATCGAGGCCCTGGAGGTCCTCAAACGCCCCTGTCACGTCGAGCTTCACACCGACAGCCAGTACGTCAGGAACGGCATCACCCAGTGGCTCTCCCTGTGGAAAGCCCGCGGCTGGCGCACCATGACCAAGGGAGCGGTCAAGAACGAGGACCTCTGGCGGCGCCTCGACGAGGCGAGGCTGCGGCACGAGGTCGACTGGCGCTGGGTGCGCGGTCACGCCGGGCATGAATTCAACGAACGCGCCGACCAGCTCGCCAAGCGCGGCCGGGCGGAGATCGAGGCGGCGCTGAGGGCATAGGCCGGGCGCGCCGGACCGCGGGCTTCCAGGGGCGCCCGTACCGCCGGCGTCTCGCCGGCATCTTCCTTCGAAGCAAGAGCCGGCGGGACGCCGGCGCTACGAACAACAGCGGGCTGGAAGCCCGCGCTCCGGGGCTACTCCGCCGCCGTGCGCTCGGCAGGGGACGGGACGGGGGTCGGGCCAAGCGTGGGCGCCGAGGGGGGCTCGCGGGGCGTGACCAGGCGGCCCAGGCGCGGGGAGATCCAGCGCTCGAAATCGTCGACGAACTCGTAGACCACCGGCACCAGCAACAGGGATAGCACCGTCGAGGTCATCAGGCCGCCGATGACCGCCACGGCCATGGGCTGGCGGAACTCCGACCCCTTGCTCAGGGTCAGGGCCGTGGGAAGCATGCCCGCGGCCATGGCCATGGTGGTCATGACGATCGGCCTCGCGCGCTCGCGGCAGGCCTCCATGAGGGCGGCGCGCTGGCTGGCGCCGGCGCGTTCGCGCTCGATGGCGTATTCCACCAGCAGGATGGAATTCTTGGCCGCCAGGCCCATCAGCATCAGGAAGCCGATCAGCGAGGGGATCGACAGCGAAAGGTCCGAGACCAGCAACGCCAGAAGCGCGCCGCCGATGGCGGTGGGAAGGGCGGAAAGGATCACGAACGGTTTGAAGAAGCTGCCGAACAGAAGCACCATCACCGAATAGACGAGGCCGATGGCGGCGAGGATGGCGATGGCGAAGCCACCGAACAGCTGGGCGTAGGCCTTTTCCTGGCCCTGGTTCGAGAGGCCTACGCCGGGCGGTAGATGCTGCATAATCGGTAGCTGGTGCACCCGGGCGATGGCGTCCCCCACCTGAGTGTCGCCGGTGGTGTCGGCAAGCAGGGTGATGTTGCGCTTGCGCTCGACCCGGTTGATCTGACCGGGACCCGCCTGGAAATAGACGTCGGCGACGCTGTCGAGGGTGGTGATTCCGCCGCTGGCGGTGGGCAGACGCAGGTTCTTGACCACCGACAGGTCCGCCCGATCCTTCTCGTTCAGGCGCACGCGAATGGGGATGCGCCGTTCGCCCTCGTCCATTTTCGAAACGTTGGCGTCGATGTCCCCCAGCGTCGCCACGCGGGCCGCCTCGGCGATGGTGGTGACCGGAACGCCCAGCCGGGCCGCCTCGTCGACCTTCGGCTTGACCACCAGTTCGGGGCCGCTGGCCGGCGTCGCCGGGCGTGGGTCAGCGAGGCCTGGGACAGTGCGCATCTCGCGCTGGAGTTCGAGGGCGGCGTTGTCCAGACCGCTGCCGGATTCGCTGGTGAGGACGATCTGAACGCCGCCGGACCCGAACCCCGAGATGTCGAAAGACAGGCGCGCGTCCGGGATCTGGCGGAGCTGCTCGCGGAGGCGATCCCGGATCTGACCCACCTTGGCCTTGCGGTCGGGGCGCAGAATCGCCACCACCGCGCCGTTGCCGACGCCCGAGCGGTTGATGAAGCCGCCTCCTCCCCCTTCAATCCCCCCGGAACCGACCTGGGCGAAGACGCTCGCGGTCTCGGGCTGGCGGGCCAGCAGGGCGTCCACCTGATCGACGGTCCGGCGCATGTCGGCGAGGGTCGCGCCGGGCGGCCCCTCGATATTGACGTAGTAGAAGTTGGGATTGCCCTCGGGCTGCACGCCCTTCTTGAGCGGGATCGCCAGCCCGATCGAAGTGACGAAGATCACGCCGCCGATCACCACCGACAAGATGCGGTGATCGAGCGCCCAGCCGAGCGCCCGGGTATAGACCCGGGGCAGCGGCGGCCGCTCGCGGGCGACCTTGGGAGCCAGGAAATAGGCCGCCATCAGCGGCGTCAGCAGGCGCGCGACCACCAGGGAGAACAGCACCGCCACCGACACGGTGAGGCCGAACTCGCGGAAGAACTGCCCCGGGATACCCGGCATGAAGCCCACCGGCAGGAACACCGCGACGATGGCGAAGGTGGTCGCCACCACGGCGAGGCCGATCTGGTCGGCCCCCTCGATGGCGGCGTCGAAGGGACGCATGCCGGTGTAGACGCGCTTTTCGATGTTCTCGATCTCGACGATGGCGTCGTCGACCAGGATGCCGATCACCAGCGTCAGGCCCAGCAGGGTCACGGTGTTGAGGCTGAACCCGGCGAGATTCATGAAGGCGAAGGTCGGAATCAGTGACACCGGCATGGCGACGGCGGTGACGGCGGTGGCGCGCCAGTCGCGCAGGAAGAGCCAGACCACCAGGGAGGCCAGGGCCATGCCCTCGAGCAGGGTGTGCAGGGTGGCGGTGAAGGCGGAGCGGGTCTGATCGACCTCGGAGACGATCTTGTGGATCGTCACGCCGGGATATTGCCGCTCGATGCGCTTCACCGCGGCGTCGACGTTGTCCTCGGTGGAGACTTCGCTGGCGAGCTTGGCCTTGGTGACCTCGAAACCGACGACGGGGCGTCCGTCGAGCAGGGCGAAGCCGCGTATCTCCGCAGCGCCGTCACCGACGTCGGCGACGTCCGAGAGTCGCACGAAATGGCCGCCGGAGGTGGGAATGGTCAGGTTGCGGATCTGCTCGACGGTCAAAGCCGCGCCGAGCACGCGGAGCGTCTGTTCCCGTCCGCCCACGGCCACGCGCCCGCCGGGAACATCGACGTTCGCCAGGGCCAGGGCGTCGTTGATCTGGGCCGCGGTGAGGCCCTGGGCCGCCAGGCGGTCGGGATCGACCAGGACATTGATTTCCCGGTCGGCGCCGCCCAGGCGGTCGATCTTGGAAACGCCCGGTTCCGCCTGCAGCGTGCGCGCGATGGTGTTGTCGATGAACCAGGAAACGTCGGTGTCCGACATGCCCTGGGCGCTCACCGCGTAGGTGGCGATCGGCTGATCGCCGAAATCGAGGTGCTGCACGACGGGCGGATCGATGTCGCGGGGAAGGTCGTTGCGGATCTGGTCGACCTTGGAGCGAACGTCGTCGGTGGCCTTCTGGATGTTCTCGCCCAGCTGGAATTGGATAAAGGTGTCGGATGTCCCCTGGGTGAGGGTCGAATTGATCGACTCGACGTTGGAGAGCCCCGCCAGGGCGTTCTCCACCGGCCGGGCGACCTGGTTCTCCATCTCGATCGGCGCGGCGCCGTTGCGGGTGACCTGCACCATCACCGCGGGGAATTCGATGTTGGGGAAGTTCTTGATCGGCAGGGCGAAATAGGAAAACAGCCCCGCCAGCACCGCGGCCATGAAGATGACCGCGACGGGAATGGGATTGCGGATCGCCCATTCCGAGACGCGGAAGGAGGGTCGCTCCGCGCTCATGTCGGATTCGCCGGCCTTATGACGTCGCCGGGAACCAGCATCGCCCCGGCCTTTTCAACCACCCGTGTGCCGGCCGGCGGCCCGGTGACCAGTTCGACGTAGCCGCCGCCCCGCTCGCCGGTGGTCACCGGCACCCGCGAGACCCGGTCGTCGGCGCCGACCACCATCACCGCCGCGCCGTTGGCGTCGTAGCGCACCGCGGTCTCCGGCACCGACAGCGCCGAGCGCGTGAAGCCGAGGAAGGCGGCGCTGGCGAAGCCGCCGGAGCGGATGTCCGGCCGCACCGGCAAGGCGATCTTCACGCGCCCGAGCTTGGTGGTGGCGTCCACCCTGGGACTGACCAGCCGGACCCGCCCCTGCACCTTGGCGCCGTCGGCGAGGGTCACCTGCACGGGCGCGCCCGTCCGCATCTTGTCGAGCGACTCTTCGCCCACGTCCGCCGCCAGTTCGACCTGGCTCAGCTTGGCGATGCGGAACCACGGGCTGGCGCCGGCGGTCGCGCTCATGTCGCCCGGCCGCACATTGCGCTCGATCACCAGCCCGTCATAGGGCGACCGCAGGGTCATCAGAGCCTCGCGGGTCTCCACGTCGTGCACCGCGGCGGCCTGCGCCGCGGCCTGAGCGTGGGCCGACGCCGCAGCGTAGCGCCGTTGGTCGATCTGCTCCTGAGCCAGGATGCCCCGGGTGTCCAGGCCCTTGACGCGGGCCGCCTCGGCGTCGGCCCGCTCCGCGGCCACATTCTCCTGCTTGGCGAGGGCGGTCTGCTGGTCCAGCTGAGCGCGAAGAAGCGTGTCGTCCAGGCGCGCCAGCGGTTGCCCCGCCCGCACGGTGGTTCCCTCGTCGACCAGCACCTCGGTGACCCGATAGCCGGTGATCTGCGGGAAGATGGCGGTGTCTTCCCGGGGCATGAGCAAGCCGGAGGCCACCAGGCCGCCCTGGATTTCACGCGGCTCGACCGTGACGACGGTGACGCTGCGCGCCTGCTCGCGCGCCGTCTCCGCCAGCTTCTTTTCGCAGCCGGCGAGGGCTCCCGCCGAGGCGAGAGCCAGCACGAACGCCATCGAGATCACGCGTCGGGTCATCGGATGGGTCTCACGGGGGCTTTCGCCTGGGTTGCAAAGGCCCAGCCGCCGCCGAGAGCCTTGTAGGCGGCCACCGCGCGCCGGAGGGCCTGGACCCGCTCCGAGGTCAGGGCCGAGTGGGTGGTGCGCCAGGCCTGTTCGGCCGACAGAGCCGTGGTCAAGTCGTCCAGGCCCATGGCGTAGCGGGTCTGGGCGGCCTCCGAAGCGGTATGGGCCCGAGCCTCGCCATCGGCCAGAACCGCGGCGGCGCGCTTGCCGGCGGCAAGGTTGACCAGGGCGTTCTCGGCCTCGCCGAACGCCGTCTGCACCGTTTTCTCATAGGCGATGGCCGCCTCTCGGGTGCGGGCGTCCTCCGCCTTGGCGTCGTACAGGAGGCGGGGGATATCGAGCAGCGGGATGGTCACGCCGCCGCCCCAGGTCCAGAATCCCAGGGTGGTGGTCTGCTGTATAGGGAAGAGCTGTTGGGTGGCGGCGTTGAACCCCACGCTGGGCTGCACCGTGCGGGAAAAGCCCAGCTCCGGCAGGAAGGTGAAGGTGGGAAAGATCGCCAGATGCCTCAGCTTCGCCGTGCCGGCCTCCGACCTGAACCGCGCCTCGGCCTCCCGGACATCGGGCCGCCGAGCGAGCAGTTCGGTGGGCAGCGCCTGCGGCGGCGGCGGCGCCTCGGCGACCTCCATCCTGACGGGGATGCTTTCGACCGGCGCGCCGGTCCGTCCGATCAGCACGAGCAGCGCTCGCCGCGCGGCGTGAAACTGGGACTGGAGATCTTCGAGTTGGGCCTGGGCCTGGGCGACGTCCGCCGCCACGCGATCGGCGTCCGACGCGGCGCCGAGACCGAGTTCCGCCTTCTCCTGGGCGACGCGCTCCAGACCCGTCTCGATCCGCACGGTCTCGCGGGCGTCGTCGATCTGAATGGCGAGGCCTGTGGCCTGGAAATAATCATCGGCGACGCTGGCCGCGAGGCTCGCGCGAGCACCCTCGATGTTGAAGCGGGTGGCCGCCAGGTCGGCTTTGGCGATCTTGCGGGCCTGGGCCAGCCTGCCGAACAGGTCGATCTCCCACGAGGGCTGGAGGTTCACCGTCTCCGATTCAAACACCCCGCCGATGGGGAAGAGGGAGTCCTGGCCGCCGCCGAGATTGTGCTCCCGCTCCTGGCTGGCCTTGCCAGAAATCTCGCCCGTCGGCAGGGTCTGGGCGATCTGGCTGTTGCGGGTGGCCCGGGCCTCGACGATGCGGGCCTCCGCCGTGAGGGCGTCGGGCGCGGCGGCGAACGCCTCATCCTCGAGGGCGTCCAGGATCGGGTCTTGGAACAGCAGCCACCAGCGGTCGAGCGTGGCCGGCGCCAGGGGCGGGCCGAGGGAGGAGGCTTCGTAGGCGGCGGGCAATATCGGGGGCGGAACGCGAGTCGCCGCGGCCGCCGACGAGCCCAACGTCGCGTTCGCCACCAACCAAGAGGCGGCTACCGGCGCGAGACGTCTCAAATAGTCCATGAAATACGGCCAAACCCCCTCGGAAGCGCTCTCATAGCCGTCCTCGGACGGTAATGTCATCCACGTCGCGGCCCGATGCGGCGCGCAAGTTAAACATCGTTCACTTTGCCCGAGGGGAGAGGCGGCCATGACACACCTCGTACGGACAGGCATCGGCGGTTGGGTCTTTCCGCCTTGGCGGGGGGTGTTCTACCCGCCTGGCCTGCGCCAGGCCGACGAACTGGCCTTCGCCAGTCGGCACTTGGGCGTGATCGAGATCAACGCCACCTCGAAGTCCTTGCAGAAGCCGGAGACCTTCGCCCGGTGGGCGGCGCAGACGCCCGAGGACTTCATCTTTACGGTCAAGGGGCATCAGGCCTGCACGAACCGCAAGGTCCTGGCGGAGGCGGGCGAGTCGGTGGCGAGATTCCTGGGCCAGGGCCTGACGGAACTGGGGCCTCGCCTGGGCCCGATCTTCTGGCAGTTTATCTTCAAGGCCTTCGATCCCGCCGATTTCGGCGCCTTCCTCGACCTTCTGCCGGACGAACTGGGCGGCCGGCGCCTGCGCCACGCCGTCGAGGTGCGCCACGCCAGCTTCGCCGACCCCAGGTTCGTCGACATGTGCCGCGCCCGAGGCGTGGCCATCGTCCTGCTGGACCACCCGAGCTCCCCGCTCATCGAGGATACGACCGCGGACTTCGGCTACGCGCGGCTTGTTCGCGGCAGCGACGACATCGAGACCGGCTATCCGCCCGACGACCTCGACGCCTGGGCCAAGCGCCTGCGCCACCTATCGGTCGGCGACGGGGCGCAAAGTCCGCGCGAGGTCTTCGCCTTCTTCATCAACGCCGGAAAGGTCCGCGCGCCTGCCGCCGCCATGGCCCTGGCCGAACGCCTGAAAGCGCTGGATTAGCGTCGGCGCGCCGAAGGGTGGACTTCGACCGGGCTCTGTTCGATCCTGTCCACCCCGCGCTGTTCCCGCCGACGCCTCCGCGTCGGCTACAACTGGATGTCCATGTCCCAAATTCTCGTTCTCGCTCCCGGCAAACGCGAACAGACCAAGGCCGCCAACCGGCTGGCGATCCTGGATGCGGCGCGCGAGGTGTTCGGCGAGTTGGGCTTCGAGGCGGCCACCGTGCGCGACATCGTCCGCCGTTCCGGCCTGTCGGTGGGGGCCTTCTACAACTACTACCGCTCCAAGGAGGAGGTGTTCGACGCCCTGGCCGACGACGGCGCGCGGCGGTTCAAGCCCATCCTCCAGGCCCAGTCGGCCAAGGCCACCGACTTCGAGTCCTATCTGCGGGCGGCCGTGGCCGCCTATTTCGATTTCCTCGCCGCCGAACGCACGACCTGGCTGACCGGCGCCTCCGAGACCGGCCCCATGCCCCATGCCCGCAACACGCCGGAGATCCTGGCGGTGTTCGAGGAAGTGCGGCGGGTCTTCGCGGCGATCATGGACCGCGACGTCTCGGCCAAGGTGGACATCGATTTCCTCGCCGCCAGCTGCATCGCGGTAGCCCGCGAGATCGGCGATCGCATGATCGAACGCCCGGTCGTCGACGTCGCAGCGGCCACAGACTTCGTGGTCCGCCTCATCCTCGGCGGCGTGCCCAACCTGCCGCGCCGAGACTCCTGACGATGCGCGCCCTTGTCGTGGACCGCCTCGCGCCGGGCTACGAGGGCTGCGCGCTACGCGACCTGCCCCTTCCCGCGCCCGGGCCCGGCGAGGTCCGGGTGAAGGTGCGCGCCGCGGCGGTGAACTTCCCGGACCTGCTGATGACCCGCGGGGAGTACCAGCACCGGCCGACTCTGCCCTTTACGCCGGGCATGGAAATGTCGGGCGAGGTCGACTCCCTGGGCCAGGGAGTCACCCAGTGGCGGATCGGCGACGCCGTCGTGGGCGGCGCCAAGACGGGCGGCTTCTCCCAGTTCGCCCTCGCCCCGGCCGCGGCGCTGCGGCCGAAACCCGCGCGCCTCTCCTTCGCCGAGGCTTCGAGCTACGGCGCGGCCTATCTCACCGCCTACGTCGCCCTCGTCCGTCGCGCCCAGGCGCGGCCGGGGGAATGGGTCCTGGTGCACGGCGCGGCCGGCGGCGTGGGCCTGGCCTGCGTCGACCTGGCCAAGCACCTCGGCTGCCGGGTGATCGCCGCCTCGGCCTCCGACGACAAGCTCAAGGTGGTCGCCGCGGAGTACGCCCCCGACGCCGTGATCAATGTGGCGGGCGGCTTCCGCGACCAGGTAAAGGCGATCACCGGCGGCGGCGCCGACATCATCTATGACCCCGTGGGCGGCGACGTGTTCGACGAGAGCGTGCGCTGCATCGCCTTCGACGGACGCCTGCTGGTGGTGGGCTTCACCTCGGGGCGTATCCCGACCGTCTCCGTCAACATGCCCCTGATCAAAGGCTTCTCCGTCGTGGGCGTGCGCGCCGGCGAGTACGGCCGGCAGTTTCCCGAGAGGGGCGCCGAGAACGCACAGGCTGTATGGAGCCTGGCGGATCAAGGGCTGATCCGCCCCCGCGTCGGCGCGGAATTGCCGCTCGAGGGCTGGCGGGAGGCCTTCGACCTGCTGGCGGACCGCCGGATCATCGGCAAGGCCGTGATCCGGCCGGACCTATAGCCGCGAGATGGACCTGATCTGCTATCTCCACCCTGGCTGGGCGCCCCTCGTGCGCCCCGCCCCGGCGACCCGCGCCTGGATGGACGACACGCCCGAATCCTTCGCCTACCGGTGCCTGCCGCTCAACATCGCCAACGCCCATGGCTGGGAGGTGCTCAGTCCCTGCGCCTTCGACGCCGTCTGGAACGGCGAACCGGGCCCGGAGGCCGTCACCATCCGACCAGAGTCGGGCGCGGAGCCCTCGCGCGTTCCCGTGTCGCTGTTCGGCCAGGGGGTCGTCACCTTCCACATCGAAGGGATTCTCCGCACGCCGCCGGGCTGGAACCTCTGGGTCGGCGGATCGCCCAACCGGGCCAAGGACGGCATATCGCCGCTGACCGGCGTCATCGAGACCGACTGGTCGCCGTTCACCTTCACCATGAACTGGCGGTTTACCCGGCCGGACCACCGGGTCCGCTTCGACGCCCTGGAGCCCATCTGCTTCTTCTTCCCGGTCCAGCGGGCCGCGATCGAGGCCTTCGCGCCCCGGTTCGAGGGTCTGGAGAGCGATCCGGCGACCATGGAGCGGTTCGTGGCCTGGAGCCGCTCGCGCGACGCGTTCCACCAGCGCATCGCCACAGAGCCGCCGCGAACCCCCTCCGACCGTTGGCAAAAGCACTACTACCGGGGAGTCGACGTCAGCGGCGCGGCGCTGGTCGAGGATCACCGCGCCAAGCTGCGCTTGCGGCGGTTCGACGCCAGCGCCACCCCTGGCGTTCCCGCAGCGCCCGACGACGACCGGTCCGAACGGCCGCCGGCGGTCGCCAAGGTCGCCATCTCGGGCCAGGATCCGCTCTCGGACGAGGTTTCCGCCCTGCGCCTGGCGCTCGCCAAGCGCGAGTGGTTGCTGGAGACCCTGGAGCGCCAGCGCGATCTGTCCCCTCGCCTGACCACCCTCGAGCGGCGCTCCGGGCTCAGCGCGGAGGAGTTCCTGGAGCGCTACTATGCGGCCAACCGGCCCGTCGTACTGGCCGGGGAGGCAGCCGATTGGCCGGCGCTGGCGCGATGGACGCCAGACTACCTGAGGGCGGCGGTGGGCGAGCGGTCAATTGAATTCCAGGCCGAGCGCACCCAGGCCGAGACCTTCGAGATCGACAAGGACGCCCATAGGCGGCAGGCGCCGTTCTCGGCCTTCATGGACCGGATTTCGCGGCCCGGAGCGGGAAACGAGGCCTATATCACCGCCTACAACTCGCCCCGGAACGCCGAGGCCCTGTCGGTGCTGCATTCGGACCTGGGGCGCCTGGACCGGTTCCTCGACCCTCAGGGGCCCACGCCGCACGGGATGATGTGGATCGGGCCAGCGGGAACGGTGACACCGCTCCACCACGACCTGACGAACAACCTCATCGCCCAGATCGTCGGCCGCAAGCGTGTCAGGCTGGCCCCTTCGGCAGAGGTCGGCAAGCTCTACAACCATCGACACGTATTCAGCGAGATCGGGGATCTGGAAGCAACCGGCGTGGATCCGGCGCTCTACCCTCGCCTCGAGGGACTGCGCTCATATGAGGTGCTTCTCGGACCAGGCGATGTGCTGTTCATGCCGGTGGCGTGGTGGCACCAGGTGACGTCGCTCGATTTCAGCGTGACGATCACGTTCACCAACTTCCGGTGGCCCAACGACCTCCACGTCGGCTACCCGCTGTCCTGACCAAAGGCTATCGGCTGCCGGGCGAGTCGACATCGGAGATGGCGAAGACCTCGCGGATGCTCTTCACCTCCGGCAGGATGTAGACAATGCTGTCGGTTCGTCCGAGCGTCGAAATCACCACATCGTCGTAGAATTTCGCCGGCACATTGATGCAGCCGTACGAGATGCGCTTGTCGTGCGCCGATGTCGTCGAAAGGCGCTGCAGGCGGTGATCGCCGGGATCGCCTGTAACGACGCGATGCATCGAAATCGAGTCGTCGTAGTCGATCCATAGGACATCGTGCTGGAAGTCGCGGCCGGGAGAGGCCACGAACCGCCCCGCCGGCGTCGTTCGCTCCGCTGGGCGTATGGCGTGGAGCTTGCGCTTGCCGACGCCCGGGGCGCTCTCGTCGCCGCGCGCCCGTCCCAGGAGCGCCAGCGTGGCGCCGCGCAGCCGTCCATCGCCGTCGAAGACGAACACCTTGGCGCGTAGCTTGTCGATGATGACGAAGGGGAGCGCCTGATTGTCGCGGCCTTCGACCACCCAGTCGGCGACCCGCCGCGCATCACTCGAGGCCGCTTCGCCGCGGAAGTCCGCCTCTCGCGCCCGGCCCCCCGACGCCGCGGGCGCGATCGTTTCCGCGCCCGGCCCGCTGTCGAGGGTGGCGCCATCGTGCGCGGCGACCGGGCCTGGCCACGCCAAGAGGAGGCCGGCGGCCGCAACGGCAATCGCGGCGAGCGCCCCCGTCGAGATCCTGGCCCTGGCGCGCATCAGCCGGCCCCGGGCTCAGTAGCGGTCCTGCTTGGCCGGCAAGAGCTTCGATCTCAGCGGCGTAACAGGGGGTGGGGCGGGTGGCGGGGGTGGGGCGGCCACGATCGGCGGGCGAGGCGTGGGCGGCGGCGGCGGTGGTGGCTGAACGACCTGGTACGGCGGCAGCAGCACGCCGCCGACGAGCACAATGACGCCAGGCGGCGCGGGCGCGACCGGAGGCGGCGGCGGTATCGACACGATCGGGATGACCCCCGTTGGGGGAGTCG
>Ga0182024_10012829_pt1 | contig 16498 bp, 13 predicted proteins | sample P32metaG_FD_120480 | JGI IMG/M metagenome (GOLD analysis project Ga0182024, IMG submission 120480) | Permafrost microbial communities from Stordalen Mire, Sweden - P3-2 metaG (Illumina Assembly) | ecosystem: Environmental > Terrestrial > Soil > Wetlands > Permafrost | place: Sweden: Stordalen... | reverse complement strand
TCTCATTTTGGGTAACACGCCCTTGGCGCCTTCGGCTGCGACCTTTTATCGACGCGCGAACAATTCATCAGACTGATGCGGGGCACTGACTCGCGAGTTCTTGACGTCACTCGATTTCGATAACTCCCTACCACTCTCTCTGCCAGTAAATGAAACGTTCTGACCACGTTCGCTTGTGAGACGAAGTTCGGCCATCCAGGGCGTACTCTTAACGTTCGTGAAGCGGATGAAGGTTCTTCTCGCGATTCTGTTCATTGTCGGTCTCGGTACGTGGTTGTGGTGGAGTTCCGATGCCGGTACCCGATTCGAACCTTCAGCGTTGAATCGAATTTCGTCGAGCATACTCATGCTCCACTGCGCGGACTCGACTGGTCATCAGGGAAAGGACGGCGAGACGGTCGTTGGCGGAGTTGAGGGCTTGATCCTTCCGGGATCGCGCGACCCTTCCGCGCTTAGCCCGGTGCGAGGCGCCGACGGACGGCACTACTTCGTTTATAAAGCGTTCCTTGCGGTCTCTTCGGCGGTGGCACCCTACGCGACCGTGTCCATCGTCAGGCCAAAGAGCGCCAAGCTGTTCTACGGATCAGCGACGGAAGTCGGTGATCTCTCCTCCAGCCATCAGGGTCGCGCCCTAGTGGCGGCATCCAAGCGCCAGGTCCGTCTGGCGGTGTGCGGACCCAATTTCACCGGTTACGTCGGTGGCATCATTGTCGCGAAACCAACGTCGGTGACCTTTGCGGTTTCCTCGCCGCACCGGATGATCAAGCGGGTTACCATCTCCATCGGGACTGACTAAAAACGAACGGGTCCTGGTTGAAGAGAAGACACGAAAATTTCATCTCCCTACTTTCGTGAGGAATTGCGCTCCCGAATCGCCGCCACCAGAGCCGGAATAATTACGTTGAGATCGCCGATTACCGCGTAGTCGGCTCGGGCAATGATCGGCGCGTCGGGGTCGGTGTTGATCGCCACCACGCGCTTGGCGCTCTGGCACCCGGCTAGGTGCTGGGTGGCGCCACTGATGCCGCTCACCAGGTAGAGATCGGGCGAGATCCGTGTTCCCGTCTGGCCCACCTGCTGGTTGTGCGGTCGCCAGCCGAGACTGGTCACCGCCCGAGATACGCCCACGGCCCCACCAAGAAGATCGGCCAGTTCTTCTAACGGTCCGAATCCTTCGGCGCTGCCTACCCCGCGTCCGCCTCCTACCACCACGCGGGCGTCGGCCAGCGAGATGCCGACACTTCGACCGGTCCACTGCGCCACGCGTACACCGCGATCGGCTTCGCGCAAGTCCGGGCTGAAGGCAATGACCTCGGTGGTGACCGGATGCTCGGCCCGATTGGCCGCCACGCCGTCGAAGGCCACGGTGAGCAGTGCCGGCGAGGCATTGAGTTGCGCCTCTTCGATGAGACTGCCGGCCCAGCGCTGTCGGCTGAGATGGATAGATTCTTCGTCGACCCTCGACGCCTCAAAGCAGTTAGCAACCATGGGCAGACCGGTCAGCGCGCCGGCGTAGGCCAAGACTTCGTTGCCCCTGTCGCTTCCGGCGCTCAGCAGCGCATTGGCCCCGCACGATTCGAGCAGCTGCAGAAGCGACCGCGCCCAGGCGAGGGGGCCGTAGGGGTCAAGGTGTTGCGGTGCGAGCGCGTAGGCCTCGTGTACTCCAAAAGAAGCGAGCACGTCTTTCGCGGTGTCGGGGATCTCTCCCACCAGTGCCGCCGCCAGACGGGCCCCCGACGAATCGGCCAGGGACCTGGCGAAACTGAGGGCGCGCTGGGAGGCTTCGACGATCTGGCCCTCGTCGTGCTCGACCAGGCAGAGCACCTTGGCGCCGGCCGGGGCGACGTGGGACGCTTCGCTGCTCACGCCTCAACCTGTGCCCGTAATGACCTGGAGCGACGTCGAAGCTGCATCACGACAGCAGACCTAAACTCTCAAGCAGCGCCAGCAGGGCCGGAACGCCGTCCACACCCGTACCGATAATTTCGGCCCGCTCGTGCGCCACCTGGGGGACTCGCAACGCTATCTTTTGCACCGAACTGGCCTGCCAGGCCGGTTCGTACTCGTGAATGGCCGCCTTCTTGGCTCGCATACGTCCCGGCAGGGAGGGATAGCGCGGTAGGTTGATCCCTTCCTTCACCGACAGCACGCAGGGCAGTCCTAGTTCGAAGAGCTCGTCGCCCCCACGGTATTCGCGCCGGGCTTGCAGTCCGTCAGGCCCCACCTCGAGATTCTTGACGCCGCTCACGCAGGGTCTTTCTAGGGCGTGGGCGACGCGAATGCCCACCTGGTAGTCGCCGGTGTCGGGCGCCTCGTTGCCGAACAGGATGAGCTCGAAGCGACCCTGGTCGTTTTCGAGTTGGTGCACGCTCGCGACGATGGCCTGGGCCGTAGCGATGGGGTCCCATTCACGTCCGTCGGTTTTGAGATGAATCAGTTGCGTGGCCCCTATCGCCGCGGCGTCACGCAGCTGTTCGGTCGCTTCAACGGGACCGAGGGTCAGCACCGAGACCAACCCACCGTGCTGCTCCACCAGGCGCACGGCCTCTTCTACGGCGCATTCCTCATGCGGGCTGATGGTGAAGCCCAGCTGGCGGGTGTCGACCTCTTGGCCGTCGGGGCTAACCACGATACGGGCGCCCACCATGGCGACGCGTTTGACGCAGACGAGAACGTTCACCTGGTCTAGCTTCTGACCCGTTCGTTGTCGGGGTCAAAAAGCGGGGTCGACCCTACGACTGCGACGGTGACCGGATACGACTCGCCTAAGTACTCCACCCGCAGGCTCGTACCTTGTACGGCCTGGGTAACGGGCAGGTACGCCAGCAGGAGGTGCTGGCCCAGGGAGGGACCCGACCCGGCGCTGGTGACGTAGGACGGACGGCCCTTTTTGTCGACCAGCCGCTCTCCGTCGGGGCTGAGCACCGGCTCACCGCCGAGCATGTAACGCAAGGTGCCGCTCGAGGAGCGGTGGTCGTCCACGGTGAGCGTGCAGAGCAGGGCCACGGGTTCTTCGTCGCGCTGGCGCAGGTAGGCCTCGCGCCCGATGAAGTCCTCCTTCTTGACCGTCGGCCGGGCCATGCCCGCCTCGATGAGGTTGTAGTCGGCGCTCAACTCGTTGCCGAAGGCCCGGTATCCCTTTTCTAGTCGCCCCGTGGTGGCGTAGACGCCGATGCCGACGGGCACCAGTCCGTGTTCTTGCCCGGCTTGGAAGAGGGTATCCCAGGCCATGGCGCCCTCTTCGATGGGCACGTAGATCTCCCAACCGAGTTCGCCGACGTAGGAAATGCGCGAGGCCAGCACGCGGACGCCCCCGAGTTCTAAGGACCGACAGGTTCCGAAAGGGAAACCGACATTGGAAACGTCGTCCTCGGTGCACGCCTGCAACACGTCGCGGGCGCGAGGGCCCCACAGCCCGAAGGTGGTCCAGGCCGAGGTGAGGTCGCTGATTTGGGCCGATCCGTCGTCGGGCAAGTGGTCGACAAACCATTTCTTCTCGGTCATTCCCGTCGATCCGCCGGTGACCACCCGGAACCACTGTGATCCGAGGCGCATGATGGTCAGGTCGGACTTGAAACCGCCGCGCTCGTCGAGCAACGAGGTGTAGATGACCCGCCCCACGGCCACGTTCATCTGGGCAACGGTGAGCCCCTGCAGCGCCGCCAAGGCGCCGGGACCGGTGACGTCAAAGACCACGAAGGCCGAAAGGTCGACCAACCCGCAATGTTCGCGCATGGCCAGGTGCTCGGCGCTGATGATCGGCGACCACCAGCGCGACTCCCATTCGCCATTTCGCACGGTCACCTGCGCCGAGTACTGCTCGATCAGGTGTTCGTTGCCGTCGTACCAGTAGGGCCGCTCCCAGCCGACCGTTTCAAAGAAGACGGCGCCGAGACCCCACTCCTGTTCGAAGACGGGACTGCGACGGGTGGGACGCTGGGACTCGAACTGCTCCATGGGGTGGACGATCCCGTACATCTTGTTGAAGCTTTCGCACGCCCGGGCGGTGATGTGTTCGCGGGTTCGCTGGTGGCCGTAGAAGCGCGCGATGTCGGCTTCGTGCAGGTCGATTTGCGGGGCCTGTCCGTTCATCCACTCGGCGACCGCGCGGGCAATGCCCGGGCCTTCCTTGATCCAGCTGGCCGCTACGGACCACAGCCCTTTGACCTCGGGCGTCTCGCCCAGCACCGGGTGTCCGTCGGGCGTCATCGAGATCAGACCGTTGATGGCGTAGCGCACACCGACCCTCTCGTCACCCAGGAGTTCGGGCATCAGCTCGAGGGCGTCTTGGAGTTGGGGGTCGAAGTCGTCCTGGGTGAAGGGCATCTCGGTAGGCGACAGCACGGACTGCTCGATGGAAGGGATCTCGTCGGGACGCACGATGATCGGGCGGTGGGCGTAGGAACCGACTTCCATGTCCCCGCCGTGCTGGCGTTCGTACATGTTGGTGTCCATGTCGCGAATGATCGGGTAGGCAATCTCTCCCACCGTGTCGGCGAACAAGGGAATTGGCCCGACGCTGATCATCTGATGCACGATCGGGGTCAGCGGGATCGAGGCGCCGGCCATCTGGGCGATTCGAGGGCTCCACACGCCACAGCAAATGACGATGACGTCCGTTTCGATGTCGCCGGAACTGGTGCGCACGGCTTTGATGCTCCTTCGGTCTTCCGAGAGGTCGATGCCGATGATTTCGGTGTTGGCGCGCACTTCCAAGGCGCCTATTGCCTGGGCCTCTTCGCGCATGAGGGTGCCGGCCCGGAGCGAGTCGACCACGCCCACCGTGGGAAAGTAAAGGCCCTCCACGATGATGTCGGCGTCGAGGTAGGGGACCAGGTTCTTGACCTCTTGCGGGCTCAGCGTCTGGTGGGGCACTCCCCAGGCGGTCGCCGCGGAGGCTCGACGGCGAAGCTCCTGGCGACGGGACTCGGTGCGGGCAATTTCGATTCCGCCGCTCTGCGTGAAGACGCCTAGCTCCTTGTACTGCGCGGTGCTGTCTTCGGTGAGCAGCGTCATCATCTTGGAGTAATCGACGGGGAAGATGAAGTTCGACGCGTGTCCCGTGGAGCCGCCGGGGTTGGGCATCGGGCCCTTGTCGACCAAGATGAGATCGCGCCAGCCCAGCCGGGCCAGATGACAGGCGAGGCTGTTGCCGACGATCCCGGCGCCGATGATGACGCAGCGGGCCCGAGAGTTGGTGTCATTCATGCTGGCCATTCTTGCCTTTCTTGGTGGTGGCGCGTCGTGGTGCGCGTTTGGAAGGACCCGTCAGCTCCCTTCGGGTGCGGTGGCGAGTTCATGGGCAGAGCGAGCGAATCCCCGAGTCGACAATCAGTCGCCCAACTCGGCGCGCCGTCGAATGACGTACTCCTCGAGTTCCGCGCGGATGGCGCCGTCGAGGGGCGGCGGCTCGTAGTCGTCGAGGGTCTTCTGGCAGATCTTGGCGGCCCGGGCACTGGCGTCGAGCGCACCCTCGCGCTTCCAACGCTCGAAGTTCATCGACGAGGAGAGCATCGGACGGTAAAAGCAGTCGCGAAAGCGCGTCATGGTGTGCTCGGCGCCGAGGAAGTGACCGCCGTGGCCGACTTCCAAGTGGGCGTCGAAGGCCAACGCTGCTTCGTCAATCTCGAGCGGGGTGAACTCGACTCGCAACATGCGCAGCAGCTCCACGTCGATGATGAACTTCTCGTAGCAGCTGACCAGCCCGCCCTCCAGCCAACCGGCCGCGTGCATCACCATGTTGGTTCCGGTCAGGAAGGTCGGCATCATCGTCATGAGCGATTCGTAGGCGGCCTGCGCGTCGGGCATCTGACTGGAGTTGAGGCCCCCTCCGGTGCGAAACGGCAGCCCGAAGTGGCGGGCCAGCTGGCCGGTGCAGAGCAGCCCAATCGCCGACTCTGGCGTCCCGAAACAGGGCGAACCGGACTGCATGTCAATGTTGGAAAGAAAGGATCCGAAGATGATCGGACATCCCGGTCGGATCAGTTGGGAGAGGGCAATGCCCGACAGGGCTTCGGCCAGTTGCTGGACCAGCGCCGAAGGGATGGTCACGGGCGACATCGCTCCCATGAGCAAAAAGGGCGTGAGGATGACCGGCTGATTGGCCAGGCTGTACTCGAACTGCGCATCGAGCATCCGGTCGTCCCAGCGCAACGGTGAGTTGCAGTTGATGAGCGAGATGGTCGCCGGCGTTTCTTCGATCGAGTGACGGCCGCCGAAGAGGATCTCGGTCATCTTTATGGTGTCCAGAGCGTTGACGCCCGAGACGACGTTGCCCATGTAAAACTTGTCGGTCAAGGTCTGCAGGGCGAAGATCATGTCAAGGTGTCGCGAGTCGAGTGGCGCGTCATTCGGCTCGCAGATGACGCCGCCCGCGGTGTCGAGTTCGGGGAAGCTCTGAGCCAGCTTGGTGAACTTGCGGAAATCTTCCATGGTCGCTTCGCGTCGAACGTCACCTTCGCGCACGAAGGGCGGTCCGTACACGCCACCGAAGACCATGTGGTCGCCGCCGATGTGCACGTTGTGGGCGGGGTTGCGGGCCTGGACGTCAAATTCACGCGGCGCCTTGCCCACCTGTTCGAGTACGAAGTCGGGATCAAGTTTGACAGTTTGACCGTCGACCGCTTGGCCGGCCTGGCGAAAGAGTTCTACCGCTTCGGGTTTGACGAATTGCACCCCGATCTCGGACACGATGCGTCGCCAACCGCGGTCGAGGACCTCGATCGCTTCGGGTGAGAGCAACTCGTAACGGGCCATTTTGTTGACGAACATCGCCACCTCGTTCCATAGGGGACCGCTGCTAGTTAAGCATCGCTCACGGGCGCCCTTGATTCATATTGTAGAACATCGTATTGTAGTGTGGAACAAGTGCAAGTGAGTGCCATGACCAAACCGTCGGGATCGCAGGCTATTGACCGCGCCGCCAGCCTGCTGCTGCAGGTGGTGGAAGCCACGGACTCAGTGACGTTCAGCGAGTTGGCCGCGACGACCGGACTGGCCAAGAGCACCACCTCGCGAATTCTCTCGGCGCTTGAACGCAACGGTCTCTTGCGGCGCGAGCCGGGCGGGGCCTTCAGTCCCGGCGAGGCCTTCGTGAAGTACGCCCTGCGTGGCAACGCCGAGACTGATCTCGTGGCGGTGGCCCTACCGTTTCTGGAGCGCCTGGGCGAACTGAGCCACGAAACCATCAATCTCGGCGTGGTGAGAAACGGCATGGTCGAGCAGATCGCCCAGGTCGATAGCCGTTTCGTGCTGGGTGGAACCAACTGGTTGGGTCGAAGCGTACCGATGCACTGCACTGCGCTCGGCAAGGTCTTTCTCGCCTCGGGTGCGGCCGTGCTTCCGTCGGGCCGCCTCGAACGCCTGACTCCTAAGACCATCACGGTGCGCTCGATGCTCGAAGAGGAGCTGGTCGACGTTCGTCGGCGCGGTTATGCCGTCACCGACGAAGAGCTCGAATTGGGTCTCGCCGCGGTGGCCGCTCCGGTGCGGCGTCGCGAAGGCGCGGTGGTGGCGGCCATTTCGGTCTCCGGACCCTCGACCCGCTTTAGTCAGCAACGATTTAACGACGTGGCGGCGCAGTGCATCGCCGAGACCAATGCCCTTTCGGCGCTGCTCGGCTACTTACAACAGAGAGAAGGCGCGGCGTGAATCGAGACGAGCTGCTGAAAGACATGTACGAGTCGACCCTGGTGGGCAACGCCCCCGCCGTGCTCGAACTGACCAAGGCCGGACTCGAGATGGGACTCGACCCCGAGACGCTGCTGTTTGACGCGCTCATACCTTCGTTAGAAGAGGTGGGAGCTCGATTCGAACGCGGCGACTTCTTTGTGCCCGAGATGCTCATCGCCGGCCGGGCCATGGCCGGGGCACTGGACCTGCTTCGCCCGCTGTTGGCCGAGACGGGCGTCGAGCCGGTGGGCACCTTTGTGATGGGCACCGTCAAGGGCGACGTGCACGACATTGGCAAGAATCTGGTCGACATCATGCTGGAGGGAGCCGGATTCCAGGTGATTGATCTCGGTGTCCAGGTAGCTCCCGAGAGATTCGTCGAGGCCATCCACGAGCACAAGCCGGACATCGTTGGTTTCTCGGCCTTCCTCACCACGACCATGCCGATGTTCAAGGCCAATATGAACGCCTTGGAGAAGGCCGGTCTGCGCGAGCAGGTCATCGTGATGGTCGGCGGGGCACCGGTCACCCAGGAGTACGCCGACGCCGTGGGCGCCGATGGCTACGCCTCGGACGCGTCGGCCGCGGTGAAACTGGCCAAGGATCTCTTGATGCGCAAACGCGCCACCGTGTCGGCATAGCAACTTCGGATCGCGGCGACCATGCACACGATTTTGCGTTCCGCGTCGCGCGAGGTGGTATTGGGCCACGATCAACCGTTCTGCGTTATCGGTGAGCGGATCAACCCGACCGGTCGCAAGATCTTCCAGGCACAGCTACGTGCCGGCGACCTCTCGCGGATTGCTATCGACGTGGCCCAGCAGGTGGCGGGCGGGGCCATGGTGCTCGACGTCAACATGGGAGTGCCACTGGCCGACGAAGTCCAACTCATGATCGACGCCGTGAACCTGATACAGAGCATTTGCGACGTGCCGCTGTGCATTGACTCGTCGGTGATCGAGGCGCTCGACGCGGGACTAGCCACTTACCAGGGCAAGGCACTCGTCAATTCGGTGACCGCCGAAGACGACCGGATGGAAGCGATTCTTCCGCTGGTCAAGCGCTACGGCGCCGCGATCATCGCGCTGCCCAACGATGAGTTCGAAATCCCCCTGGAACCGGAGCGACGCCTAGAACTGACCCGCAAGATTGTCGAGGTGGCGACCACCAACTACGGCATCAACATTGAGGACATCCTCATCGACCCACTGGCCATGCCGATCGGCGCCGATACTTCCCTGGTGGTGCGAACCCTCGAGACCATCGCCATGATCCACCAGGAGTTCGGACTCAACATGACGCTCGGGGCGTCGAACGTCTCGTTTGGGATGCCCGATCGCGAAAGTATCGGCGCCACGTTTCTTCCCATGGCCATGAAGGCCGGACTGACCAGCGCCATCATGGATGCCCGTTCCCCGCACTTAGTTCGCGCCGTGAAGGCCACGGACCTGCTGCTCGATCGAGACCCTTGGGGTGCGACGTGGATTGCCTCGCATCGCGCCCGCCAGGCCGCCGAGCAAGCGTGACCAACCTACGTGCTTCCGAGGGCGCCCGCGAGGAAGATGGAACCGGCGCGCAACCAACCGAGGGCGCTGACGCTCTCCACGACGGTCGCGGTCGTTTCGATCTGCTGTTCGAGCCGGCCGGTCGCAAGGTCCGAGTGCCGCCCGGGGTCATGCTGTTCGACGCCGCCAGTTGGAACGGCATCGCAATTGACTCGACCTGCGGTGGCCACGGGACCTGTCGAAAATGCAAGGTCCAGGTGCTCGAAGGCATCGCGCCGATCACCAACTTAGATACGCGGGCCTTTTCGACCGAAGAACTGCGCGCGGGATGGCGCTTAGCCTGTCGGATCGAGGTTTCGACCGACCTCCGCGTTACCGTGCCGGAATTGGTGACCCGTCCTAAGGCCGCCACGGTCGGTGTAGGTAGAAAGGTGATTCTTCGCCCCGCGGTCCAGAAGCGTTACGTTGAGTTGACTGAACCGTCGCTTTCGGACCAGCGCACCGATCTGGAGCGGATCTTCGCCGCGCTGGACGATCTCGAGCTGCGACCGGAGTTGCCCGTATTGCGCACGCTGGGCCAGGTGCTGCGCGCCCACGACTACAAGGTGACCGCCGTCGTGGTCGACGACGTGTTGATCGACGTGGAGCCCGGTGACACCACCGGGCGCATCTTTGGCATCGCCTTTGACCTGGGCACCACGACGGTCGTCGCGACGCTGCTCAATCTGACGACGGGTATGCCCGTCGCCGTGCAGTCGATGCTCAATAAGCAGCAGCCCTTTGGCGCCGACGTGATCACGCGTATAAGCGCGATCATGATGGACGCCCGGGCGCTCGAGAAGTTGACCGGCCTCGCGCACCAGGCCATGGATGAACTGGCTCAGGCCGTCTGCGAGGAGGGTGGCGTTCTTCCCAAAGAGGTCTACGAGATAGCCATCGCCGGAAACGCGACCATGACCCACATCGCGCTGGGCATCGACCCCGAACCGTTGGGGGTGGCGCCCTTCATCATGTCGACCAAGCTCTTTCCTGAGGTCCTTGCCCGCGACGTCGGCGTCCAGGTGCACGATCGGGCGAGGGCGGTCATGTTTCCCTCCTTGGGCGCCTACGTGGGCGGCGACATCGTGGCCGGTCTGCTCGCTTCGGGCATGGATCGTGATTCGCGGATGCGGCTCTTCCTTGACATCGGCACGAACTGCGAACTGGTGCTGGGCAACAGCGACCGCCTGCTCGCCACCGCGGCCCCCGCCGGTCCGGCCTTTGAGGGTGCGGCTATCCGTTGTGGCATGAGGGCCGCCCCGGGCGCCATCGAGGTGGTCAAAATGAGCCCCGACGACGTTCAACTGGGCGTCATTGGCGACGCCGCGCCGCAGGGACTCTGCGGTTCAGGCCTGGTAGACGCCGTTGCTGAGCTGGTCCAACTCAAACTGCTCGATTCCACCGGCCGCTTCGTCCAGGACGAGCGGGCCGCGCAGCTGGCCCCGGGAATTGGCGGGCGCCTTACGCAGCTCGGCAAGGAACGCGTCTTCGTGTTGGACTGGAAGGGCGAGGTGGGTGATGTGGCCGAGTCCATCTACCTATCCCAGCGCGACGTGCGCGAACTTCAGTTTGCCAAGGCCGCCATCGCGACCGGCTGGCAAATTCTGTTCGAAGAGGTCGGGTTGAAAGCTGAGGATCTCCAACAGGTTCTGCTGGCCGGTTCCTTTGGAAGTTACCTCTCTCCCGCCAGCGCGATCCGGATTGGACTGGTTCCTAAACTGCCGGTGCTGCGCGTGGTGAGCGCCGGCAACGTCGCCGGGGAGGGCGCCAAAATGGCCCTGCTGAGCATGAGGGAGCGGTCCGGAGCGATGGCGTTGCTGGAAGAAGTGGAGTACGTCGAACTCTCCGACCGATCAGATTTCAATGACCGGTTCGTCGATCAATTGGCCTTCCCGGAGTAAGGGGTGACGACGTGACGACCGCCATCATTGCCTGCGGCGCGCTCGGGCCCCCGATACGCCAGATCGTTCAACGCCGTGGCTGGGACGTGGAGATTCATCTCATGCCCTCGTTGCTGCACAACCGACCCCGGAGCATCGCACCGCGGGTCGAGGGACTGGCCAGCCAACTGCAGTCCAGCGGCCGGGCGGTCGTCCTGGCCTACGCCGATTGCGGTACCTACGGCGCTCTCGACGACGTCTGCGAACGGCTCCGCCTCGGCCGCCTGCATGGACTGCACTGCTACGACGTCCTCGCCGGCGCCGACCGGGTCCGAGAGCTGTTCGAGCAAGAACCGGGCACCTACCTCCTCACTGATTTCCTGGTGAAGAGCTTTCGCCGCACGGTCCTTAAGGAGCTCGGGCTCGACCAGCACCCCGAACTATGGGACGACTACTTCGCCCACTACCGGCGAATTGTCTGGCTGGCCCAGGAGCCGAGCGAGGAGCTGGAAGCTGAGGCCCGATTAATCGCCACCCTGTTCTCGCTCCCGCTCACGGTGCACCACATCGGGACCGGTTCACTGGAGCGCGAACTGGAAGAGTTACTGGCGAGCGCGAACAATCGAGACCGGACGCGCGGCCACATCGTGGCGTCGTTGCCATGAGCGCCGGGTTGAAGGCCGCCGCGACGTTGCTCCACCACTCGCGATTTGAAGTCATCCCTACCGATTCCATTGAAGAGGCGGTGCTGGCGTCGGTGCCGCGCGAGGTCACGCTCACGGTGACCGCCTCGCCCACCAAAGGGCTCGAGGCCACGATCTCGCTGGCCGAACGGTTGGCCCAGCACGGCTACTCGGTGGTGCCGCACGTCTCGGCGCGCTTGGTGGTGGACCACGTCCACTTAGAAGAGATTGTGGCGCGACTGACTGCCAGCGGCATCGATGACATTTTCGTGCCGGCCGGCGACGCCGATCCTCCGGCCGGCCGCTTCGACAGCGCGTTATCGCTACTGGTCGTGCTCGAATCGCTCGGACGGCCATTTACCCGAACGGGTATCACTGGCTACCCTCAGAGCCATCCCAACATCGACGACGACGTCACGGTCCAGGCCATGTGGGACAAGCGTCAGTACGCGACGTACATCGTCAGCAACCTCTGTTTCGATCCTTCGGCGGTCAAGCGCTGGCTGCATCGGATACGGGCCCGGGGGGTCACCTTGCCGCTCTACTTCGGACTGGCCGGTCCCGTCGAACGGACCAAACTGCTCAACATGGCCACCAAGATCGGGGTGGGCGAGTCGGCCCGATTCCTGGCGGGCCACGCGGAGTGGTTCTTGCGGATGGGAGCGCCCGGCGGCTACAACCCGAGCCGTCTATTGGGGCGCACCGGCGCGGCCCTCGCCGATCCGGTTTCGAACGTCGAGGGTCTGCACCTCTTCACTTTTAATCAGGTTCGCCAAACTGAAGAGTGGCGCCGAAGCGTTCTCGCTGGCATTGCCTAAAACGAGGCCTAATCTGAAGTCGGCCCTTAAGGAGCGAACCGGGAGAAAATTCCGCGCACCTCCCACAGATAATTAGATCAAAGGAAAGATCATGACAGACGAAAGCACGTGCCCGGTATCGGGCGGAGCGAACACGCATTTGGCCGGGAGCGAGCCCAACGAGAAGTGGTGGCCGAATCAGTTGAATCTTAAACTTCTCCACCAGTACTCCACGCTCGCCAACCCCATGGACGGGGATTTCGATTACGCCGAGGAGTTCAAGACCCTTGACCTTGATGCCGTAAAGCGCGACATCGAAGCAGTAATGACTACGTCGCAGGACTGGTGGCCGGCTGACTACGGTCACTACGGGCCGCTCTTCATTCGTATGGCTTGGCACAGCGCGGGCACGTACCGCATCGGCGACGGCCGTGGCGGCGCTGGTTCCGGAGCGCAACGCTTTGCGCCGCTCAACAGCTGGCCCGACAACGTGAACCTCGACAAGGCGCGCCGTTTACTCTGGGGAGTCAAGCAGAAGTACGGCCAGAAGATCTCGTGGGCCGACCTGATGATCCTCGCCGGTAACTGCGCCTTGGAATCAATGGGGTTCAAGACCTTCGGTTACGCCGGCGGCCGAGTGGACATCTGGGAGCCCGAAGAGGACATCTACTGGGGTCCAGAAGAGACGTGGCTAGGCGACGAGCGCTACAGCGGCGACCGTGAACTCGCCAACCCTCTCGGCGCCGTGCAAATGGGCCTCATCTACGTGAATCCGGAAGGGCCGAACGGCAACCCGGACCCGCTCGCCGCGGCCAGGGACATCCGAGAGACGTTCCGTCGTATGGCGATGAACGACGAGGAGACGGTGGCGCTTATCGCCGGCGGCCACACCTTCGGCAAAACCCACGGCGCGGCCGATCCCAACCTTTACGGCGGCGTCGAACCAGAGGGTGCCGGACTTGAAGAGCAGGGCCTCGGCTGGAAGTACACCTTTGGTACGGGCAGTGGCGGCGATGCCATCGGCAGCGGCCTCGAAGGGGCCTGGAGCACCAGCCCGACGACGTGGGACAACAACTTCTTCGACAACCTGTTCGGTTTCGAATGGGAGCTGGCGAAGAGTCCCGCTGGTGCGTCGCAGTGGAAGCCCAAGGGCGGCGCGGCAGCCGACACCGTGCCGGACGCCCACGATCCAACGAAGAGGCACGCTCCCACCATGCTCACGACGGACCTCGCCCTGCGCGTGGACCCGGCGTACGAGAGGATCTCGAAGCATTTCCACGAGAACCCCGAGGAGTTCGCCGATGCCTTCGCCAAGGCGTGGTTCAAGTTGACGCACCGCGACATGGGTCCCTACGTGCGTGGACTCGGTGCGTTGGTCCCTGCGGAGCCGCAGATCTGGCAGGATCCCGTGCCCGACGTCACGCACGAGTTGATTGGCGCGAAGGAGATCGCTGAACTGAAGGCGAAATTGCTTGCTTCGGGCCTATCCATTGCTCAACTGGTCTCGACCGCCTGGGCCTCGGCGGCGACGTTTCGCGGCACCGACAAGCGCGGGGGCGCCAACGGTGCGCGCATTCGCCTCGCCCCGCAGAATGATTGGGAGGTCAACAATCCGGCGGAGCTCACGAAGGTGCTGGCGACCCTGATAGGAATCCAGCAAGAGTTCAATGACTCCCGGACCGACGGGAAAAGGGTCTCGCTGGCTGACCTCATCGTGATGGGCGGGTGCGCCGGCGTCAAGCGGGCCGCCAAGGGCGCCGGGCACGACGTGGTCGTGCCCTTCGAGCCCGGTCGCACGGACGCCTCGCAGGAAGAGACCGACGTGGAATCCTTCGCCGTGCTCGAACCGACCGCCGACGGGTTCCGCAACTATCTCGGACACGACCGCCGGCGTACGGGGGAAGAACTGCTACTCGATAGGGCGCACTTGTTGACCCTGACCGCTCCGGAGATGACAGTTCTTGTTGGCGGCATGCGGGTCCTCAACGCAAATTTCCCGCAGTCCGAACTTGGCGTCTTCACCGAGCGGCCCGGGATGTTGACCAATGATTTCTTCGTGAACCTGCTCGACATGGGCACGCAGTGGCAGCCGGCGTCCGCGTCGCAAGAGACGTTCGAGGGGCACGATCGCACGACCGGCGCGCTCAAGTGGACCGCCAGCCGTGCCGACCTCGTGTTCGGATCGAACTCGCAGCTGCGAGCCATCGCCGAGGTCTACGCCAGCAACGGCGCGCAGCAGAAGTTCGTACGCGACTTTGTGTCGGCGTGGGACAAGGTCATGAGTCTCGACCGGTTCGACCTCTCCTGATCTCGAGCACCGGTCGTGCATTGTCGCTTCATCGCGGCGTCCCAGTCCCGGCGACCGGTTCATCACGATCCGGTCGCCGGACTGACCAGCGGCGCATCATTTTGGGCGGCGGCATTAGTGCAGGTCGCTCTGATTCGAGGCGGTGGTGTCAGCGTGACGCGGGCAGCGATTACTTCTCGGTCGGGCGGAGCATTCGAAATCCCGGCTGGTGCTTGAGGATCTCGCGACGGGCGATGGTCATCTTGTGCACTTCGTCCGGGCCGTCGGCGATGCGCAAGGTTCGGGTGCTGGCGTACATGTGGGCGAGCGGATAGTACTGACTGACCCCCGCGGCCCCGTGCACCTGGATGGCTCGATCGATTACCTTGAGCGTCATGTTGGGGATGGCGACCTTGATGCCCGAGATCTCGGTGGCGGCGGCCTTGTTGCCCACGGTGTCCATCAAATAGGCGGTCTTGAAAACGTACTCGCGAGCCATATCGATCTCGATTCGTGATTCGGCAATCCAGTCTTGAATGAGTCCCTTCTGGGCCAGACTGGTTCCGAAGGTGCTGCGCTCGAGTGACCTGATGACCATGAGTTCTAGGGCCCGTTCGGCGACGCCGATCGAGCGCATGCAGTGATGAATCCGTCCCGGCCCGAGGCGGGCTTGCGAGATGGCAAAACCGCTGCCCTCGTCGCCCAGCAGATTCCCGACGGGCACGCGCACGTTGCGGTAGATCACCTCGGGGTGCCCGCCGCGATCGACGTAGCCAAAGACGTGCGGATCAAGTCCCAGCTCGACCCCGGGCGTGTCCTTGGGCACCACGATCATGGACTGTTGGAGGTGACGTGAGGCCTGGGGGTTGGTCTTGCCCATGACAATGAAAACCTTGCATCGTTCGGCGCGGGCACCCGAACTGAACCACTTGCGTCCGTTCAGCACGTACTCGTCGCCGTCGCGGTCGATCGAGAGCGCGATGTTGGTGGCGTCGGATGACGCGGAGTCGGGCTCGGTCATGCAAAAGGCGCTTCGAATCTCGCCGGCCAGCAGCGGGATCAGCCACTGCTCCTTGATGGCCTCGGATCCGAAGAGGTGCAGCACCTCCATGTTGCCCGTATCGGGGGCATTGCAGTTGAGTACCTCCGAGGCGAACGAGACCTTGCCGAGCATTTCGGAGATGGGGGCGTAGTCCAAGTTGGACAGCGGCGTGCCCGGGGTGTCGGGACGAAGATGAGGTAGGAAGAGGTTCCAGAGGCCTTTTTCCTGGGCGGCGCCCTTCATCTTGTCGAGCACCGGCGGATAGCCGTCCGGTCCCTCCTCTCCTAATTGGGTGTAGTACGTCTCTTCGTTGGGATAGACGGTTTGATCGAGGAACTGGCGAACTGACTCCTGTACCTCGAGTCCCTGCTTGGTGAATTCATATGGCATTAGCACCCTCACGTATTGGCATTGTCAACATCTTCGTACCTGGCCGAGGCTACACAAAGCGTTCGAAGTCCTCCCTTCGCTGAACGGCGACTAACCGTGCCGCCTTTCGGACTTTGCGTGGATCGCGGTACGCGCGAAATCGCCGTGGCCGGGGCAGCCTTCCAGGCGCCCCGGTAGTTTTAGGTAGACCGAAGAGTACCGGGA
>Ga0182024_10012828_pt1 | contig 16498 bp, 3 predicted proteins | sample P32metaG_FD_120480 | JGI IMG/M metagenome (GOLD analysis project Ga0182024, IMG submission 120480) | Permafrost microbial communities from Stordalen Mire, Sweden - P3-2 metaG (Illumina Assembly) | ecosystem: Environmental > Terrestrial > Soil > Wetlands > Permafrost | place: Sweden: Stordalen... | reverse complement strand
CTAGTCTATTGCTGGGAGACTCCACTAACATAACAGCTGACACTCACTATTTTTCAGGAGATCCGCTGCAAAATGCCCCGGTATCGTGGACAGTGCAGCCTTCGCGTGGCTCGTTCATCCCTGCCGGCTGGTCAGACTACAATTTCGGTTCTGAAAATCTATGGTTTTTGCCCGAATCAGACACTGAAGGTCCCCCAGAGGAACGGAGCTTGAACGGCATAACAGATGCCGTCGGCAAAGATTCCATAAATGTTCATTTCACTTCTTTGAAGGAACCGTTGCCGGTGACATGCACTTGCGAGGCAAGTGTGACCGACGTCAATTATAAGAATTGGTCAGATAAAGTGACGTTGCTGATCCATCCAGCTGCCGTCTATGTTGGCGTAAAGGCCTCGCACTACTTCTATAAAAAAGGGGAGCCGATCGAATTCCACTATGTGGTGACAGATCTCGATGGCAAACCAGTTGCCGGCAAGAAAGTCAACCTGCAACTGTGCTTCATCGATGGCGAACAAAGTCAGGCGGCGGTGCAGACGCGTGATATCACTTCTGGTGACCAACCAACTCAAATATCGTTCGATTCGCCTAAAGGCGGCAGTTATCAAATTATCGCTATTGTCACCGACGATCGCGGCAGGAAGAACAAGACACGCGTTCAAACATGGGTGGCAAATGACAAGCAAGCGATCGTTAAGACTGTGGATCAGCAGAAGCTGTTGCTGATCCCAGATCGCAAGACATACAAGCCAGGCGATACGGCACAAATCAGCATCAATGCACCGTTTCCGAACTCGCATGGATTGTTGACCGTCAGGAAGCACGGTATCGCACTCTCAAAACCGTTAGCTTCGAATACATCGAGCTTTACGTTTGAGCTGCCAATCACAAGCGATTTCTATCCGGCAGTTTCTCTGCAGGCAGATCTTGTCGGCGACAATTGCGCTTACGCGACAGGCGAGGTCGCTTTAGATGTTCCACCTGCCGATCGAAAATTGGACTTAACCGTCACTCCAAAACTCGGCCAGTTATCTCCCGGCGGTGATACCACATTGGCGCTTTCGCTCAAAGATGCGGACGGTAAGCCTATTTCTGGTGGACAAGTGGCACTGGCAGTGGTTGATGAAGCATTGCTCGCAATCGCTGATTACTCATGGCCGAATCCCATAGATCTTTTCTATCCACAACAGACAGTCGAAGTCGGTGATTCACACAATCGCGCATTCTTAATACTGCCAACAGTTAATGAAGTAGAGAAAAGTGAAGGATCGCCGAAGGCGCCCCCTGCTGAGATGGCTGCGCTGCCGCCTCCAGGAGCCATGCCACCACCTCTTCCAGGCGCACCGGACACCGCCGTCACACGAATGGGTGGGGGCTCGGGTTCCGGCAGCTCTGCCGCACCGATCGCTCTTCGAACAAACTTCGCGGAACTGGCGCTGTTTGCTCCAGCCATTCAAACAGATGCAAACGGGCAGGCGGAAATCAAACTGCACCTGCCTGACAGCGTCACACGATATCGCATCATGGCGGCTGCAGTTGCCGGAGATAACTGCTTTGGTTCAAGCGAATCCAACATTACGGCCCGGTTGCCGTTGATGGTCAAACCTTCTTTGCCAAGATTCCTCAATCTGGGAGATCAGTGCGAACTGCCGGTGGTGCTGCAGAATCAAACCGACGATAAACTGAAAGTCTCTGTCGTAGTGCGCGCGGAAAACGCCAAACTGAAAAACAGCACGCCTTCGTCAGGCGCCGACGGCAAAGCCGAGAATTGCGACGGCACGACAATCGAGGTGCCAGCGCACGATCGCGTCGAGGTTCAATTCCCGGCACGGACCGATACGATCGGCAACGCAAGGTTCCAGTTTGGAGCGGCATCGAATGATCTGGCTGATGCTGCCGAAATCTCTTTGCCCGTGTACAAGCCGGCGACGTTTGAAGCATTTGCTGCATATGGACAGATCGACAACGGCGCCGAGCTGCAAAAAATCCAGCCTCCCGCCAACGCGCTGCCAAACATTGGCGGATTGAGCGTCACCACCAGCAGTACCGCTGTCCAATCGCTGACCGACGCCTACTTCTATCTGAAAGACTACCAGTACGAGTGCTCGGAGCAGCTGTCCTCGCGAATGTTGTCCATGCTCTCTTTGAGAGATGTCCTGAGTGCATTTGGATCGTTGAAGAAATCGCATGAAGATCCAGCTGCTTATGACGACAAGATCAAGCGCGATATGGCAGTGCTGCTCAGGCGCCAGCGGCGAGACGGGGCCTTCGCGTTGTGGTCGCTGTATGAAACCTCCAATTGGCCATATGTATCCATTCAAGTAACGCGCGCCTTGTTGTTGGCGAGGGCGAAAGGATTCGATGTGCCGGCTCAGCAGATGGACAATGCCATGGACTACATAGGTCACATTCAAAATCACCTGGACAAAGGTCTCGATGCCAAAACCAAGCGCAGCCTGCGCGCATATGCCTTATATGTGCAGTCTCTTAGCATGAAGACCGATACGCAAGCCGCCAGCCAACTCTTGCAAGAGACTCTCAAAGGCCACGCCCGAACCAAGAGTGCTGATTACAGCGTTTCTGCCGACATGCCTAATTTGATGTCGGTGGAGACTGCTGCCTGGCTTCTGCCTGTTCTGGCAAAGGACAAGCAATCAAGCGACGGCGCCAAACTTCTCAAAGACTACATTGCCAGCCAGATTGAGGAGACTGCCTCGACAGCTCAGGTCAGCAGTAAGGGATATGCGGGCTGGGATTATCTGCTCTTCTATTCACCAAGGCGAGAAACTGCCGCCGTGCTCGATTGCCTGATCCGCACTCAACCGGACAGCGATCTCATTGCCAAGTTAGCTAAAGGACTGATGGCTCAACGTGTCAACGGCATGTGGCAGGGAACGCAGGAGAACGCATACATATTGATTGCGCTCTCGAACTATTTCGCCACCTATGAGAAGAAGACACCGGAGTTTGTCGTCCAGCTCTGGCTTGGCAACAAGTTCGTCGGCTCCGACAAGTTTGTCGGGCGCTCGACAGAAAGCCAGAATGTCACCATTCCCATCGAGTTTCTGCAAAAGGCCGGCACCCAGGATCTGCTGATCAATAAAGACGGGGCGGGGCGCCTCTATTATCGTGTCGGCATGGATTACGTTCCCGACAATTTCAATTTGCCGCCCGCCGACTACGGATTTTCTGTGCAGCGAACATTCGAGCCGGTGGACAAAACCAGCGACGTACGCAAAGACGCTGACGGCGTTTGGCACTTCAAAGCGGGCGCTACAGTGCGCACGAAAGTGACCTTCTCTTGTTTGGGGATGCGATATCACGTCGCCCTTGCAGATCCACTGGCAGCAGGAACGGAGCCAGTTAATCCGGAACTATCTGGCAACCGCACGTTGGTTCCCGCCGTCGCTGGAAACGACGACGCAACGCCAGACTCTACAGCCGTTCCACCGCCCCTGAAGGACAACCCATCGTCGCCCCTCGCATCATTGCCACCGTCCTCATTGCCACCGCCGCCGATGCCGGCATCACTGGACGATTCCTCCTCGGATGACCGGCCAAACTGGAGTCCCTGGTGGACATGGTCCTGGATCGAACATCAGGACTTAAGGGACCACGAAGCGGAAGCCTTCGCGTCATTACTTAATGCCGGCACCTACTCCTACAGCTACATGGTGAAGGCCACCACTCCTGGTGCCTATATAGTGCCTCCCTGCAAAGCCGAGGAAATGTATATGCCGGAGACATTTGGCAGAACGGGCACGGAACGAGTAATCGTCGAATAGGCGCTAAGTGAAACGGAGGTCGCGAGACCTCCGTTTTGAATTCACCAGAGCAGCAACTTAGATATGGTTACACCAGGTTGCTCCCAGGCATTCCCGTCATTTGATCGAGGCGAGCTTTCATCGCTATTTCGTCCTCGTCTGTGGTTTTTCGGACGATTCTGCCACCGATCTTGCCGCGCTCCAATTCTCTTTGCAATGAATCAAGGCTTGCGAGCTCCGGGGGTGGCTCGTTGCCGTTCGGTAGATCGCGGGCATACTCCTGTGGGCCGGTGCGAGCTGGAATGGAACCATCAGCTGGAATCGAGCCATTAGCTGGAACGGTGCCGTTTCTGTTGCCATTGTTCAAGGCAACGTTGGTGTTCAAGTTAGCGCGGTTAGGCTGCAGGTTCTGGCCTGTAGCACGACGCATGGCAGCGGTCAGGATGCTATCGTTGGGGCCCCTTACAGAATTGATCAGCGGAGTCGGTTGTATATTAGCCACGTTGGCTGGTGCCGCCGGTGGCGCAACTGAGGCGATCATCCGACTGGGAACTATCGGTACAGCGATACCTTGCCCCAGATTCAGGTCGGGATCCGAATGACCGAGCACGGTGTTTTGCGCCGGTGTTGGGTTGTTCGAAGCAACCTGATCGGTAGCTGCCGGCGCGGGTGTGAACCACGAGCCCAGAACTGGCGATTGAGTCGGTCCGTTAGAGTTGTCTTCCGAACCGCCGTTGTTGTAGGCGATGGATTGGTTCGTCGGCGCCGAGTTTGGCATTAGAGGAGTGGGATCTTGGACGACGCCGTTGTTGTGATAGGCGTAAGTAGTCGGAGCCGAAAAGTTGTCCTGATTTTGGAACGTGGTCGGCGGGGCTGAGGAGAACGATGGCTGCCAATTGGCATCAGCGGCGGCGCCAGAGGTGGTGAACGCAGCATATTTCGCACTTGCAACTTCCGCTGGGGAGCCTGGCTGCAGCTGCGCTGGTTGCGGCGATGGTTGCGAATAGTTCGTGAAGCTGTCGCCCTGCACAACGTTCGTTCCACCCTGCACAAGACTCGATTCATTCGTGAAGCCCGGCTGAGTCGAACCACCTTCCACGTTGGTAGTTGGTGCGTGAGTGTAGGACGGAGAGTTCTGGACGTTCGTATAATCGGTGTTTGTGGCAACCGCTGTCCACGAATTCGGTGAAAAAGAGGTCGTGCTCGGTCCGAAGAACGAAGTGCTATCGCCTTGAACATTGCTGGACGAAGGATAGCTGAGCGTGCTGTTTGATACCTGGTATCCGCTCCCTGCAGGGTACGTATTGCCCTCGACCTGGACGGAGTTGTTGCCACCGACATTGGTGTTGCCACCGACGTTGGTGTTGCCACCGAAGTTGGCAACAACGTCGCCGCCACTTGTGTATGCAATCCCGGCGACACCTGCGCCGTTAGAGAATTGCGTTGTGCTGCCTCCGACGTTCGTGGTGTCCATCGAAGAGTTGTTGGTCGGACCGTTCCAAGTGTAGAGTTGGTCTCCCGAGGCTGGAGCCGAGTAGGTCAGATTGTTTTGATAGCCACCCTGGTTTGTTTCAAACGTCCCACCCTGGTTTGTTTCGAAGGTATTGCCAGTGTTGCTGACGATCGCTCCAGGAGTGAGCGTGCCGTCGTTTCCATATTGAACCTCGACAGCCGATCTAGTGGGCGTCATCGTGCCACCATCATTGGTGGTGGTGAAATCGAACCCTTGGTTGGACACTTGCGTCAAGCTGTTCTGCGGAAGCGGCACACCGTCAGTGGTGAACGTCTGGTTCGAACCAAAGAAGGTGTAGTCGGAAGAGCTGGTCTGCGTCCCGGTCCCCTGATTATTGACGACCGTGGTCGGATCGAACTGGCCGTTGTTGCCGATCACGCTTGTGCTCGGTAGCCCGATCGGCGCATCGAGAACAGGAGCAGAGGAGAATATAGCTGTTCCATTTCCTACCGTCGGCATGCTCCAATCGGTGACTAGCGGTCCACCAGCAGGATTGAGCGGGGCATTCTGACCACCGAAGTCGGAGAGATTATTGATGACATCGCCGGCGCCGTTGTTGAATGTGAGAGTGCCTGCATTGTTGATGTCCCCGTTGCTGAATGTGAGGGCGCCTGGGTTGTTGATGTCCCCACTGTTGAATGTGAGGGCGCCTGGGTTGGTCACAGTCGAGAAATCCAGGTTGGTGCCTGCTCCTGGCGGAACATACGTAATTAAATCTCCGCCCGGTACTCCACCCGGCAAACCACCGATGATTCCGGTGTTTTCGTTGCGTCCCATTTCAAACGGCTGGACGCCGTTGCTCGTGAGCAAGCTAGTGAAGCTGTCGGTGCCGCCGTTGAGCAGCGGCGAATTTAGCAATGGCATTTGATCGAGACTCGTCATCGACAACGGATTGACTCCGTCTTTGTCCGTAATCGGATTAAACAGCGAGGTGTCGAACAGCGTGGTTCCTTGGTTCAATGCTGTCAATTGAGACGATGTGTCGAACAACGACGTTCCCGAGTTAAATGCTGTCAATGAAGACAGTGCGGTCGTGTTGTCTCCGAAGCTTATTCTGGACAGATCCTGCGTGCCATTGAACAAGAGGTTGTTCGGATTGAAGATGTTGTTGTCACCAAGGGCGGTTGTGCTGGACAGATCCTGCGTGCCGTTAAACAAGAAGTTGTTCGGATTGAGAATGTTGTTGTCACCAAGAGCTACTAGCCCTGGATTCGATCCCAGCGAAACCACAGGTTGATCTGGATCGTTGCGCGGTGGCAACAAAGCGAGCCGCTCCCCTGCAGGAAGGCCGTAGCCATCTTTCCCGTTCGGCAGTCCGGTTAGAGGATTGGTGGTCGATGTGAATTGCTGGTCCGTACCCAAGAAGGCCGGATTGATCTCTCTTCTGCCTTCGTTCGGCTTGATCCCTGCTCCAGGAGGCGTTCCTTCTGGACTTACGGCGGGGCCGATCAATCCCGCGACCAAAAGTGGGTTGACGCCGGCCGGCTGGCCATCCGTCCCATCTTGTCCGTCGGTCACCGTTACCACAGGACCGCTTATTGGATTGCCGTCCTGATCGACGTTGTCAACCACCTGATCGATGCCTTGATCGAGACTAGTGTATTGAACGTCTTGATTGATCGGGTTGCCGTTTGCATCGATCACATCACCATTCTCATCAACTGGATTGCCAAATCGATCCTGCGCATAAGGTACGCCGGTCTCTGGATCAAGTGGATTGCCCAATACATCAGTGTCATACTGATTGCCGTTGATATCGAACATACTAGTTCCATCGAGCGAAGTCTCAAGCGAATACATTGGTTCAGTCGCGTTGCTATCGACAAGCGGGATATCGGCCACTGAGCAAGGTTGCACGGTCTCGACGTCGGCTCTGGGGTGCAGTCCGAGCGGTTGGCCATTTTCTCCTGGAGGGGCATCAGGAACGAAAGCAGCAGCGACAGCGTTGAACCCAGCGTACATCCCTCCAACTGCTCCTTCAACTACGCTTTCTAATGAACGTACTATCGGACTAAATCCGGTGCTTACAACTCCGCCAACCCCGACGCCAGTAGCGGTAGTGCCAGTGGCACTATCTGCAACCTGTACACCCGTACCAGTGGCTCCATGATCACCGCCGGTGCGGCGCGGGCCGTTGTTGGCGACTTGGTGACCTGTGGCGTGATTTCCGGTACCTCTGTTGTGTGCGCCGGCGCCGGATCCAGCTGATCTGGCTCCGCCTCTGCCTGCACCGCCACCACCACCAGCTCCTTGAGCGGCATGTTGAGCGGCTCCGGCTGCCATACCGGCAGCTTCCTGACCAGCTGCTTTCACCAGTCCGGCAAAATCAAATGCATATTTAACTGATGCGGTGGCGAGGAAATTCAACGCCGTCGTGATCATCGTACCTGTTTCATCAACGCCCTTAAAGCAAGCTATTAGTAAGATGACTGTGTTCCAGAAAAGACTCCAGAAGCACAGAGTAATAACGCCTTCAGTCCAGCTAGGCAGAGCATTACGCAAGGTGCGCAACGGATAAACCCAGAGTGCTGCCATGATCGGTCCTACGCACCACAAATAATATAGGTACGCCAGTTGGAACGCGCACAAAATGTTCCACGCCGCAGCCAGCGACGCATTGCTGCCGTTCATCATCATGCGTGTTGCAGCCATTCCAGACGACATATTTTCATTTGCTCCCGCTGCTGGTGACTGATTGATACCAGCGCATGGATCCTGAATAGAATTTTCCATCATCGCGCCTTCGAACATCGCGAACGGCGTGTTCCCACCAAGCAGAGGTCTTCCCTGATAAGTCTGCTGATCTAGCGCATTGCGATTTGATTGCGATTGCCGAACAGGTGTTGCGCGCATCTCCGCACACAATGCGTCTCTATACATGTCGGAGCCAAAGATTCGAAAGTACTCGCTGTTGATCGTGAAGCCAATCGAGTTGTTCAGATCGATTCCATAGTTAACGACAAGTGCGGTTGCCGGAATGAGAAAAATTGCCACTATACTGCGCAGAATACCTTCAAAAGGATTGACCTCTCCCAATACGGGTGATCCAGCAGCGATGATCGCGCGCATTTGCGCCAGCACAGCACCGGGAAGAAGAAGCAAGATCGCCATTGGCACAAATATTTGGTCGCGCACCAAATTCCATTGCGGCTGTGTCGTGAAATTTTCCAGATAGCTGGAGCAGAAGCTGATCGCGCTCGCAGCCTGGCCTCGGGCGGTATCGGCTGCAGCATCACCAGCCTGGGTTGCCTGAGCTTGTCCCTGTACTTCAGCTTCATGCATCGCGCGCTGCGGCTCGGTACTCAGCGCGTTTTCCAGAAGCGCTGTCTTCATCTCTGTCACTCCGAGGTCAACGCCGGTGACTATATATGGAGTATTGTCTGTAGTCAGCCCTTTAATAATGTTGAAGTTTGCTTCGGTGATTACCTTATCTGGCAGCTTAATCGCGCTCTTGAGGATTTTATTCTTTTTGTCAAACCAGGGGTCGCTCCCGGCTGGATACAGATCTTGCACTGTTTTTCCGCTAACCGTAGGCCATTGCCCATTCTGTGGAGGGGTGGTTTGACCGCCCATTAGTGTGGTTTGACCGGGCTTGAGCATGAGATTCATTCCACGAACAGTGCTGTTTCTTTGAACCGCAACAGCGCCTGTGTCCAACCTGTTCGGATTATTATTATCGAGCCCTGCCCATGCCCGGGGTGCAGTAAGCATCATCAGTATTGCGTTCAGCAGCACGGCAAGAATCAAATACTTGAGGGTTTTGACAGATTTCAGTTGCGGCATTTGACGTTTCCTTGCGTGCTGCGAGGGTATTGATTTGTGCTTCTCAAGCTACACATTTGTATTTGCCGTCGGCGGCGCGTCCATACAATAGGCTGGTGGGCTCACTGGGCTTGGAATTTCCCCAGGATGCCCAGAAATTGGAGTTGGTGGTGGCGGCGTCACTGCAGGCGACGGGTTGCCTGGTCTTGGATTTGCCGGAGGCGTGACTGGGGTTGAATTATGCGGGTTGCCTGACTGTGCGCCATCTTCGCCACCACCACCGCCGCCGCCGCCGCCTTTCCCAGCTTGCTCGGCCTTCTCCAGAACTTTCGCAACCATCTCGCCAGGTTTAAACTCGAACGGCATGAATGGCACGTAGCAAATAATCACCATAAACGCTGCAAACATAGCCATTTCCCACTGACTATTCGGGTTGTACTCACCTAAAGCCTTTAAGGTCATAATTCGCACATACATAATTAGAACGACAACCACCCACCAAAACCGCCAGAGCGACAGATTGATCACCGCATCGACCCAATTAATAAAGACCTTCTTGAAGAGAGAGCCGATACCACTGGGCCATGCATAAAAGGCAGCCGCAATTGGACCGAGCAAGAGCAGATAGCACATCATTACTGTTTGAAATGCCAACAACACTCCAAACGCGGCTGCCAGCGAGAAAGCGGCCATGTTGAAACCGGCTTCCATTGCCTGACTGCCCGCTGAATTATCTCGAACAGCAGAGTGCGCCTCTGTACCGTTAGTCCCTGGTCCGTTGATTCCAGGTTGTGCTCCTGTACCTTGATCTGGCCCAGTCGGATTGGTACCCGGGTCAGTGGAAGTCTCGTCATCAGGCTGTGGGGTTAGCGCATTCTCGTCGTTCTGCGTCGGTGGATTGTACGTCTGCTCCTTGGCCCAATTAAAGACGTCGGCAACAACCAAGTACTTTTCCACTTCGTATGTCATCGAGTTGCCGATATCAATCATCCAGCTGACTATCAACTGAGTGGCTGGGATCAGAAAAACAGCGATAATGCTTCGGAAAATTCCAACAAATGGGCTTGGTCCCCGCATCTCTTCGTCTTCAGGAACCCCGCTCAGAAAGCCATACTGGACCATGGCCTTCATCTGGGTCATTATGGCACCAGGTAACAAGAGCAAAACGGCCATCGGTACATAGACTTGGTGGAACATTTGTTGCACCATCCAGATGGCTTGAGGCAGGATTTTCTTTGACTGCTGTGAGGAACCTGGAATCGCGGCGTTCTCATTTGCCACATTAATCAAACCGAGCATCATCTCGTCTATTGCCGCAGCCTCTGTAGCCTCAGCGCCATCGGCTGCCGCTTCTGCCGCTCCTCGCGCTTGTTCTTGTTGTTGTACTTGAGCATTCGCAACTTGTTGAGGCAATGAATGCTTCATATCTTCTTTGAATGCAGTGGTGAGCGCCTTTCGTACCCAGCATTCAACGCCCGTGCATGGAACCACTTTGACCTGATTGGGGAACATAGCGTTCTTAATCGCTTTGTTGTCGCCATTCGTCATGTTTTGAGTGGCGACGTTAACCACTGTGCAGGCATCACCCTGGTTATAGATTGGATCGGCAGGGGGACCGTCGGGCACCATTTTGTTGATGAAACAGGGACTGGCAATCGTCATCGGATTTGGAGAAGCCGGCACAGGTTGTTGGGCTTGTGTCGGACCTGGCTGGATTGGAGCCTGAACCGTATTGCCGGTTGTTCCTCCGCAAGCATTGCCAGAACATCTACCAGCATTGTTTTCTGGCGTCTGGGTCTGTAGGTTAGTAGCCTGTTCACGCTGATTTTCAAATTCGGACTGTTGGCATTGTTGCTTACGCAAGGCGCTGCACGCGGTCTGCCGGTCCTGGTTATAGGATTGTTGCCATGTCGGAAAAACGGAAGCGTCTGTGCCCCCGACAGTATTAGCCAGCGCCGCGACAGTGCTGATCAGGGACATGACTGACGCAATGACTAGGACTTGCAGAACTTTTTTCACAGCAATGGTCCCATGCGACCGGGGGAGATCGCTCAGTGGTGGTGACTAGATGTTTTGTTATTACCGTTGAGCCGGCAATTTGGTAAGGCGAGCTGCAAGGCTCAGAAATCGGGCGATCCGTTGGAGGCTTTGGCGTCAGGGCTGGTGGTTTCGCCTTGTGCGTGCCTAATGACCTTCGTTCCGGGTTATTAACAAAATAATATGAACTTGTGAGATGGTCGTGAGATGCAACTCTGCGACCAGCACTGGCTCCCACATCAAATGCTAGATTTAATGCGGCGATCGATTGTTAATTTTCAGACCGGGCTTTTCGATGCGCTGCTCGTGCCGATGCCAAATGGTCGATGCCAGCAGACTTTCTGGTAGCTCAGACAATAGTCCTCAACTGTGACCACTTGCGGGCAGGTGTATGTCAGGTTTGTGAGATGGGCACATCATGAGGCTTGGCAGATTGATTGGTCGATGTTCAAAAGAGTTGAAACTTAGAGAGAAAAACATCAATGAGACAATGCAGTTTGTTGACCGCAGATCAACTTTACCGCCCGCTTACGGTGTATTTAGGTTAGGCCACGGAGGAACACAATCATTAAACCAGATCACCGCTGTCCACTCCGGTCATTTGATCCAGTCGAAGTTTCATAGTTGGGTCGTCGTCGGATTTTTGGATGCGGCCGCCGCGTTGGTTTCCTAGCATCAATGCAGTTTGCAACGAATCAGGCATGCTTGCAAGAGCCGGCGGTGGCTCGTCGCCGTTCGGGGCTTGGGGTTGATAGCGAGCGTATTCGGCTGCTGCACCGCCGGTGGTGCGAGCTGGGACGGAGCCGTTGATGCCCGGGTCAGAGGTGACTCTGGTGCCCGAGCCGGCATTGCTGAGCGCCGGCGGCAGGTTGTTGCCGGTGGCACTGCCCATAGCAGCTGTCAACCGACTGGGTCCGCGCGTAGCGCGCATACTGAGCGGTTTCGGCGGTTCGTAAGCAACGTTGGCCGGCGCAGCTTGCGGTGCGGCTTGGGCAACCAGATTCCTGGCAATGATCGGCATGGCGATACCGAGATCCGAATGCCCGATCACCTCGACACTACGGTGGTCATTCGCCGGAGCTGGAGTTGGAGCCGCGTTGTTGTAGGCAACTTCCGCAGACGCTGGGCTGGGGGCAAACCAGGAATCCGTCACCGAATGTTTTTCGGTCGAACCGAAGCCGGTGGTTGCCCCTTCAGAACTTCCACCTTGAACGTAAGAATGTCCGCCGGCGTCCGCAACTTGATACGTCGGTGCCAAGCTTTGAGCCGGCGCGTTATAGTCTTGGCTGTTATAGGAATAGCTCTGGGTCGAATAGTTGTCCGGAGTCTGATACGTGGTCGGAGGCACCGAGTACGATGTCTGCCAATTGGCATCAGCGGCGGCGCCCCCGGTCGTGTAAGCAGCGTATCTTGCTTCCCCTGCCGACGTTACTGGGGTGGGGGCCGGCTGCTGTTGCGCTGGCTGCGAGTATGCCAAATAGCTATCAGCCTGCACCGTATTCGATGCGCTCATATAGCTACTTTGATTCTCAGTCGAGTGGCCTTCCACATTATAGGAAGGCGCATGCTGCTGCACGTTTTGCGAGTAATCGCTGATGACGCTGTTGGCAGTTGGAGCAAACGTTGTCCACGCGTTCTCAGCAGTCGAGTTGGAACTAGATCTATTGAGGAACGAGCCATTATCATTGCCATTGCCTAATTGAAACTCTACCGCACGAGTGGGCGTCAGCGAGTCGCCAGGCTGGAAGGATGTGTTATTGGAGCTGTTGAATGTGGTATCAAATGATCCTTGGCAAACCTGGTTCCAACTGCCAACTTGTGCATTAGGTGTGGCATCGGCGGTGGTGATTGGCTGGTTCGAGCTGAAGTAGGCGGTCGGATATTCCGATGAACTGGTTTGGGTGCCAGTTCCCTCACTGCTGACCACCGTGCTCGCATCCACTTGCCCGTTGTTGCCGAACACGCTTGTGTTCGGTAGCGGGCCGATCGGTGCATCGAGAGCAGGAGCAGACGAGAATATAGCTGTTCCATTGCCAACCGGCGTCAAGCCTGAATCGGTGACTTGCATTCCTCCCAGTGGATTGAGCGGTGCATTTTGGCTGATGTCGGAGAAATTGGTGGTGACATCACCGCCAGTATTGTTGAATGTGAAAACACCCGGGTTGTTGAAGTTGACGTCTCCATTGTTGACCTGAGATAGGTCGATGTTGGCAGCGCCAGGCGGATGGAAGGTGACCAGATCACCGCCGCCAAGAACGGCAGCACCACTGGTGTCATTGCGCAGCCAGGCCTCGAACGGCTGCGTGCCGTTGAAGGCACCATCGATGATGCTGCTGTTGAGGTCGATGCCACTGTTGAATGTCAGTGCCTCAGCTAGCGGGGTCGGAGCTATACCCGGCTCGTTCAGCGAAGTGAGGTTGTTGAAGTTGCCGAGAACAGTGTTGTCGGCCGGAGAAAGAAGTGAGTATTGTGCCGACGTGTTCGTCGTATCTGTGAAGCTTTTGTTCAAAGATGGGGTGTTGATGGCTTTCGAGTCGAAGTCCGCAAATGCCCGCGGTGGAGGACCGATGTGCACGCTGCCATCGGGAAGTCGGTAATCTCCACTTCCGTGTCCAGCCGGCAGTGGTAGTGAGACAAACGATTTGGACTCTGGATTGGAGTCAAGATCCGGAATCCTTGGAACACCTACGGGCGACTCGTTGCTACCGCCAGGAGGAGGCCCGTCTGGAGTGACGCCACGGGCATCGATGGAGGCAACAATTGTTCCCAATCCGATACCTTTCGCTGGGTCGCCACCATGCACCGAACCGTGGTGCGTTCCCCCATTAAGACCGTTTACCCCGCCGTCTCCAGCGTTGCCTGCTATACCCCCACCAGTAATCAGAGTTCCGTCCGCGAAATAGCAGGCCACTGCACCGACTGAGTCAACAGCGGCAGCAACGGCAGCCTCAGCTACTTGTAATTCTGTTGCAAGCTGCTGGACCAAACCTTGATTGTCGGAGGACGCGCCCACAGAAGGAGCATTAAAATCAGTCGAATCATCAGCGTTCAGATCATTGATAGGACAGTTGCCAGGCGATTGCGGATTCACTGCAAGCAAGTCGTCCTTAGTCTTTTGTGCCCACGGAGGGTCGACGTGATTAACGGGTTGACTACCTTTGTTCGGGTTAAAGCCACACGCGGCAAAGATACCGGCCATCGCTCCCATCTGCCCATGCCAGCCGCCCTGAGGCAGTCCGCCATCATTGCCACCGTCAGCACCAGATGTGGTGCCACCACGTCCACCGCCATCGGCAAGCATTCCAGCCTCTTTCCCCTGCCCATTCCCGTATCCATTGCCGTGTCCATTCTTGCCAGACCCACTACCCCTCGGCGAACCGGCCAGGCTCTGAGTAGCGTGTTGACCACCAGCAGATTTTTGAGAAGCTCCAGCCGATCTGGAGGCGCTGCCACTTTTGCCAGCACCACCACCGCCACTTTGAGCGGCCTGTTGAGCAGCCCCGGCCGCCATGCCAGCAGCTTCCTGCCCCGCCGCCTTGACCAATCCGGCGAAATCGAATGCATATTTAACTGATGCTGTGGCGAGGAAATTCAACGCCGTCATAATCATCGTTCCCGTTTCATCAACACCTTTGAAGCAGGCCATTAGTAAGATAACTGTGTTCCAGAAAAGGCTCCAGAAGCACAGAGTGACCACGCCTTCCACCCAGCTGGGAAGCGCGTTGCGCAGCGTACGCAGCGGATAAACCCAAAGCGCTGCCATGATCGGTCCAACACACCAAAGATAATATAGGTATGCGAGTTGGAACGCGCACAAAATATTCCACGCTGCCGCAAGTGACGCATTGCTGCCGTTCATCATCGCCCGGGTAGCTACGGACCCAGAGGACATCGCTTCGTTCGCCGCGCCTTGAGGCGCAAGATTAATGCCTGCGCAAGGATCCTGGAGAGAGTTCTCCATCATCATCCCTTCAAACATTCCGAATGCAGTTTTCGCACCCAGCAATGGCTTTCCGACATACGCAGGCAAATCCAATGCGTTGCGGTTTGATTGTGATTGACGAACCGGCGTAGCTCGCATTTCCGCGCACAACGCATCTTTATACATGTCCGAGGCAAAGATACGAAAGTACTCGCTGTTTATGGTATAGGCGATCGAATTATTGAGATCAATTCCGTAGTTAACTACGAGTGCAGTCCCCGGGATGAGGAAGATAGCAACGATACTACGAAGTATGCCTTCGAACGGATTTACTTCGCCCAACACCGGTGAACCGGCTGCGATAATCGCACGCATTTGCGCAAGGGCAGCACCGGGTAAAAGAAGCAAGATTGCCATCGGAACAAATATTTGGTCACGAACTAAATTCCATTGCGGTTGTGTGGTGAAATTTTCTAAATAGCTAGCGCAAAAACCGATTGCGCTTGCAGCCTGACCACGAGCGGCATCAGCGGCGGCGTCCCCCGCCTGAGTCGCCTGTGCTTGTCCCTGAGCTTGAGCCTCATGCATTGAGCGCGCTGGATCATTATCCATCGCGGTGCCAAGCAGCCGAGCAAGCGCCAGGGCTTTGACAGCATTAGGTCCTGTGAGAGGGAACGGAGAGTCTTTGGTGACTATCTTCTTCAAATTCTCAAAGTCACTCTGAGTCAGTGGAGGTAATTGAATATCTGAATTTTGAATACCGTTTTTCTTGTCGTACCAGCCGGGCCCCGCAACGTCTGCCCAGGTTTTGCCGGTTACCATAGGCCACTTGCCATTTTGTGGTTCGCCACCTTGGCCGCCCTGTCCGGGTGGCGCTCCTCCTTGCATTAAACGGCCTGCACCCGTGAGAAAGTAGTGATAGTTGCTGGGCTCGCCAGCATCTGGCCGGGCGGGGGAAATTGGCAGTGCCCAAGCGGCGGTAAAGCTAGCGATCATTACCAAATAGATCAAGCAGCCGAAAAGAGAAACTTTGGCGATGTTGATGCGTATCGGGTGCAGCATGTGGTGTTCCTTGTCTAAATCGGCTGGAGTGGCGCTTGTTTCGGAAAAATAGGCGATGGTCGTGAGATGAGGAGCAAACAAAGAGAAGAAGTAGAGGATCTTGCTGTCACGACGCAGCTACCGTTAGAGGCGGTCCGGCAAGGTGTGCGCTCTCGTCACCAGAACCTTCACTACCACCGCTCATGCAATATGCTGACACCGGTGGGGGTGGCGCGAGAGGACTGCGCCCCGGAGTTTGACCAGGCGTTCGACCAGGACTTACTCCAGGCATAGCGCCAGGCGCGGCGCCAGGGGAAGCGCTGGGAGTTTGTCCAGGGGTAGCGCCAGACGTGGCGCCTTGAGAGGCGCCGTCATCCCCACCGCCGCCGCCGCCGCCACCACCACCGCCCTGACCAGCTTGCTCAGCTTTCTCAAGAACTTTTGCCACCATTTCGCCAGGTT
>Ga0182024_10012827_pt1 | contig 16499 bp, 16 predicted proteins | sample P32metaG_FD_120480 | JGI IMG/M metagenome (GOLD analysis project Ga0182024, IMG submission 120480) | Permafrost microbial communities from Stordalen Mire, Sweden - P3-2 metaG (Illumina Assembly) | ecosystem: Environmental > Terrestrial > Soil > Wetlands > Permafrost | place: Sweden: Stordalen... | reverse complement strand
GGTGGGAGGTGAGCAATGGACTTCGGCTATTTCACGCTGAGCGACAATCATTACGAAAACAACGATCGCTCCTCGAACCAGTTCGTCGCCGAGATCACCGCCGAGGCGCTCTATGCCGACAAGCTCGGCATGCACTCGGCCTGGATCGGCGAGCATCATTTCAATTCGCTCGGCGTGCTGTCGTGCCCGGACCTGGTGCTGTCTTATGTGGCCGCCAACACCACGCGCATCCGGCTGGCGCCGGCCGTCACCGTGCTGCCGCTGCACAATCCGATCCGGGTCGCCGAGCAATGGGCGACGCTCGATCTGTTGTCCGGCGGCCGGGTCGATTTCGCCTGCGGCCGCGGCTACGACCGGCGCGAATACGAGCCGTTCCACGTCTCGTTCGACGACAACCAGGGCATCTTCGAAGAAGGCCTCGAGGTGGTGCGGACGCTCTGGATGGCGGACGACCGTATCTCGCATCACGGCAAGCACTATTCGTTCGACGACGTGCGCATCACGCCGAAGCCGATCCAGCGGCCGTTGCCGACCTATGTGGGATCGTTCTCGAAGCCCTCCATCGAGCTCGCCGCGCGGCTCGACTGCGGGCTGATCGTGGCGCCGTTCGCGGCGGCGCTGAGCTTCGGCGGATTACGGCAGGTGGCCGATCTCTACAATGAGACCTGCGCCAAATACGGCCGCAAGCCCGGCCGCCTGATGTGCAGCTACTTCACCCATTTCGCCGACACCAAGGCGCAGGAAGACGCGCAGCGGGCGCGGCAGATCCGCTATTACCGCGAATGCGTCATCCCGGCGCTGCCCGGCGATCCGAAGACCGCGCCGCCGAGCTATCGCTACTTTGTCGACATGGTCGACCGGCTCGGCAAGGTGAAGCCGGAGGATCTGACGGAGAATTCCGTGCTGCTCGGCTCGACGGCGCGGATCATCGACACCTTGAAGAAGGTCGAGGCGGCCGGCTTCTCCGAGGTGATCCTGTATTTCAACGTCGGCATGAAGCCGCACAGCCAGGTCAAGGACGAGATGGCGCGCTTCATGGCCGAGGTCGCCCCGGCCTTCGCCGGCACCGGCAAGGAAGCCGCGGCGTAGCGGTTATTCGGCAGCGTGGGACCACTTATAGCGCCGGTTCTCGACGAAGCCGTGGCGCAAGTAATGCTTGCGCGGTTCGGCGCCAGCGGCGCGGACGTCCGGATTGAGCGCCAGATAGGCTTGCGGATCGAAATCGGGCGGCATCCGGACCCGCTCCGGGTTCGCCAGCCGCAGCGTATAGGGCCGCTGGCGCACGTAACGCCGCCAGTTGGCGGCGCCGGCGCCGCCCTCTTCGATGGCGCCGTGCAGCAGATAGTCGAGGCCGCCGACCAGCGGGTCGCCGCGGTCCAACAGCCAGGCCATGATATCGAACTGCATCACCTTCATGCCGCCGGTCCGCAGCACGTCGGCATGCGCCATCATGTGGTTGATCTGCACGACATTGCCGGCGCGAATGAGCGAGGCGAAGCCCCACATTCTCGCGTCGGATTGATTGAACAGTCCCCAATCGATGCGCCAATGCTCGCGGCAGCACGACGCGGCGAGCGGGAATTCCTGATCGCGCTCCGGCCTCCTCAGGACTCCGGTCGCCTCGGGGACCGCGCCGTGCGACCGCGTCTCTTTGGACGCCTTGATGTCGAACAGGCTTTGCGCGTAGGCGCCGGGCGTGATGCGCCGGCTGAAATAGCCGGCGCGGCGGGCCTTGTTGGCGGAGCGGCGATACTTGCCGTTGGTTTCCTGCGACACCGCCTGCAAATAGGTCTCGGTGCTGGGAAACAGCGTCAAATCGGTGATCGCGGCGGTGTGCTTGAACAGCGCGACTAGGCTCGGTTCGCGATCGGTCCGATAACGCTTGGCGGTTTCGGTCATGCCGGCGGGGAACGGCGCGCATTCCGGCCGCGCGCAGGTCAGTCGAATGCGCAAATCGGCGGTCGGCAGTCGCTCGAACGGCGCATGCCCGAACGCCGCCAGCCGCCGGCGCCAGGCGACGGCAGAGCCAAACAGGCGCAGTCTGCGCCCAAGCGCGTCGAAGTCGGTAAAAAGCAAGTCGCCCCCGCCGCCAGACCCTTACGGATCGAGCTCGGTATCCCAATAGAGATAATCGAGCCAGCTGTCATGCAGATAGTTCGGCGGAAACAGCCGGCCGTTGCGGTGCAGATGCTGCACCGTCGGCTGAAACGGCGCCTGCGACGGCCACATCTTCGATTCGTTCGGCGTCAGGTTGCCCTTGCGCAGATTGCACGGCGAGCAGGCGGCGACCACGTTGTTCCACATCGTGTGGCCGCCCCGCGAGCGCGGGATCAGATGATCGAACGTCAGATCGTCGCGGGCGCCGCAATATTGGCAGGCGAAGCGGTCGCGCAGGAACACGTTGAATCGCGTGAAGGCCGGATGGGTCGACGGTTTCACGAAAGTCTTCAGCGACACCACGCTGGGCAGCTTCATCTCGAAGCTCGGGCTGCGCACCGCGCGGTCGTAGTTGGCGACGATGTTCACCCGCTCGAGGAATACGGCCTTGATGGCGTCCTGCCATGACCACAGCGACAGCGGATAATAGCTCAGCGGACGGAAGTCCGCGTTGAGGACCAAAGCAGGCCAACCCGATGGCGACACATGAGCGTTCAAGCCGACGCTCCTTACCTCGACTCAGATGCCGCAGTGCGGCGTTGGAAGCTAGTTTATAGGCAGGCGTGACAGGATTGTGAAGCCCGGCCCGAGGCTTACGAGATATGGGCTTTTTCCGTCGCCGCCAACCCAGCCGAGAAGCCCAGCCGCAAGGCGAGCGGTGGTGTCCGATGGCGATCGACCGTGCCTGGCGGCAGTCGGACCGGTGCGCTTTCCGCCTCGATCCCGGCCGTCTTCACGGCAGACGACGCCGTTTAGGGGCGCGACAATTCCGATGCGCCGGAGATTCGTGCCGCTTCGAGCGGTTGCCGGCCACGGATCAGATCGGCGGCTTTCTCGGCGATCATGATGATCGGCCCATTGATGTGGGCGCCGACAAGGTCCGGCATCACCGAGCCATCGACGACGCGCAGGCCCTGGGTGCCGAGGACCCGAAGCTCGGAATCGACCACCGCCATCCGATCGGACGGAGTTCCCATCTTGCAGGTGCCCAGCGGATGATGAACCGTGATCGAGTTCGCGCGGATATAGGCGTCGAGATCGGCATCGGACGCGCCGGCCGCGCCCGGCGCGATCTCGCGTTCCATGAACGGCGCCATCGGGGCCTGGCCGCAAACGTCGCGGGCCATGCGCAGCCCGGCGCGCAAAGTCTTCCAGTCATTGTCGGTTGCGAGAAAGTTCTGGCGGATGCGCAGCGGCTTTCGCGGATCGGCCGAGGCGAGTTCGACCCGGCCGCGGCTTTCCGGCCGCAGCACGACGGCGCGGCAGGCGTAACCGTCCGTGTAGGGGCGGCGGAACGGCATCAGGTAGGTCGTCGCCGTGAACGGCGCCGCGTTGAAGATGAGCTCCACGTCCGGCAGCGCGACGTCCGGCCGGCTCTTGAGGAACGCCAGCCGTCCGGTCGGCAGGTCGGTGGCGATGCCCTCGCCGTGCAGATAGGCGTGGGCCAGCGCCGGCACGATGCGGTCGAACCGCATGGCGCGATGGAACGGGCCCGGCGTTTTGCGCTGATAGACGATCTGCGCCGAGATATGGTCCTGCAGGTTCTTGCCGACGCCGGGCAACGCGACCTTCACCGCGATGCCATGGCTGCGCAGTTCGTCCGGATCGCCAATTCCCGACAGCATCAGGAGTTGCGGCGAGTTGATCACGCCGCCGCAGAGAATCACCTCGCGCTCCGCCTGCGCGGTGACGCTGCGGCCGTTTCGCATATATTCGACGCCGACCGCGCGCGTGCCGGAGAACACCAGCCGGGTCACCAGGGATTTGACCTCGACCGTGAGGTTCGGCCGGGTCAATGCCGGCCGCAGATAGGCGTCGGCGGCGCTGCAACGGCGGCCGTCGCGCACGGTCAGCTGCCAGACGCCAAAACCTTCCTGCTGGGCGCCGTTGTAATCGGGCGTGGCCTTGTAGCCCGCAGCCTGGCCGGCGGCGCCGAAGGCGTCGACCAGAGGATCGGAAAAACTGGTCATCTGGGTCGACAACGGGCCGTCGCCGCCGCGATAGAAGCTCGGGCCGCCCTTCCAGGATTCCTGGCGCCGGAAGTAGGGCAGCACATGGGCGTACGACCACCCGGCGAGGCCGGAGGCCGCCCAGCGGTCGTAGTCGCCGCGATGGCCGCGGGTATAAGCCATGGCATTGATGGACGACGAGCCGCCGATGATCCGGCCGCGGGCGCATTCCAGGCCGCGCCCGCCGGTCGTCGGTTCGGGCTCGGCGAAATACATCCAGTCGTGCTTGCGGTTGAGAAGAAGCCGGGGCCAGCCCAGTGGAATCTTGATCCACGGATCGGTGTCCCAGCCGCCGGCTTCGACCAGGAGGACGCGCCGGCCCTTGTCGTCGCTCAGCCTGGCCGCCAATGTGCAGCCCGCCGAGCCGGCGCCGATGATGATGTAGTCGTAACGGTCTTGGCTCGGCATGCTTGTCCACCCGCCGCTCAAGCCTAGCCAGCACGGCGCTGCCCTGTCTATTGCAAAACGCGGCGCTCACGTTTGTCGCTCGAGCGGGCCGGTGCGGACACTGCGGCGAGCCTGCGACAGACGATCGCTCTTGGCAGGCATTCGCGACGAGGAGGAAGCGGCGAAATCCCGCTGGCCGCGCAACCCGACGTCAGCGCCGCTCAGCGTCGCGCCCGACGGGGAGCGCCTGGCAAAATCATTGCGTCGATGCATCGCCGTTCGGCGCGCAGTACCGCAGGATGCGCTCGACTTCGCTGGCGAGACGCTGCCGCCGGTCGGTCGGCAGCGCGGCGACGCATTTTTTGATATGGCGCTCGACCGCCGGCCAATTGTCGCCGTGTCGTTGGGCTGCTTCAACGCATATGCTCGCGAATGCGGTGAGTTCGATGTCCTGCTTGGGACCATCGTTCATATCTGAACCGCCGCCGTTCAAAGTGTGTATTCCTATTGCTCCGAGCGAAAGGCATCTTCGCACATGCCATGCAATGAAGCGAGGATGTTCCGTGTCGGCGAATAGAGTTATCCAGGCTGATAACGATATTCACACGCAGGTCGTGGCGTCCGCGGAACAGTTCATGCACGCCATGGCCATCCGCGCCATTTGTTTCATGGAGGATACCGGGCTCAGTGCGGACCAGGCTATAGACGGCAACGATTATCAGGCAACGCATATCATCGTTTATGCCAAACAGGAGCCTATCGGCGCCGCTCGCATCAGATGGTTTCGCGACTTCGCCAAGATCGAGCGCACCGCCTTCCGTCCGGCCTATCGCAACCCGCGCGTCATCAAGCGCAGCGCCGAATTCATTTTCGATCACGTTGCCAGGAAGGGCTACCATCAGCTGGTGACCCATGCCGAACCGAAATATGCGCGTCTGTGGGAGATGTTGCTCGGCTTCCAACGCGTCCAAGGCCGGCCGGTCGTCAATACCGAGGGCCACGAGCCTTACATCGAGCTGGTCAAATCGCTGTCGCCGCCCGCCGATGCGATTACTTTGCAAAGTCATCCCAAGGTCCTGTTTCGGATCGAGGGGCAATGGGACAAGCCGAGCGCGTTCGAGACCGGCGATGAGTGAACCGTTCCCGACTGAAGAAGCCAGGGATGACCTGATTGCGATCGACGGAGCCGACGGCGAACTGCTGCCGATCGATCCGCGCGAAACGCTTCTGGACGAGCAAAGCGCCGTGCTCATCGAGCATATTCGTCGCAGCCTGATGATTCAGGCCGAGATGTTCCGCCGCCTGCTCGAGGCCACGCCCAAGCCGTCGATTTTGCTGGCGGAACTCCTGGAGGATACCGGCAATCGCTATATCGATTTCGCGGAGCGGGTCTCCGCCGCGGCGCGGATAGAATTCATAGACTGAGGCGATAACTTACAGATTGAACAGCAGCGTGTGTCCCTCGCGATAGAGCGGATCGTCGACGGACAGCACCATTTCCTCCCGGAACCAGGGATTTCTCGTCCCGAATATATTTTCCAGCATTTCGAAGACGGCTCGCACCGGCTTCGAGCGCAGCCGTTCGCTGAGCGCGATGACGTGGAGTTGCAGCTTGACATGAACGTCGAGATCGAGCGGCCGCGCCGACGGCTCCGTCATGTTGTAGTTGGCGAGCAGCCCGATCCCGAGGCCCGCCTTCACCATCATGCCGTAGGAGATCGAGGCGTCGCAGCAATGCGCGACGGTGCCCCTGTTGATCAGAGCGTGCCAGGAGTCCCACGGTCCGTTCGCCGAGTAGATCTCGGAATCGATGAAAAGGTGCTTGTGGGCGTTGGCCAGGGTGGGGCAGCCCATGCGGTCGATATACGCCTGGGTCGCGATCGGGATAAAATGCAGCCAGCCCAGCGGCCGGCTTGTCATGTCATGCGATGACGATGGATGAAATCCGACGATGACATCGGTCTGGTTTTCGTGCAGATTCTTGAAATTGCCGGGGCTCTTCGCGTGCACCTGAATCTTCGGATACGCCATCGAGAAACGCCGCAGTTCGGGCACCAGAAAGAAGACGCCGAGGCCGTCCGTTATCCCGAGCCGAACCGTACCCTCGGCCTCGTCCTTGGTGGCCCGCAGATCGCTGGCGATGGAAAACAGCCGCTGGTCCAGGCGCAGAAGTTCGTCGGTCAGCGCTTGGCCCTTCTGGGTGAGATGGGCGCCGTTCTTGGTCAAGATCACGAGCTGCGAGCCCATCTGGTCTTGCAGCCGGCGGATTTCGCGGCCCACGGTGGCGTGGCTGGACCCCATCAACTCGGCGGCCCGTGTCAGGCTGCCGGCCTTGGCCACCCAGAGGAAAGTGCGCAATTCGCCCCAGTAATTGCCGCTGAGGAGACTGTTGTAATCGAGTGCCCGGCGGGAGATCGACGGCGCCGCCGTGTCAAAAGGATGCGAAGTAGGAATAGTTTCCTTCGCGTCGGTCACAGAAAAGCTTTTTCCCATATATTCAGCCTCCCCCGGCGGAAAAATACCACGTCAGAACTGCGGCTTCTAGGTATAGTTGTCGGCCGTGTCGCCGCAGCGACACAATAAACGCATGGGTGATCGAAGATGAAACAATGGACCAACGCAATGAGGGGTCAGGCGACGGGACGCCTCCGCGACCCCTACGACCGCGAGGTTGGCGTCCGAATCCTGTCGTTGCGCATGTCTCACCAGATGTCGCAGACGGAACTCGGCAAGCACCTGGGAGTCACGTTCCAACAGATCCAGAAATACGAAAAAGGAACCAACCGGGTCAGCGCCGGCCGGCTGCAGCGTATTGCCGAGGTCTTTAAGGTACCGATTTCAGTTTTCTTCGACACCAAGAAAGCCGCCGGAGACGAAACCAAGAGCCCATTTCTGTATCTTGAGGTGCACGGCGCGGTTCAACTGCTCGAAGCCTACGCCCGGATCCGCAATAGCCGTCTGCGGCTGGCCATTGTGAAGGCCGTCGAACAGGTCGCCTCGACGCAGAAGGCGAACGGCAAGTAGGGCCTCCGCCGATCGCCGGCGTGACGGCGAGCTTGCGGTCCGCCATCGGCCGATTTTCTGTTGCGGATATTGTCAGTCGGAACGCGGTGACGCGAACATGATTCCGATCTGGTGGCCGGCGCGCCAGACCACGTGACGGCGGCGGCGCGTATTGTCGCGCGATGTCAGCGTGATCGTGAAATGGTCCGGCAACTCGTGCGGCGCATCGACCATCAATCTTGCCCCATCGACTTCGCCACAGGCTGGGTTTGCGGCCCTTGCCGGCCGGCTGGTTGTCCAGTCCGTAGAACGCCCGATGCCGGCTTCGCTCGGATCACGCTCATTCGGACCCGCGTTTTGCACAAGATGCGCCGCCCGCCGGCCACGTGATTCTTATTGGGTGGCGTCAAGCAATGGTATTTTGCGTCATTCGGATTTGAATCAAATAGTCGCCGCCCTCAAGGCGGGTCGGATCGCGGCGCGAAGCTTGAGCGCACCGCAGGCGATCGTGGTTAACGGCGCGGCGCGCCGCGCGTGCGACGGGGCCGGGTTTATGCTTGTGCGGCAACGAAAAATCAATGTGTCTCAATTATTAGCAAACGATGCAGATGCGCAATTCTCAGCCATCGATAGGTGCAGCCATGTTTCGCGCCGTGATGCGTCGGTTCTCCCGCGACCGCAAGGGCAACGTCGCGATCATCTTTGCACTGTCGCTCATCCCTGCCGTGTTCCTCACCGGCATGGCGTTGGACTTCACGACCGCCATACGAAAGCGCGCGCTGCTCAACGCCGCTGCCGATGCGGCGGCGTTGGCGGCGGTGACCCCGTCGATGATGGGCCAGTCTGCCACCAAGGCGAAGACCGCGGCAACGAACATCTTTGACGGGATGGCCTCCGCGGTGACCGGGCTCAGCTACAACAATCCGATCGTCGCCGTCGCCAGCAGCAATGGCGGCCTGACCCGGACCGTCACCGTGAGCTACACCGCGGGTTCGACCAACGCATTTCCCAGCGTTCTCGGGCAGACGTCGTGGGCGATTTCCGGTTCGTCCCAGTCGACCTCGTCGACGTCGCCGAACATCGACTTCTATCTGCTGCTCGACAATTCGCCATCGATGAATATTGCGGCGACGACCTCCGGCATCAGCACCATGGTCTCCAATACGTCCGCCCAGGGCGGCTGCGCCTTCGCCTGTCATGAATCCAATCCGGCGGCCGACAATCTCGGCAATCCCGGCGGCGAGGATAACTACACGCTGGCGCAGAACCTGAATGTAACCACGCGGATCGAGAACATGGCCACCGCCACCCAGGCGCTGATGACCACGGCCTCGACCACGGAAGCGGCGAATAACGCAACGTACCGGATGGCGATCTACACGTTCAACTATTCGGGCACCAGCACGGTGCAGACGCTGACGTCCAACCTCACTACGGCGGCGAATGCCGCGAAAAACATCGACGTGTTGGAGGTGTATGACAACAACTGCCTGACCAGCAGCAACTGCAACAACGATACCGATACCAACTTCGATTCCGCGATGTCTCAGCTCAACGGCATCATGCCGGGCCCCGGAACCGGGGCCTCGAACAGCACGCCGCAAGAGGTGCTGTTTCTGGTGAGCGACGGGGTCGAGGACGACAACACCGGCGTGTGCTCCGAGACCCTGGACGGCACGCGCTGTCAGGCGCCGTTCGACACCACGTGGTGCACGACGGTGAAGAATCGCAACATTCGCATCGCCGTGCTGTACACCGAGTATCTGCCGCTGCCGACCAATTCCTGGTACAATACCTGGATCTCGCCGTGGCAGCCGCAAATCGCCACCAACATGCAGAGCTGCGCCTCGACCGGGCTGTATTTCTCGATCACCACGGACGGCGATATATCCACGGCGATGCAGGCGCTGTTCGAGCAGGCGGTCGCCACCGCGCGGCTTACCCAGTAAAAAGCCGTCTGCAGCAAAGCGCGCCCGCGGTAACGCCGCCGGGGCGCTCGAGTTGCGCGCCGACTGCCGCGGATCAGTCGCTTGGAGCGTGATCCGGGAAAGCCGGTTTTACGAAAAGATCATGCGCCATCGAAATGCCAGAACGCCAATCGATTCAATCTGAAACGATTGCGCTCCGGATTTGCGCCGCTTGATGCCAAGGGGTCAGGAATTGACCCGGCTCACGGACGTCGACATCCGGGGATAGAAATAGACGTTCTGATAAATATTGACCGTTCCGGTGATCACATATCCCATCGCCGGCGTGTAGGGATAAGTCACCTCTCCCCACAACAGCGAGATGCTGGGGGTCTTGAGAATGGCGGGCAGCGTGACCGCCGTGCCGACGGTATGCGCGGTGCCGTTGAGCGAATCGCTCCAGGTTATGGTGCCGTTGCCGTTGGCATCGGTGGTGATCTCCGAGACCGTCACGACGACATTGGTCGCCGAATAGGGCGCGATCACGCTCGACGCGGCGCCCAGGATGGTGCTCATGGCGGAGTTGTCGATGCTGACATATTGCGAGGCGAGATCGGTCACCGTGCGGGCGGCGAGCGTCGACTTGAATTGAATCGACACGCCGTCGCCGTACTCGACGCCGCCGAGATACAGCGTGAGCATGAACGGCAGCACGATCGCGAATTCGACCGCCGAGATACCGTCGCGATTGCGCGTGAAGCGGCGCAGCATTGCCGGGAGTCGCAGTGCATGTGAGGCGGGGGTCATCAGTACGGCTCGTTCTTGAATGCGGCAGTCGACACGATCAGCCGATTGCCGTTCGACAGATTCGACAAATTCATGCCCAGCGGGCCGAGCACGATCGGCCACTGGTACATGACCTGGACGACCACGATGTCACCGGGATTGCCGGTGTTGTAGCTCCAGGCATTGCTCACCTTGCCTTGGGCATTGAATGTCAACGTCGGCGACGTGGTGTTGGCCGATGCGAAGCTGTTGTAGTTCTGCACGTTGACCATGATGTTGTTGCAGGTGAACAGCGCACTGACCAAGGTGGCGGTATTCGAGCTGGTGCAGAGGTAGTTGGCGAACTGCGCCTGGGTCATGTTGGCGGTCTGAGCCTGCCCGGTCATGATGTAGCGGCTGGCTTCTTCGGTCGCCTCGTCGAGCATCCGCTGGGCGAAGAACACCAGGGCGGACTGGAATATGGCGACCAGAAGCGCGAGAAACGGCGCCGCCACCAGCGCGAATTCGACCGCGGTGGCGCCTTGCCTGGAGCGGAAAAAAGCTCGCGCGGACCGCCGCGGCGCTGCGCTTCGGGCCAGCTTGTGCGTCACGGCTGCCAACATCGCGCGTCTGCTCCAATGGCGCGCTTGTAGGCCGAAAATGCTAGGAATTCGTTACGCGATACAAGGACTTGGGGTTAACGGCCGCCCCAGCGGCGGGCCAGGAATTCGCCGCCGTGGCGCAGCCCCTCGGCGTCGATGCCGTGGCCGATGCCGGCCGACAGATGCCATTCGACGGCGACGTCGAGGGCGGCCAGGCCCTGGGTCGCCTGAAACAGCGCCTGCGGCGGAATGAGATCGTCGCGGTCGCCGTGCACCAGCAGCACCGGCGGCCGCGACTTGATCGCGGCGGCGAAGGCTTCGGCGTCGACATCGGGCGGCACGACGAGCAGGCCCGAATAGCCGACGATGGCGGCCGGCGCCGCGGCGCGGCGCAGCCCGACATGCAGCGCCATCATGGTGCCCTGGCTGAAGCCGACCAGCGCCAGCGCAGCGGGTGGCAGCTTATGGCGCGCCAGCTCGGTATCGAGAAACCGCTCGAGCACGGGCGCCGCCTTGTTGACGCCGATCCAGCGTTCGTCCGGATCGCGAAAGGTCAGCGGAAACCATTGCCGTCCGACCGGCGCCTGGCCGCACGGCTCGGGTGCGTGCGGCGAAACGAACGCCGCGTGCGGCAGGTACTGCTGCCAGGCGCGGCCGATGTCGATGAGATCGTTGCCGTCGGCGCCATAGCCGTGCAGGAACACGACTAGCTGTTGGGCGGTCCCGGACCGCGGCGCCAGCCGTGGACCATCAAGCTCAGCGGCCATTGCCACCTCTTTTCGGAACGATCTTTTGCACGACCGGCGCGCCGTCACGCCCTTTGACGCTGCGATAATACGTCCACAATACCCGCGCCGCCACGGCGCGCCACGGCCGCCACGGTTCGGCGAGCGGCATCATCTCCTTCGCGGTCGGCCGCGCCTTTAGTCCGAAGGCCAGCCGCGCCGCCTCTTGCAGCGCCAGATCGCCGGCCGGCCAGGCATCGGCATGGCCGAGGCAGGACAGCAGATAAATATCGGCGGTCCACGGGCCGATGCCGTGGATCGCGGTCAAGGCCGCATGCGCCTCCTCGGCGCCGAGTTCGTGCAGCGTCGCCAGCGCAAGCTCGCCGCGCATGACGGCGCGGGCGATTTCCTTGAGCGCGCGAATTTTCGCCGCCGACAGGCCGATCCGGGCGAGCCGCGCGCTGCGCGCCCGTAGGATCGCTACCGGCTCGAACGGGTCGAACGCGGCGGCGAGGCGACCCCAGATCGCGCCGGCGCTCGCCGTCGAAAGCTGTTGCGCAACGATCGTCGCCGTGAGGCCGGCGAAACCGTCGGGGCGCCGCCGCAACGGCGGCCGCCCGGCGCGTGACACAAGTTCGACGAAACGCGGATCGGCCAGCGTCAGCGCCGCCAGCCCGGCGTCGAGGTCGGTCTCGGTCTGGATCAGGGGCGGCATGTCACATTGACCGATTATGACCTGCGTTCGGTCGCAAAGCGCTCGTTCTCCGGTGTTATTGGCTTGATCGAGGCGGCAGCTGCGGTCAAGCTCCGCGGTGTCGAGAAGCGTAGTGTCGATGTACACCCGTATCCTGCGTTTCGCGCCGAGCCCGAATGGTTATCTGCACCTGGGCCATGCCTATTCGGCATTGCTCAATGACGATATGGCCCGCGAGCGGGGCGGACGGCTGCTGTTGCGCATCGAAGACATCGACATGACGCGGTCGCGCCCGGAATACGAAACGGCGATCTACCAGGATCTCGGCTGGCTCGGCATCGCGTGGCAGCAGCCGGCGCGGCGGCAGAGCGAGCATTTCGACGACTACGGCGCGGCCATCGGCAAACTCGAGGCTCAGGGGCTGCTCTATCCGAGTTTCGAAAGCCGCAGCGAAATCGCCGTCCTGGTCGCCGAGCGGGAACGCCACGGCCGCTGGCCGCGCGATCCCGACGGCGCGCCGCTTTACCCGGGCCGCGCCCGCAAGCTGTCGCGGGCCGAGCGCGAGCGCAGGCTTGCTGCCGGCGAGCCGTTCGCGTTGCGGCTGGCCATGGACGCGGCGGTGGCGCGGGCCGGCGTGCTCACTTGGACCGAAACCGGCCTCGGCCCGCAAGGCCTGACCGGGCGCGTCACCGCCGCGCCGCAGATGTGGGGCGACGTCGTGCTGGCGCGCAAGGACATGCCGAGCAGCTACCATCTTTCGGTCGCGGTGGATGATGCCCTGCAAGGCGTGAGCGATGTGGTGCGCGGCCAGGACTTGTTCTGGTCGACCAGCATTCACCGCCTGCTGCAGGCGCTGCTCGGCCTGCCGGAGCCGGTCTATCATCACCATCGGCTCATCCTCGACGCGGAGGGGGACAAGCTGTCGAAATCGCGCGAAGCCGAGAGCTTGCGCGACCTGCGCGCCGCCGGCGCCACGGCGGCCGATATCCGGCGCCTGGTGGGTCTTGGCCGCTAAGCTTGCGCTGCCACGCTGGCCGCTACACTTGGCAGCCAAGCTCGGCCGCCGGCGTTGGGCGCTAAATCGCAGGCCCGGCGCGGCCGACCTTGTTTTGTTCCGCCCGCCGCCGTGGCATGCTGTCTGGGTATGATCCGGAAAAGCTTGCCCTCGGACTTGATCCGGGGGTGGAAACCGGCTTTCCGAAAAGATCATTGCCGCACTAAAGGCTTGCCGGCGGGGGCTGCCGCGTGAGATCGCCGCGTTTGAAGTCCAAGAGAAAATCCAGGAAATCCTCGCGGCCGGCGCGACGCCGGACCTCGCGCGGTGGCGCGGCCGCGCGCGCGACCGAAACGGCGCTGGCGGCGTTCGCCCACGATATCCGCACCGCGCTCACCGGCATCCTGGCGCTCGGCGAACTGCTGGCGACCTCCAATCTCGGCGAGCGTGAGCGGCGCTGGGCTTCCGGCATCAAGACCGGCGCGGAGCATCTTGCCGCGCTGACGACGCTCGCGATCGATGCCGGTAAGGCCGATGCCGGGACGCTCACGCTCCAGCAACAGGCATTCCGGCCGCGGCGGCTGTTCGCCAACCTGGCGGACGCGCTTGCCGCGCGCGCCGAGACCAAGGGGCTCGATGCCGTGGCGACGGTTGCCGACGATCTGCCGGAGATGGTGATCGGCGACGCGGTACGGCTGCGCGCGGCGCTCGAGAACCTGATCGACAACGCGGTGAAATTCACCGAGCGCGGCGCCGTTCGCCTCGACGCGCGCGCGGCGTCTGCGAGGCGCGGCAGCGTCAAGCTCGTTGTCACCGTCAGCGACACCGGCATCGGGCTCAGCGGCGCCGAGATCAAGCGGCTGTTCCGTCCGTTCGCCCAGGCCAACCCGGACATCGCACGGCGCTATGGCGGCGCCGGGCTCGGGCTGGTCGTGGTCAAAACTTTGGCGAAGCTGATGGGCGGCGATCTCACCGTGACCAGCACGCCGGGCCGCGGCGCGCGGTTTGCTTTCGCCGCGGTGCTGCCGATCGCGGCCGCCGAATCCGCAGCGGGCGGACGCGCGCAACAGCCGGCGGCGGGCCGGCGTGGGCTCGCCGTTCTGTGCGCGGAGGATAATCCTTATGGCCGCGTCATTCTCAACACCATCGTCACCGAACTCGGCCACCGCGCCGACTTCGTCGGTTCCGGCGAGGAAGCGGTCGCGGCGGTGGCGCGCGGCTACGACGTCGTGCTCATGGACGTGACGCTGCCCGGCATCGACGGTCTCGAGGCGACGCGCCGCATCCGCGCGTTGCCCGGCCGCGCCGGCCGCACGCCGATCATCGGCATTTCCGGCCGCGGCGAGAGCGCCGACGAGGCCGCCGCGCGTGCGGCAGGCGTGAATGTCTATTTGCGAAAGCCGCTAAGCCCCAGCGCGCTGAGCGACGCGCTCGCGACCACTGCGCCGCAGTAGCTACTCCGCCGCTTCGGCCGAGTTTTCCACGATCCGCACCAGATCGCTCATGATGCGGTTCAGCTCGAAATCCTTGGGCGTATAGACTTCGGCGACGCCGGCGCTCTTGAGCGCGCTGGCGTCCTGGGGCGGGATGATGCCGCCGACCACGACCGGCACGTCGTCGAGGCCGGCCGCCTTGAGGCGGGCGATGACGTCTTGCACGAGCGGCATGTGCGAGCCGGAGAGGATCGACAGCCCGACGACGTGCACGTTCTTTTCCGCCGCCGCTGCGGCGATCGCTTCCGCCGTCAGGCGGATGCCGTCATAGACCACCTCCATGCCGGCATCGCGGGCGCGGGCGGCGATCTGCTCGGCGCCGTTGGAATGGCCGTCGAGGCCGGGCTTGCCGACCAGGAACTTCAGCCGCCGGCCGAGCTTTCTCGACACCCGGTCGACTTCGGCGCGGATATCGTCGAGGCCTTCGGCGTCGTTGCGCATGGCGGTGCCGACGCCGGTCGGCGCGCGGTACTCGCCGAATGCCGAACGCAGCGCGAAGCCCCATTCGCCGGTGGTGACGCCGGCTTGGGCGCAGGCGATCGAAGGCGGCATGATGTTGGCGCCGCCGCGCGCCGCCTTGCGCAGGTCTTCGAGCGCCGCAGCGACGGCCTTGGGGTCGCGCGCATCGCGCCAGGCGGCGAGCCGCGCGATCTGCCCGGCCTCGGCGTCCGCCGACACGGTGACGACCGCCTCGGCGGCGTCGGCCAGCGGCGATGCTTCCGTTTCAACGAAGCGGTTGACGCCGACCACGATCTGCTCGCCGCGCTCGATCGCCTCGATCCGGCGCGAGTTCGATTCCACCAGCTGCTGCTTGAGGTAGCCGGACTCGACGGCGGCGACGGTACCGCCCATCTGTTCGATCTGCGCCAGTTCCTGTTTCGCCGCGGTTTTCAGTTCGGCCACCTTGGCGGCGATCGCCGGCGAGCCGTCGAACACGTCGCCGTATTCCAACAGATCGGTCTCGTAGGCGAGAATTTGCTGCATGCGCAGCGACCATTGCTGGTCCCACGGCCGCGGCAGGCCCAGCGCCTCGTTCCACGCCGGCAGCTGCACGGCGCGCGCACGGGCATCCTTGGACAAGGTGACGGCGAGCATTTCGATGAGAATGCGCGCGACGTTGTTCTCCGGCTGCTGCTCGGTCAGGCCGAGCGAATTGACCTGCACGCCGTAGCGGAACAGCCGCTGCTTTAAGTCGGTGACGCCGTAGCGCTGCTGCGTGATCTCGTCCCACAATTCGGTGAAAGCGCGCATCTTGCAGATTTCGGTGACGAAGCGCAGGCCGGCATTGACGAAGAACGAGATGCGCCCGACCACCTCGCCGAATTCTTCCGGCGCACATTGGCCCGACGCCTTCACCGCGTCGAGCACGCCGATGGCGGTGGCGAGCGCGAAAGCGAGCTCCTGCACCGGCGTGGCGCCGGCTTCCTGCAGGTGATAAGAGCAGACGTTCATCGGATTCCACTTCGGCATTTCCTTGGTCGTGAACAGAATCACGTCCTTGGTCAGCCGCATCGACGGCGCCGGCGGGAATACGTAGGTGCCGCGCGACAGGTATTCCTTGATGATGTCGTTCTGGGTGGTGCCTTGCAGCTTGGCGCGCGGCACGCCTTGTTCGTCGGCGAGCGCGATATAGAGCGCCAGCAGCCAGGCGGCGGTGGCGTTGATCGTCATCGACGTATTCATCTCGCCGAGCGGGATGGCGTCGAACAGCATGCGCATGTCGCCGATATGCGAGATCGGCACGCCGACCTTGCCGACTTCGC
>Ga0182024_10012826_pt1 | contig 16499 bp, 16 predicted proteins | sample P32metaG_FD_120480 | JGI IMG/M metagenome (GOLD analysis project Ga0182024, IMG submission 120480) | Permafrost microbial communities from Stordalen Mire, Sweden - P3-2 metaG (Illumina Assembly) | ecosystem: Environmental > Terrestrial > Soil > Wetlands > Permafrost | place: Sweden: Stordalen... | reverse complement strand
TCGTTTTACACCGCCCGGTTGAAAGGGAGGAGCTACAGCACTCAATCCACTACTCGCAGGCCGCGGTAATTGACTTTGTTGTTGCTGAGCAGATTGTCGCCGTTGCTGTCCTGGAGCATTGGTGGCCGGTGACGCCGCCGTCGCAGGCACAGGACGATTAACTGCTGGACGCTGTCCTTGGTTTTGACCATGTTGTGGAGGATGTTGTCCCGATAATCGCTGGCCGCGTCCTTGACCTGGGCCGCCGCCTCGCCCACCCTGTTGATTCCCTCCGCGCCCTGGTCTGGGTATTCCCCCGCCACGTCCGGCTTGTAATTTATGCAGCACATTAACAGCCGTCCCTGGCTGCTGGCCAGTGTGTACTGCACCTGCAGTGGGCACCTGTTGAGACGCTTGGGGAGCTGCAGGCGATTGTTGTACTTGGGGCTGTTTTTGAGGAGTCGATTGCCCTGCGGGTGGTAGTTGCCCAAACTGCTTCTCGTACAAGTCAACCTTAGCTTTTGCTTCCATGACTTGTTTCTGAAGTTTTCCAAGTTGCAATTTGTTTCGCATTTCTGCTTCGTTCTTGGCTCCCTCAGTTGCCTTTTGCAGCTTCTCAGCGAACTCCTCGTCCTTCTTTTTATTCGCTTCCTCGACTGCTTTATTTATCGCTTCCGGTGAAGGTTGACCTCCTGCTTCAGCACTCTTAGCAGCTTGTTCTTCTTCAAACTTCTGCCAGCGTTCCTGGAACATCCGTTCACCGTGTTTGACAGCCGCAGCATTGATTTTCTCGTTCGTTGGCTGCTTAAACCGTTTCAACGCTGCATCGGCTGCGAGTTTCACTTCCCGCTCATGGATTTCAGCCAACTCGGCCTCCCGCGCTTGAACAGCCTCCGCAATACGAGCCTCGATATCTGCTGCTTCTCCATTAGTCCTAAGCTCGGCCAGCTCTTTGTCTTTACTGGCGACTATTTCCGCGAGTCGAGCGTCTGCCGATTCTTGGTTTGCACGCACCGCCTCAGCCACGGCTTGTTTCTTCTCCTGTTCAGCAGTTGCCAACCGCTCTTGGAGTTCCGTATCAGTCTGCATTTCTGATGTCGCTGGAGCCATTTCTGAAACTCGTCGTTCCACTTCTTCGGCAACTCGTTGTTCAAAGTCGGGTTGAGAATTGGCATCCCCGGCGCTTGTAGCTGCGGCTACCTGGGCTTTCAGAGACGTCACTTCCTCTTCAAGAGATGCGAGCCTTGCTGCAGTCTCGCGCTAGTTATTAGGACATGTACTGTGAAATGTATACCTTCGCCCGCTCAGCGCCTCTCGCAAGTCCCGAAATTCGAGCCAGTTCCGCGTCCTTTTGTTTGATTGTTTCTTCTAAACCACGCTTCTCCTCCTCCCACTCGTTTCCACTCGCCGTTGCGGTAGGAGGATTCTGACTTAACGTCTCCAGCTGAGCTTTCAGATCAGTTACTTGTTTATTTAGCTCGTTCTTCGCTGCCTCCGCTTCAGCCTTGATAGCCTCGATTTGGGAATTGCCGCTAGCGGCTTCCTGAACTGACGTATTGATCCTGGCCTCCAAATTTTCAATGATTTCCCTATTCTGGTCTAATCTTGTCTTTGCGGAGGCTACTGCCTTGTCGTGTTTGGCCTTCCAAGCTTCCGCGACGGCACGATTCTTGGAAATGGCTTCAGCAAGTTGAGCATCGAGCTTGGCTTTTTCGGCGTTGGCCGCATCTAATTGATCCTTGAGATTTTGTAGTTCAACTGGATCGATACGCTCGTACTTCTGTAGGATCTGTTGATTGCGATTCTTCCAGCGTTCGTTATCTTCGGCAAGGAGACGCATTTGAGCATCTTTTGTTTCGACCTCTGCCTGCAGATCATGAACCTTCTCTTCGAGAGGAGAAAGTTGTGCGGTGAGTTCAGAGACTTTGGTTTGTAATTTGGCGGCACGCCGAGAGTTGCGTTCATTCTCGCTGCGGAGTGTGACGTTGCTTTCTCGCAATAGATTAAGTTCGTTAATTTTGGCAACCAATTCTTGATGTTGGAGGGTCGATGTCGCTGCATTTGCCTCTTTCTCGCGCTCAGCCATGAGGAGTCCTCGAGTTTCATCGAGATCAGCAGTCGTTCGATCAAGTTGCTGCTTCAGGCGCCGATTCTCTTGTTGAAGCATTTCGTATTTGATGTCGATTATCTCCTTTTCTCGTCGGAGATATTTGATAACTTCCCTCAACGCCTCGACGGACTCTTCCTTGCCAGACGGAGCAGCTTGACTTGATACTTCACTCTCAAGTGCCGTCAGATCAGAATCTGTTCGTTGACGGATCTGTTGGGCTTGAGACGACACGCTCTCAAACTGTTGATGCAGGATGTTATTCTGTTTGACAAGATCGTCTACTCTGGTCCGTACTTCGCGCAGTTCCTTTTCGTAGTCGTTTCGTTGATTTTCCCAGCTTGCTTCCGATGACTGCAATGTCGCAATCGCGGTTTCAGCTTCGGTACGTGACGACCGCAATCGAGTTCGTAGTTTCCCAACCTCTTCCCTAAGTTGTTGTACGTTTTGAGCTGCCTCTGCGTGCTTAACGAGCTCTCGTTCGTAATTCCGCTGCGCTTCTTGAGCAATATGTGCCTGCGCACGGAGATCGTCTTGGTAAAACCCTTGTGCAAGCTGTGCTTTCTCCTCAACTTCCTTCAAACGAGCAATCTCGGCTTGAAGTGCTTTATTTTCTTGCTCCGTAACATGGCGTCGCTCCTCTTCTTGTTGACGGATTTGTGAAAGCTCCTGGTTACTTGTCTGTAACTCGCTGTTGACGATTTCCAGTCGTTCTTTGAGTTTCTTGATTTCGGCATCTTTTTCTGCCAGTTGCTGATCCATAGACTCCTTGAATGCATCATGGGTTGAGTTCATTTCTTGCAAAGCTTCTTCGGCAGTGGCGCTGATTTCTTTCATCTTTTCAGCATACTCCTTGGCATCCCGTAATTCGGCCTTCGTCAAGTCTAATGCCTTCCTTAACTCTGCTACCTCGACCCCGAGTTGTTGTTCAGCGTTGGCACTTTGCATGGAATCCGGCTTGCTCAATGCTACGAGTTTCTCTTCAGAGGATTTAAGCAGTATGCCTAGCTCTTCGACTCTAGCTTGCAATTGATCGCGAGTAGCAGATGCGGAAGCAAGTTGCTCTCTTGCAGACGATAAATCGGCATTCACCTTATCGATTCGCTCCTGGAGATCCCGAGATTCGTATTCGCGTCGTGCTGAGAGACGTTTGGTCTCCTCGCCCTCCTCGGCGAGCCTTGACTTGAGGGTTTGCACTTCCTGCTCAAGGCGTTCTGTCTCCTGGAGTGATCGCCGTCGTGATTCGTTCTCTTGCCGCTCGCGTTCATTTTGCATACTCTGGAGATTGGACATGAGAGTGTTGAGACGTGCTCTCTCGTTCAATAGCGATTCGTTGTCATTCTGCAACCGTTGTTCGATACTCTATTATCAGCCACCAATCTTTCATGGCAAAGACCTTCAGCAAAGTTTTCTCTGCTTTCAGATTTGCATTCTCAGTTTTAAGACTTTCGACAAATCCTCGAACATCTACCAATTCCTCCGCCGCTTGCTGGACTTTGAGGTCCTGCCTAGCTTGTTGCTCTTGCATTCGCTGAATACGCTTTCTCAGCTCCTCACTCTCTTGTTTAACCATTTCCATATTCCCTTGGAGTATCTTGTATCGTTCATTGGCGAGCTCCATTTGTGATTTGTACTTGGCAGCACTAATCATGGCTTCTGATCGTTCCGCCGTCAGTGTTCGAATCTGATCGTTCAAAGTCCGTTGATCCGTCGCAGCTTCATTTCGGTATGTGTCGAATTGGACTTGTAGTTCTCTTAACATGTTTTGGTGTTCTTCTGAAGGAGGAAGAGGTGGGGAGGACACAGGGTCAAGTTGCATCTCTGAAGCGCCTTGAGCTTTGCCTGAGGCCATTCGTCTGAACATGTCCCGTTCACGGATATAACTCTCCATCTTCGTGCGCATGGATTTGAGCTCATCTCTGAGCTGATTTATGACTTCGGTAGCCTTGTTAAGAGCCTCGCTTTCAAGATTCTCCATCTTAGAGTGATAATCTTTCTCATCGCGCTCCATCTTCTCGCCTAGCTGTCGTGTAACTCGCAGTAAATTCTGATTTTGTTGTTGCAATTCGACGATATTATGGAAGATGATGAGTCTTTGAGAGATAATTTTATCGGTGTCTGTGAAATCAAGACCTGCTTCGTAGGCTTCGTTCATTTGTTGCATGATTCGACTTTCTTCCGCGGTCAGGTCACCGTTCAACCCCATCTCACGTTCTTGCAGTTCACGCAGCAAATGCTGAACCTGTCTGCCTAAATCGCGCGCCTCTATTGGATTAGATCGTGCCGCGTAGGATTTTACGTTGCTGATAAAGCCTCGTTTCCCGGTCTTTATCCATAATTCCGTTCCTCATCAGTTTCAGTTGATGTTCAGCTTCGTCCTTTTCGGCGATTGCGTTCTGAAGATTTATGCTCATTTGCGCTAGATCTTCTTTCTGTTGTTCGAACTCCTGGATGGTATTTTGATACTCTGGTGCCCATCGTTCGGCTTCTTCGCGGTATTGTTCATACTCGTCCTGCAATTTGTCCGCTCGTCGTCGTTGTACGGCCTCCGCTTGTTTTGCGGCATGTAATTCGGAGTACAATTGTGTCAATGACATCCCTGATCGTCCACGCTTCTCGATAGCCTGGGCTGATGGTGAGAACATTCCTGATGCCGACGACGGTGAGAATTGTGCTCGCGCTGATGGAGTAGGTGTTCCATTACGATTTCCGTTCAGTCCAACAGGAGAGAGCGGAGAGGCGCTCTGAGCCTCTACAACAGCATCCAACCTCTCAACTTGACCTTCCAGCTCATGAACTCTCCTCTCAGCTTCGGCAGCACGGATTTCCTCTTCTTGAGCTCTCATTTGCCATCTTGCTGCTTCCTCTCCCGCACGCTCCTGCTCTCGTTCCAGCTGACTTTCGAGATCTCGGTTCCGTTCTTGAGTTTCTTTGCAGGATCTTTCCCATAATTCTGCGAGACGAATTTGACTTGACAGTTCGCTGCGATGAGTCTCTTGCTGAGTTGTCATCTGGTCGGTGAGATCCGTTATTTTAGATAAGGCCCGCTCAAGTTCTGTTGAGGATTGCTCAAGTCGGCGCTTCAATGCCCGGTTTTGTTCAGCATGGGAATTTGATGTTGACGAGACTTCCTCGAGCTCGGACTGTAATTGCGAGATTTGGGCGGACTAAAATCAGTCCCTCTAGCACTGAAGATTGTACCTTCTCCTTCCGGTATATCGAAAAATCGGTAGCTTTAGTGTTTAGCTCTTCTACCAATCGGCTGTTGTCCTTTTTGAGAAATTGCACTTCTTGTTGCAAACTTTGCTCCTTATAAGATAGTGTAGAGACCTGTCCTTGGGCCTCCTGCAATATATTCTCTGTATTGGAAATTTCCCGCCTCGCCTCGATGTATTTAGCCTGAAGCTGCCTATATTCCTCCTCGTTCCGCAGTATTTCGGCATTCTTCTTCTCCACAAGAGCCTGTGCGTCTTTATGAGATGTTTCCAGTGTTTCTATCCTCATTCTCTGGCGCGAGATAGTCTCCTCCAGCGTTGCATTAGTTGACTTGAGGGTCGTAACTTCGGAGGAATTGTTGGATGTCTCTGATTCTACACGATCAGATATCAACATAACAGTCCCGCTTACTTAGAGAACCCAACTCTGTCTTTAACTCTTGAGCTTCAGCCACAACTTTCTGGAGTCGCTCCCGCATACTCGTCACCTTGAAGTTCATAGTATGCACCTCTTGGGCTGCCAGTTAAACACATCCAAAGCAAAGTAGTACCATAATTAACCTCCAGCAATTCCTTTGCATTGCTGATCTGCTCGAACTCTCCTGCCTTGACTTGGACTTGCTGCAGAAGAAAGGCAATGCCTTCAGTAGCGGAGTCGAGTATGCTTTGTAGGTCAGGTCCGTCAATGTCCAGAAAGGACGAAAGACGCTCCGTGTCAATGGAGCTTGAGCTCTCAACCTCTGCCATGTCGTCTTGCAGTGAGAAAGACAAGACGACCTGTCGGGGGCAGAATGAGAGGCGCAGAGAGAGTCGCTTTGTTGATGTGTGCGATCGACTTTAGGCCGAAGTAATAATAGCTGAGGTGGCTGGTCGCAATCGTAATATTACAGGCCCTTTCCCAAAACAGTAATAATGCTATCAGATGACGATGCAATCGACCACCGTTTAGTAATCATCTTGAGACTAGTCTCGTTGATGTGGATGACATCAACCGAAGATGTGGTTCACAAGTTTCTCAATGTTTTGCTCTCACGAGCCGTGAAGGGTCGAAGAGGCCATTGAATTCAAGGGATAATTCGCACATATTTTGAAGTCATCGATCTCATATCTCGATCCCAAAACGCCGGCATATTGATATACAGATACATACAAAATAAATACTCAAATTGATTGCTGTGCCGTTGATTTCCGTTATCATTTCTTGCCTTAAGATGTCTTCTCATACTCCTCGTGTATCCAGTCGTTTAACTTTAGTCGATTTCTGCCCAGTTCAACAGCCAGGAATTGCATCCTGGGAACTATGGATAAGTTTCTACACATTATAGAGCTTACCAAATATGGTAGTCTTTTCTTCATATTCCACTTTTGGGGATACTCGAAGGATACTCCCGAAATTGTACGAATCAACCTGAATCTTAGCAAATGGTATGGAAAATTTTGTGACTAACCTTCTTCTCATATCTCATCATGAATTCTCGCCATCGTTTCTTTCCCTCTGGACTTTTCATCTCCTCTTCATCAACGAGTCCGTCCCATTCCGGGCTGGCGTATTCTGGAAAGGATTCGAGGAAATCCTCATAAATCTCGTCATCCAGTCTAAGACCCGTTAGCTTGGACTATTGAGCAATGAATACCTTGTCAGTTTCAACGTGGACCCAGGGACTTTTTGTAGTAAGCCCCAGTATATCTCTATTGAGCGTTAGTTGAAGGAATATACTGATGACGTACCCAGCTGTTGAACAGCCTTAACTGCAAATTGTCTGGGCATTAGCATCAGTAGCGAGACAATAGGGATTCAGTGGGTTCTTACTGCTCAATTTCCTCGCTGTTCCCAGCAGTCTCCGGGTCAAACGTGCTCGCCATCTTGCACTAGTATCGCCTCGTGGAGCTCGATTTTGAGAACGAACCTGGCTGAAAAAGTTACTGGCCGATCCTCAGTCAGGATCGAAATCAGACGAGGTCCCTGCGTACCGGCATGTGTACTGCTGCATGCTACGAACGGGACTGCTTTAAGCCGCACGACCTTGACACACGTTAATGGATACGGGGCGGTAATAAATTCCTACAGTGCTGCCCCGGCCATTGCTGATGATACGGCATCGGCGTCATGGAATCCCCGGACCGTGTTGGTGGCGATGCCGGATCCCTTCCCTTGGACACCGGGGGGACTCCGCGGATTGACGACAGCAAGACAAGAATGGACCCTTCAAGTCACACCCTCAGCAAATTTGACAGCTCACTGAATAGACATCTCTTCACAGTACAAGCACTCCGTCTCGGAATCTCAAATATGGCTCGATCTTGCGAGACAATCGCGCCTCCGGATCGACAACATACGTACCATGCATCGATTGGCTTTTGCTAGCGCGCGTGCACGGTGGGAAGCGCAATCTATCGAGGAATCCTATGAGACCGACTCCGCAAGTACGTGTCCTTGGCGCTTTCTGACCTAATTGCTAGAGTCTCAAGATGACATTCAATCCCCTCGAATAATGGATTCATCGGCGCTAATGGGTCTGCCTGACGAGCTCAATACGTTGGGTGGTTGTCTCATAGCAACGATCCAGAACAGGCCGACTAGGCATGAGAATGGTTTGGATAATGTTTTCTTAAATGCTAACAATTAGTGAGTCACATGGATCCAATGTATCGACTGCCAGAAGATGTATTGATAACTGTCTTCTCCAACCTATCATTTCCTGAAATCATCGCTGCCCAAAGGGTTTCAAAGGTCTGGTTGTCGTATTTGGTCACGGAGCCACGACTTTATCGGCGCGTCTCGTTTCTAGACTCAAAGCATCAAATCCCTCTGAAAGCGCTGCGTGCTGCAATCGCCATTTCGCACGGACGCATCTCAAGCCTAGAGTTCAATGCAAGTACACTCGTCCATCTGACTCCACTGGCCCCCACCTACCCATACCTGGCGCGATTGCTCATCAAACACCAAACAGGCTTCATGAGCACCGTATTCCGCATTGCCTTTCAGATGGGTAATTCGAACATATACTACAACCTTCCAAATCTTCGAACAGCGATATTCAAACAAGGCATACTCATCAGCAACGAGGTCGTCACTCTGTTTTCTATGGCCCCAAACCTCGAAGAACTCGAATGTAAGAGCGCTCGTGTTATACTCGATCTCCTGGGCCTGACCGATAATACAACACAATGGAAGTTGAAAAAACTCAGCATTCATCATTACTCGGAGGAGATGAGCCGACTTCCAGCGGGGCTTGAAGCATCGATACACGCCGGACTGATTCGAACTCCTGCCATTCTTCGCTTTTTGCCCTATTTGGAGGAGCTTACCCTCGGCATAGATTCTCTGCAGGTAATGGACCTAAGTCTAAACACGAAGCTCCGATATCTCGATTTCCTTCCCGGTTCGGCAGTCACATCTTTCATGCAGCCCCCGAGCACTCTGCGAGTGTGTTTGAACGCCCCTGTTCTAAATCGACATTTGCCGGATTCACACCCGAAGATTTGGCCCCCGGGAAACAATGACATGGTACAAGTTGGAGATGACATCCAATTATGGGGTCACCCTCCCTCTTTCGAATTCCTGTCCTTATCGACCGTTCCCTCTGATATCGCCGTTCTTCCCCGAGCGCTGTGTAATTCGTATAATTCGCTCCGGGCTCTACGCATCAAATTTGTGTCGTGGAACTGGAGTGTCCGAAGTTCGGAGTCCGAGAGGGTCATCTCACAGCAGCTGGAAGCCCTTCCCTCGCTCCTTGCTCTTTTCGGAAATCTTCAGTTCCTAGACGTTTCGGAGTCTCGGGCCGATGACCTTTTCCTTGCGCGCCTTCCCGCTCTGTCGTTAGAATATCTGTGCCTGGCTCGGACGTCCGTGTCATCCAGTGGAGTGGTCCGTTTCCTTTCCAAGTCACGAGGGAAATTGAGGGTGATTAATCTGGTTGATACACAAGTGGGGGTCGAAGTTGGGGAAGTGGCTGAGACATTCGGAGTTAAGATGGAGGTTAGTTACCCTGGCCAACCGATACCAGTCTTTCATAGTTTGTATTAGCATATTTCCTACCATATCTACGATATTGACCGCGTGACGAATCTGGTAAATCGGATTAGCGGAAACTTACCCATTCATTCAAGCACGTGGAGCCGATGTATGGGGCCGAAATGTGGGATCATGATTCATCAATAATCCGCGAGGTCCCGATGCCATTCGGACATTCTATTTGCGAACGGCAATGTCGTTGGTGCCCGCAGGCTCGGTTATTCTAGATGGTCCAAGTGCCGATTTGAAAATAGATAACTATCGGTCCTTGTTCCGATGCATCACGAAGCACACCCCGTGCCTAAATAGGCGAAAATCAGCACCACAAGCCCCAAGACGTGAAATGACGAGAAAACAGTGGGGCCGCGGGATTGATGTATATTAAACAGGGAATTCTCCGAGGCTCCGGGTACGATGGCGAATGAGGCTCCTGGCGCGCCGCCTCGGCACGTCATTCTTTTCAAGCGATTGGGGATGTTAGGTCACGCGGGCGGCCTTTTCAGGGGCGGCACGGATGTCACTGGTCCGCTACCCGGGCATCGATAAAGTTTGGGGCCGGTGCGGAGCCGATGCGAGCCGTATATCTCAAACCAACTTCGCTCCTCGAGTCACTCCAATATACTCCTCCTTTCCTGCACACAGAACCTCCAATCGTCTACGTCCAAACAAGTCTCTTCAAACCGTCCAAGTTATCTCCAATATGGTCTCTGTCATCAAGAACCTTCGCTCGTACGCCGCCTCGATCTTCGGCTCCCCCGTCGATCACGTCGATAACGACCGCTTCACCGTTTGCTGGAACTGTTTCGTAAGAAACTACAAACCACACAATGGTCGCTGTTTCAACTGTGGAATCCAGTTGTAAGCGTGGAGCCAGTATGGTCCTCCTGTTCCGCCCTGACTGTCTAGATTTGCATTTTTCCTCGGCGAAGTATCATTTACATGACGCGGGAGTCATTGGGTCGCGTGGGATCATAGCTTAATTGGGGTACTGTTGGGAATGGACTTTGAGGCATATTGATAGATGGGAATCGAATTTCTTTATTATTACTTCTGCCTTCTTGATGTCCATCCGCGTCTTGTCAATCCCTCGTAAGCGACGGCAGCCATGGGGCGACGAACAATCATTGCGGGCGCCACCGCCCCATACCGCACCGCACGACATATTGTTCAATTCAACACGAGTCAAAGTGCCCATACGTACACAGCCCACACGCAAAATAAAGTGCATGGTCTGTGATAGCCGTAACAATTTATCAATGCGGGGCGCAAGTGACAGGTTGCATGTGAAAACCTGTGACAATCCTCTGTATCTTGGACGGTCACCCGACGGCGCAGACCTCTTGCGTCGTTCAAGCTCCTCCCAACTTATGTCCCACATCGGCCTAACCCATGTCAACCTTGAGATGGATGAAACTCCTTGGCAGTTGAGGAATTAGCGGCCCAGTCTGAAGCAGGGGGACGTGGAGTGCATTAAGTTGCCGAAACCCGAAATTGACCTAGATTCGGACCGGAGCCGTGATAGGGGGTTGCGCATAGGACATCCCACCACATTCCAAGGATACTTGTAGAGATCGGCTGCGAAGTCTGTTATCCTTTCCTCATGAGGAACTATGCGAAGAATAATCTTGCAATTGCAGACAGCTAAAACCCTGCTTGTCGCAGAGTTCGCGATTTCGCGATTTCGCTTTTACAGTTCCTCAACACAGTTACTACCATCCCACCTTCGGTATCCATCAGCGGTTTCCAAATCGAACACATGATTGCTTTCTCTAGACGAGCAATGTGATTATAACAACTGCTCCAGCCGTATTCAGATATCCTTTATCTGGAGCCGAGCACTACGAAATGCGGATCACCTGGTCTTAAACTGGGAAGTACGCATCCCGGGCCACTCAGGAGTTCACGTTGGCAAAACTCATCCCGCCGACACAGGTAATAATGATGACTTTCATTAGAGTTTCGGGGAGGGATATTAGCTAGTAATACCAATATACGCGAAGCATTACTTCCCCCATAGCTACGCATGCGATACCGATATCAACGCACGGTCAATATAAGAAACCTTTATTTAATTGAAAATTGAAACAAAAAGAGTGATGAATGAATCTCTGCCTTTAGGTGCCAAGGGTGGTTTCGGATGATTCATTGGTAAGCTTTTAGTAAACGCAATGCAAAGCTATGACCATGACATGTGGTGATCATCGCGCCATCTGACCAATGTTTGCCGGGCATTACAACAACGCTGCTCCCTAGAAAATTACTCCCAGAGGAATCAGGACAACAAAAGATAAGCCCCCGGATCACTAGGGTCGTGATGAGATACAGAGGAGCCCCTGTAGATACGTAGCTATCCGTAAGCGACGTTACAAAACGTACCTGCAGCCGCTCAGGCCTTATCCCGTGTGTGATCCCGACTCATCCGACCCGACGGTAGAGTCTACTTCCGCTCCGATGGATACTCTATCGACAATTTTAATACATAGGTACCCGGCTCTTGAGATCTGTACGCACGCACCGCTCGGCTCCACAGCCAATAAACGGTCCCACATTCGCCGCTGGTACCTTATTTCAGTTCGTTAGGCACGTGGTAGAGTTGTTCCGAGTCAGATCCGCTAAAATAAGCCTTATTTTAGCTCGGATACCCCCACTTCAGTTGCCAGGATGTCTAAATTCAAGGGGTTCAATCGGGGCGTTCCCGGTACCAGCACCGGGTTGATGGGAGAATTAGGGGTATTCCCCGGCTCCAGTGGAGGGGGAATAAACCTTTTTTGCACATTCAGGCCATCGGACCGAGACGAACATCCCGCGCATCGGATAAATCAAGAGACTTGTGAACGTGGGGGTCACTTGTAGTAACAATAGCTAGTCGATTGTTTTTGACGGGATCACGGCCAAGTCCGGAAAACCCTTAATCTCAAACGAGTTGATACTCTCAGTTCCACAATTAGATTATCGGAAATGCAATATTCTATCCGATCCCAAACGATGCCCCCACGGTTCTTCGCTTCAACCTTCTTTCCCTCAGAACGATGCTGCAATTCCAATCGCTAATGAAACAACAAATGCGAAAATACCAGTACCCAGTAGCGATACACCGCCAATCCTCGCTGCTGAAGAAGACGCAGCCCGGGTAGTTTGAGTTGCCCCACTACCACTCGTTCCCGATGGAGCAACACCCGTTGACAAAGCACCTGAGCCAGTAGCGCTGGCCGATGCACTTCCTGACGAGGCGCTAGCGGAAGAGAATGCGCTGCTGCTGGACGTGGTTGCGATCGTAGCATTTCCAGTAAAATTACTTTTCAGCTGAAGCAGAGGGGTGAAGTTGTATCCGTCAGGGCCAACATTCGACACATTCGAGGCGGGTCCGACAATGATCTGGATTGCATAGTCGAGACCTGCCGGTAAAGTTGAGGGTATATTCCAAAAGTACGAGCCGTTGTTGGGAATGGAGTCTGCGATGGGTCCAACGGTGCCGATGTTATTTCCGGGACCTTTACGAAGGATCAAGCTCACTGACTTTCCTGGTGTGGTGACGGTCCACTATATCATCAGCTCAGCTTCCTCGGAGAGGTACCAAGATGTTGAACGAGCCACCGGCTACGAGAACATCGCCGACTGTGGGACGGGTGATTGGATTGACCACTACCGTCAGAATGGGCCAGGCGGAATGGGGAGAGTACATTGAGCGAAGACATGGGAGGAAATAACAGTAACTGCAACGAGGAATCGCCAGGCAAACATCTCGAGGTACTAATGAGGCGAAAATAAATATTGGTTGTCAAAGCAGGGATGCGGGTGAAAGTTTTCGAACGGGGCGCGGGGAAAGATCGAACTTCGAGTAAACGACTAACTTTTGTGTCTCAGAGAACGCTCCAACGCCCCAAAAGTGGTCAGCTCGGTCGTGTCAACTGCTGCAAACGTTGGAATGTCTTTTACAGGGAGCGAAGCAGCCAACTCTTATATGGATGCAGATAATCTCGTTTGAGGCAAGGTCGAACGCCTTCAATTTCAACGCGCCTTCTAAAATTGGTTTCAGGGGTTGCTGCGACCAATCACCGTCGAACGGCTTTTCGCGGTGAGCGCCGATCCACAGCCACACCGCGTCTATTGTTGCGTTGTGAGGCGGCGCGGACTCATTGAACACTATTTGTGGAACATCGAGAATAATAGCAAGCGTTGCAAGGTTTGGAATTTCATTTCCTGAGATTTATTATGGTAGTATGGCTCGACAATGGAAATCACTGCCGATGGGAATAAACAGTTCTGCATTCAAAAGCAGCTGCTAGGATGGGGCCTTGTGCACTAGCGGTCAGTGTACCTCTTCCGCTTGCTGTCCTATAGCTACGGGATATTGAATTCCAGGCAGTAGCTATACGAGTCTCTCTAGTCCACATCTTAACTACCGGAAGGCACCGTACTGGTATTTATGGAGAGCGTCAAAATATGCCGACGGAATAACATTCGAGTTCAGACATGATTTTATCGTTATGAGGCCATGCATACATTCCACGACCTCACTTCCTGTATTCCATATTTGTTTGAACTACCGTCTTTTGTTAACGAAACCCCAGTGCCGCCGTTGACCCTTCTCACTTAAGCATCTTGTAAACTTGAAGGACGATTTAACATCTAAAACCGCCCTAGTTTCAATGGGCTTTATTTTCACCCTATTACCTCTACTATGACAGTGCCATACGAGAACCGCAATCCCCAACTGACTTGCTGAAGGCGATTTGGGAAGTGAGATGGACCTTTAAGCGCAAGTTGATCGACAAGGTGCTCTAGCCAATCACAAGCCCCTCTCATAAATATGGGTTAGGTCCAAAGCAGGCGACGAAACACGAAAGAGTCGGCCGCAACTAAAGTGGATTGTATGCCCAGCGATGCCCTCCTTCAAGTACCGCTCAGAAAGCGACTCGGAGCCCGAAGAAGAAGAGCCTGTGATCCAGTACCAAGCATCTCTCAGCGATGCCGACGAACAAGGTCCCGACGATACCTTCCATTTCCGCTCCTCATTTTCGAAGACACAGCGACCGCACCTCCATCACCACACCGACAGTTTCATTAACAATACATCGTTTCAGGAGACTTCGTTCGAGAAGACGGAGGATGTGGATGTGGAGGAATCGTATGATACTATGCAGGACGACTTTTTGTCCGACGAGGGATCTTTGGTTTCTGAGGAGGAGGAGAGCGAATATGTGGAAACCGATCCACTAGCCGCGGCGGTAAGGATTGAGAAAAAGCCGACTTGGTTGGAACAGATTGAATATACCGATCGGGCTGTTAAGCGGTTAAAAGCGATTGACGTAAGAGAAGCACAACAAAATACACGAATTCATTGGGGCGGTGTGATCCCTGAAATCAAGTACTCCACCGAAGATCTGGAGCGTGATTTATTCGGAGATACCAAGGTATACTGGCTCTTAACGAGATGACTTAGGGTAGCGGAAGAAATTTGAGTATTTATCGTCCGAGGCGTTGAAGCAGGGCATTTTTGATCAGAAAAGCTGGGATGAAAAGGAGAAAGGGAAGCTGAATCCGGCGTTTCGAATACGATGGGGACCAGGGGGCGTACTTATTCACCGGCCATCTCGCAACAGACTGGAAGAAGGCGCCATCGAGTTTCGGAAAATACACTTGTCTGCACTTGAAAAGGTAGTCCCTTGGGGTTGACCTCTGTTGATCATAGGATGCCGCTCAAAGACAAGCACAAAGTCTGTTGGAACGGCAACTGGAACATACTACTTTTACTACCACCCCCACAGGCATTCCTGTCGCCACACCCTCTGGATCACTGCATTTCGAAGTCTTCACACATATATCATCCCTTCACAGTGGCCCGATCCGCCAAATCGACGAATATGAAACCCATCTATGGAACATATCCTCCATCCTCTTCGACGACATCCCCTCCCACGCCGACGAATCTCCCTACAGAAAGGGAGCCCTCTCAAATTATTTCAAGGACCTCGTCTCTCGCTCCGTCTGGAATGATCTCTCGCGGACACGTGATCCCGGCGAAAGAATCTTCCTAAATCTTGCTGGATATCGTATTTTAGACGCCTGTTTCGATGCCACGAAGAACAAAGACTTGCATCTCGCTACGTTGTTGTCACTAGCGGAGGATTCGTCGCCGGAGTTTAGAGAGGATATTCGTGCTCAAATTGATGTGTGGCGGAAAGATGGCTCGGCGGCGGATATTCAGGTTTGGTATCGTGCTGTATACGAGTTGTTGGCTGGACAGATCGATGGGCCGGGGAGCACTTTTGGACAATTAGGGGTGGGGAAACGGATGGATTGGAGAAGGGCATTTGCTATGAGATTGTGGTTTGGGATTCCTAATGATGGGGGAATAAAGGATGCTGTGCAGGAGTACTGGATGGCATGTCAACAGGATGCTAGCGTGGCCAAACCATTCCCTTGGTATACCACTAACGAAACCAAGACCCCCGGCATCTATGATGGATTATTCCAGCTACTGAGATTATATGCTGGGTCGGATATCAATGCCACTCTCGACGACTGTTTAAATCCATACAATTTTTCGAATACTATAACGGATGTGCGAATCTCATGGCATCTCTACATCATCCTTTCAGAACTAAAGGGAAAAGCTTTCTTTGCAGACGTATTTGGTGCAAAGGCCCACGCCATCAGTGACGCAGGTGAACGACTTACATTGGCTTATGTGGCGCAATTGGAGTCCTTGGAGTTATGGCGATGGGCAATTTACGTGGCATTACACCTCCGGAGAGAAAATACTCGAAAAGGTGTTATTGTGGATATCCTTGCACGACAGATTCATACTATCCCTGATAATGTGGAGGAACAAGGTATTATCTCACAGTTCGTGGAGCAATGGAAAATACCCATGGAATGGATTCTGGAAGCGAAGGTATGCTCTGTGTTGGATCAAGGTTGACGTAGGCACTATACGCTCGGAATCAAGGAGATCATCTAAGTTGCGCCAAGAATCTTGTTCTAGCAAAATCCCTAGCCGAAGCACAAAAGACGATTCTGATGCATATCGCGCCCCAGGCCGTTATCAGCACTCATCTCTCGCCGCTAGAGGGTTTGTTATTAATGTTCGACACACATCCGTCTGGCTGGGAAATTGGCGGACAAGTGTACTTGGACTACATCTCACTTGTCCAAGACCACGGAGTGGGCGAGCGAAGAC
>Ga0182024_10012825_pt1 | contig 16501 bp, 14 predicted proteins | sample P32metaG_FD_120480 | JGI IMG/M metagenome (GOLD analysis project Ga0182024, IMG submission 120480) | Permafrost microbial communities from Stordalen Mire, Sweden - P3-2 metaG (Illumina Assembly) | ecosystem: Environmental > Terrestrial > Soil > Wetlands > Permafrost | place: Sweden: Stordalen... | reverse complement strand
CGTTGATTTTCAGCACTCAAGCCGCATTCGTAACATACATGACCTCTCCGATACTATGTGAGCCAGAATTACTATACAGTTAGCTGTAACCGCGATCTACAGACTTCTCCCATTTACCGCTAGAGAACATCATTTAAAATTGGGCTATCCGGCAGATTCCCCGCCAATTCGATAATAGCGAAATCAGTCTGGAGGGTAGGAACTGTTGGAGCCTTATCGACCAATCGATCAAGAAATTGCCAATGGCGCGCGCACTGCCATCGTGATAGCCGCGGGAGCCGTGACCATGCTGGGTTTCGCATTCCAGCTGCGAGGCTTGTCGTTCACGGAGATACCCTCCTTATCGGCGAGCATTAACATCATTGGGGTCTTTCTCAGCTTCACGTTCGCCGCCAATGCGCTGGTGCGGTTCCGCGGCACCCGCGATCACACAGCGCTGTTGCTGGCGATCGGATTCAGTCTTTCCGCTTTGATTGAACTCGGCGTGACGCTCGACCTCTTCGTTCACCTGGGCAATACCACGACGTGGTTTCAACGCGTGGGAGTTTCGTTTATGCAGGGCCGTATGCTCTTAGCCGAGTCTCTCGTCCTGGCCATGGCATACGAACCCCGCATGCCGCGTGCGCGATTCTCGACGCAGCGAACGACACTGGCTCTTACCGCGGCCGGAACCGCCGGTTATCTCCTAAGCGCGTCGTATTTCCTTCTCGCAGGCTACCCACGCATTCAGGCTGGCGCGCCCGTGCCCAGGCCTTGGGATTTGCTTCCAGCCGGACTGTTCTTACTCGCTGCGATTGGCTTTCAGAATCGGCTGCGAGATAACTCTTCTGCCCTCGATCATGCGCTCGCCGGCGCAGCCTGGATTAATTTCGCGTCCCACTTGTTGATGCTGGAATCCGCTCACGTGCTGGACGCCCCATCCGCGTTAGCTCAAACGCTGCGCGTATCGAGCTATGCCCTGGTACTGGGGGGCACGCTCCTCGATAACTCGCGCATTTTTGCACAGGTGCAGCACCTGGCGATCAGCGATCCACTCACGGGCCTCGCGAATTACGGTCATTTGGTGGACGTGCTGGAAAGCGAATTGGAGCGCTCGGTGCGCACAGGGCGCGAGTTCGCGATTATCTTGCTCGATCTGGACGGGCTGAAGGGCATCAACGATCAATACGGCCATCTGGTCGGTAATCGCGCGATTTGCCGGCTGGCCGCAACATTGGGAGTGGGTTTCCGCTCGATAGACACGCCAGGGCGTTACGGTGGGGATGAATTCGCAGTCGTGCTGCCCGAGACAGGGAGGCAAGCGGCGCTTGGCGTCGCGCAGCGAATCCGGCGGAGTCTGGCAGGCCAGTCGGAGTCTCCGGCACTTTCAGTAAGCACGGGAATAGCGGTTTATCCAACAGACGGTCAGACGTCCGAGGGATTGTTGTCCTCGGCCGATGAAGAACTCTACGACATGAAGAGCATCCAAGGAATTGATCACCGCTTGACTGCCAGCTAGCAATGTTCCCTGGCGGTCGTTAGACTGCCAATAATGCGCTGAGGATGTCGGAAACCGGACAAGCGAGTATGCCGATGTTTTTCGTTCGCAGTGCTTTGAGGCGCCTCCGCAAGCGCTCAGCATCCATCCCTGCGGACTCGCACACCGTCTGAAAATCCATCGCGTCGCTAAAAAGATATTTCTCGGCTTCACGGCGGCGGCCCAACGGTCCTGATAGCCACTCCTTTATCGTCTCGAACAACACGGCGCGCCATAGACTCTGCTCGACGGTTTGCTCGACGGGGATTGCTTCTGTTGCGTGTGAATGGGTCATTTTTGATGTCCTCCAGTAACCTGCAACTTATGTTGGGAGAAGATACATTGAAGTAAGCATGCCGAAGGCCAAAGGCAGCCAATAGCGCTCGGCCTATTTTTAGCTAAGTAGCTAAGCCGTAAGGGTTTGGCAGGAGCTTGTTGGGGGCGAGGAGGACGGCTGGGACCAAAATGAAACCAGACGAATCAGACTGTACCGCAACCGACCATCTTGCTTGCGTGTGCGAGCCCCGGTCAGCTCGACGAGACCCCTTGGGGAGGTGCGAGAATCTGCTGGAACGTCACGCGGCAAAGCCGGCCGTCCATGCGAACTTCGAAGATGATGTCGTGCAGGTTCTGAAAGTGTCCCATGCCTCGGCGCTTGGAATGGGAAAGCAGCAACCACTCGCCCTTGACCACCTCGTAGGTGCCTCGCTCGCCCCAGATTTGGTAACTACCGTCGCCACCCAGAATCAGGGGAGGACTCTGGCATGGAGCGGCGTGATGGGCGACTTCGATTTTCACGCAGCGATATTTACCCTCGGGGTTAGGGTGGGCAGACGCATCGAATGGGATGCCGAGGGAGCAGAAGCAGCTTAGCAATATCAGAACTGCGGGCATCAAGGGGAGTCGCGTCTGGTTCATAGGGCTTTAAGGAGCAAGCGCAGTACCACAGATAGTTGACTGAATATGAATAGGTTAGAGTGTCGCTAAATGAATGAGCGGGCGATTGCGCGGCGAAGGACGCTATCGGGTTGGCTAAGTAGGGAAGCCTCGTTCCCTTTCCGGTATCACACACAGGGCGTGCTGGCCCCTTACGTCGGAGGAGACGGCAGCGGCAGTTCGGAAACGGCTGCACCGTCTTTGCGGGGATCGGACGCTCCAAAGTTCACACCACTGCCGAAGTCGCGCATCACTGCCTGACCGCCGCCAAATATGTCGGAAAATCCACCGTGCATCGTAAGCATGTGGCCCTTGGCTTCGAGTTCGGAGCGGGCGTTGCCGGGGAGGCGGTTTTCGATTTCGACGTCGCAGCCGCCAAAGGTCAACTTGGTAAAGCGGGCTGTTTCCATCGCCGCCTGGATGTTTTGATTGGAATCGACAATGTGAGAAACGTACTGGGCGTGCGCTTGCGACTGATTCCATCCGCCCATAATGCCGAACGCGATTCGCACGTTGCCCTTTTCCATGAAGGCAGGAATGATCGTATGCAGGGGACGTTTGCGGGGCGCGAGAGCATTCGGGGAATTAGGATCAAGAGAAAACAGTCCGCCGCGGTTGTGCAGTACGAATCCGGTGCCCTCGGCCACGAGTCCGGAGCCAAAGGCCGAATAATCGCTTTGGATCAGCGACACCATGTTGCCGTCGCGGTCGACCACGCTCAGGTAGATCGTGTCTCCCCCGTGAAGCAGGGTGCCCGGCTCAACACTGCAATTGGCCCTAGCCGGATCGATCTGTTTTGCACGCGCGGCGGCAAACGATTTCGAGAGCAACTGGTCCACGGGAAGCTTCGAAAATTTCGGATCGCCGATGTAGCGGATCAGATCGGCATAGGCCAGCTTTTTAGCTTCGATCATGGTGTGGAGCGAGCTCGCCGAGTTCAACGGGGACTTATCGAGCGGAAATTGCTCCATGATATTAAGCATCTCAAGCGCGGCAAGACCCTGGCCGTTGGGCGGCAGTTCGTAGACGGTCCAGCCGCGATAGGTCGTGGAGATGGGATCCATCCACTCGCTGGAATAATCGGAGAAATCCTTTTCCGTCAGCGTGCCGCCATGGCGATGCGAAGCTTCCACGATCAGCCGCGCAAGTTCCCCTTTGTAATAGGCGTCGCGGCCTCCCTGCGCGATCAAGCGCAGCGATCGAGCCAAATCGGGGTTGCGAAACACTTGCCCGGTCGCCGGCGGGCGATTCTCGGAGAGGTAGGTCTGCACGGCGGCATCGCTCGCGCGCAGTGTGTCGGCATTGTCCTTCCAGGTGGCGGCAATCCATTCCGTGACAGGAAAGCCCTGTTCCGCGATACCAATCGCGGGTGCGAGGAGTTCGGGAAGTTTTTTCTTCCCGAAGCGCTCGAGTAATTTCTGCCACCCATCGACGGCGCCAGGCACGGTGACCGATTGAATTCCGTGCTGCGGCATCTCGCGAAGACCCTGGTCTTTCAAGAACTTTATGGTTAAACCGGAGGGGGCCCATCCGCTCGCATTCAAACCATACAGCTTGCCGCTTTTGGCATCGTAAACGATGGCGAACAGGTCTCCGCCCATGCCATTGGACATCGGTGCCACGACACCCATCACGGCATTAGCCGCGATAGCGGCATCCACCGCGTTCCCGCCATGCTCGAGAATCTGAACACCGGCTTGCGAGGCCAGGGGGGATTCAGCAGCGACGATGCCGTACCTGGAGATGACCATGGAGCGGCCTTGGTTGCGGTCCGCACCACTTGCGTCCATGAGCATTACGAATACCCCACCTAAAATCAGCGCGGCAGCGCATAGTACCAGGCTATAAAGTTTTTTAGGCATGCCCCACCGGTCTGCTGACGAAACGCGCTTCCCGACAGTAAATACAACCCAGGAATAGCAATCGCGGACAGCCGATACGCTGCGCAATTTATCGCAAAATAGCGGCGGCCGCAATGGCAGGCCTCCGCTATTTTTCAGGGCACCTATTTTCAGGGCACCTATTTTCAGGGCGGTCATTTTCAGCGTGACACGCGCAGATGCACACCGTCATGCAAAAAAGTTACCACTGCGCGGGCACTCCGGTAAGATAGAGCGAATCTGCAGGAGCGTCGCGAACTGAATGCATTCGAAAGAGAAGTGCCGTACACCGGTGGAAATAAACAAGTGACTGAAAACTCGAGTAAGCCTGTTGCGCAGCCGGTTGGGTCCGTCAGTTCGGGCGGAGTCACCGGGAACGAACCTCTCCAATTATCCGCAGTGGAAAAAAACATCGCGCTGCTGATGCGCGCGGAGCTGTCCGACCCATGCGCCTTGCTGGGACCGCATACAGTCGAAGAGGGCGACACGCGAGTGGTGATTCGCACGATGCAACCCTATGCGGAATCTGTCGATGTGGTCATTGGTGACGCCGTGCTCCGCGCTGACCGGACACACGCCGACGGACTTTTTACGGCATTGCTGCCTGCGGGCGTTTCAGCATTGCCCGGCCCCGACGAGTATCGGCTGCGGATACGCTGGCACGATGGCAACATGATCGAAACGCCGGACGCTTATGCGTTTCCCCCGGTGCTTACCCCCTTCGACCTGTATCTGCTCGCGGAGGGAACCCACTACCAAAGCTACGAAAAATTGGGCGCGCATGTCCGGGATTTCGAGGGCTTCCGAGGCGTGCACTTCGCGGTGTGGGCGCCGAACGCACTGCGGGTGAGCGTGGTGGGTGATTTCAACCACTGGGACGGCCGCGTCAATCCGATGAGATCACGCGGCGGAACGGGAATTTGGGAGCTGTTCGTGCCCGGGGTCGAGTGTGGCGCAATTTACAAATACGAAATACGCTCAAGACTCGGTGACTTGCCGTTCTTAAAATCCGATCCTTACGCGTTTGAATCCGAGCTCAGGCCAAAGTCAGGCTCCGTGGTGGCATCGCTCAGGGAATACCGCTGGGGCGACGCCGGCTGGATCCAGTTGCGGACCGAGCGCGACTGGCTTAGCCAGCCCATCTCCGTTTACGAAGTGCATTTGGGATCCTGGCGGCGCGTTGCGGCAGAGAACAATCGGTGGCTGACTTACCGCGAGCTGGCCGACCAACTGATTCCTTACGTCAAAGGATTGGGCTACACGCACATCGAAGTGATGCCGGTGCTGGAGCATCCCTTTGACGGCTCGTGGGGCTACCAAACGGTGGGCTACTATGCGGCAACCCGGCGTTTCGGCACGCCTGCGGACTTCATGTATTTTGTGGACCGCTGCCACCAGGAAAATATCGGCGTCATTCTCGATTGGACTCCGGCGCATTTTCCAGCCGACGCGCACGGCTTGGGGGAGTTCGACGGGACGCATCTTTACGAGCACGCCGACCCGCGGCAGGGACGTCAACCGGACTGGGGCACTCTGGTGTTCAACTACGGTCGCGCGGAGGTGCGCAATTTCCTTATTTCAAATGCGCTTTTCTGGTTCAGCGTCTATCACGTGGACGGTTTAAGAGTAGACGCGGTGGCGTCCATGCTTTATCTGGATTATTCACGTCGTGCCGGAGAGTGGATACCCAACGAATTCGGTGGCCGGGAAAATTTAGCGGCTATTGCCTTTCTGAAGCACATGAACGAAACGGTGCGCACGCGCTGTCCTGGCGTCTTGATGATCGCCGAGGAGTCCACCTCATGGCCGGCTGTCTCGCGGCCGGTGTCGGCGGGTGGGCTGGGTTTCACCCTGAAATGGAATATGGGATGGATGAACGATACGCTGCGTTACTTCGCGCTCGACCCGGTGTACCGCAAGTATCATCACGGTGAGCTCACATTTTCCATGCTGTACGCATTCAATGAGAATTTCGTTCTCCCTCTATCGCACGACGAAGTGGTGCATGGAAAGGGTTCGTTACTGAACAAGATGCCGGGAGACTTGTGGCAGCAGTTCGCGAATTTGCGGCTGCTGTTCGCGTATATGTTCGCGCATCCGGGCAAAAAGCTGCTGTTCATGGGGGGAGAGTTCGGCCAGCGCACGGAGTGGACGCAGGACCGGGAACTCGAGTGGGACTTGCTGCAATATCCAGAGCATCGTGGATTACACCGGCTGGTGGCAGATCTGAATGCACTGTATCAGCGCGAACGATCACTTCACGAGGTGGACTTTGCCTGGCAGGGATTCGAGTGGATGGAATGCAATGATGCCGACGCGGGGATTCTGGCGTTCGTACGCCACGCTAAGGAACGGGCGGATGCTTTGCTCGTCGTGGCCAGTTTCACACCCGCAGCGCACGAAAATTACCGTGTCGGCGTTCCCGAGTCCGGCCGGTACCAAGAGGTCTTCAATAGCGATGCGGAAATTTACGGCGGGACGAATATCGGAAATTTTGGTGGAGTGAGCACCGAACCAGTGCCCTGGATGGGGCAATCTCACTCTGTGGTGTTACGCGTGCCTCCCTTGGGGGCGGCGTTCTTCAAACGCCAAGACTAAGCCTCAGGAACAGGTTCCTTGGAAGGAACGAAGTAGACCTCTTCCTTCATGGCGATTTTTTGCCATCCGCGCCGCAGCAGGATGCCCTTGCCGTTTTCGATCATGGTCGGATGGCCGCAAAGGTAGGCCGATGTTGTTTCCGGAGTAAGCTCCCAGATGTCGGTATATTTGCGGATTAAATCGTCGACGCGGCCCAGTTCGCCCTTCCAGCCGGCGTCTTCCCAGGAGCGACTGACGGTACTGACGTATGCAAGCCAGGGAACTTCTCTGGCGCAACTTTCGAGTTCGTCGCGGTAGCCGAACTCCCAAGAACGGCTGGCACCTTCAAGAAGATAGAGTTTGTGTCCTACGTCGCGGCGGCCTTGGTCCCACTCTTTGCGCATGGTGCGGATGTAACTGACGAAAGGAGCGACGCCGGTTACGGTGCAGAGTAACAGATGGTTCTTACGGCCGCTGACAGTGTCCAGGGTAAAGCGCCCCTTCGCAATTTTCCGGAGGGTGAGCGTGCCACCGATCTGCTCTTTGTAAAGCAGAGGCGTAAGGGCACCCTGCGGAACGCGTTCCAGAAAGAACTCGAGGTGGGGTTCGAAGGGAGCCGACACAATCGAATAGGCACGCTCAATGTGCTTTTCGGGTGTGACCGCGCCAAGCGTCGCATATTGTCCAGCCTGGAAGTGAAATTCGCCGCCAGGATCGATGCGAATCCTCCAGAGGTCTTCGGACAGATCCTTGCGTTCCACGATTCGCGCACGATAAAACTTGTCTTCAGCGGGGCCCATTACCGGATCTCCTCATTTCCGGGACAGTTTGCCAAGAGGCAGATTCTATATTTCAGAATTTCATAAACATGTGAACATGAATATGTGGACGAATACGCCAGCATTCCAACATTTCTTAGCGTGGGCATTCTGCCTTTTCGTCCCAAAAGTTTCACCGCGTCAAACCCGCAGCGATCGCGTTTCGCAGGAATTGTCTTGTACCAAACAAGGGCTGCCTGAATCAACCTGGATCGATTCCGATGAATGCGCTGGATTCTTCGAGGACGCTATTCGTACGCTAGCGCCTCGACTGGATCGGTGTGAGCCGCCCGCAGGGCCGGATACATGGCCCCCGCCAGTGCACCCGCGAGCGCTACCAGGGCGGACCGCCCGATCCACCCCGAACTGATCTGAATCTGCAGTGTGGGCGATGTGTGATGAAGCAGCGCAGTGGTTCCAAAAGTTCCGGCAAGTCCCACGACGACACCCAAAACGACCATCACGAGTGCCTCGGATAAGATCAGTGAACAGATTTCGATGCGTGACGATCCCAGCGCCTTCAGGATCCCGATCTCACGCCGCCGCTCGAGCACCAGCGTGTACATCGTCAGCAGGATCACCAGAAAACTAATTGCCACGCCCAAACCAACAAAGCAGCGAATAAAGGGCCTAAGCTCCGGCAAGCTTGTGGAAGTCATCAGGGACATATACTCGGCCATCGAGCGAATGCGATAACCCGGCAATGATTTTTCCAGCTCGGCGCGCACGGCATCGGTATTCCCGGTGCTGCGTACATAGATCATGGAGACGCGGTTCTCGGCGCTGGCAATATCCTGTGCCGTGGCCAATGGTATGAAGAAGCGCGCTCCCTTGCCGTGCACTACGATACCGGAAATATTGAACTTACGATTCATCAGCGTCACGCTATCCCCAACCTGAAGCCTGCGCGCCTGCGCTGCCAGGTCGTCGGCAATGGCATCGGTCGGATTCGCAAAAGCGCCGCCCGAAAGAAATGTAAAGCCATGGCTTAGGCCGTTGAACCGGGCAAAATCAATGCCGTAGATCACCCCAAAGGTCCGGGTGTCCACGACGGTAATCACCGGCGCCACTTCGTCGACTCCGGGGAGCTTCTCGATTTTGGCGACCACCGACTGCGGTATCACCGCGTTGGTAAAGAAAAAGAAAATCGATGAATTGGGGGATTGCACCATCAGGTCGGCCCCGACACCCTCGACCCGAGCACCCCAGTCATTCAATGCGCCCGACGTGAGACCGACAATCAGCAGAATCAAGAACACTTGCAAACCAATCGCGACAACGCTCAGTACCGACCGCAGGGGATGGACGCCAAAATTACTCCAGATGAGCCGTCCATAGAGAAATTTGGAATGCGACGTGCCGCTGCCGGGGGGATAGCTCGTGGAATTTTCGGTCATGTCCTGCTGTTGAGTGATGTCCTGCTGTCCTGCTTAGACACGCGGGCAGGTGCTGGCGTCATCGAGGCCTGCCAACTTTAGCATTGACCTTCCCTCCCGTCAAAAGCGCCGGCGAGCAAGGTACTTCGCATCAGGACGCGTTCTAATTCGGAACCTTTTTTTCACAGATCAGAAGTAGATCCGAGCTGAGAATGCAAGTCAGAACGTGCGGGTTGGATTTGAATACGCGATGAATTTTTCAACAAAAGTGTTCAAAAGCTTGTGGAAAAGCGGTCCGTCGTTGGCGTAACCGCGCGCGCTTGGATAAGCTTGCACAGTTTGCACCATCGTAGTGCAGGGAACTGCGCAGAGCGACTTGACACGGGTGAACGGCTCGGATCTAAACCGGAAAATATAATTGAAATACGCGAAGGCGTTAGCGACGTTCAATACCACCTGGTGGTTGGGCGCACGAGGTGAATTTCAATATTTTGTTCTTCTTGCGCGATATCGTGCCACTCGCCGTAGGTCTTCCATCCCGGCGCGATAACCTGGATCAGAATCTTTCCCTGTGGAATCTGCGGCGATTGGGCAATCCCCTCTTGATTAGTCTTGATATTCAACTCCGTCAGCTTGCCTTTCTCGGACTTGTGGTCTTTCGCGAATTTTATGTAGACACTGGCCTCAGCCACGGGTTTATTATCGTCGCCGCCTGTGATTTGGATATGCAGCCGAGATTGCGCTTGATCCGGAGCCGGAATAGGAGCTAGATTGCGGGCCGCAGCACTTACGATGGCTAAGGAGATGAGCACCGCAGCAATTCCCGCAAAGACGGAGCGTGTTCGCATTGCGTAGTCGGAGAGGAAGTTTGTACGTGCCCGGCTCATAAATACCTCGATTCCAACAACGTCACGTCAGGACTTTGGATCCGGGAGGTCCGGAGATCGCCGCAGTCCGGCAACGTTGCAGCAGATCGTCTGAGCGATGCCAGCAGGCATCATGATTCGGCTCCTGTGCGCTCCTGAAGTAATTTCGATCCTGGGTTCGGAATACCAACGGTATCCGTTACTCTTACTCCTGTGCAAAGATTTGCGCAACCCGAAATAGCTCAACGGTCAGGCGCCGTGGCAACACGCGGAAATAGGTTGGCTGCCTTTAGCTCAGGCAATTATTTGCGTGTCTGGGTCTAAGGGATTGCGGTAGCACGCCGTCGTCAGGGTATTGACAGAGTATAGAACAGATTTCGCCAAGGCAGTTTGGGGGCCACGCATGGGATTCGCAACCGACGCAATTCATATAGGGCAAGAGCCGGATGCCACCACAGGCGCCATCGTCGCGCCCATCTATCAAACATCGACTTATGTACAGGAATCATTGGGGAAGGATAAGGGCTACGACTATGCGCGGACGGCACATCCAAACCGGCGCGCTCTCGAGCGGTGCGTCGCACGCTTGGAAGGCGGCCAGGCAGCGTACGTGTTCTCGACCGGAATGGCGGCCATCGACGCCCTGTTCAGACTGCTGAGGCCGGGAGATCACACCATCGTTTCTCGCGCGGTATATGGCGGCGTTTATCGCTTGACCACCCAGCTGCTTACGCAGTTTGGTCTCGAGTTCAGCTACGTGGACACGTCCAGCTCCGATGACGTTCGAAAGGCTTTGCGAGCCGGCACGAAGATGATCTACGTGGAAACTCCGACCAATCCCACTATGATCATCACTGATATCGCGGCGATCGCCAAAATTGCCAATGAAAAAAATTTGACCCTGGCGGTGGACAACACCTTCCTTAGTCCGTATCTGCAGCAACCAATTGCGCTGGGCGCGCACATCGTCGTGCATTCCATGACTAAGTACCTGAACGGACATAGCGACGCGACAGGCGGGGCCTTGATCCTGACACGGCCGACGGACGCCGAGAAAATTTATTTCCTACAGCGCTCGACCGGGGCGGGTCTCGCACCCATGGACTGTTTTTTGATGTCCCGCGGCATCAAAACGCTTGCAGTGCGCATGATGCAGCATGACGCGAACGGCATGGTCATCGCGCGTTATCTCGAGGACCACCCGAAAGTGATGCGCGTGCTATATCCCGGGCTTCCATCTCACCCTCAGCACGACCTCGCGCGGAAGCAGCAACGCGGATTTGGCGCCATGATCTCTTTCGATGTGGCCACACTCGAGGCCGCGCGTGCCCTGCTGAATCATGTGAAGCTGTGTTCGCTCGCGGAAAGCCTGGGCGGAGTGGAAACCCTGATCTCACATCCGGCGACGATGACGCATGCATCGGTGCCCCGTGAAATGCGCGAGCAGATCGGCATTACCGACGGATTGGTGCGAATCTCGGTGGGTATCGAAAACGTGGAGGACTTGATAGCCGATCTCGATGCGGCTTTGGAGAAAATCTAAGCGACCTAGGATTCTTTGCGGGACGTGGCGACGCTCTCGGCCAGCCATGCCAGGTATTGGTGCGTGCCCGCGACGATCGGCAGCGCGATAATTTCCGGCGTATCGTAACTATGGAGCCGCTCAATCTCTGCGGCCAGCGCGGCCAGCCGCTTGCGGGAAGTCTTGATCACGAGCAGGAATTCGCGCGCCTGCTCGACTTTATGTTTCCAGCGGTAAACCGAGCGCACCGGAGTTTCAACGATGTTCACGCAGGCCGCAAGCCTCCTGGTCACAACTGCGCGGGCCATGCGCCCCGCTTCGCCGCGGGAGCCACACGTCACCAGCACAACGACGTAGGTACCGGGCTGGGCGTTTCGGGATTTCTGCCGCGTCGGCATCGGTTGCTCCTTGCAAACCGCTATTCCATGTCTGGCACCGCTTGTGTGTCGTCTCGCTCATCTTACCGGAGTAAACGAGCGGGCCGGAGTAAACGAGCGGGCTGGAGTGAGCGATCGGGTCACGCTACAATACACGCCGATTCAAACTCATGAACACTCGGACACTGAACTCCGATCCGCGCAACTCGGCCACCGTTAAATCACCCATTAAATTTGGCACTTCGGGATGGTGCGGCATCATCGCCAAGGATTTCACCTTTGCCAACGTTCGCGTGGCCGTGGCGGCGATTGCCCAGCACGTCCTGCGTCTGAACCGCAAGCCGGTACTGCTGGTGGCACGCGACCGGCGGTTTTTCTCCGAAGAATTTGCCCGCACGGCCGCAATCGTGCTCCAGGAGCACGGCGTACACCCGCTGGTTTGCACCGGGCCAACTCCAGCGCCTACGGTCGCATATGAAATTCGCAGGCGGAAAGTCGATGGCGCCATCAACTTTACCGCCAGCCACAATCCCTTCGACTATCATGGCTTGAAATTTTCCGGCCCCGACGGCGCGCCGGCACGGGCAGAAATTACGCGCGATATCGAATCGCGCGCGACAACACTGGCCGCAAGTGAGCCGCCGGGCGGGTCGGCCTTTCCTTCGCCGCACGAAGCGCATGATTTTGAGCAGATCGATGCAGCCCCGGCGTACCTGCAACAGCTGTCGGAGCTGATCCGGTTTGAAACGATTGCGAAACCGAAAGATAAGTTTGCTCTCGGCATTGTTTTCGACGCAGTTCATGGTTGCGGCGCAGGTTACCTCGATCGCGCGCTGAACGATCACGGGATCGCGGCACGGACCATCCGCGCCGAACGCGATGTTTTATTCGATGGCACGGGACCGGATGTATCGGAGAGCAATCTTGCTCCATTGGCTGCAGCGATCACCGAGGGCAAAGCGCATGTCGGTCTGGCAACCGATGGCGATGCCGACCGATTCGGCATCGTGGATGGGGCGGGACATTGGATTTCACCGAATCATATTCTCGGCCTGCTCTATCATTACTTGCTCGAAAGTCGCGGATGGAAGCTCGACGCGGCGCGGAGCGTGGCCACGACGCACTTGATCGACGCTGTCGCTAAACATGCAGGTCAACGAGTGCAGCAGACTCCGGTAGGTTTCAAGTATATCGGTCAGCTCATTCTTGACGGGACCATTGCGCTGGGCGGTGAAGAAGGCGCCGGCCTGTCGATTTTTGGTCATGTGCCGGAAAAGGACGGCATCCTCGCGTGCTTGCTCGTCGCCGAAATGATGGCAGCGCGGCAAGCTCCGCTGAACGAACAGCTGCGCGACTTATTTCGCCTGGTCGGACGTGAGTACTGGCCTATGCGGACAAAGCTCGATTTACCGGGTGATGTGAAGCAGCGCGCCGTCGAGCGGCTGGCCAACGAGTATGCGACTTTTCTGGGACGGCGCGTGGTCAGCATCGACCGTGCCGATGGCTTGAAGCTCGTTTTCGAAGATGACGCGTGGATACTTCTTCGTCTCTCCGGAACCGAACCGCTGATGCGCATTTATACGGAAGCCGCTACCATTGAGGAATCCACGCGCTTGGCCGACGAGGCTCGCGCCTGGGTTTTCGACGCCGCGCCTGAAGGAGCACAATCGTGAAGAGAGCTGCGCAGCCACCATCATTTTGGAGCCGACACGCGCGCGAAATACTGGGCGTCGCGCTACTGACTTTCGCCGTTCACGATGTTTTCGGTGCACATGGCTTTTTAGCGATGCGGCATACGCAAAAGGAAATCGAGCAGTTACGCACTGACATCACGCGCCTCGACCATGAAAACGGCGCGCTTGCTGGACAGGTGAAGTCCCTAAAGACCGATCCCAAGACCATCGAGCGGGTCGCGCGCGATATGGGCATGGCCAAACCGGGTGAAATCATCTTCAAGCTTCCGCCGGCCGCAGCGACGCCTCAAACCTCCCACCCGAAGCCCTGACACCGCGATCGCTAGCTCCTAACGCCACATTTCAACTAACACCACATTTGAACGCGCTAATCCGGGCGCAAATCCGCAAAGACCTGTTTACGGGTCCCGCGCGCGCACTCATGTAAACTGTACTCGCATGCCAGAGGATCGCATGTTGCGCCCCGGCGCCGCCGTAGCGCTCTGGGGTGTGTTGTGTGTGTGCGCAGCATTGTTCGGCGGGCTGAAGGTGCATGGGTCGCGTGGATATGCTGCGATAGTCGTGGCTTTTGCGGTGCTGGTTGCGGGCGAACTATGGCTTGCGGCTCCCGAGATGCGCGACAAGATGACGCGCCTCTCGGGTGTCCAGGGCGGCGTTTTGGTTGCACTCTGGCCACTCGCAACGTATCTGATTTACGCCGTCGGTTCGGGAAGCTTCGCCTGGTGGCGTTTTGGAATTGCCACGGCATACGCACTCGTTCCGGTCGCGCTTGCGGCGACGGCGCACAACCACAGCGCTGGCGCATGGCAGGATTATGCAGCGATGTTGGCGATTTATGGCGGATACCGTTGGTTGCCCTTCCTATTTTCTGATCCCACTCTTAGTTATTTGTTTTCGGTTCTCTTCGCGATCAATGTGGCGCTGGCGGCGTTCGTGCTTGTGCGCAGATTGGAAGGCATCGGCTATTCCATCGGCTGGCGGCTAGCGTGGATCGGCACCATCTCGCTGAATTTCGCGGTAATCGTGGCCATTGACGTACCGCTCGGGATAGCCATCCATTTCGTACGGTTCGAACCTGGAGGGACGCAATGGCGCACACTGCCGCTCGCTCTGCTGGGCATACTGGCATTCACCGCGTGGCCGGAGGAGTTCCTGTTTCGGGGACTGCTGCAAAATCTGCTCGGAAAATCTCTGCGCAACGAAAACGCGGGATGGCTGCTCGCTTCCGTAATTTTTGGTTTCTCACATATTCTGCACGGAACATTCCCGAACTGGCGATACGTGCTGCTGGCAACAATAGCGGGATTGTTCTATGGGCTTACCTGGCGCAAGACAGGGTCGATTTTTCCGGCGGCCGTCGTGCACACGCTGGTGGATACCGCGTGGCATTTATTTTTTCGCACGTTATAAACCTTACCGCACATTGACCAATCGAACTCCGTCGCACTCGTATCGAACTTTTATCGAACAACGCCAGCCAGAGGGCTAGAGGCGGTCGCGTACAGCTTCATGGGGATACGCCCCGCGAGGAATGCCTCGCGGCCGGCCTCCACGGCATGTCTCATTGCCGCGGCCATCAGAACAGCATCTTGCGCCTCGGCAATGGCCGTATTCATCAGCACGCCGTCCGCCCCTAATTCCATGGCCACGGCTGCGTCTGAGGCCGTGCCGACGCCAGCGTCCACGATTAGCGGCACCTCGGTAATGCGTTCGCGCAAGATTCGCAACGAAGCGCGATTCTGGATGCCCATGCCCGAGCCAATGGGCGCGCCCAACGGCATCACAGCGGCCGCCCCGGCGTCCACCAGGCGGCGCGCGACAACCAAGTCATCATTGGTGTAAGGGAGGACCACAAAACCTTCCTTTACCAGTTGCTCGGTCGCCCGCAAGAGTTCGGCCGTATCGGGGAAGAGCGTCTGCTGATCGCCAATCACTTCGAGTTTGACCCAGTTCGATAAGCCGACTTCCCTGCCCAGCCGCGCGGTGCGAACAGCCTCGTCGGCCGTGTAGCAGCCTGCCGTGTTGGGGAGCAGAAAAAATCTGTCGCGATCGATGTAATCGAGTAGCGATTCCTTCGCGCGGTCCGTCAAATTGACGCGGCGTACTGCGACGGTAATGACGTCGGCGCCGGAAGCCTCATGCGCCTGCTGCATCTCGCGAAAAGTGCGGTATTTGCCGGTGCCCACAATCAGTCGCGATCCAAAGGATCGTCCGGCAATGATTAGCGGATCTTGCGTCATGCGCTGTTCTCCGTGAATTTCCTGTTTATGGCGCGATTTGTCCAGGTCGCAATTGTACTGCGGGAGTTTAGCGGTGGTAAACACTAACGCGAGCGGCTAAGCGCGTGGCGTGGAGACCGTAGACGGCTGCTCTGCGTACAAGCGCTGGATAACTTCCGCGTAATGTTGCTCGATGATTCGGCGTTTCAATTTGAGCGTGTAGGTGAGTTCGCCGCCGTCGAAGGTGAAGTCGTGGTCGAGCAGAGCGAATCGCTTGATGGTCTCGTATTGGGCAAGGTTCGCGGTGAGGCGTGCGACTTCTCCTTCAATCAGCCGGCAGACCCACGGGTGCGCCGACCAATCCGAGGGTGAACCCAAGGTAATGCCCTCGGTCCGTGCGCGGGCCTCAACGCTCGGGAAATTTGGCACGATCAGGGCGGCTATGAATCTCTGCTTATCGCCTACTACCGCTGCGTTCAGAATATACGAACTCGCTTTCAGGGCATTCTCGATCGGCGCCGGAGCAACTAGCTTCCCTCCCGCGGTTTTGAGCAACTCCTTCTTACGATCGGTGATGACGAGATAGCCATCTTCGTCGAGATAGCCAATGTCGCCGGTGGCGAACCAGCCGTCGGGCGAAATGACGGCGCGCGTCTCTTCCGGCTTCTGGTAGTAGCCCATCATCACGCAGGGTCCGCGCGCGAAGACCTCACCGTCACT